>Ga0210392_10001452_pt1 | contig 12449 bp, 4 predicted proteins | sample IncBWC30OmetaG_FD_161057 | JGI IMG/M metagenome (GOLD analysis project Ga0210392, IMG submission 161057) | Forest soil microbial communities from Barre Woods Harvard Forest LTER site, Petersham, Massachusetts, United States - Inc-BW-C-30-O ...
TGCCGTCAAGCCCTTCGGGATGAAACGCCCCGTAAGTTACTCGTCCGGGCGGGTTGCCCAACACCCGGTTCATCTCTTCGTCAGAAATATAATGCACAGGTATATCGCCTGCGATCCTGACCACCATATCGCGCAGCTTGCCCATCGCTTGCGGTGCGCCAGACGCATAGCGGCCTACCTTATAAGTCTCCTTGATCGCTGTCTCAGCGTCGGTGCTGCGCGATGGGCGGACGTTGACCTTGCCGTAAGCGCCCTCCAGTTGGATTTCTCCCTTGCCGGGAGGGCCGTCGTCCTTGTCAACGAAAGCCTCTTCGCCATACTCTTCTCCAGCGCGCAGGCGCTGCTCATTCCATCCTTCTTGCTTACTCCACTTGCCACGGTCGAGCTTGCCCTTCTCAACCTTGAACCCGGCCGTCATCTTGTAGCCCCGAACGGCGGGCCTGTCTTCCTCGTCCTCCTCACTCTTCTGAGTAATTGTGGGCCGCTCACGTCCTCCCTTCGCTTCCTCGGCTTCTTTCTCTGCCAGCTTAGCCCGCGCCCGCTCGCTGGCTTCTCGGGCTTGCCTTTGGAGAGCCGTCTCTTCGCGCTTCTCGCCCGGCGCTTTGGCGACTTTCTCTTCTGCAACACGCTCCTTGGCCTTCTCGTACTCCTCGGCTACGTCGGGAGCCTCACCCGTCGCCTCTTCGCCAACGCCTTCAGTCGCAACCTCCTTAACCCCCTTGCCCGCTGCGGCAGCGAACTCCTTGCCTGCGGCGCGGCGCTCTTTGAGTACACCTTCTTTGGCAGCTTCACCCTTTAGCAGGTCGCGCTCGCGATCCAAGAACCTTTTGTAGTCGGAGGTCTTGGCGACCTTGATGTCAGCAAGGCGCTTCGCTTCGTGCAACAAGACCGCTCCAGCCGAGTGCGCAAGCTCTGGGTCTTTGCGGTCCTTGAGCATCTTCATAAATTTGAAGCCGCCGTCGTTGGCTTCCTTCACCATCTTCTGCACGCGCGCCTTGACCTGCTCGCGCGCTCCCTTGCCCCCTGATCCTCGGGCTGGATCAGGCGCATGCTCATCGCCCGCTTGAGGTAAGTTGTTGCGCACGATATCATCAGCAACAGCGTTAGAAGCGCGCATCGCCTCTTTCTCAGGCTCGCTCTTCTTGCCGGGCTTCTGTTCTTCTGGCTCCTTCGTTTGCCGGGTGGCGGGTTTAACAGGCTGCTCGGTCGCCACCCGCTGTGCGGCGGCGCGATCCGCTTCAGCTTGCGCCGCAGCGGCGCGCTGCTCCTCTGGCGTCTCGGAGCGTAAAACCCTTCCCTTGGGCGCTTCTGCTTTGGCAGTGGGGGGAGGGGTTTCCTTCGCCAGCTTGAGCCGCGCCGCCTCGGCGTCTGCCGCCTCACGGATTCGTTCAGCTTCGGACTTCTGCGGGACGTAGCCCTCGCCGCCGAAGTGATCGGGGAACAGCATCTTGGCTGTATCCTCCCCCCTCTGCACAGGCTCTTTGCCGGGAGCAACAGTCAAATAACCCTTTCCGTTCGGGTCTGGGTCGCGGTACAGCCTTACTCCGTCTTTTCTTTCGGCTAGCAACTCAGGCTCGGGCGGCTTACTCTCGGGAGTAGCCCTCTCACCACGCGCAATAATTGCTGCACCTTGGTCAGGCGTCATGTGTGAGATAGCTTCGTCATTATGACCAAGATCACGCAGGGCCTTCTTGTCGGCCTGCGTTAGCATCATCTTACCTAATGAACCTTCTCCCTGTGCAACCGTAGGTTCTACAGATGGTTCTTGTACTGCTTGTGGTTGTCCTTCGCGCGCGGGAGCCGCCTCGGCAGCGGCAGGCTCGGCCTTTGCAGGCTCTGCCGCCGCCGCTGCCGGTTGCGCTCCTACCACGGACTCTGCCGCAGGCTTGGCCGCCTGCGCCTCGATCTTGTCTTGCAGCGTGCCATCCTTCGCCGCCGCCTTCAAGCTGTCCTTGCGCCAGCCGCTGCCCCTCGGGCTATGGTCGTAGACCACGGTGCCGCCGTCGCCGGGGAGCTTCACCTTGCCGTACCGCCAATTCTCAGAAAGCTTAGTGATATCAGGGACTTGCGCCCCTTTGGGGTAGATCATCGCATCGCGCGGGTGGCTTGGGTCCACAAGCTCCGCGTGCTGCGCCGCTAGGGCGGCGGGATCAATGGGAGCCGCAGTAGGCGCGGCAGGGGCGGGCGCTGGCTGGGGTTCCGGGGCCGGGGGTGGGGGTGGTGGCCCGGCAGCGACTTGGGCCTCTGGCGGCCTTCCTTGAGGCTCCTGTGCGGGCGCACCTGTAGGTTGTGCAACCGGAGGAGGTGGTTGTACAGACGCTTCCTGTGGCTTACTCACCGGAGTAACTGGTTTGCCGTCCGTCGCGGCCTTAATGTCGGGGGTGATGGGTGAACTAGGGACGCTTTTTGTCCCCGTAGTTGCTTCGTCAGGGGTCACCGTGGTCCTAGCGCGGGGCTTGGCGTCGTCACGCTCCTGCTCTTGCGTGGTGCGTCCCTGTTCGGCTCCTGTCTCGTTTGGCTTAGCGTTAAGGTTGCGTCCCGTCCTGCCATGAAACAATACCCCCGGCAGGGAGAGTTCGGCCCCGGTCTTGAAGCCTTCGCCAAAACTCTCAGCGATCTCGCCGGGGGTCACCGCGCCGCGCGTGCCTGCTTGCTGCTCGGCCTTGGCGGTGAACGCGGTCTGGCCTGCCGCCTGCGCGCCTAAGTTCGTGCCTTCAAACACGCCCCCGGCAAGCGCTTTCCGCACGAGGCTATCGCCTACGATCTTGCCCACTACACCAGAACCGCCAATCTCTGCGATGGGTCCGACCGCGCCCGACAGCATGCCAATTGCGCCTGAGATTTCTGCCGCGTGGGTCTTGTTCAGGCTCTCTTGGGCGATGGCGTACTTGGCGTCAGCCTCCGACATGTAGACGCGCTTGGCGGCGTAGTCCGGGTTGGCTTTTTGCAGCGCCGCGTCGTCTGCATCAGCCACTGCGCCATGCACGTCCGCCGCCGTCTGGCCTGCCGCCTGCGCGCCGAACCCTATCGCGCCGCCTGCAATTGCGCCCGGCGGTCCCGCTATCGCGCCGCCCACGATGGCGGGAGCCGCCGCCCCGGCCATACTGGGAGCCGCCTCTGCGCCCTGCAACAGAGGATGGCTCCAGAACGAACCTTCTCGGCCCTGCTGACCGGCAGGGGTCATGCTCTCTACGTCACGCTGACCGAGTGTGCGCTCGCGCAACGCTTGATCGGCGTAGTAGCGCTGCATCTCGGGCGACCCAGCAAAGCGCGAGCCAAACCCACCGATATCGGACATGCCTTCGTGGTAGCCAGCCGCCAAGCCCGCGCCCACGTCGCTCCACGGCACCGGCCCCAAGTCCCTCGGAGACGGACTGATGGGCGGGCCTGCGCCCCTTGTAGGCGTGGCGTAGATATCGTCGTCGCTTGTTTGCGTTGGAGGAGCCGCTACCGCAGGCGTGGGGGCGCTATCAGAGGCCGGGCCAACCCCACGCGTCGGTGTCGAGTACAGGTCGTCTACGTCGGCCATCAGTTACTCACGCGGGTAAGCCTCTCATGCGGCTGGACGGGGTATGAGACGCGGACCAACCTGCGGCACCAAGTTGGGTCGTGTCGGTATGCCCTGTGAAGGGATCGGCGGGGCTGGCGGCGCTGGCCCGCTCGGCGGACGCGCCACCTCGGGTGGCGGGGCTTGGTTACGCTTCGCTTCAGCGGCGGCGCGCTCCCTGATCAGTCCTCTCAGACTACGGTAGTCCTCCTCCGGTAGGGCAAACTTGCCCGTGCTGACCACCTCGCCATTGTCGTTCAAACGATGCACCGTAACCAAGGAGCGCGGCACGCCATACTCCTTGTCAGCTTTCAACGGTTCGGCAGTGGCGACATAGTTATGGTTGACCACCATGCCGGTCACCATGTCGGCCACCGCTTGCATGCTTTGGGTGGGCGAGTAATGGAAGCCGCTGACCAGCGCTTGCGACATGATGGTCTGCTCTTGCGCCGTCAGAAGGTTGTTGAGCTTCTGGATATCAAACTTCTTGCCGCTGACATAACCCAGCGCCTGCGCCATGATCGCGTTCGGGTCTTTCGGAGATGGGTTTTGTGGGTCGGGCGTCATGTTGACCTCCCGCTCCACTTCTTCGTTGCCACGCGGCTTGGTCTCTTCCCACTCGCGGCTGCTCATCTCCTTGCCAGTTTCAAACTTCTGTCGTCCTTCTTCGCGCGTCGTCTCCATCGTCTGCGCTTGGGTTCGGCCTGCGGCTTCCTTCTCGGCGGCGCGCACCGCGCCACGCTGCTCTTTCCCTGCCGCATAAGATTTCGCTAGTGCATCCCGTTGCGAAGCGATCCGCACCGTCAGGTCGCGACCCTCGGACGCGATATTCTGGTTGACGGTCTGCATCGCCTCGCGCCAACGGGCGTCACGCGCCTGCCATGCCGCATCGCGCGGGCGGTTCGGGTCGGCAGGGAGGATTTCTTTGTTGCCAAGAATAGGATTGCCATCAGGGCTGACGTACTTCTGCCGTATCCCGGCATAGCCGTCATGCTCCTGCTGGTCGAGCGAAGCAGCGATCTTCTTGAAGTCCGCATCCGCTGCCGCTTCCTGTGCGTCGGGCGTAGTAATGTTAGGACCGGCTTGCGATGGGATCGCGCCGCCATGCCCGGTCGGACCCTTTGCCAGTAGGGAACTGTCGGCGGTGGGGGGAGGCGCAGCGGTTTGCGCCGTCGTGCTGTCGGGGCTTTTACCCGGCGATGGCGCAGTCGGAGCAGCAGGCGCAGCGGGCGCGGCGGGCGCGTTCACCTGAAGAGGTCCGGGCGCTGGAGCCGAAGGCTGCGCGGGCGCAGGCGTGGACGCGTTGGCGCTCGGCGTGTAGGGCCGGTCGGTCGGGCCAAGCGCCGCCTCTGACGCTTCCCCTCTGGCTCGCGCGTCGGCTTCCTTCTGCTCCTGTTTCTTCTCGGCGTTACGTGCGTCGAACTCGGCCTTCATCGCCGGGTCGTAGCGCACCGCCATATCCTCGTAGCGCTTCCACGTGGCTGATTGGTCTTTGTAGCCCAGCGCCGCCGCGAGGATCGCGTGCGGAGCAATCCGCTGTACCCACAACTGCCGCGCGTTGAGGTCGCTGCCAACCGCCACGATGCTCTTGCCGTCAGGAGCCATCTGGAAAGTGATATGCCTGCCGTCCACCACATTGTTGTCGGCCTCGTTGAGCGCGTCCATAGCACCCTTGAGGTTGCCGTCGTAATAACGCCGTGCGGCCTCTTCACCGATGGGAGCGTTGGCGATGGCGCTGTATTGCATCTGCGATGCGCCCATCTTGTTCGCGCCCACGATATCGCCACGGTTCAGCATCCACAGCCGCATACCCTCCATGCCTGCGATCTTATGCTCGTAAGTGTCAAGCGCGTTACCGGGGTCTTGAACGTCGTTGCCCTCGTGGTAAGCGGTATGAGAGATCACCGCATCGCCATCTGGCTGCTTGCCGGATGCGAAGTTCATCCGCGCTGTCTGGGTGGTTGGGTCGCCCGCAATGCCTGCGGCCTGCGCGCTGCCCAACCCCACATGCGCCGCGATCCACTGCAAACCGCCCGAGATCGCGTCGATCAAGCCGCGCGACGGGTTGCCCTGATCGTCCTTGATCTGGGGCGTAAGGTTATCCGTGCGCCGATAAGGGCCATGACCTTGGGGTTGGGTTCGGTCACTCTGCTGAGTAACAGGTGGGGTGGTGTCGTCAGGAGGAGTAAAATACTTACCGCCCTGATCGTACTCGCCCGCACCCGCGCCGGGAGCCGCCGCAGCCGCAGCATCGCCTTGCTCGCGCTGCGCGTCCTCGGCCTCGTCGCGCTGATCCTGCATCTCGTCCATGATCGGCGAAGGCATCGTCCCGGCGCTCTCGTCAGGCACATCGCCGCCGTCGTCAAACTTATACACCGTGCCGCCGCGCGCCATCGGCAGGGAGGGAATAGCGCCAGCGGTAAACGTCGGCACGCTGGTCTGAGTCACCCCCTTGCCCACGGGTGCGCCAGCGCCGGAATAGGTCGCCGGGTTGTAATAATAGGGCGGGATCGGTTGCGCGCCTCCCTGCCCCAGACCGGGCGGCATGCCCAGCGCGCTGGCCGAGACATCGCCCGATTGATCCACGCCCCCACCCAGATCGTAGCGGGTATAGTTCTTCCTCGGAGGAGGACGACGGTTACGGCGCGGAATTGGCCCACCCTTGGCCGACAGGATTTGCTGTGATGTCGGCCCAATTGGCCCAGACGGCCCAAACGGCCCCGGAGCAAAGTTCGATTTATTTTGGCTCGTGTCTACCGGTGCCGGTGCAGCAGGTGCGCCCGCGCCAGAGATCTGATTGTTGCCGGTGGTTTGCAGGAGATCGTTGCTGCCAACGCTATAGTTGGTGCCGCCCGTGCTGGTGGTGTTGGTGAACCCTGCGCCGGTCTGCGCGTCCACGTTCGGGTCGTAGCTCTTGGCTTGGACCGCATTGGCAACGCCCGGAATGCCCGTGGTAGTGGTCGCCGTGGGATCGATGGTGGAGATATCAACGATGGGCTGGCCCTGATTGACAACGGTGGATACAGTCGGGGCAGGCTCGTTAAGGGGAGTGGGAGCCGCTGGCGTAGTGGTAGGCCAGACCGCCGCTGGCGTTCCGCTCAGTTGCGACCATCCAGCCCAAGCAGGATTGTTGGCGTTAGCTTTCTCCTGACTGAGAAGGGTTTCCTGATTCGTAGCCCATGTTTGCTGGTTGGGGGCCATGTCAGCGTAAGGCGTGCCAGCCCAGCCACCACCCGCTACCGGCCCGCTGTAATTAGGACTAAGAAGCGATGACGCCGCAGCGCCGCCGCCAGCAGCGAACCCCATCATCGGGCGCGAAGGAATACCCCCCCGGTTAAAGCGCTGGATCGGCCCTCCCTTGCGCGAAAGGATTTGCTGCGATGTTGGCCCAATCGACCCGGACGGCCCAAATGGTCCCGGCGCAAATTTTGGTTTGTTCTGACTCGTATCTACCGGTGCTGGTGCGCCCGCGCCAGAGATTTGGTTGTTGCCGGTGGTTTGCAGAAGGTCGTTAGTGCCGACGCTGTAGTTGGTGCCGCCAGTATTGGAGGTATTAGAAAACCCGGCCCCAGTCTGCGCGTCCACATTGGGATCGTAACTCTTGGCTTGAATGGCGTTCGGCACTCCCGGTGCGCCAGTGGTCGTGGTTGTTGTGGGATCGACAATCGTCGTCGCCGCAGGCATGTTAGTGATGTTCTGCACCGAAGGCGGATTGATCACAGTCGGCGTAGCGGCGGCAGGCGCAGGCGTCGGAGTGGGGGTCGCCGCTGGCGGTTGCCATGTGCCAGCGGTCATCGCGTTATATTGCGCCAACTGATCCGGGGTCATCTTCGACCAATCAGCAGTCAGCTCCTGCCCGCCAATCCCACCTTGCCCCGGCCCATAGGACGTGTAGTACATTGAGTTAGGGTTGTGCAGATCGACTGCCGTCATGCCGGGCAAGCCGGTCATATACTCGTCTGCCGCCAATACATTGCCTTGCAACCCCGGCTGCGCCGCCGCAGCCGCTGGCGTATAGGACGGGTATTGTGCAGATGCAGGCGCGGCCCCGCCAGTTTGCAGCCTGATCGTCGGACGCGACGGAATGCCGCCGTGCGCAAACCTTTGGATCGGCCCGCCCTTGCGTGACGCCGTGGCGACATCGCTACCAAGATCGTCAGGCCGGATCGGCGGCATTGGGGCAGGCACCGACTGCCCGCCGCGTGCGCCCTGCCCTTCCGACAAAACGATATTGCCAGATGGGTTCATCGTCGGGCCGGGGTAAGGCGTCGGCCCTCCCCCCGGTGGCGACAGGATTTGCCCTTGTGGCGGCGACGAAGGCGCGCTCTGTCCACCCCCACCCTGTTGCGAGAGAGGCGGGTTGGGGCCAAACAAATTGCTCAGATTGAGCGCCGTCATCATCGGCGGGCCGCCGCCGCGCGGGTTCGCCTGATCGAGGTTGGGCCGCTCAACTGGAACGAACCGCCCGCCACCCGGTTGGTTACCCGGCTGGTTACTCACCGGGGTAACAGTTCGGGTCGCAGAAACCGGCTGAGCGGCAACGGACGGCGCGTCCGCCGTTGGCGTTCCCCTCGGTCCCTCCATCTTATTGCCTTCGCCACCACCGATTGGCGTATGTGACACAGGCACTGGCGTAGGCGGCTCGGGGCGCACCGTGTTCTGCGTCGATACCGGCTCTGGCACCGACGAGGGCGTAATTCCTACGTTTGGCGGCGCACCCGTGCGTTGCGGCGGACCTTGGATCGGCCTCGGTGACGGCACCGGAGGCAGCGCAGGTTGGTCCTCTTCACTCCAATCACGCCCAACTTTAGACGGCAACACGTCAGGCTTGTTAGCCATCGCCGCCGCTTGGTTCGCCGCTGTCATCACCTGCGCCGGGTCTTGGGTACGGTCTTGCGGGTCAACCGTAGACGGGGCAGGGTATGGCTCACGTGCAGGCGGTCTATTGCGCTCGTCAGGGGTATCGCTTGCCTCTGCCGACTGCGGCGACGTTGCGGGACTGTCTGGCCCAAGCGGAACGCGATGCGCCTCTAAATCCGCCCGCGCCCTCTCTGCCTCTTCCGGCGACAAGGCAATGGTGTTGTCACCCGCCACCTGATAAGAGCCGGGAGGAGGTCCAGCTTGCGCCGTCTCGGGCGGCTTGTTGGCGTTGTATTGCTTCTGCCAATCAGGGTGCGCCCGCTTGTAAGCTTCCGCCGCTTTATCTTCGGCGTCGGTGGTCGGATTAACGATCTTGTCCCAACCCGGCTTAACACCCGTATCCTTAGCACTGACTGTCTCAGTACGCGGCTTACCCGCTGCTGGCTTATCGTCGCCCTTAGCAACTTGCGTCCCAGAGACATAGCCCTGCGCCGCTTTAAAGAACCGCATCCCATTATTGCCGGGGGTAAAATTGGGCGACGACGGATCGGTTGACCACGCCTTCCAGCCCTGTTGCTGATACACCTTGTAAGCGGCGTTGAACGCACCCTGCGGATCACGCGCAGCGTTCACCATCTCAGCAGGCCACGCATGCGGGTTAATCTGGGTCAGGCCGATCTCGCCCGCTTTGCCGACTGCGCCGGGATTGCCGCCGCTCTCGGCCTGCGCCAGCGCCGCCATGTGCGCCGCGTCATCACCCTTAAATCCAGCCTTTTCCGCCATCTTGACCATATCGGCCATTGGCACTTTGCCCTCTGCGGGCGTCTCTTGCTTACCGCCGTATGCCGTATCCGGCAGAGGGCGACCCTCCCAATCCGTCCGCACGGCGCGGCCTTCGGCGTCAAGCGCCGCCTTGCTGCCGGGCTTCGGTTGACCGTAGGCTTTGGCGCGAGCGTCGTAGTAATCTCTACGCGACTTGTAATAGTCACGCATGTAGGACAGCTTGATCATGGCGATCAGGCCGTCAGCGAAGCCCTTGCCGAACGATCCGTAGTGTTTGCCCATTGCCATCAGGGTTACTCTCGTGGGTTAGGCGGGCATCATTTGTTGCTGCGGCATGCCGGGGATCGCGCCCCGCGTGGTCGCCATGTGCGTGGGCCGGGATACAAATCTTGGTTGTTGCGGAGGAACGTTGGCGGGTTCACCGCCTACGTCGCCACGCTGCGAGAACTGCTGCTGGCCTCGCCGGGCTGCGTCAATCTGCTTGGCGAAGTACTCGTGGCCCTTCCATGTGGCCACGTCCTTGGGAATGACGAACTCGTTAGCGGTCAGCATCGCCGGAACATCGTCAGTCGCTTGTCCATTGCTTGGGGAAGCATGCGCAGGCACGCCCCCGCCCGGTGTAGCGTCACTGGGCAGCGCACCGGGTGGGTACTGCGACGGCGGAATGGGAGAGGGCGGTATGCCGGTATCACCGCCCCCTTGAGTGGGCGTCAATTGCGGATCGCTCGGTCCCACGTCACCGCCATTATCGTAGCCGCCAGTCTTCCGCATGTACATCGACGCCGCATCGCGCGCCATTGTCGCCATTGGATTGGGTTGGGCTGGCGGGGGCGATACGCGAACCATGCCGCCCGGCATGCCTGACGGCGCTGGCGGTATGCCCGTGGAGCCATCGCCCACGCTGCCGCCGTCGTCATATTTGGTGATCGGCCCGCCCTTAGCGGCAAATTTAAGCATCCCAAACCCGGCCAGACTGCCCGCCGCCTGCCCAAGCCCGGCCATCTCGGATGCGCCCGCTTGAGCAAACTCGGCTTGCGATTGGTTATAGCCGTTGACAGCGTTCACATAGCTGTTCATGTTGTTCGCGCCAGCGTTGAACCACGCTGTCGGGTTGGTCATAGCGGTGGAGCCTGTGGATAAGTTGCTCTGCGCCGTCCCTGCCGCCCCGGACGCCAGCCCGCCTGCGGTGCTAGCCGCCTGCGTACCCACGCCGGTCAAGGAGCCAGTCGAGTTCGCCAACCCCATGCCAGTGTTGAGCGCCTGTCCCTCCAACCCCATCTGTTGCATGCGCAGGTTCTGCGCGGCGGTGGTGCCTGCGGCGGCTTCGGCAGCGCCCAGCATAGGCTGGGTAGAAGTGTAGAGCGAGGCGTACTTGCCCGATGCCGGGTTCACCCCATAACTTCTAAGCGTCTCGGCGGCAGAGTTGATCCCCGCCATGCCCTGCTCAGCCACGTCGGACATGGCTTGGCCACGCGCCTCGGCAATGGCGCTTGGCGAAGCCCAGTTCTCGGCTTGGCTTGCGAACTGGGTTTCCAGCGGCAGGAAGGTGCTTTGGTACTCCTGCCACTGTTGCGCACTCTCGTCCTGAGATTGGGTGAGCGACTGCGCTTCTTGGGTAGCGAGATTGATCTGCGCCTGCTCGGACGCATCGACAAGCGGCTGCTCTTGGTTCCAGACTTGCTGAGTCCACTGAAGCTGCTGCTCGCCAAGCGAATAAGCTTCCTGCGCGGCTTGCGCAGACGCCATCGCTTCCATCATGCCAGAACTGTCTGCGCTGCCCTTGTCACCCATCTCGGTTACTCACTTGGGTAATGCTCATAATGCTCATCATGTTATTGCATTGCGCCGACTGTAGTCATGTTTGCCAACGGCAAGTTAATATCGTTCGTTCGCTCTGGTGGCGCGTACTCAATGAATGGCATGGGCAAGTCGAGCCATCGGCATTCTTCCTTGAGCATGCTCATGATATGCATACCACTCATCAGGCCATTGTATACGTCCTTGATCAGGTGCTCATCCTTGAAGCCAAGCTTAAGATTGGCGTTGTGCGCTCGCACATTGCTCTCAGGCACCAAGCCTATAAGTTTTTTCACCTTGAGTTGGTTAAACGGGTAGTCGAACGCCAGATAAATCATCACCCGGTTCACCCAGTGCGGATCGAACCCGGCCATATGAATGGCGACGGAGCCGCCCCGATACTCAGTGAACAACACGCCCCCTAAGAGGCGATCCGTATCGGTATAGCGCGCGATGCAATGGTGCAGCTTCGGCACGAATTGAATATGCGCGGCAGTGGCAATCGCCCTGATTGCATGCACGTCATCGATGCGGATGGTCATGGTATCCTCACTGAGGTAACCTGAACCGGCAGCGGGATAGGCTTAGCGGGTCGTGGAGCTTTCCCCAGTGCGGCGCTAGCGGCGGCAGGAGCGGCGGCGCTGCCGACTGCGGTCTTACTAAGGGCGATCTGGTTGGCGACGAACGTGCTAAGCCCTGCGTTGGTGACGAAAATCTGCGCCGCCGATGACGGCGTGTAGTTGGGGCTGGGCGACTGCGCGTTCATGATGATCATGGTCATCGACTGCTGGATCGCGTCCAGCGTAACGCGCATCGACCGGGCGTCGTTGCCCGGCGACGGAATGCTTGGGTAGATGCTCTTGCCAGCCATTATGCCGCCTTCAGTTCTTTTACACTGGATGCACACTTAAAGAACCGCATGCCGATCTGACCCTCGAATTGGAACTCCCATAGCTCGGCTTTAAAGTCGCCCGGTATCAGCAACACCTCGCCCGACTTCTGGATTTCCCGCACCACAATGGGGTTGCCATCTGCGTAGACCCGCACAACCAAGTACTGAGTGGTGGGGTCGAAGGTCTGCCCTTGGTCGGTGTTCCGCGCTCCCAACGTGATCGTGACCTCGGGCGGCACCTCAAACAACACCATGAACGCCTTGAATAGCTGCGGCGCGGTGAAGCGGAACATCTTAGTTTTCCACTGCCAGCTACGCAGCGTCGTCGCTCCCGACACGCTCTGCGGCGGGTTCCACTGCATCACCGCCCCGCCCCCTATCAAGACAAAAAGCTGCCCCGATAACTCATCAGAGTAACAATTAATGATTTCGGTCTCAGGCGGGACAGGCCGCAAATAGGTGAACGGCACGTTCGGCACCGAGTTGTCCAGCACGAACCCCAGATACCCCAACCCATCAGGGCTAGGGATGGGTGAGCTTTTGATAAAACTGGCGTAGCTCGATCCGTAC
>Ga0210392_10001453_pt1 | contig 12446 bp, 5 predicted proteins | sample IncBWC30OmetaG_FD_161057 | JGI IMG/M metagenome (GOLD analysis project Ga0210392, IMG submission 161057) | Forest soil microbial communities from Barre Woods Harvard Forest LTER site, Petersham, Massachusetts, United States - Inc-BW-C-30-O ...
CACGCGTATCCCCGAAGTTACAGCTTCCTGCGGCCCATGCCGAAAGGCATCCGTTCCCAGGGCAACCGCCGGCATTTTCACAGCCTCTTCCCACAACAACTGCGCCTCGTTGCTGCTCGCTAGGTTGGAGCCTCTGGCCAAGAAGTAATATGCGGCGCCAGGCAGAAGCCAGGAACTGTTTGCCAGCTGGTCTTGCCAGAACGGTATCTTCTTTTTCGTCTCTTCAATGGCGCGTAGCAAATCCAGGACGAAAGCGGCGTGGAATGTTCCGCCAACTGTAGCAGCAAGTGCGGTCGCGCCAGCCGCAAGCGATACATAGGTGTTCGTAGAAATGCCGTGATCAGGGTGAACCGGAAGGACGATCGCGATGTCCGCCCTCTGAGCCAAGCCTCCCCCAGTGAAGTTAGTAATGCCCACAACTCTCGCTGCCGCAGTTTGTGCTTTTTCGAGTAACTGCAGTATCTCCGCGCTTCGTCCGCTGCGCGACAAGATAATCACAACCGATTCTGCAGGAATTCGGGTGCTGAAAAGCAATTCGGAGGCATCCAGCAGATATACCGGGCGACCCTCGCGGTGAAACAGTGCTCCTGCGCCCACCGCTGCATTCCAGCTTGCACCTATGCCTGTGAAATACACGTGCCTTGCCCGGCTTATGATTTCCGATGCTCTTTGTAGAGAAGTACTAAGTTCTCCACCAAGCAGTTCGATTACCTGCTCCAACTCTTCGGGTTGACGGAGGATGTCCCGAAGGAAATGCGTCATTCACTGTCCTTGTATCAAGTCCGTCTTTGATCGGCAGCCATTGCGGCACTCATTCACACCATTGTCGAGAAACCGGTTTCCGTAAGCGATTCGTTAGCTGGGCGTTTTCTACACTCCTCGGTGCGGACTGTCAACTCAGTTGGTTAATGTCCTGCACTGCATTGCAATTCAGCACCACGGTGCCCTGACTCGGGCGGCGGTTGCATGCGCCGATACCTTGGAGTTGAAGAACTGGCTGTATAAGTCGCCGACATGCGCAAACGGCCCCTGATACGTTAATCTTCCTCGGTTATGAAGAAAATAACGCAATCCTTTATTGAAACGTTTTCGCGGCGCGTATCGGCATACTTGTGTGCGGGCTTGATGGCCGCTTCGATGGTCGCCGCGGCGCAGGCTCCAATACCGGACTCACCAACGATCGAGGCCAAAGCCAAGTCAATGCTGGCCAAGCTCACCTTGGAGGAGAAAATCAAGTTAATCAGCGGCGTCGACGACCTGTATACCAATGCAATGCCTTCCGTCGGCTTGCCGCGATTCAAAATGTCCGATGCCTCCGTCGGCGTACGCAGCTGGGGCCCGACGACGGCCTACGCCGGCGGAGCCGCACTGGCCGCAACGTGGGATGTGGACTTTGCCCGTTTGCTGAGCGAGAGCCTGGGCAGGGATGCCCGCGTTCGCAATGTGAACTTTCTGCTTGGGCCCGGCGTGAACATCGCACGCTCCCCCGTGGATGGGCGCAACTTCGAGTATCTTTCCGAGGACCCGTACCTGAACTCCGCGTTGGCGGTGTCGTACATCGAAGGTGTGCAGTCTCAGGGCGTGATCGCCACGGTCAAGCACTTCGCCGCCAACAACGAGGAATACAGCCGGCATGACACCAGCGCCGAGGTCGACGAGCGCACCCTGCGCGAGATCTACCTGCCCTCGTTCGAAGCAGCCGTAACCAGAGCGCACGTGGATGCAGTGATGAATTCCTACAACCTGATCAACAATGTCCATGCAACGCAGAACGAGTTCCTCAATCTCAAAGTGTTGAAGGGCGAGTGGGGATTCCAGGGCATCCTGATGTCCGATTGGGATTCGACCTACGACAGCATCGGAGCAGCCAACGGCGGCCTCGATCTGGAGATGCCGAGCGGGCGTTTCATGAACGCGAAGGGTCTGCTGCCCGCAATCACGGCGGGAACGGTTAAGGAATCGACCATTGACGATAAGGTGCTGCGGCTGTTGCGTACGGAATTGCGCTATGGATTCACCGAACGGCCGCAGTTCGACCCGGCAAACGCCACCTATTCCCTCGCTGACCGCGCAGTGGCCTTGCAAGGCGCGCGCGAAAGTCTGACGCTCCTGAAGAACGATGGCCATTTCCTTCCGCTGGATGCAGCGAAGATCAAGACCATAGCGATCATCGGCCCGGACGCCTGGCCGGCTGTGCCCGGCGGCGGCGGATCGTCAGAGGCGACGCCATTCGCGCCGGTGAGCATCGTGACGGGCATTGCGAACGTCGTTGGACCCGATGTGCACGTGCTCTACACACGCGGTCTCCCCGATTTAGGAGATGTCTTCTCGCGTTCGCACTGGGATGGCCCTGTCAAAGTGGCCACGTACCCAAGCAAGGATTTCACGGGAACCCCGGAAAGCTCGACCCAGGACAACATCACCGATTACAGCCCGGCATGGTGGAGCCGCGCTGACAAGTCGCCGCGCACCATCCGCTACACGGCCAATTTCAAGGCGGACAAGGCCGGGAAGTACATGATCCTGGCAGGCGCAGGCGGAGGCGAAAAATACAGGATTTCGGTGGACGGCAAGCAGGTTCTCGAGCAGAAGCAGGTAGAAGGACAGTCGCCCCTGTCGGCCAGCGTGGAACTTAGCGCCGGGCAGACCATCAAAGTGGAAGCCGATTATCTTCCGACGATGGCCGGAAACCATTTCGGACTAGGAATCATCAGCGAAGCCGAAATAATCTCCGAAGAAGTGAAGCAATACGCGTCGATTGCGGATGTGGTTGTTGTCTCGGTCGGCTACAACAACAGTACGGAAATGGAGGGCTCCGACCGCACCTTCACGCTGCCTTGGGGACAGGATGCGCTAATTGAGGCAGTGACCGGGGCCAATCCACACACCGTCATCACGCTGACGGGTGGCGGCGCAACGGACACGCGGCGCTGGCTCGACAAGGTTCCCGCGCTTCTGCATACCTACTATCCAGGCCAGGAAGGGGGCACCGCAATTGCCGAGGTTCTCTTCGGAAAGCACAACCCCGAGGGAAAGCTGCCGATCAGCTTCGATCGCAGTTGGGAGGAGAACCCCTCGTATCCGTACTATTACCCAGTCAAAGGCGCCGATACAACGCTGCACGTGGACGAACCCGGCCGTCCGCCGGTTGTCATCACAGTGGGTCATGTGAAGTATGGCGACGGCCTGATGGTTGGCTATCGCTACTGGACCACGACTGGCAAGCATCCGCTGTTCCCGTTTGGATTCGGGCTGAGCTATACGACGTTCAGCTTCTCAAACCTGGAGGTCGCGGCTGCGGCGAAGTCCGGTTCGCCGGTTACGGTGAGCTTTAGTGTGAAGAACACCGGCGGCATGGAGGGCGCAGAAGTTGCGCAGCTTTATGTCTCCGACCCGTCAGCCAAAGCGAAGCGCCCAGAGCGTGAACTGAAAGGCTTTGAAAAGATTCACCTGGCTCCGGGAGAGACGAAGCACATCACGCTTACACTGGATGCGCGAGCCTTCAGCTATTGGGACGACACCGCCCACAAATGGACCATCGATCCCGGACAGTTTGTGGTGCGCGTGGGCGACTCCAGCGAGAACACTCCCCTGACCGCGAACGTCACACTGAATTGATTCTCTCCAACTCGAAAAGAGGCCTTCCACTCTATCGTGGCGGGCCTTTTTGCAGCTACGTCCGCGTCCTCGGGTTCGGCCGGCCAAGGCCGGTGACCGCTTCCTGCACCATCTCCAAAGCGCTGGACAGTACGGCATGGTTGCGAGCATGAGCCGTACTGCGAACCCGTACGACAACGCGAACTGCGAAAGCTTCATGAAGACTCTGAAGCGAGAGGAAATAGCTTCGACTAAATCAAGAACATAAGAAATGTCAGGTTTTTGTCAGGGAAGACCTAGTGTCCTGTAACTGAAGTTCGTTGACAAAATCTGGCTACGCTGGCCAGGATTTGATCGGCGGTTTTGGTCCAGACAAAAGGCTTGGCAGTTTCGTTGTAGTTGTCCAGGTAATAGCGAATTGCTTTTTCCAATTCGCGCGTGCTGCGGTGAACGCCCCGCCGGATCTGCTTTTCCGTCAGCAGCGCGAAGAAGCGTTCGACCAGATTGATCCACGATGCCCCGGTGGGCGTGAAGTGCACGTGATAATGCGGACGTTTCGCCAGCCACTTACGGATCAGGGCGGTTTTATGCGTGCCGTAGTTGTCCAAAATCAAATGCACGTCCAACCCGGCGGGGACCGCTTCATCGATCGAGTCCAGGAATTTGCGAAACTCCACGGAGCGGTGTCGGCGATGCAAATCCCCCAGAACCCTTCCTGTCTTGGCATCCAGCGCCGCGAACAGCGAAGTGGTGCCGTGGCGGCTGTAATCATGGCTGCGCCGCTCCGCCTGCCCGGGGCGCATCGGCAACACCGGTTGGCTGCGATCCAAAGCCTGGATTTGCGTCTTTTCATCCACACACAGCACCAGCGCTCGCTCAGGCGGGTCCAGGTACAGACCCACAATGTCTCGCACTTTCTCCACGAACTGCGGATCGGTCGACAACTTGAAGGTCTCGCTGCGGTGCGGCTCCAGTCCGAAGGCCTTCCAAATGCGTTGAATCGTCATGTGGCTGAGTCCGCTGGTCTCGGCCATGGAGCGCGTCGACCAATGAGTGGCATCGCGCGGCGTAGATTCCAGCGTGCGCACGATGACGGATTCGACCTGTCCGTCCTCGATCTTGCGGGGTGTTCCGCAGCGCGGTTCATCGAGCAATCCTGCCACTCGGTGGCGCACAAACCGCTCGCGCCATTTGCCCACCATCTGCTTGCTGACACGCCGACGGCGTGCCACCGCCGTATTATTCAACCCGCCGGCGCAGTCCAGCACGATCCCGGCCCGCAATGCCAGCGCTTGTGCCGAAGTGCGCCGCCGCATCCATCCCTCCAGCGTGGTGCGTTCTTCCGCACTCACTACCAACTCCGCTTTGGGCCGCCCAGTGCGCATCGAAGATCTCCTCCAAATCTTAGACGCGCAGGCTCCCTTATTTATTCATTTAACTTCTGTTACAGGACACTAGTTTAAGCCGACATAAGTCGTTGTTCTCAATGGATGGCATCAAGGGCGTGGGCCCGGTAAGCTCCGCCCGCGAGTCTTTTGAACACGAGTGAGGACGCACCAAATAGCGGTTAAGGCGATGTTAGGGTCCGAGAAATTTCGGTAGACAGCGCCGCCGGCCAGTGTAAAAGAGAGTGACGGGATCGGTTCGCGCTCGTTGTGCTGGTGGAGGGTGACCGTGGCATCGCGATCCGGAAGCGAGCTAGAAGCATATGTGGTCGACTGGGTTCTCGACGTTAGACAATCTGAACGCGAAGCTGGGTGGGCGGACTTGCGATTCTGCTACATCTTTCAGAGTTGAAGACCGCGGAGGGACTGGTCGTTGCTCGATGGCCAGTCCCGGGAAGCGTAAGGGGCATATGCAAGTCAGATCCCTACGAGGCGGACGTTCATTCAAGGTCGAGAGGATTCATGGGTTCAATGGTGGCTTAGAGCCCATACGTATGCTGCGACGGCTTCTGCTTGAGCGGGCGTGAGCTGCGCGCCCCCCATGGCAGGCATGGGGCTGCGATATTGTTTCGGCGCCACTACACCGTCAGTGATGGTTGTGGTAATTCCTTTCCAGCTACCGTCGCTCCAGAGCCATTTGTTTTTGGTCAGGTCCGAGCCGAGAGTCGTTCCACTGCCGTTGTCGCCATGGCAAGCGGCGCAGGGCGCTCCGCCTACTTCGCCATGATAGATGCGATCGCCGAGCGCAACCATCTCATGCGTGGCTCCAGGTGGCACGGGGAGAGCAGCATCACCGGCGTCGGAGTTCGTACCCTCGGGCGGCTTGGCGGCAGCGCGTACAGGTTCGCCGGCCGGAGCGGTGAGGCTGGGACACGGAGTGAAGCTGGGCTCTGCGGATGAGGCAGTGGCCCCACCGACATAGGTGATGCGGTAGATGCGGCCTTTCATGTCGTCGGAGACATAGAGGGTACCGTCTGGTCCGACAGCAACTCCCGAGGGGCGGTGGATGGCCCCTTCCGGAGAGATGACACCGCCGGCAAAGCCGTCGGCGAAGATCTCGCACCGGCCAGCGGTGCCGCTGCGGGTGAGAGCCTGGAAAACGACGTTGTACCCGCCCTGGGCGTAAGGAGCACGGTCCCAGGAACCGTGAAAGGCGATGAAGAGGCCGTTGCGATAGGCAGCTGGAAATTGCTTCTGGTCATAGAAGACCATGGCGTTGGGTCCCCAGTGCGCAGGAAAGGCTGCGACGGGGCCGGTCTTGGTGGAGCAGACGCCGGGCTTGTTGCCATCGCCACCGTATTCAGGGGCGAGGACGAGGCGCTTGAGGCCGGGGTCGTAGTAGCACTCGGGCCAACCGTAGTCGCCGCCGTTTTTAAGGAGCATAACTTCTTCCGAGGGAAGCGTGGCTTCTTGTTCGGGCTTGTAGATCGCGGGCCAATTAGCGTGGAGCTGGTCACGCCCATGCTGCGCGATGTAGACGCGGTTGTCTGCCTTGTCGACGCTGAAGCCTTCAGCGTTGCGGATGCCGGTGGCGTAGCGATCGGAGGGCGAGAAGGTTTGATTTGTCTTCTTTGCGTCGTACCGCCAGATGCCGCCACGAGTTTCGAGTTCTTTGCACGGATCGGCGCCGGGAGAATGCAGACTGCGGTTCTTTAACTGGCAGGCGTTAGTGGCCGTGGCAACGTCAACGTAGAGCATGCCGTCGTCGCTGATATAGAAAGGGTGCATGGGGTGGTCTCCGCCGAGTGGAAGGCCGGAGACAACGGTGACTGGTGGATCGCTGGGGACGAGCACATTGGCGGGTAACGTGTAGCGGACGATACGGTCATTCACCTCGGCGTAGATGGAGCCGTTGTAGAGAGCAATGCCGACGCCGCCATGTGCGCCATCCTGCGCCGTTTCACCGAAGCGCTCGATGACGTCGGCTTTGCCAGTACCAGACTTGTCCTGCAGCGCGACAAGGAATCCCCCTTCATGGACGACTTCGCCGGCGGGATAATAACCGCCTGACCAGGTGTTGAGGTAGACGACATTGTTGGGAGCGACAACCAGATGGCGGGCGTGTCCGATGCCGTCAGCGAAGATGGTGGCGCAGAAGCCCGGCGGGAGCTTAAGACCGCTGTCATCGTTGGGGCACCCGGTGCTGGCGGCACGGACAGTCGAATGTTTCAGATGAGCCGGCTCAAAGCCAACAGCGATGGAGAGAGCAGTAACAATGCCGAGGACGAGGGCAGCTGCGACGAGGAATCTTGGCGAAACGAACGACCGCATGAAACTCTCCTGAACCGCGATGCAAGGATATCAACGAAGCGAAATGAAATGCAGTGAGTGTTTTCTCTATCATTTCGGCATCGGAATCGACACTGCCTTGCCAGCGCCGCGTTCGGCGATCCAGATCGTGTCGCCCGCGGGCTCGACTGCGGTAGGTGTCTTCAGTCCTTCCTTGATTACCGTGACGCTGGCCTTGTCACCATTGACAGTAATCACGGAAATCTTGCCGCTGCCATTCTCAGCAAGTAGTAGCTTGCCATTGGCTGCGCGCATGCCATCCGGCCCTTTTACGGGCTGATCCATCCAGATATCGACAGGTTGCCCGGCCTTGCCGGCAGCATCCACCGGGATACGGTAGAGATTGTTCGAGAACACATTGTTCACATACAGCGTGCCATCCAAAAAGGTGATCCCGTCAATGCCGTAGAGCGCGCGATCTTCCAGAAAGAGTTCGGCAGTGGTAGCACCGGCTGGTAGCTTGTAGATTTTACTGTTAACGGTGTCGCTGATGTAAAGGGCCTTGTCCGGTCCGATAGAGAAATCGTTGCAGGTACTGTTGTCACCCGGCAGATTCCAACGAAGCTTTTGGGCGCCACTGGTGAGGTCAAAGCCCCTTAGGGCGGCATGACGCTTCACCGGCGTTGTGTCTGGCACCGGGGTTAGCTGACATGCCCATAACGTGTTGGTAGCAGTATCGGCAAGCATACCGAGGAAGAAGGTGCCAGCACGTTCAGCGCTGGCATCGACGAACTTCTCGGCAGTGGTCGAGTTCGGACGCACCTTATAGATAAAAGGAGTGCTCGCGCTACCGACGATCAGTATCCCACCCGGCGCAACAGTCAAACTCTCGGGCTGGGATTTCGCGTCAACGATAAGAATTTCAGCGGCAGACGCAGCCTGTATAAGGCCTGTTAATAATACGATGCAGGCGGCAAGCCGTAGTGCACCTAACTTGGGCATAGTCAAATCTCCTCACATTCGGGTTTCCATGCCGAACCGATCACGAGTCGATACATTCTTGCCGAATAATAGCCTTGAAGACAAATCTACGGGGCCGAGTCTCGAATACGGTTGGCTCAGAGTACCAGCCTTTGCTCTCACCTTAGAGGTGATCTCGATGAAGAAAAGCTTGCCGTCGATCTGGAGTTTTCCGGTACCTCGATCACCCCGGGAGGCAACACAGGAAGTCCAACTGGCCGGAAAACCGGCTTCTATCCGGGAGTTGGCTCCGATTTGAAAGGAGTCTCGAATACTGATCGAATTCAGCAACTGATCATGATGCTCGAACAGGCAAGACGAGCGCCAGCGGGTACTATAATGCGACTCGCCGGCCGGATGGCGGAACCAGCCGTTATAGATGCGTGGTGACGGCTGTAATATCGAGTTTCTATGGGTCGAGCGGGTCCAACGGATCCTGCTGCAGGGACTCGGCCAGCGGCAGGAAGGCGAGGCTGGTATCGGAGGGCCGATTCACGATCTGATATGGCAAGTACCCCATTTCCTTAAGGCAGCGATCAGCGAAGGACTGGCCTGCAATGTAATCAACCTGAGCCAAATCGCTGATCACGAGTGCGGGCTTGTTCATGGGTATGTGATAGCGATAGATTTCGCGCACAGCGTTGCGCACGTTGGTTGTAGTGTGCCGGGCATGCGGGTCGACCAGGATCGCAGATTCCGGTACGTTGTAGTCCTTCAGCAGAGCCTTCTTCATTTCGATCGCTTCGGAAAAGCGTGTCTGCGAGGGATGCACATAGCCGCCGGAGACGAGTATGAAAGGCGCTTTACCTGCGTGATAAGCATCTGCTGCGAGCGAGATGCGCCTGCGGCCCATCTCGGAGAGTGCAATCTCGGGATCGCTTGGTCCGGCGCCGGGAACGACGATGACTGAATAGGCAAATTTGTCCCACTGGATGGATGGGATCGACTTCACAGCGGCCTCATTTACTCCTGTTTCCATCGGCTCCAGCCTGCTTGCTTCATCACGGTGGTTGAGGGCGAGCAGTTGCAGCGCAGCTTTGAGCGAAGGCTCGAAGAAGAGCTGCGATGCCGGTATATCGGCGGATATCTGACTGGCGAGGGCTGTGATGTGCTGTTGAAAGTCGGCGGAGTTCACCTCGAATGAGATGGAGTCTATCTGCGGATAGCGTGGAGAAGTACCCTGTCCGTAGACCGAGAGGATGTCATTGAGGCCTCGTGCGCACACTTCCCATGCATCCACCAGCAGTTCCTCACCGTGTTGCTTCTGGTAGAGCACATAGGCGCCGCTTGGGCGAAGACTCTGGTCGGTCAACTCACGCAGAGATGAGTTGCTCTGATAAATATGGGCGAGAGCGAAGGAGACCATGCGGATTTCCTCCTCGGTCCAGAGAAGAGCCCTCACAGTGCAGACGGCATTTTCCTTGCAGACCTTCAGAGACTGTGCGAGGAAGGCCCGCCGCTCCGCGCTGATCTGGCCCAGCGCACTATCTGTTGTAAGAGCAGCTCGAACGGCAGGGTCGGCCTGAAGCACGGAGAAGAGATAGAAATTTTTGTCCTGTATCGCTGCGTGCAGCGGCAGAGGCTTTGTGACCGTCTGGGCGGTAGACAAATGAGGGAGGGCGAAGACTACTGTCGCGAGAAAAAGGCGCGGCAGGAGTCCAGGTTGCATCAGCACGAAGTTCTCCTCGGAAAAGAAGGGCCTTGACGAATTGGTATGGAAGCCGGGGCTGCTCACACCGGCCTCCGGGGTGCACTTTTCAGAATTTCACGCTTAGACCGGTCTGCACATTGCGCGAGGTACGTGCCGCTGTCTGCCGCAGAAAGTCACTGGAATTGACTGTATTGATCACCGAGCCGGTGCATCCGCTCGTGGTATTGCAGTTCAGGTTGTTCGTGTTCAGCAGGTTCTCCGCTTCGAAGAAGGCGGCAAAATGAAGACGTTCACCGATGTTGAAGTAGCGCTTGATCTGCGCATCCTCCTGCGAGAGCCCGCTTCCCGTGAGACTGTTACGGCCGATGAAAAGAGGACGGTCGTTTACCACGCCGTCGTTATTCAGGTCAGTACCAGCGATAGGGTTGATCGGGTACCCGGAGTTCATAAAGGTCATCGAGGAGAATTCGAAGCCATTTAGCCAGCGCAGGGAATGAGCGTTGAATGCCGGTTGATAGAGGCCTTGGATGACGAGGTTATGGGTGGCGTTGTTGTCGGCGTTGCCGTAGTCGCGGTGGATGTTGGTGGGATCGCTGATACTACCGCCTTCACCGATGTTATCGGCAAGAGCGTGCGAGTACATATAGTTGACGGTGAACTCAAGCCCACGGGACAGCCGCTTCTGCAGGCTGAGGAAGCCGCCGTTGAAATTCGTCGTTGCTCCGGAGCGAATCAGATTGATAGCTCCGAAAGCCGGATTCGGGCGGTTGGAGGTGCCGGCGAAGATCGGCCTTCCGTCGGCCAGCGCAGTGCCCGTTGGAGCGAGATTCGTGTCGGTGTAGTAAAGGCCATGCCGTAGGGCGGCATACTGATAGCCAACCGTAAGCTGGAAATTATCGCCAAGCTCCCGCTGGATCTGCAGATTGGCCTGATGCTGGTAGGCGTTGTGAAAGCCCGGATCGAAAGCAGTGATGCTGGGTGCGACTTCAAACGCGCCGCCGTTGAATTGTGGAACATTCGGAAAGACCGGCGCGCCTGTTGCAGTGCCTGCCACCTGATAGCTGAGGAGGCGATGCCCATTGATCTGGGCAGCGTTGTAGAAGGTTCCAAGACCCGGAACGTCATAGTACATGCCGTAGGCCGCGTGTATGACGGTCTTGCGGCTGCCGCCGGGCGACCATGTGAGTCCGAGCCGCGGCGCAATGTCGCTGTAGTCGTTCGGCACGCTGCGCGAGAGCGGATAGGGCGCAAGCTTGTCAAAGGTGGGGAAAAAGATGACCTCATATCGAGCGCCTGCGTTGATGCTGAGATTGGAAGTAAGCCGAATCTCATCCTGCGCGAAGAGGTTCAGGAAGTTGAAGGCGATGCGGACTTCGGGGTTGCCGCTGTAGCTGGTGAGGTAAGTGTAGGTATAGGGTTGGCCGGTTGCGAGATCGGTCGCGCCGGCAACAGTGTCGAGGTACTGATTAAGCGAGCTTACCGCAGGACGGCCGTTCTGGGCAGCGAGGCCGCTGAAGCTGAAGGTGGGTGCGGTTCCCGACAGGTTAGCGAACAGCTCATGATCGAACTCGGTGCCAAACTTCCAGGTATTGCGGACGTGCGTCCAGGTCAGATTGTCGAGTACGCTGCTGCTGCGCTCCGTGGTGGTGGTGGTGGTGAGCGGACTGAAGCCGATGTTCGCGACACTGCTGATATTGATCAGAACATCCCCTGCTGGCGAGCTGTCGACTACAGGAAAGTTTCCGGTGTCGCGCTGGATGACGCCAAAGCGCAGCTCGTTGAGGAGATTATTTGAGAGTACTGTGGCGAGCTGGACACCGCCGCCATTCTGATGGTCGGTGTATCGGGAGCCGCGGTCGACAATTCCCAGGCCGCTATCATTATTGGGCTGATGATTGGTGAAGCGCGCGAAGCGAACGTATCCGCTGTTCTTCTGGTTCAGGGTGTAGTCCACCTTGCCAACGATGGTCCGATAGGTTTCGCCAAAGGGAGCCGTGCCGATCTGATCGCTGGGTAGCCCAAGCGCGGCGGCGTTGGCCGGGGTGATGGTGATAGAGTTCGGAAGGGTGTAGGGGTTGTTCTCGAACTGTCCAAAGAAGAAGAGCCTGTCTTTGAGGATTGGTCCACCCAGGGTGAAGGCCTCGTCGCTCCAGCTGCGGTCGGGTTGAACGGTCGACAGCGTGGGGATCGCCTGCAGGTCGCTGGTGCGCCACTGACCGAGCGCCGAGCCGTGGAACTGGTTGGTGCCTGACTTCATCACCACATTGACCTGGCCCCCAGCTGCTCTGCCAAACTCAGCCGAATAGCCATTGGACAGGGTCTGGGTCTGCGCAACTGCTTCAGGCGTCACGATGATAAGGCGAATCTGGCGATTGCTCCCGTGCTGCGTATCGTCGAGCCCGTCCAGATTCCACTGCGAGCGTTCAGTCCCGCCGAAGGTAAATTGCGTGGTCGAGAAGGTACTGGTCGGAATGCCAATGACCCCGGGTGCAAGCAGCAGGTAG
>Ga0210392_10001454_pt1 | contig 12446 bp, 11 predicted proteins | sample IncBWC30OmetaG_FD_161057 | JGI IMG/M metagenome (GOLD analysis project Ga0210392, IMG submission 161057) | Forest soil microbial communities from Barre Woods Harvard Forest LTER site, Petersham, Massachusetts, United States - Inc-BW-C-30-O ...
TGCGCGCCGCCGGCATACCCGCGCGAGTGGTCACCGGATATCAAGGCGGAACGCTGAACCCTTACGGAGACTATTGGATACTGCGGCAGAGCGATGCGCACGCCTGGACCGAGGTGTGGATCGAGGCACGGGGCTGGGTGCGCATCGATCCGACGGCGGCGATTGCGCCCGGACGGGTCGAGCGCGGGCTGGCCGATGTCGCCAGCGCCGACGATTCGCTGGCGAGCCCCTGGCAGCGAAAATCGCTGTGGTTCTCCGGCTTGCGCCTGCGTTTCGACGCGGTGAAGGAGTTGTGGCGCGAGCGCATATTGGATTTCGACCAGGATTCCCAGCGCAAGCTTCTCGAGATGCTGAAGATTCCGGAGCCCGACGGCCAGAAACTCGTCATGGTGCTGGCTGCGGCCATGGGGCTGGTGTTGGGATGGCTGACCTGGCAGGTGCGCCGCGAACTTTCGCCGCGCTCGAAGGACGAGACCGCGCGTGCGTATGCGCGGCTCTGCGCAAAGCTCGCCGCGGCGGGCATGCCGCGCATCCCGCACGAAGGCGCCGAAGCGTATGCGCAGAGAGTCGCGCGCCTGCGTCCCGACCTGGGAGCCATCGTCACCAATCTGTGCCGGCAGTACTCGTTCTTGCGCTATGCAGCCCCATCCACCAGCGTCACCCTGGGCCAGTTCCAAGCGGCGGTCCGCGCGTTTCGGCCAAGGGCCTCCTAGGCAGCCAGGTTTTCGCGCGTCTTCAGGAAAGTGATTTCCGGCCAGCGCTCTTCGGTCAGCCCGAGATTGATGCGCGTGGGCGCCAGGTACACCAGTCCCCCGGTGTGGTCGACGGCCAGGTTGTCGTGCGCCTTGGTGCGAAACTCGGCCAGGCGCTTCTCGTCCTCGGTGCTGACCCAGCGGGCCACCGCCACATTGATCGGTTCGAACACGCATTGCACGCTGTATTCATCCTGTAGGCGAAAGGCGACGACTTCGAACTGCAGCTGGCCGATGGCGCCCAGAATCAGGTCGTTGTTGCGCAGCGGCTTGAACAGCTGCGTGGCGCCCTCCTCGCAAAGCTGCGACAAGCCCTTCTGCAGCGCCTTCATGCGCAGCGGATCCTTGAGCACCGCGCGCCTGAAAATCTCCGGCGCAAAGTTGGGGACGCCGGTGAAGGTGAGATTCTCGCCTTCGCTGAAGGTGTCGCCGATATTGATCGTGCCATGATTGTGCAACCCGATGATATCGCCTGCGTACGCCTCCTCGGCCTGGCTGCGGTCGGCGGCGAGGAAGGTCAAGGCATCGGCAATGCGCACGTCCTTGTTGAGCCGCACATGGTGAAATCGCATGCCGCGCGCGTAGCGCCCCGAGCAGAGGCGCATGAAGGCGATTCGGTCGCGATGTCCGGGGTCCATGTTGGCCTGGATCTTGAACACGAATCCCGTGAGCTTCGGTTCGTCCGCGTTCACGGCACGCTGCAGGGTCGGCCGCGGCTGCGGTGCCGGCGAGTGGGCGACAAATGAGGAGAGCAGCTCGCGCACGCCGAAATTGTTGACCGCCGAGCCGAAAAAGACCGGAGTCTGTTTGGCCGAGAGGTAACGCTGCAGGTCGAACTGGGGACTGGCGCCCCGGACCAGCTCCACCTCCTCGAGAAAGTGCTCGTAGCGGTCGCCCAAGAACTCGCGCGCCTCATCGCTCGCGATGCCGATGATGGTCTCGTGCGTGCCGACGCGGCCTTTTTCCACGGGCACGTACACGTAGATCTTGTCCTCGATCAAATGATAGACGCCGAGCAGATCGCGGCCCATGCCGATCGGCCAGGTGATCGGCGCACATTGGATCTTCAACACGCTTTCGATCTCATCCAGCAATTCGATCGGTGCGCGGCCGTCGCGATCCAGCTTGTTGACGAAAGTCATGATGGGCGTATCGCGCAGGCGGCACACCTCCATGAGCTTGATGGTCCGCTCCTCCACGCCCTTGGCGCAGTCGATCACCATGAGCGCGGAGTCCACGGCCGTCAGCGTACGGTAGGTGTCCTCGGAAAAGTCTTCGTGACCCGGCGTGTCGAGCAGATTGACGATGCAATCATCAAAGGGGAATTGCATCACCGAGGAGGTGACGGAAATACCGCGTTGCTGCTCCAGGCGCATCCAATCGGAGGTGGCATGCCGGGTGGCCTTGCGCCCCTTGACGGTGCCGGCCATCTGGATGGCGCCGCCGAAGAGCAACAACTTCTCCGTCAGCGTGGTCTTGCCCGCGTCGGGGTGGGAGATGATGGCAAAGGTTCTTCGGCGCTTGATTTCATCGACAATTTCAGATTCATTCACCAGCCATTTCCCCAAACGTGTACCAGCCATTATAGCCCAGCCCGGCCGTGGCGCAGGAATCAGCGTGATGCGTTGAGCCTTGCTTTGTTAAATCCCGCAATCTGTGACGGATTTCATCCTGAATTCGCAGTGCAGATGATGACTCGCGCCAAGAGTGGGATTTGCACCCAAGCCGAGTCCGCCGCCTTCCCCGTAAGGTAGCGATCTGACGAAAACACGAAAATGCATATTTCATCGACACGCTTAGGTTTCAAACCCTCCGCGTCTGCATTGCGGGCGATCGACGCCTGCGCGCAAGACTTGGCTCCGGAGGGTGATGGATTGTTGGAATGGCACAGATCGTACCTCGCCAATCACCGCATTCGGATCGCGCACGATCTGGATATCGTGATGCGCGAAATCCCGGTCAGCAATGCCATATTGGAGTGCGGCTCGATTCCCCTGCTCCTCACGGCGGCCTTGACCAAGCAGGGCTACAAAGTAACAGGCTGCGACCTGGCGCCCGAGCGGTATTCCTCGACGATACTTGCCGCGGGACTGAACGTCGTCAAATGCAACATCGAAACCGAGAGGCTGCCTTTCGACAACGATTCATTCGACGCGGCAATCTTCAATGAATTGTTCGAGCACCTGCGCATCAATCCGATCCATACCCTGACGGAATTATTTCGGGTCATCAGACCGAATGGCACCCTGACGCTGTCGACCCCGAATCTGAAGTCACTGGGTGGAATGAGAAATTTCCTGATGAGGGACAGGGCCTACTCGTGCTCCCCGGATATCTATGCCGAATACAAAAAGCTGACCGATCTAGGCCACATGGGGCATGTCCGGGAGTACACGCCGACGGAAGTGATCGAGTTCCTGCAGAGAATCGGTTTCGAGGTGACCGCGATCATATTTCGCGGCGAATATACGGGTGCTCTGAGCAGGACCGCGATCAGACTGATTCCGAGACTCAGCCCCTTCGTGTCGTATATGGCGAAAAAACCCTGAAACGCCCGCTGCCCGTGCGGGCGGCGCGTCTTGCTTGATCAATCCCTGGGCTCTGAATATTTCCGCGGCAAGACCCGTGCGGAATCGAGTATTCTCTTGCGCGAACCATCATGGAGCGCGATCGACATGGGTAGCTCTCTCCTATCGGAAGACGCGGCGCGCATCACGGCACCCGCGAGGAACGCCGTCGCGACCGGGGATATTCCGGGGGCCGTTTCTCTGGTTTGGCGGCGCGATGAGTTGCTGCAGCTCCAAAGCGTCGGTCTGCGCGACATCGAGGCGAAGTTGCCGGTCGAGCGCGACACGATTTTTCGCATTGCCTCGATGAGCAAGCCGGTCGTCTCGGTGGCGGCGTTGATTTTGATGGAACAGGGAGCCCTGCGGCTCGATGATCCGATCAGCAAGTGGGCCCCTGAATTCGCGCGGATGCGCGTGCTGCGCCGTCCAGACAGTCCCCTGGAAGATACCTATCCGGCGCCGCGAGCCATCACCATCGAGGATCTGATGACTCACCGCTCGGGCCTTTCCTATGCGTTCACCGCCAAAGGAGCTCTGTCGCAGGCACTTGAAGAGCGGTTCGGACTCAAATTGGCAGGATGGCGTTCGTCTGACGAATGGATGAGCGCGCTGGCGTCGCTGCCCTTGAGCTACGCCCCTGGCGAGCGGTTCAATTACGGTCACTCGACCGATGTCCTGGGGTTCATCATCGGTCGGGCGGCGGGCGCCGGCATGCGCGAAGCGATGCAGCAATTGTTGTTCTCGCCCTTGAAAATGGCCGACACCGATTTTTGGGTACCGCCGGAAAAGCGCGGCCGGGCGGCTGTGCTATACCGATGCTCTGCGCCAGGGACTTTTACGCCGCTGCCGCTGGACGGTTTCTTGGACGCATCGCCGCCGGTGATCACGGCCGGCGGCCAGGGTTTGGTCTCGACCGCCGATGACTACCTTACTTTCGCGCGCATGCTGCTCGGGGGCGGGCAAGTCGACGGCAAGCGGGTCCTGTCGCAGGAATCCATCCGCCTGATGACCTCGAATCGCCTGACGCCGGATCAGCGGCGCGACATCCAGTTCGGCATCCCCTTCTTCATGGCGCAGGGTTTCGGACTCGGCGTTTCCGTTGTCATGGATCCGAAGAAGAACGCCTGGATGGGGCCGGGCAGTGCGGGCGCATTCGGCTGGCCGGGCCTCTTTGGGGGTTGGTGGCAAGTCGACCCACAGCGCGAGACGGTGATGCTGTGGCTGCAGCAAACCATGCCGCCCCAAGCGCCGCCCGGCAACAGCAGCAGCATGGGGGATTCGCGCATGGCCGAGGCGTTCACCCGATGGCTGTTCGCGCATCCCAAACTGCTTTCGCTGATGAGCAAGATGGCGGAACGATCCGGAAAAGCTCCGCGCATGCCGGGCATTGCCGCCGTCCAAGGTTTTCAGAGGGAGACTCAGTCAGTGCTGGCAAAGCTGGCCTAAGCTATAGCCCTCGAGAGATCGAGATAGATTGATGTCGTCAATGGTCGTTATAGAAACAATCGATTTCACCTCCGGTTCGCGAGCGAATAGCCTTCTTTCCGTTCCACATGCCGTCTCGCGCTTCACGACGCCGGGCTTATCCAGAAGGAGTAGCGACAAATGAATGCAGTAGCAAAAGATAAATGCCCGTTCAGTCACATGGCTGGCGGCGGCACCTCGAACCGCGACTGGTGGCCGAACCAGCTGCGGTTAGATCTGCTGCACCAGCATTCCTCAAAATCGAGTCCGATGGGCAAGGATTTCGATTATGCCAAGGAGTTCAAGAACCTCGACTACCAGGCGCTGAAGCAGGATCTGCTGACGGTCATGACCGACTCGAAGCCCTGGTGGCCCGCGGACTTCGGACACTACGGCCCGCTATTCATCCGCATGGCTTGGCACAGCGCCGGTACCTATCGCGTCGGCGACGGCCGCGGCGGCGGCGGCCGGGGCCAGCAGCGCTTCGCACCCTTGAACAGTTGGCCGGACAACGCGAGCCTGGACAAGGCACGCCGTCTGCTCTGGCCGGTAAAGCAAAAATACGGCCGGCGGATTTCCTGGGCAGACCTGATGATTTTGACGGGTAACGTGGCTTTGGAGTCCATGGGATTCAAAACCTTCGGTTTCGGCGGTGGCCGCGAGGATGTGTGGGAACCGGATCAGGATGTGTTCTGGGGCAATGAAAAAGCCTGGCTCGGCGGTGACCTTCGCTATTCCGGCGAACGAGATCTGGCCAAGCCTCTGGGCGCCGTGCAGATGGGCCTGATTTACGTGAATCCGGAAGGACCCAACGGCAATCCGGACCCGGTTGCTGCGGCGCGGGATATCCGCGAAACCTTCGCCCGCATGGCGATGAACGACGAAGAAACCGTTGCGCTGATCGCCGGTGGCCACACCTTCGGCAAGACCCACGGCGCCGGCGATGCGGCCCTGGTGGGAGCCAGCCCCGAGTCGGCCGATCTCGAGGCGCAGGGCCTCGGTTGGAGCAGCAAGTACGGAAGCGGTATTGCCGGCGATGCCATCACCAGCGGCCTGGAAGTGACGTGGACGACCACCCCGACGAAGTGGAGCAACGACTTCTTCAAGCACCTGTTCGGTTACGAGTGGGAACTGTGCAAGAGCCCGGCGGGTGCGCATCAGTGGCGGCCGAAACAGAGCGCAGCGGCCGGCACCGCACCCGACGCGCACAACAGCGCAAAGCGCGTCACGCCCAACATGCTGACCACGGACCTGTCGCTGCGCTTCGATCCTGCCTACGAGAAAATCTCGCGGCGGTTCATGCAGCACCCGGAGCAGTTCGCCGACGCTTTTGCGCGGGCCTGGTACAAGCTGACTCACCGCGACATGGGTCCGCGTACACGCTATCTCGGCCCCGAGGTTCCCGCGGAGGAACTGCTTTGGCAGGATCCCATCCCCGCCGTCAATCACAAACTGGTCGATGGCCAGGACATCGCCGCGCTCAAGGCCAAGATTTTGGGCTCGGGCCTCGCGGTGTCCGAGTTGGTATCGACCGCCTGGGCGTCAGCCTCCACGTTTCGAGGCTCCGACAAACGCGGCGGCGCAAACGGCGCGCGAATCCGGCTTGCGCCGCAGAAAGACTGGGCCGCCAATGAACCGGCAAAACTCGGCAGGGTGTTAAAGACACTCGAAGGAATCCAGCAGGAGTTCAACAAGGCACAGTCGGGCGGCAAGAAGGTGTCGCTGGCTGACCTGATCGTGCTTGGCGGTTGCGCGGGTGTCGAAGAGGGCGCGAAGCGCGCAGGTCACAGCGTCTCAGTGCCCTTCACGCCCGGCCGCATGGATGCGTCGCAGGAGCAGACCGACGTCGAGTCATTCAGCGTACTCGAGCCGGTGGCTGACGGCTTTCGCAACTACCTTAAGCCGGGACTGCCGATCTCGGCGGAGGAACTGCTGCTCGACAGGGCGCAGCTGATGACACTGACGGCGCCTGAAATGACGGTGCTGCTCGGCGGTATGCGCGTGCTCGACACCAACGTGGGACCGACCAAGCATGGCGTTTTGACCAAGAGGCCCGGCACGCTGACCAACGATTTTTTCGTCAATCTGCTCGATATGCGCACTTCTTGGACGGCGACTTCAGAGGCAAAAAATGAATTTGAGGCACGCGACGCCGCGACCCGGCGGATCGAATGGACCGGAACGCGCGTTGACCTAGTTATCGGCTCGAACGCTCAGCTTCGCGCCCTGGCGGAGGTCTATGGCAGCACCGATGCGCAGGAGAAGTTCGTTCACGATTTTGTCGCCGCGTGGAGCAAAGTCATGAACCTCGATCGCTACGACCTACGCAGATAGACGCCTATTTCAGCTCCGCGCTGAGCACGCGGCGTAAAACCGCCGCGTCTTCGCGGCCAACGGTCGCTTGGTAATAGCCGCGCCGTATGCCGACTTGCTCGAAACCCAGCGAATGATACAAACGAGCAGCCGCGACATTGGAAGGCCGCACTTCGAGAAACGCCTCGCTCATGCCGGCGGCTTTCGCGCGTTCGAGCAGGTACAGCATCACCTTGCGCGCAAATCCCCGCGAACGGTAGCCATCGCGAATGCAGACGTTCAGGATGTGCGCCTCGCCGGCGCCCACCGACATGATGCCGTAGCCGCCCACATCGCCCGCCACATCGATGATGCGGCAGACGTAACCCACCCGCAGGCAGTCGCGGAAAATCCCCTCGCTCCAGGGAAATTGATAGGCCGCCTTCTCGATCGCCGCGACCACGGGGATATCGAGCTCGTGCATGGGCCGAACCTCGACGCGCGCGAAAGCCACATCCAGCTTGACGCTAGACATGCGAGCACACCTCGCGCGCGAATTTCAGATCTTCCCAGGCTTTGCGCTTCTCCGTGGGAGATCGCAACAGATACGCGGGATGGTAGGTAACCACGAGCGGCACGTTGGAGAGGCCGAATTGATGCACCTGCTGACGCAAAGCGCCCAGCGTTTTATCGGTGCGAAGCAGATTCTGTGCGGCGATGCGCCCGACGGCCAGCATGATCTTGGGTTTCAATAGCGCAATCTGCCGTTCCAAATAGGGTAAACACTCGGCGGCTTCGGCTGGGTTCGGATCACGATTACCGGGCGGCCGGCATTTCAAAACATTGGCAATGTATACCTGTTCCCGCGCCAATCCTATCGCGTGCAGCATGGAATTGAGCAGCTGCCCGGCGCGGCCCACGAAGGGCTCGCCTTTGCGGTCCTCCTCGGCGCCGGGGGCCTCGCCGACGATCAGCCAATCGGCATGTGGATTGCCGACGCCAAACACGGTTTGCGTTCGCGACGCGCTCAAAGCACAGCGGGTGCAGGCGGCCACGCGCGCCTGCAATTCGGGCCAATCCGCCCCATCCTCGCGGGCCGCGGAGGCCTCGCGCGGATGGGCCGGCCTCGCCGGTGCGGCAGAAACGGCGGCCGGCGGTGCCGGAACCTCGGGCGCGCGCGAGCTGCGCAGCGTCCAGGACGGGAGCCCCAGGGCCGCCAGATATTCTTGGCGCAGTTCGCTATTCATGCATGGGAGCCGCGGGCCTGCTTCTGCGCCGCAGCTTGCGATAGACCCAAAGGGCGGGGGCCGACAGCGCATAGAGACCGAAAATCGCCAACAAGCTGGTAGGCAGGTGCAGAAAGATGAAAATAAACGCCAGGGGCACCAACACGATGTAGGTGAAGCGGACCTTGGCCCCGGCATTGACGTATTTGAAACTGTTGAAGGCAAAACGGCTGATCATCAGCGCGCCGGCACTGGCAGTCACAAAGAACGCCAGGATCAATCCGGGCAATCCTATGTTGGTTTGATCGCTCGCCAACCATACCAGCGCCGCAACGATCGCCGCCGCCGACGGGCTGGGCAATCCTTCGAAGTAAAGCTTGTCCTGGGTGGCGGCGCGCGCATTGAACCGCGCCAGGCGCAACGCCGCTGCCGCGGCATAAAAGAAACACACCAGCCACCCGACGCGGCGCCACAGCGGACCGTACTCGGCGATGCGTGCGACGCCCCATTGGTAGGTCACAATGGCTGGTGCGACGCCGAAGGACACCATGTCCGAGAGGCTGTCGTATTCCTTGCCGAAGGAGCTGGCGGTATTGGTCCATCGCGCCACGCGCCCATCCAAACCGTCGAAAATCATGGCGACGAACACCGCGATTCCCGCATATTCAAATCGCAAGTCGATGGCGGCCACGATGGCATAGAAGCCGGCGAATAGTGCGCCGGTGGTCAGAAGATTGGGGAGCCAGTAAACTCCGCGCCGCCGTGCTGGTGAGTCGTCGTCGTCGCCCATTGGCCCCCATGATACCAGGGGGGCTCATGTAAGATATGCGGCTATGCGCTTATCCCAATACCCCATTTCCACCCTCAAAGAGGTGCCCGGCGACGCAGAGGTCGTAAGCCATCAGCTCATGCTGCGCGCGGGACTGATTCGCCGCCTGGCAGCCGGCCTGTACACGTGGCTGCCCATGGGCCTTCGCACCCTCAAGAAGGTCGAACAAATCGTGCGCGAGGAAATGAATCGCGCCGGCGCCTTGGAAATGATCATGCCCACCGTCCAGCCCGCCGAGTTGTGGATCGAGTCGGGCCGCTGGGCCAAGTACGGACCGGAGCTGCTGCGCTTCAAGGACCGTCACGAGCGCGAGTTCTGCTACGGCCCCACTCACGAAGAAGTCATCACGGACATCGCGCGGCGGGAGCTGCGCAGCTACAAGCAGCTCCCGGTGAATTTCTATCAGATTCAATCCAAATTTCGCGACGAAATCCGGCCGCGCTTCGGCGTCATGCGGGCGCGCGAATTCGTGATGAAGGATGCCTATTCATTCCACACCGATGAGGCGGGCCTGGCGGAGGGCTACCGCCTGATGTACGAGGCCTACACGCGCATCTTCACCCGGATGGGACTGAAGTTCCGCGCCGTGCAGGCCGACGGCGGCAGCATCGGCGGCGCCACGACGCAGGAATTTCACGTGCTGGCCGACTCCGGCGAGGACGCCATCGTTTTTTCCGACGCGGACGATTACGCCTCCAATTTGGAAACCGCAGTCGCCTTGGCGCCGACTGTGCCCCGTGCGGCGGCAACGCAGTCCTTGGGCAAGGTCCCCACGCCCAATGCCCGCACCATCGCGGAAGTCAGTGCCCAGCTCGGCGTGACGGCCGCGCAGTGCGTGAAAACGCTGCTGGTGGACGGCGCCGACGGCGATGTCGTCGCGCTCGTTGTCCGCGGCGACCATGAACTGAACGCCGTCAAGGCGCAAAAGCTCGATGGTGTGGCCAGCCCCTTGAAAATGGCGGGCGCGGATCGGATACGGACCGCCGCCGGCGCGGAACCGGGGTTCATCGGCCCCATCGGTTTCAAGGGCAGAATCTACGTGGATCATGCTGCCTCGAGACTGGCCGATTTCGTGTGCGGCGCCAACGAAAAAGACATGCACTTCCGGGGCGTGAATTGGGGGCGCGATCTGCCCGACCCGCAATCGGTCGATATCCGCAATGTTCAACCGGGCGACCCCAGCCCGACGGGCCGCGGCCGGCTTAAACTGGCCCGCGGCATCGAGGTGGGCCATATTTTTCAGCTGGGACGGCTGTACAGCGCCGCCATGAATGCCAGTGTGCTCGATGAGCAGGGCAACGCCTTGACGATGTTCATGGGTTGCTACGGCATCGGGGTCACCCGCGTGGTCGCCGCGGCGATCGAGCAGAATCATGACGCCAGTGGAATCGTGTGGCCGGATGCCATTGCGCCCTTCCAGGTCGTCTTGGTGCCCATCAATTACCAGAAGTCCGCGAAGGTTCAAGAGACGGCCGATGCGCTCTACCGGGATTTCAACGCCGCCGGCATCGATGTGCTGCTGGACGACCGCGACGCCAGGCCCGGGGTTAAATTCGCCGATTCCGAGCTGTTGGGCATTCCGCATCGGATCGTCATCGGGGAGCGCACTTTGAGCGCGGGAAATCTCGAATATCGTCATCGGCGCGAGACCGAATCGACGGAAATTTCCGCGGCCGATCCGGTAGGCTATATCCGGCATAAGTTAAATAGCTGAGGATGAACCATGCGGCATCCCTGCGCGGTACTGCTCGCGCTGATCGTTGCTCTTGCCCTTCCCGGCCCGTCGCGCGCGGATCAGCAGCGCGAGCCGGAGCTCAAGGAATTGCTGCAGAAAATCATTCTCAACACGGATTGCTTCACGGACAGGTACGAATCCGAAGTCTGGTACAAGTCCATGGAGCCGCGCCTCGCGCAGTTTGTGCCCACGCATGAGGAACGCGTTGAGATCTTGAATCACGTGTATTGCGAGGCGAAGCGCGATCCGGCCCTGCAAATCCCTCCGGATCTGGTGCTGGCGCTCATGGAGGTGGAAAGCCGTTTCGATCGCTGGGCCGTCTCGCCGGCCGGCGCCGTCGGTCTCATGCAGGTGATGCCCTTCTGGCCGCGCGAATTGGGCGTGCAGAATCAGCTGGTGAAAATTGCGCCCAACATCCGCATGGGCTGCGAGATCCTGCGCTACTACTTGCGCGCCGAGCATCACAACTGGTCCCTCGCCCTGGCCCGCTACAACGGCAGCGTCGGCCACAACAAGTATCCGGCCCTGGTGATGCAGCGCTGGCAGCGCGCCTGGCGCTTTTAGAATACGTCGAAGCCTGCCGGAATTTTAAGCTTATCGTCGGCCGCGTCGGTCTCGAGGACGCCGTCGACGCGGGCTTGCGAGGGACCGCGTTTCAGCCACTGATGCAGCGCCTCCAGCGCGGGCGCGCTGCCTTGCGCCAGCACTTCGACAGACCCGTCCGGCAGGTTGCGTGCCAGGCCGCGAAGATTCAAACGTTTGGCTTCGAGGCGCGCGCTGTGACGAAAATAGACGCCCTGCACCTTTCCTGTCACCAGAAAGCGCCGGACGATCTCATCCATCGGCATGCGCGGCGCTAGTGAGGCGGAGTGGACGCTTCTACGTGTTGGGCGCCGGCCAGCGCCGCGGCGGCATGGTGCTTGGCCTGCAGCGCGGCGAGGCGGGCCCGTGCGTATTCTTGCGCCTGCAGGTGCGATTCCGCTCTGGCAATGGCCAACTGCGCTGCATCGTATTCCGGCGAACTACCGGCGGTCGCACCGGCGGCGGCGGCGGCCACGATGGCTTGGCGCGCGTCGCTCATTTCCTGCACAGGCGGCCCCGTTTTGCAACCGAGCAGACAGACGACACCGACCAGAACAACCATGAGCCGCGACATAGAGTTGCGCGACACTAGCAATAGCCACCAAGGCCGTCAAACAAGGCGCCGTTATACAATATGAGTTTGGCGTTACTTAATGCGTTGCGCGGGCGCAGCACGAGCATGCGATTCTGCATGATTTCCACGGAAGACCATCGATGAATGAAGTACTGGTTCTGTATTATTCGCGCCAAGGAAGCACAGCTGCCCTGGCGCGACAAATCTGCCGCGGCGTCGAGGCCATCCCCAATATGCAGGCGCGACTGCGCACGGTTGCGCCCATCACCGCCACCACGCAACCGCTCGATCCGCCGGTCCCGGACGAGGGTCCGCCGTACGCCACGCACGATGATCTCGTGCAGTGCTGCGGCCTCATCCTCGGCAGTCCGACCCGATTCGGAAACATGGCGGCGCCGGTCAAATACTTTCTGGACGGCACGAGC
>Ga0210392_10001455_pt1 | contig 12437 bp, 8 predicted proteins | sample IncBWC30OmetaG_FD_161057 | JGI IMG/M metagenome (GOLD analysis project Ga0210392, IMG submission 161057) | Forest soil microbial communities from Barre Woods Harvard Forest LTER site, Petersham, Massachusetts, United States - Inc-BW-C-30-O ...
GCCGTGCTGCGCCTTTGGTACGGGGGCGGCTTCGCGGGTCGGATCGGCTTGGTCGGCACGCTCGTCGCGCTGTTCGGCGTGTTTGCCTGGTACCTGCTTCGGAAAGCGCTGCGGCGCGGCGGCCGCACTCTGCTGCGTTGGTTGACCGGGGTGTTCTTCGTGCTCTTGGTGGCCCTGGGCGCGTTCGTGTCGCGTTTGCCGGAGCCGCGCGGCAGCTCGTTCATCCTCTGGCATCAGGTCGTGCGCGTCGGCGCGGCGCTGTCGGGCACTGCCTTCGTGGTCTGCTTCATGGTCTTGGCCGTGCCTTGGCTGATGGATCGCTTCGAAGGGCGCGGCTTCGTATCGTTCGTGGCCGCGCGGCACGTGCGCGCGCAAAAGAGCGGTTTTTTGACGGTAATTTCGCTGCTCTCCATCTCGGGTGTGGGAGTGAGCTCGTTTGCGCTGTGCGCCGTGGTCTCGATCATGGGCGGCTTCGGCGCCGACTTGAAGCACAAGATCCTGGGCAACAATGCGCACGTGAAGATAGAGAGCAAGCGCGTCGGCGGCTTCGAGCATTGGCGAGATCTGCTGGACGACATGCGCCTCGTGAAGGGCGTGCGCGCCGCGACTCCGGTGGCTTCGGGCGAGGCCATGGCGTCGAGCTCTTCCAACACGGCGGGTGTGATCCTGCGTGGCATCGACACCACCACCATCGGCACCGTGATCGACCTGCTGCAGAACATCGAAGTCGGCAAATTCGCTTACCTCGATGACCCGAAGAAGCTCGCCAACCTGCCGCCGGACGAGCCGATCGGCATCGGCAGCGGCGGCGAGTTTTACCTGAAGGGCCCGGACATCAAGCCGTACCTCTCGCGGCTCGACCCCGAAGTCGCCGACGCCACGATCCCGCCAGACGCGTTCCCAGGCATCGTGATCGGCCGCGAGCTCGCAAAATCCTTGCACGTGTACGTCGGTGACGATCTGACGTTGATCTCCCCGCTCGGCGATCTCGGGCCGATGGGCGTCTTGCCGCGCAGCCGCAAGTTCCGTGTGGCTGCCATCTTTTACAGCGGCATGTACGAATACGACGCCAGCCACGCGTACGTGAAAATCGAAGCCGCGCAGGACTTCTTCGACTTGAAGCAGAACGTGACCGGTATCGAGATCAAGATCGACGACGCCGAACGCGTCTCGGAAATGCGCCCGGCGATCGAGGCCAAAGTACAGCGCGACGATCTGCAGATTCGCGACTGGAAAGAGTCGAACAAGAACCTGTTCAGCGCGCTCAAGCTGGAGAAGGTCGCGACCTTCATCATCCTTTCGCTGGCCATCCTGGTCGCGAGCTTTTGCATCATTTGCACGCTGCTCTTGATGGTCACCGAGAAGAGCAAAGAGATTGCGATTCTCAAATCGCTCGGCGCCAGCGACAACGCCATCTTGAAGATCTTCATGACCGAAGGCGTGATGATCGGCGGCATCGGCACGATCTTCGGAGTTACCACTGGGCTCGCAGCCACGCTCGGACTCAAGTGGTTCGGCGTGCGGCTCGACCCCGACGTCTATTACGTCGACAAGCTCCCGATCAACGTGGAGTGGTCGGATTTCACGCTCGTCGCTTTGGCGGCGCTATTGATCACGACTATCGCTACGATCTATCCCGCCGTTGCTGCCAGCCGCTTGCGGCCGGTCGACGGTATCCGTTACGAGTGAGGCAGCCGTGGCCGAAGCACTAGTCATCATCGAAGATCTGAAGAAGAGCTTTCAGCACATGGGCCGCACGCTCGATGTGTTGAAGGGCATCGATCTGAACATCTACGCGGGCCAAATTCTGGCTATCGTTGGTCAGTCGGGCGCGGGCAAGAGCACGCTCTTGCATTGCATGGGCACGCTGGATCTACCGAGCTCGGGTCGGATTCGCCTAGGCGGCGAAGAGCTGACCACGATGAGCGGCTCGCGCCTGGCCGCGGTGCGCAATCGTGACATTGGCTTCGTGTTCCAATTTCATCATTTGCTGCCCGAATTCACCGCGCTCGAGAACATCATGGTTCCCGGCTTGATTCAGGGCCGCGCGCGCAAAGAGATGGAACGCCGCGCTCAAGCCTTGCTGGAGGAGGTCGGCTTGACCAGCCGAGCCTCGCACCGCCCGGGGGAGCTCTCCGGCGGTGAGCAACAGCGCGTCGCCGTCGCTCGCGCGTTGGCGCTGGATCCGAAGTTGGTCCTCGCCGACGAGCCGACCGGCAACTTGGACAGCGCGACGAGCGACGCTATCCATGAGCTGTTCTTCCAGATCAACCGCGAGCACGGTACGACTATCGTCGTGGTCACGCACAACCCGGCGTTCGCTGAGCGCATGCCGCGCGTGGTGCGTATGCGCGACGGGCGCGTAGAGTTCGACGACGTAGGCCGAGATCACGGCACGAATCCCGCGATGCCCGCAGCGGCCGCGTCTCCAGTCTGAGCGCGCGTCGCGCGTCGCGAAATGTGCGAGCGAGCCCACGCTGACGCACATCGGTCGAAGCGCATAAATCGCACAACTCGCGTCGCGGAAGCGAGTGGCTAAGCGGTTGGAAACCTGACGAGCTCGGGGCTTGTTTGACAGAAGAGTGACCCTGGGCTTACGCTTTAGGGTTAGCCAAATTGGCGAAATCAAGCGCGAGAGCCTCCTTCTGGTCGATGAAACTGGGAGACACTCCTTGCATGTTTTGCGGGCAGAGCCGTTGACGCGGCGTGATAACTCCCCAGGTCTATTCGGCTGCCGGTTAAGTTTCGGGCGATACGACCGCTTCAACTACGTACCCAGAAGGCAGGAAAACCACGGCCGCTTCCGCTCTCGCGTTACTTAGTAGGGCTCAGATCGACATGGGATCGCTCGCATCAACCCAAACCCCAGGCATCTCGCTCGGCGCTGTCGGCCGGCGGAAGCTTCGGTCACTAGCGGCCGCGCTCGATCTCCCCGAGCGGCTGACCGCGCAAGCTCTGGAAGTGTTCGCACTGATGAGCGAAACCTGGGGCGACTGGGCAGTCGGTGACTCGCCGGTCTGGCCGAACGACATCTCGGACGACGGCACGCCTTTCGAGTTCTCGGCGTCGTTCGATGGCGGCTCGCCGCGGCTACGGATGCTGGCTGAATCCCAGGTCGAACCGATCTCGAAGACTTCGAGCTGGGCAGCAGGGCTAGCATTCGGAAAGCGTTTAGAGGCCGCGGGGCTCGCGGATCTCTCGTTCTTCGAGCAGATTCAGGACCTGTTCGCGCCGCATGCCGGGGCGCGGACTCGCTTCTCGCTGTGGCACGCAGCCGTGCTCGAGGACGGCAAACCTGCACTATTTAAGGCGTACGTGAACCCGTGCCTATTGGGCTCGGGCTCTGCGCCTTACGTCGTCGAGCAAGCGCTGCGCCGGCTCGGGTTCGCCGATGCGTGGAGCTTTCTCGCGCAGCGCCTAGCCGAAAATCCCGGCGCCGAAATCCGCTATTTCTCCGTCGACCTCGAGGCCGCGGAGAGCGCGCGGGTGAAGGTCTACCTGGGCAGCTCGCAGTCCGCCGACGCTGTCGATCGCTTGATCTCGAGTGGCCGAAACAGCCAACCCAACGATGCGCAGCACTGGCTTCACACGCTGACCGCCAGCCAGGGCCCGTTCGACGCGCGCCCGATTCTGAGCTGCTTTTCGTTTCGCGCGGGCTCGGTCTCGCCGGACGTCACCGTACACGTGCCCATCCGCTGTTACGTCAAGCACGACGCAGAGGCGCTGGCTCGCGTTTCCAACTTGATGTCCACGGTAGACGCCGACCGCCTGTCGCGCGCGCTCAGCGCCGTTTCGGAGCGACCCCTAAATGTGGGCCGCGGCCTGCTGACGTACGCCTCGCTCCGCCGTGAGGCGTCGGCGGTGCGCGTTACGGTGTACCTAGCGCCTGAAGCCTACAGCATCACCTCGCGCCGCCCTTCGCTGCCGCCGCCGAGCGACGGAAGCTCCGGAGTGCACAAGACCTCCCCGCGCCAGGCTCCGCAGCCCTCAGCGCACATGGGCGACGTACAAGCTGTGATCAGCCGGCACAGCAAGCTGCTTCGGGCTCAGTCGCTCATGCTCCGCTTGGCGGAGCCGGGTAGCGCCGCGCAGGCGCAACGCCTAGCTGACCATCTATCGTTGCTGGTGCCCTGGCTCGGCGATGTCTCACGGTTCGCTCGGGAGCGTGCAACGGACCCACAGGTCGTCGTTCGACTGACCGAGCGAGCGGCCGATGCGCGAGCTCGCGGCCTGCGTTTTTTCGCTGATTTATCGGCGGTCGGCGTATCGGCCAGCACTCCGACTCTGTTCTCCGAAGAGCACACCGCAATGCGGGAGGTAGCGTTCGCACGCATCGCGGACGTGGCATCTGCCAGCGATGACCGCGTGCGACTAGCGTTGGTACTGGCTGTTTCCGCCATTTCCGAGGAGTTATTGGGAGCGGCTGCGGACTTCATCTCCCGAGCTTCCGGCGCCCCGCGAGCCCCGCGCATCGACAGCGAACGCTTCGAGGAGGACACGCAGCCCCAGCTCTCGAGTATCGCGCTGCCGGAGGACGTCGCGGCCGACGTCTTTGCGGCGGTCGAACGTTGCTTCGGTGCGATGTTGAAGGTCGTGGGCACGATTGACGCGGCAGTTTTCGGGCCGGCTTAGCGGCCCCGGCTGACGTCGCGGGCCTGAACGATGTGGTCGCTTGTGCGATTCAAAATCGACACAGATTCTCACGTGGAGTGCGTTGCAAATTAGCGGACAGCCGTGATACAAATTGCATCCTGGGTCTAAAAGTCTTGCGGGCGTGGAGCGGGCGCTCCCCGATCGCTCAAGCTCAAGGAGGAAGCAATGGTCTCTAGGCGACAGGTTCTTGCGGGTCTCGGTGCGGTTGCAGTCTTCGGCTTCAATCCCGCCTCGCGAACTTGGATCTCGTCGGCGGAAGCCGCCTCCGTGTTCGATCACATCCCGTCGCTCGACGGCGTGTTGCTCACTGATCCGGCGTCGCTAGCGCCTTACGAGACCGACGTGGGCAGCGCGATTCACGACACTCCGGTGGCCGTGCTCAAGCCAGGCTCGGTCGAAGACATCGCCAAGATGGTCCGCTTCTGCCGGCGTCACGGCATCCCCGTCGGTCCTCGCGGTCAGGGGCACACGACCTTCGGGCAGTCGCAAGTCGAAGCCGGCCTCGTGGTCGACATGGGGACGCTCAACAAAATTCACTCCATCAGCGCCACCAAGGCGGATGTCGACGCCGGCCTGACTTGGCGCGAGCTCGTCGAAGCGAGTGTCCCCAAAGGGTTCACTCCGCCTGTGCTGACTGGCTACATCAAACTATCAATCGCGGGCACGCTATCCATGGCCGGCGTGTCGTCGACCAACCGCCAGGGTTGCCAGATCGACCGCGTGCAAGAGCTCGAGATCGTGACCGGGGAGGGCGAGATCAAGCGCTGTTCCCCGTGGGAAAACAGCGATTTGTTCGAGGCCGCGCTGGGTGGCCTCGGGCAATTCGGGATCATCACGCGCGCCGTGGTCGACATGGTTCGCGCGCCGACCAGCGTGCGTAACTTCGTGCTCAACTACACCGACAACACCGTGTTCTTCCACGACATGCGCGAGCTCTTGAAGCGCAACGAGGTCGAGGACGTCTCCACGATCTGCACGCCGGACTCGACGGGCAAGCTCGTCTTCGGACTCAACGTCGCTAAATACTTCGAGCCTTCCTCGCCCCCGGACGCGGCGCATCTGCTCCGCGGGTTGAGCCAGCCGGCTTCTGCCGCCGTCGCCACGGATCAGAGCTATCTCGACTACGTCGAGCGCGTCGATGTCATCATCGATTTTTTCCAGAGCATCGGGCTCTTCGACGGAACCCTCCACCCGTGGTTCGACGTCTGGCTGCCCGAGGAGACCGTCGAGAAATACGTCGGAGACGTCGTGCCGACGCTCACCTTGGAGGACGTCGGACCGACCGGCTTCATGCTGATCTTTCCGCAGAAGCGCTCCAAGCTCAATCGCCGCTTCTTCGCAGTTCCCGGCCACACGGAATGGGTTTACCTGTTCGACATCTTGACCGCGAACGCGGTGCCCGGACCGGATCCCGTTTTCCAAGCCAAGATGCTCGCCCGCAATCGCAAGCTATTCGAGAAGGCGCGTCACGCTGGCGGAACGCGCTACTCGATCGGCTCGATTCCATTCGACGATCAGGACTGGAAGCAACAATACGGCGCGAATTGGCCGGAATTCAAGCACCTGAAGCAACGCTTCGATCCGGACAACCTCCTTTCGCCCGGCGTCGGGATCTTCCGTTAGGCGTCAGGCTCGGTTCCTGCGGCGCGAGTTTTTTTGCTTTGCGCCGCAGGCTGTCAGAGCCCTTCGGCGGCGATGTGCGGGGAGATCTGCAGAACCGCCGAGTCGCCAACTCACGATTGGTCGCATCTTAGAGGTCGCTCCTCGACGACGCTCACGATTCGCATCGGAAATAGTCGCGCCGGGGAGGCGCTTTCGTTCGGACGGTTGGATGCAAAAGTTTTACATCCAAACCACGAACGAAATACGCCTCAACAGGTCTTCGACATGACCATCATCAGAGCGTGGACCGTTACTCGACGAGATCGCGCATCGCGGCGATGTTCTGTTGGGCCAACTGCCGTTCTTCGGCGGTCAGGTTGAGCCAGGCGTAGGCGTCCTTCATCTCCGAGACCTTGAACGACGACAAGTTCGAAGTGAAGAGTGCGACCGATGAGCAAATGAAGCGAACCTTCATGCTGTCTGAAACGACAGCAACGCGGATCGGTTTGCCTTCGAGCGTGCGCTCCAGCCGTTTGCGTTGCGCTTGAGTTGGGCCGCCGCCGTCGCTCAGCACGAGCACTTTGATCTGGTCGATCTCGTGACGGTGCTCGGCCAAAATTCCGAGTGTCACGTCCCACTCTGTATCGTGGGGATCGCTGCGCCCTTCGCGTAAGATCACCAGGGACCCGACCTTGCGGGTGACCTGTCGGGGCTTGAAAGTCTTGCTGATCATGCGCGGAGCGGCTCGAACTTGGCGAAGAAGTGCCCCAAGACTTCCGTGTTTTGGACGACTCGATAGCCGAGATTTTTCGAAGCGACTTCGGCGACGCGCTCGGCGACGCCGGCCACGTAATCCATATGCGACTTGCTGTAGACCCGCCGCGGCACGGCAAAGCGTGCGAACTGGAATACACGATCGATGATCTCTCCCGTGCTGGCCGAAACGGTGTGCAGGGAGAAGGGTGCTGCGCCGAGCCGTACCGCGCCTTCTTTGTAGAAATCAGCGCAAAGCGCGATGCCGGGCAGCTTCTCCGGCGGCAAATGCGGGTAGAGCGCCTCTACATCCACGAAAACGCCGGAGCCGCCGATGGGTTTGCTCACGACCAAGCCGGCATCGCTCAAGCGATCACCCAGGTAACGAACCTGCTCGGTTCGATGAGCCAGATGATCTTCGCTCATGCCCTCTTCCAAGCCGATGGCGACGGCTTCTAGATCACGACGCGCCAAGCCACCGTAGGTGTAAAAACCTTCGTACAACACCAGGCGCTCTTGGCACCTCGCGGCAAACTCCGCGTCGTTCGTGGCGATGAAGCCGCCGATGTTCACGAGCGCATCCTTCTTGGCGCTCATCCAACAGCCGCGCCCGTAGGAGAACATCTCCCTGCAGATCTGGGAGATGCTGTGCTCGGCGTAGCCTGCCTCGAGCTTCTTGATGAAGTACGCGTTCTCGGCGAAGCGACAGGCATCGAAGAAGACGGGAACGCCGAATTTGCTCGCCAGGCGAGACACCTCGCGGATGTTCTCCATGGACACGGGCGACGAGCAGGCGAAGTTGTTCAGGATGGTGACGATGATCATCGGCACGCGGTCGCCGTGCCGCGTGAGCGCGGCCTCGAGCTTCGCGAGGTCGAAATTTCCCTTGAACGGCTTCGGTTCACTGAACTGCCACAAGTCGTCGCTCATGACGTCGACTGGAGTCGCTTTGCGGTTCTCGACGTGAGCGCGGGTGGTGTCGAAATGCGTATTGCTCAGCACGATATCGCCAGGCTTCACCATCAATTCCATGATGATGTTTTCGGCCGCGCGCCCCTGATGGGTCGGGATCACGTGCTTGAAGGTGACCGCATCTTGGACGGCCTTTTCGAAGCGAAAGAAGCTGCGGGAACCCATGTAGGCTTCGTCGCCGCGCATCAGGCCAGCCCATTGGGAATCGCTCATCGCGCTGGTACCGCTATCGGTAATCAGGTCGATGAAGACGTCCTCCGATCGCAGATGGACGGGCGAATAGAACGCCTCTTCCAAGCACTTCTCGCGCTCGAGACGAGTCGGTAGCTTCAATCGCTCGATTGTCTTCGTTCGATAAGGCTCCGCGAGCGTCCTCGCGAGCAGCGCTTCGGCGAACTCGGGCGGCGGGCTCATCCTTCGTTCCTAGATTGACTCTGCCTAATCACGTCGCACACGAGCGAGCGTTCATGGCCGTGGCGGTCGATACTTTCAAAGCCATTGAAATACTAATACAATGCGCGTTCGCATGTCAAGATTCGCCAGGGTGCGATCGAGCGCGACGTAGTACTTTTTCCGACGGAATTGTCACGCTTCTTCGTCGTGGCCACGCGGGCCTCGTGTTTCCGAGCGCGGCTTTTAGAACGAGGTGCGCGTCGACAGCAGGAAGCTGCGCAGCGAGCCATACAGGACGCCCAGTCGCTCGGTGCCACTCCTGGGATAGCGCGATCGAACACGTTTTCGATAAACAACGTCGATTCGATGCGGCCGGATCGGAAACCAAGTCGAGCATCGGTTGCCGACAGCTCGAGACCGCAGCTGCGCGCTCAGCTCGATCGTGCCGTCGTGCTCGAGCTCTAGATGCTGAGTGGCAGGAATTCGCCTTGCTCGGGGTCGTAATCGAACACCTCGCCCTTACCGACGTCGAAGATCCAGCCATTCAAGTGCAGCTTGCCGGCGTCCATGCGTTTGGCGATGAACGGGTATTCGCGTAGGTGCTCGAGCTGCGCGAGTACATTCTCCTGAATGGCGGCGGTCAACTTGGCTTCGCCGCTCAGGTGCGCGTATTTCTCCTCGATCAAATTCTTCACGCGGATAGTGCTCTTGACCCAGCGCTTCACGTACTCGAGATGAGCCACGCTCTCCGGGTCGAGGATGGCCTTCAGCGCGCCGCACTGGGTGTGCCCGCAGACGATCACGTTCTCGACGTTCAGCACTTCTACCGCGTACTGAATGGCCGCAGCGGTGCCACCGGGGAGATCTGACGTCGGCACCACGTTGCCCACGTTGCGCACGATGAAGAGCTCGCCGGGGGCAGCGTTGGTGATCAAGTTGGGCACCACGCGGCTGTCGGAGCAGGTGATGAACAGCGTCTCGGGCTGCTGTCCGCTGGTCTCTAGTTGTTCGAACAGCGCGCGGTGGCTCGCGAAGAAACCTCGCTGAAACGAATGGATTCCCTTCACCAATTTCTGCATGCGGGGGCGAACCTACGCGAGGTCCGGGCAGAGTGCACGCGTTGCCGTCAAGGTAACGCAAGTACGTAGGCCACGTCGTTCTCGGCCAAGCCGAGCTGCGCTTGGACCTCGCTGGCGACCGCGACATGGGTCTCGTCGAGCGTCTGCACGTCGCACGGAACTGCACGAAAATACGGAGCTTCCGTTAGATCTCGGGCCAAGAGACAGCGCGCATCGGGCCGCATGCCCGCGGCGCGACCGATCCGCGCAACACGCCCGTTTCGGATCAGTGTCACTTCATCGGCGGCGGCCAAGAAGTGCGGCCCGCCGTCGAACGGATCGATGCGCTCGGCATAGCGAAACCCGACCCGGCGCAGCATCTTCTCCACACCCTTCGTCTGCGCGCCCACCTTTCCGATCACGCTCTGCGCCTCGGCCGAAAGCAGGCTCGCATAGATGCCGCCGCTCGGAAATAGATCGCGAATGAAAGATTTGTCGATGCTCGAGAGCAGGTCGGCTTCGGCGTAGCTCATGCCGGTGAAGCGGCGTCCCAGCGCTTCCCACAAGTGACTGGTTCCGTCCGGCTCGAGCGGAGGCAGCAATTCCGCCAGAAGCTCGCTCTGAAAGAGCTCGCGGTGCACCGCGATGAACAGGAAGCGCACGTAAGAGATCAAGAGCCCGTAGCGGTCGCTCGCGCCTCGGTGCTCGGGCGCGACGACTAGACCCCCGAGCTCGGTCGGGCCCTGGTAGGAGAACCCGAGGTGGAGCACTGTGTGCTGAAAGTGGCGGTCGAGCGCCGCGTGATATTTCTCTTCCGTGATCACGTCGAAATAAATGTACGGCGCGTCGCGTCGCCCGAGTTGCGCCACGATCATGGAAGTGCCGACGGCCTCGCCGGACTCCAGGTCGCGCAGCAAGAACACGTATTTTCGCTTGCGCGGGTCCTTGAGCTCGCCGGTGAAGCTGCGCTCGGAGTGGTCGAGTAGCCGCTGCACGTGGCCGCGGTCGTTGGGCAGATTCACGGAGTTGAGGTGGCGCGCCAGGCGGAGCACGTCCTCTTCGTCGGCTCGCACCGCGCCGCGTATCTCAGATCGGAGCATGTTCTCGTCGTCTACCATGACGCAAGCGGCCTCGGAAAATGCCGGGAAATCCGTAAACGCTCGGCCGGGCTCCGCGAGAAAAAACCAGAAACCGCCGAAAAAGCGGGCCAAAGACTGCGGCAGGTCCAGACTTTTATGATAAGGAGTGCCCGCCGTGACAGCTCAGGATTGGACTTTTCCGCGCGCTCAGGCGCTTCCTCCATACGCATTCGTCGTTAGCGACGCCGTCAAGGCGCGGGTACGCGCCACGGGTGCCGACATCATCGACCTAGGCCTCGGCAACCCCGACCAACCGACTCCCCCGGAAATCGTGGCACGGTTGCACGCCACGGCGGACATCTGCGAGAACCATCGTTATCACCCGGGCCGCGGCTTGCTGCCGCTGCGCGAGGCGGCGGCCGCTTGGTACGCGCGCCGCTACGGCGTGCGCTTCGACGTCGAGAGCGAAGTGATCATCACCATGGGCGCCAAGGAGGGCATGAGCCACCTGTGCCTGGCCACGCTCGACCGCGGGGACGTCGCAGTAGTCCCGGACCCCTGTTACCCGATCCACGCCTACGCCCCGCAGATCGCGGGCGCGACCGTCGAATACTACCCGGCCAGCACGGAAATCGCGCCCGCCAAGGCCATTGCGGACGCGATCGAGCGCGTGACCAAGCGTGGGCAGCGCGTCAAATTGGTGATCGCGAACTACCCGCAGAACCCGACCGGCCAAGTCATTTCCCGAGAAGCGCTCGGTGATCTCGTGCGCACCGTGCGCAAATCCGGCGCCATGCTGCTGCACGACTTGGCGTATGCAGATTTCGATTTCAAAAACCGCTACGCGCCCAGCATTTTCGACTGTGGTGTCGATCGTGAGCAGGTCAAATCCTTCGCCGTCGAAGTGTTTTCGATGTCGAAGAGCTACAACATGCCGGGCTGGCGCATCGCGTACATGGTCGGCAACGAGCGCATGGTCGGCGCGCTCGCGCACATGAAGACATACCTCGACTACGGCACGTTCGCGCCCTTGCAGCTCGCTTCCGCCTGGGCGCTCGAGCACGGCGACCGCTTTGCCGACCAAATCCGCGATCTTTACCGAGTCCGCGCTCACGCCTTGGTGGAGGGGCTACGCGGCGCGGGTTGGCCCGACGTCGCCGAACCGAGCGGCACCATGTTCGTGTGGACGAAGATCCCGCCCGCGTTCGGCGGCAAGCGCTCGCTCGACGCCACCACCGAGCTGATCGAAACCGCACACGTCGCGGTCGCGCCCGGCATCGGCTTCGGCCCCGGCGGCGACAACTACCTGCGCTTCGCCCTGATCGAAGACCCGCCGCGCGTCCAAGAAGCTTGCGCCCGCATCGCGCGCTTCTTCAAGACCAAGATCTGAAATTTTTGTTGATGGTCACGCGGCGTGCGCACGCCGTCGCAGCCTTCGGCGTCACGGTTCGACTGCAGCAAGAGCACGCTGCGTGCGCTCGAGCAGGAGCAAGCCCGCGATCACACCCAACAAACAAGTCGCGGAAGCCATGAACCAAAGCGGCGAGATGGGTAGCTCGGCGCGGATGATGACGCGAGCTACTGGTTTTTCGCCGCGATTCTGAATCAGGAGCCCGTCCTTCATCCCGCGCACTTCCACGGCCGCGTCGGCGGGGACGGTGCGAACGGACATGCCGTAGCGCGGCGCGAGGGCTCGTAAGACAATACGCGCGTGCGGCTCGAGGTGAGCGAGCTTGATGCGCAGGTGTTCAACGGTCACCTCTGCTTGGCCCGTTTGCTGAGCCACGATTGGCAGCGGCACTCTCGAGCTCCACAAGTGCTCTTTGAAGTCATTGCCGACGACCAGGAAGCCGTCGCTCAAGCCGGAACCGTGCAGGATGAAGCGCTGTTTCGTGTCGATGCGGTTTAGCTCGGTAAAATTACCGAG
>Ga0210392_10001457_pt1 | contig 12433 bp, 12 predicted proteins | sample IncBWC30OmetaG_FD_161057 | JGI IMG/M metagenome (GOLD analysis project Ga0210392, IMG submission 161057) | Forest soil microbial communities from Barre Woods Harvard Forest LTER site, Petersham, Massachusetts, United States - Inc-BW-C-30-O ...
TTCCGAACGGAACCCACCTTGCCCCACTCGAGCGCCATGCCGAGATCGCCGCGACAATAGCGGCATTTTTGACCCGTAACGGCGTGCTGAGCGGCCCCACGGAGGGGTCCACGTCGTAGCTCAAATTCGAGCAGGGTCTTACGCAAACCAACGCGAGAACGTACGCTACTCCAAGATGGCTAGTGATCGCTTGGAGTCGCATCTGGTCGGCGGGCTGCTAGGCCTGATCGTTCACGATCTGCGCAATCCGTTGTCTGCTCTGCATAGCAACGCGAGCTTTTTGCAGTCGGTCCGCGACGTGACGAGCCCGGACGCCAAAGAGGCGCTGGAAGACGTGTCGGCGTCCTGCGAAGCGCTCGGGCACATCATCGATAACGTCGAGCTGCTCGCGCTTTCGTTGCGCGGCGACAAGCGCTTCGAACAGAACTCGTTCTCGGTGCGGGAGCTGATTGCGGACGCGCTGTCGCGCTCCAAGTCGCTGGCCACGAGCTACGCGGTGCGCGTCGAGTTCACGCCTTCGCCCGCCGCCGACGTGCGGCTCGCCACGAGCCGGGAAATGCTCGGTCGCGCCCTGGGCAACTTGATCAAAAATGGCATTCAGCATGCGCAGGACGGCAGTCCGGTGCGCGTCTCCGCGCATATCGAGGGTCCGCGCGTGGTGCTGTTGGTCGAGGACGGTGGCGCGCCCGTTGCTGCCGACTTTCACGACAAGGCGTTCACTGCCGAAGGCCAGGTTTCGGCAAAAGGTTTGGTCGGTGCGCGCTACAGCCGCGGGATTGGCTTGTTCGCGGCTCGCTTGGCGGCGGAAGCCGCGGGCGCTCAGGTGCGATCGGTGCCAGCGCCCGGCGGGTCGGGAAATGCGTTCGAGTTGAGTGTCGCTCGCTGAGGGTGTAAACGCGGCGCATGGGCGCGCAATGGAAGCAAAAGGGCCGCGAGCAAGGCGCCGACGCCAAAGGTCGGCTGTTCACCAAGCTGGCTAAGGAAATCATGGTCGCTGCGCGCAGCGGCGGGCCCGATCCGGTCAGCAATTCGCGGCTGCGGTTGGCCGTCGAGCAGGCCAAGCGCGCTTCGATGACCAAAGAAACTCTGGAGCGTGCCATCAAAAAAGGCGCAGGTTTGCTCGAGGGTCAAGCGCAGCACGAAACCGTCGTTTACGAAGGATTTGCGCCGCACCAGGTGCCGGTGATCGTCGAGTGCCTGACCGATAATAAGAACCGCACCGCGCCCAACATTCGCCTTTTGTTCAAGAAGGGCCAGCTCGGCGCCGGCGGCTCGGTGAGCTGGGATTTCAATCGCTGTGGCGCCGTCGAGGCGGCCGCGCCCGCCAAGGCCGAAGACGCCGAAGAAGCCGCGATCGAAGCCGGCGCGCAGGAAGTGGAGCCCGCCGACGATGGACTGTTCCGCTTCATCACCGAGCCGACTGATCTCGACACCGTGTCGAAAGCGCTAGCGGCGCGCGGTTGGGGTGTGACCTCGGCCAACCTGGTCTGGATCGCAAAGAACCCGGTGCAGCTCGATGGATCCGCACGCGCGGAAGTCGAGGCGTTCCTCGCCGCGCTCGACGAAGACGACGACGTGCAGCACTTGTACGTTGGCTTGGCTTAGTCCGAGGTTTTCGCGACTAGGGCTGAAAAATCACCACGCCTTCCGGCGGTCGGAATAGGATCTTTCCGGTTTCTCCGGGGCAGCCCCAGCACGTGCTCCAGTGCAGACGTGGCCGGATCGAATCGCTGTAGGCGAGTGCGACGGGACCTGGCTCGTTCTTCATGAAGAAGCTCGCCGCGACGCTATAATCGTCGTCCGATAAGACGTGCAGCACGGCCACGAACGCGTCGTTGTCTCCGGATTTGCCGGACACCAGCACGAACTCGGTGCCCGCAGCCGGCCGCCAAATGAGTGGTGCGACCGTGAAGGAAAAGCCCTTTTTATCGCCGGGACCGCGAGCAATGACCGTGTTGGCCGCGTCCGGCTCGCGATAGAACTTCAGGTTATGGAGCTCCGCGGTGTGCGGATCGCTCTTGAACACTTTCTCCAAAGTATCGGTGCTGATTTTACCGCGTGTGAACGTTTCGCCGAGCTTGGGCTCGGGCACGATGGCGGCGTTCGGCGCGCCCTTGCAACAGCGGAAGCCGAGATCGTCGGCCTTGCTGTCGGGGTCTGCGGTGTGGCGAGCCGCGCAGCGGTGCTCGGGTCCGGCGGCGCTTGCCGCGGCGCCTCGCAGCAAGGCACGCGCGCCCGCGCCGTCCTTGCTGGGGATTTCGCTGGCCACCCACTCACGCAGGTTGCCTCCCAAGGCGAGCACGTCGAAGCCGGAAGCGCAGCTCAGCGGTTCTGTCGCGCAGCGGGCTTGCCAGAGCTTGCCGGTTGCGTAGTCTAGGCTCGCGGGACCTTTGCACGCGCGCTCCCATTCGAGCTCGGTGCACAACCGTTCGCCATGCTCGGCGCAGTCGCGCTTGGCGTCTTCGCGGGTCACCGATGTGAGCGGCGGGCTCTTGCCGTCGTTCGGGTACGGTAGACGATCGATCTGAAACGGTCCGAGCTCGATCGAGCTCTGGCGCGGTTCCAGCTCGGGGTTTCTGCCAGGGTCGCCGGGGCGGCTGCCGACATTGAAGCTTCCGCCGGGAATGTCGACGCGCTCGTTCGGTAGCGGCTCTGCGACTTTGGGCGGCGGCTGCGCGCTGCCCGACGGAGCGGGCGAGGGCTCCACCTTTTCGACTCTGCTGCTCGTGTCGGCGTGCGGCTTGGGGCACGCGCTCAGCGCGAAAGCCGTCGAAAAGAGCAAGGCACCCTGAACCCGAAGCACGGGCGGAGCTTCCCTCGGAGCTCCCCCGCCAGGCAAGGCGTTCGACGGGTTTTCCCGACACTGATCCAGGGTCTTTTCAAAATTTGTTACACTCTCCGCGTGTCCACCGACGAAAGCTCGAACGTGCCGGGGAGGACTCTCTCGCTGAGCGGGCGCGTTCTGTATCTGACAGAAGACCCCGAGCTGCTCCATCGCCAACTCGCTGGCGAGACATTGACGTTCGATCCCGAGCGCCCGCTGTGCGCGAACGTGTCTACTGACGAGCTGACGCCAGCCTGGGCTTGCTATTATTACGATCGAACGCTGGCTCGCTATTGCTTGGTCGGGCTGCGCGGCGGCGTGGTCGCACGCGACGCCGTCAAAAACGGTGGCTTTGAAGTGATTGTCAGCGGTCCGAGCAAGGGCTGCGGCAGCTCGCGCGAGACGGCTCCGTACGCCGAGCTTGCGTGCGGCGTGCGCGTAGTATTCGCGCCGAGCTTCGAAAAAATTTACCTGCAGAATTGTCAGAACATCGGCCTGCTCACCAGCACGAACTTCTCTCTGCTCGAGCTCCTCGAGCGAGGGGAAGAGCTAGAGCTGTGCGAATTCTCGTCGCAGCTGTCGCCCATCTCTCGCGCGATCGTGGAGGCAGGCGGGCTTTTCGCATACAACACCGCGCGTCTGCGCGGTGAGCTGCGGCCGGCTTTGCCGAGTAGCAAAGCCCGCGCGCTGACGCTGGCCGAGAAGATCTTGGCGGCCCACGCGGTGAAGGACGCCGAGCACGGCCTACTCGGTCTCGAAGCGGTCGTGCCCGGGGACGCGCTGTTCGCACGCGCCGATTTACGCTTCAGTCACGAGTACGTGACGCCGATGGCGGACGCGCTCTTTCGCGCTGGCTTCGGGCAAGACACCAAAGTGGCGGATCCCGGCTCATTGCTGCTGTTTCGCGATCACCTCACGTTCCTGGAGAGCGTGATGCCCGACAAGCACCGTGCGCTCGGCCTGATCGAGCAGTCGCGCGAGCTCGTCACCGTGCAGCGCGATTTCGCGGCTCGTCATGGCGTGCGCTTGTTCGGCGAGGTCACGCGCGACGGCCATGCGGCGGGCAGCGAAGCCATCTGTCACAACAAGATAATCGAGGATTTTGCGTTGCCCGGTGAGCTCGTGATCGGCACCGACTCGCATACCTGCATGGCCGGTGTGCTCGGCTGTCTGGCGTTCGGCGTGGGCAGCACGGACATGGCCAATGCTTGGCTGACGCGCGACGTGCGCGTGGACGTGCCCGAGACGGTGCGCGTGCTCTTGAGCGGTGTGCTCGCACGCGGCGTGTGTGCGAAGGACGTGATGTTGCTCTTGCTCGCTCGTCCGGAGATCAAGTCCGGCGGCGCGGTCGGCAAGGTGCTCGAATTCTCAGGCCCTGGGCTCGCTCAGTTGCCGCTCGGCGAGCGCGCCACGCTGACCAACATGGCCGTCGAAGCGGGCGCGTTCACCGGCATCATCGCGGCCGACGAAGTCGTGATTCAGTATCTGATGGATGCACGCGGCTTGTCCCGAGCCGAGCTCGAGCCGAAAGTCGTAGAAGCCGATCCCGACGCCGAATACGCCTTCACCATCGAGCTCGATCTGGCACGAGTGCCGATCATGGTCGCCGTGCCCAGTGACCCCAAGAGCGGCATCCCGCTTTCCGAGCTCGAGCAGCGCGTGGGCTCCGAAGTGCGCATCGACATCGCCTACGGCGGCTCGTGCACTGGCGGCAAGACGAGCGACATGGACCTGTACGCTGACGTGATCCGCGAAGCGCTGGAGCGCGGTCTGCGCGTCGCACCCGGCGTGCTCTTCTACCTGCAATTCGGCTCGCAAAGCGTACGCCGCTATGCGGCGGAGCGCGGCTATCTCGAGCTGTTCGAGAAAGTCGGAGCCAGCCTCTTGGATCCCTCGTGCGGCGCCTGCATTCGCGCCGGGCCCGGCACGTCGAGCTCGGCCGAGCAAATCACGGTGAGCGCCGTGAACCGCAATTTTCCCGGTCGCAGCGGGCCAGGGAAGGTGTACCTGGCGAGCCCGCGAGTGATCGCCGCTAGCGCCATCGCCGGCAAGATTGTGGGCGGCTTCGACACGTAAGTCGTGCTAGTGCGGGCACGAGATGTCGTCTGAGAGCGCTGGCTACCAACTCTGCCCCGGAATGTGGGCTCGCCTCGGCTACCAAGTCTTCGACGCCGAGGACGAGGTCGTCGAAACGGGTGACAGCGAGCTGTGCTGCCTGATCGGCTATGGCGTGCTGTTCCCGGCGCTCGAGGAAAAGCTCGAGGGGCTCGCGCAGGGCGCCCAGCGCACGGTGCTGCTTCGCCCCGAGTTGACCTTCGGTCTGCGCAACCCGGACGCTCAGGTCGAGGTCCTTCGCAGCGAGTTTCCGGAGGACGTTGCCGCCGGCGATTGCTACGAAGCCGAGGACGAGGACGGGCGGCCCGTGCTGCTGCAAGTTCTGGAAGTGACGGACGAGGGCGTCCTCGTCGACAGCAACCACCCCTTGGCGGGTCAAACGTTGCGCTTTGAGGTCCTTGCGCGTGAGGTCCGACCCGCGAGTGAGGCCGAGCTGGAACAGGCCGAACAGCGGCTTCTTTCCCAAGAAGAGCAGCCCCAGGCCCTAATCACGCCGGAGAGCTTGCTTCGGGGGCCTTCCCGGCGCTAGGAAAGGGCGCCCGAGGCCGATGGCCGACGGGCCGACGACACACTACCTACCGGATCCGAGTTGGATGCCGGTGCAGATTGATACGGAGAGCTCATGCCCATTCCCGAGTTTTTCAAGTACGACATCCGCGTGCGCGAGCGCATGCTGAAACGCGGCATGCTGACTGACAGCGAGCTCGGCAAGCACGTCGACGCGCTGGCAGACGTGGCCGACCAAGTCATCGAAGTCGAGCTGAAGCAGCCCGCGCTTCAGAAAGAATCGGAGCGGGAAGCGCGCATCGTGAGTCGCTCTGCACCGCGACCAGTCATCGCGCACGTGCCCGTCGTGCGTTCGCTGGAGAACGAGCTCAACGACATCGATGATGACGAGGACGACGACATCGACGACGAGGACGATGACGAAGAGGACGTCAAAGTGAAGGCTGCCGCCAAAGTGGTTGCCGACAAAGCCGCCGCCGACAAAGCCGCCGCGGAGCCGAAGGTCGAACCCGCCGCCGAGCCCGAGGCCAAGAAAGCCGAGCCCGACGATGAAGGCTGGAGCGAGACGTGAGCTCTGGCCACGGCGAATCCGACACTGTCGATCTGCCTGCAGTCGACTTCACGACCTTCGTGTTGTCCCTGAGCCATTCGGCTCTGCTGCATTTGGGTGACGCTCCACATCCGGTCGACGGAAAGAGCGAAGTGGATTTGCCGATGGCCCGCCAAACGATCGATCTTTTGGCGCTCTTGCAGGAAAAGACCCACGGAAATCTGACGGGGGCCGAAGAGCAAGTGCTGACGCAGTCGCTCTATGACCTCCGGCTCCGCTTCGTGGAAGTCGCCCAAAGCCACAAGTGACACCGGGCCGCGTTTTTCTAGCGGCGCTACTCGCCAGCGCCGTGCTGATCGGCTGCAAGAGGTTGCCCTCGGGCAGCGCTTTGGGCACGGCCGCGCTGCCCTCGGGCGCGCTCCCGATTGCCGCGACGGCGCTGCCCACGGCCGCGCCCTTGCCGGCGCCGCTACCGGGTGCTCGCGCGCCGCAGAGCTTCGCTGATCTCGCCGCCAAGGCGGATCCGGCGGTGGTGTTCGTGAAGACGCTGCAAGAGCGGCGCGGGCTGTCCGGCCACCGCCAAGTGATCGGTGAGGGCGTCGGCACCGCGTTCGTCTACGATCCGAACGGTCTAATCATCACCAACAACCACGTGATCGACGAGGCCAGCGAGATCCACGTCATCTTCGGGCGCAAGCGCGAGGTCAAAGCGACCATCGTCGGTCGCGATCCGCGCACGGACATCGCGGTGCTGCGGGTCGAAGAGAAGAATCTGCCATTTTTGCCACTGGGCGATTCCGACGCGATCCGCGTGGGGGACTGGGTGGTCGCGATCGGTAACCCGTTTGCTCTCGCGCACACCGTGTCGGCAGGCATCTTGTCCGCGAAGGGACGAACCATCGCCGACGTGAAGGGCCTGGATGAATCCGGCTATTATGATTTTCTGCAGACCGACGCCAGCATCAACCCCGGCAACTCGGGTGGCCCGCTGCTCGACATGGCCGGCAACGTAGTCGGCATCAACACCGCGATTCGCGCCAAGGCCAACAGCATCGGTTTTGCGATCCCGATCAACATGGTCAAGGAGCTATTGCCCCGAGTGCTCAAGGACGGGCACATCAAGCGCAGCGCGATCGGCGTCCACGTCTCCTCGGTGCTGCCCGACGACATGGAGCGCCTCAAGCTCGGCGACGAGAACGGCGCCCTCGTGCGCGTCGTCGTCCCTGGAGGCCCCGCCGACCGAGCCGGCCTGCAGGTCGACGACGTGATTCAGGCCTTCGAAGGCGAGGCGCTCACCGGCCCGGAGCGTTTGCGTTGGGTTGCCAGCCTCGCCGGCGTCGGAAAAGCCGTGACATTACGGGTATCTCGCGGCGGCCGAGTGTTCGATCTGAAGCTCACCCTGGACGAGCTTCCGGACGAGCCGGCCGCGCCGCAAGAAGAAGAAGAGCCGTAGCGCGCCGTCCCCCGAATTTCACGCTACGCTGGAATCCGAAGCCGATGTCTGCCGAGCCGAGCACTGAGCTGCGCCCGCTACCGGGAATCCCCGTGCCGGCTCGGGCGTATTGGGGAGCGTGATGGCGTCCTCCGCCCGTGGTCCTCTAACGATCCCCTCCCTGGGCGGGGTTGCGTTGGCGTCGGACCCCGGCATTGCCGAGCGCGAGCAAAGGCCTGATCGAGATGTCACGGGCGTGAATAGTCCAGGCTTTGAGGCGTCAAACCGAAAGAGCCGAGAGCTCGAAGCGGAACAAGACCGTGTACTCATCGAAAGCGCCCAAAAAGGCGACAAGCTCGCCTTCAAAAAGCTGGTGCAACGTCACCAGCGGCGGGCGTACGCCATCGCCCTCGGGCTGCTCCGCGACGAGCAGGACGCCCGGGAGGTCGTGCAGGAGGCGTTTCTCCGGGTTCATAGAGGCCTCGATTCCTTTCAGGGCGGATCGACCTTCTTCACTTGGCTGTACCGGATCGTCACCAATCTCTCGATCGACCTCCTGCGCAAGCCCTCGCGCCGCGATGTCGAGCTCGACGAGGCCCGGGAAATCGACGAAGCCGACATCCCCCTACTCAGTCGCATCGACGGCGCCGACCCGCTCGACGTCATTCGCCGTGGCGAGATCCGAAACAAGCTCGAAGCCGCGCTGGACGCTCTCCCGGTCTACCATCGGGGCGTCATCGTGATGCGCGAGGTCGAAGGCTTGAGCTACGAGGAAATGGCCGAGGCGATGGGTGTATCCAAGGGTACGATCATGAGCCGGTTGTTTCACGCGCGCCAAAAGCTACAGCGTGCGTTGGCCGATTGTTACGCGGAAGAAGTTTCGAGCCCAGCAGCTTCGGGGAGTCACAAGCCGTGAGCGTGTCCCGCGAGCTATTGATGCGCTACCACGACGGCGCCGTCTCGGAAGCCGAGGCTCGTCTGGTCGAAGAAGCCATCGAGATCGATCCGGCGTTGCTCGAGGAGCTAGAGGCTTATTCGGAGCTCGGCAGCTTCGTGCGTGTTTGGGCTGAGGCCAACGCCGACCAGCAGTTCGATATCGCAGACAGCGTGATGAGCGCGCTCGAGCCAGCGAAGCCTAGCGCTCGCGTCTACCCGCTGCTGCCGCGTATTGCCACCTGGGTGTCCTTGGGCGCAGCGATCGCCGCGGGTTCCGTGCTCGTCGCGCGTTCTTGGACTGCGCCACCGGCCGTCACTGGCGGATCGCACGCGGCGGGCGCGGCCGATCAAGCGGCGCTATCTGTGCCCGCTGGCAGCGCCGCTCCTGAGGTGTCGGCGGCGCTCGAGGAAGAGCCCCCGCCGCCGCCTGCGACCATCGAGTCGGTGGACTTCGGCAAGAACACCGGCAGTGTGTTCGTGGTTTCCACGGATTCCTCGGAGACCCCAGTGGTTTGGATGCCGGACGACGGCGAGCCCGACGATGACGACGAGGACAGGTCTGAGTCGTTATGAAGCGGGTCGGGGTTGCGCTCTTTTCGTTGGTCGCCGGACTGACGTTGCCGGCCTATGCGGGCGGCGGCAACGCTAGCCCGCCTGCGTCGGCCAGCGCCGCGCCTCACAAGCCGGAAGTCGCGCAGAGCTTGTCAGCAGAAGTGCTGATCCTGCACGCCACGAACGAGAAAAAGGGCATCGATGCGCGCATCGGCAAGCTGCCCGAGCTCGGCAAAGCACCGTTTTCCAACTACGACAGCTATCAGGTCCTCGATCGCGCGCGCTTGCCGCTGCAGAAGGACGCACCGCAAAACCTGAAGCTACCGAACGGCCGCACCCTGCAAGTCGGCTTGCTCGACGAGCCCGAGCACGACTCCGTGCGCCTCGCGGCCAGTATCAATCGCCCCAGCGGTAAAGAGTTCCTCCGCCTTCTCGAAGTAAAAGCTCATGTCGGCCAAGCCTTTATTGTGGCGGGTCAGAGTTATAAGAAGGGGATTCTTGTGCTGGTGATTCGGGTGGTGAAATAGAGTTGCCTGCAGGCGTCTGACGCGGGCCTGCCGATGTTGAACTTCCAAGACTTTTCGCTCGCTTTGGTTCCGGGCATTCGGCTGGGCTGCTTGGCGCGCGCTGGGGCGCCGACCGCGCTACGGGCGGGAGAGGGCAGCATCGCTGCGGTCGCTCGGAGAGCTCACTCACGCGCCCGGGGGCGGCAACATGCTCGGCACCATGGCCGCCAACGGCAAAGTCAGACTGAACACCGTGCCCTCGCCCAGCGAGCTCGTGGCGTGAATCGTGCCGCCGTGTGCGTCGACGATGCCGCGCACGATGGATAGGCCGAGGCCGGTGCCGCGGCCTTCGCTCTTGGTCGTGAAGAACGGTTCGAAAATTTGGGGCATGTCCTGTTCGTCGATGCCTATGCCCGAATCGGCGATTTCGACGGTCAGCGTGTGCTGGTCGACGTTCGTGTGCATGCTGATGCGCAGCTCGCCGCCCTCGGCGGCCATGGCGTGCGCAGCATTGGTGAACAGATTCACGAACACCTGCGTGAGTTGCCCGGCCATGCCTCGCACGGGCGGCAGGCGCGCGTCGAACTCGCGCAGGACTCGGATCTTGGAGCCTTTGAGCTCGTGCTCACAGAAAATCAGCGCCTTTTCGACGACGGATTGGGCCTGCACCGTGCCGGGTACATCCGCTGACGGGCGCGCATAGGCCACCAAATCGCGCGAAAAATTCAGGATGCGTGCCGCAGCCTCGCCGATGCGACGCAGCCGCTCCAGGTCGTCTTCGAGATCGTCGTACGGCGCGCGCGCATTGGCCTTGCGCTTCAGGTAGTCGGAGTAAGCGATGATCGACGTGAGCGGATTGTTGAGCTCGTGCACGACGCCCGCCACGATCTGACCGAGCGACGCGAGCTTCTCGTTTTGGATGACTTGCGCCTGCAGCTTTCGGATCGAGCGGGCGGATTCCTCCGCGCGAAAGTACAGCCGCGCGCGGCGAGTAGCAGCAGCCAGCACCAAGGCTGCCTGCGTTCCGATCTGCATTTGCAGGGGACTCAGCGCTTGCAATGGGCTTGCCAAATGCAGCGTAGAGCCTACAGCGCCATCTTCCAGCTCGAAGATCCGCTCGTCGTGAAAGCCCGGGAAGAGGCGGGTCGGATCGCGCCCGACGCTCAGTACCATCCCCACTGGCATGCGCGACACCACGACGGGCCCCGAGCCGTCGGTGCTCACCACGCAGGCGCCGATGGCGGCGGTCGGCAGAATAGTCGAAAGGCCATCTGCGAATTCGCGTGTCAGCTGCTCGAGCTCGATGTCGATCGGTAGGCTGAGCGACAACCGCAGCAGGACATCTCGCCACGACTGCGCCAGCGGCGATTCAGAGCTGCGCCGACGGCCCGACTGCGTCGGCTCGGATGTTCGCGCCTCGGCCGGTCCGGGAGTTTCGCCGAGCTCTTCGGAGTCGCTGCTCATAGCGGCTGCTCCCCGCCTTCCTTTTCGGTCGCCTTTTCTAGGTCCAGGATTTTTGCGGCGCCGACGTAGCTCTTGGTCTCGTATTTGGTGATCTTACCGACTTTGCGCACGATCTCCGCCATGCGCTCGGATTCAGTGACGATCACGTTGGCCGCGTGAAACAGTTGCTGGTGATCGCCGAGCTGACGCTTGAGCAACTCCGCGTAGCCGATCACGCTAGTGAGGGGTTGATTGAGCTCGTGCGCCGCGGCGCCTGCCAGCTCGGCCACGATGGCCTGCTTTTCGCGCGAGCGCAGCTCCTCTTGGGCCATGTTCAGCCGAGCTTCCATGCGCAACTTTTCACGAATATCGGTGAAGATGCCGACTGAGCCGATGGGGCGGCCGTTGTCGATCACCAGCGACGCCGAGAGCTGGACTTGGATGGCCTCGCCAGCAGACGTCAGCATGTCGACTCGTTGATCCTCGAGCCTGCCGTAACCGGAGACGTTCGGGTCGCGGATCCTGCGCATGACGTCGCGCGCGACGCCCGGCGGATACAAGCTCTCAACGCGCATCTTGCCGACGACTTCGCTCGGCGAGTACCCGAAAATGCGCGCCGCCGCGCGGTTGAACAAGAGTACGGTGCCGCGCAGATTGGCCGAAACGATACCGTCCACCGAGCTGTCGATCACGCTCTCCAAGAACTCCTTGGTCTGCTTGAGCTCGATCGCGGTGGCGCGCTCCTTGGTCACGTCGCGGAAGCTGAACACGACCGCGTTGTCCTCGTGCAGCACAGAGCTGAAGCTGACGCTGATGGTGCGCTCGTCCCCGGATTTGTCGGTGATGGCGATGTCGACGCCGCGCGGATAGATGCCGTCCAAGAAGCCGCGCAAGAGCCGTCCCGCGCGGTCGCGCTCCAAGGGCGCCAAGAAGTCTTCGAAGCGCAGCGCCATCAACTCGGTTTCGCTGAAACCGGTGATTTCCCGGGCCCGCGGGTTGGCGAACAGCACCTTGCCCTCGCGGTCGATCACGACCATGCCATCGGCCGCGCTCTCGAAGAAATCCGCGTAACGCTGAAACAGTTGCACCCGCCGTTCGGCTTCGGCGCGCGCCGAGCGGCTCTTTTCCGTAGCGTCGCGCAGCGACTGCAGAATGCGCGCATTGCGCAGGGCGATCGCGACGGCGTTGGTCAGTGTGGTGACCAAGGACAGCTCGTGGTCGTCGAACGACGATTTGCGCTTGGAACGCAGAAACAGCACGCCCATGGCGCCGTGATCGTGGAGAATGGGCAGGAGGGCGAAAGAATTGAAGCCGATCGACGGCTCGTGCTGGCGCACGACTTCGAGCAGCGGGTGCTGGGTGCCGTCGCGAATCACCAGCGCGCGACCGGTCGTGAGCACTTCGCGGATCTCGGGGTATTTGTCGAGTGCGATCGGCAAATCCCGTAGCTGCTCGTCGTCACTCGTGGCCAGCACGTAGCCGACGTTGCCGGACTCTCCGAAGAGCACGATGCTGCAGCGGTCGACGTGCGCGAACGCCGCCACGCGCTGCACGACCGTGAACAGGAT
>Ga0210392_10001459_pt1 | contig 12428 bp, 9 predicted proteins | sample IncBWC30OmetaG_FD_161057 | JGI IMG/M metagenome (GOLD analysis project Ga0210392, IMG submission 161057) | Forest soil microbial communities from Barre Woods Harvard Forest LTER site, Petersham, Massachusetts, United States - Inc-BW-C-30-O ...
AGCAAGGCCATCGACCTGGAACCCGGCAATCTTCAGTACGCCGTCGCCTACTCGTTCGTGCTTCTCACTGTGGACCGGTTTGCTGATGCCAAAGTTCTGGCCGCGCGCATCCAGGCGGCAGCGCGTACCCCCCAGGACCGCCAGCTTTCGCAGCAGCTTGAACAGGCCATCCAATCACGCGCGAATTACGAAGCCGAACTCGCCGCCTACAAGCGCCAGGCTGAACAGCAACAACAGTCCGCCGGGCAACAAACCTCAATGGCGACGATTGTTTCCGAACACCGTGGAACCGCTCTCGCTGCCGAAGCGCCTCTCGTCGACAAGCATGCCAAGGAAACCCAATACGCCGTGGAAGGCACCATCTCCTCCGCGGATTGCGCAAGCGGCGCCGGCGGAAAAGTGATTCTGAAGGTGAACAGCTCGGGCTTGCGATTCAAGATTGTGGACATCAAGCAACTTCAAATCGCTGAGGGAAACAAGGATATTTCTGACCATGCACCAGCCTGCGCCGATTGGCAGGGGCGCCGCGCCAGGCTGTATTTCTACCAACTGAAAGATAAGGAATTTGCCGGCGAGCTCAGTACCGTTCAGTTCTTCTGATACACCACCCGCCCGCCAACCACGGTGCGCAACACCTCGGTCTTCAATATTTCTTTTGGCGTAACCTTGGTTAGGTCCGTGGAGAGCACCACGAAATCCGCATACTGCCCCACTTTCAATTCGCCCTTCTTCCCTTCCGCGAATTCCGCGTAAGCGGAACCGTACGTGTAAGTACGCAGGCACTGGTCCAGTGGCAATTTTTCCTCGGGCTCCCAACCGCCGGCGGGCCCTCCATCCGGTAATTCGCGCGTAACACACGCATAAATTCCGCGAAATGGATTGATGGGCTCCACGTCGTAATCGGTACCGAACGCCAGCTTCGCGCCCGCTTTTTGCAGCGAGTTCCACGCATACGCGCCTTTTGCCCGCTCAGGCCCGACCCGCTGTTCCGCCCAGCGCATGTCGTTCGTTTCGTGCGATGGCTGCATTGAAGCAATCACGTTGAGTTTCCCAAAGCGCGCCATGTCATCCGGCGCAACAACCTGCGCGTGCTCGATACGGTCACGGCGATCTCGCGCAGGGTTCATGCGCTGCACCGACTCGAAAACGTCCAGGCAAATTTCATTGGCCTTGTCGCCGATGGCGTGGAACGCCAGTTGAAAACCCAGTCGGTCTCGCTCGATGGCCATGAGTTTCAGTTTTTCCGTTTCGATGGTCATCAAGCCGCTGGTCGTGGGATCGTCCGAATACGGCGCTAGCAGCGCTGCAGTGCGTGAACCCAGTGCTCCGTCGGTGACCATCTTGACTGCGCCGGTCCTCAGCCATGAGTCGGTTGTTCCGGCTTGCGCCCGCCGATTCTGCAGATCATCGGTAGGCAGCATGAACGGAAGCCACTCGGTGATGCGTGCGGTCAGCTTCTTGTCCTCCTTCAGCTGTTTGTAAACGAGAAAATCGTCCCAGTCGGAATTGTCTTGCGCCGACGTCACGCCATTTCGCGCCAGTTCCTGCAGAACCAGCTCGATTCCTTTGCGGCGATCTTCGTCGGAAGGATCCGGGATCCGCTGCTCCACCATCTCCATCGCCGCGTTTTCCTTCAGCATGCCCGATGGCTCGCCGTCTTCGAACCGCTCGATTTCGCCCCCCATGGGATTCTTCGTATCCGGCGTGATCTCGGCGTGTTTCAGCGCGTCGCTGTTGGCTACGGCCACGTGTCCCGAAACATGCATCAGGAACACAGGATTGTTCGGCGCCGCCTCGTCCAGTTGCAACCTGGTCGGAAATTTCTTGTCAGCCCAACGCGTTTGGTCCCAGCCGCTCCCGAGAATCCATTCCCCGGATTTCTTTTTGGCTGCGGCATCCTTCACCAGCTTCTGCAAATCCGCGATGGATTCAACACCGTTCAGAGAAAGATTCAGCTTGTTGCGCCCGGCGCCACCCAGATGCGTGTGCGCATCGTTGAATCCCGGCATCACGAACCGCTCATTCAATTGAATGGTTTCCGCCTCTGCTTGTGCGCCCCCGCAGTCCAGCAGGATGTGCGCGAGCGTGCCGATGCAAAGAATTTTTTCGTCGCGAATCGCCATGGCGGCGGCCCAGGGGTGCTCCGGATCATTTGTATAAATGCGGCCATGAAGGTAGTAGACGGTCTTATTGATGGGATATTGCTTCTGCGCCAGCACCCGTCCGCCCGTCGTGAGACACATCGCGGCGAGGGCAAGTATGCATGCAATGCGCACTGGGCCACCGCGAGCTCGCGCGTTAACCGTCGTCATTACCCGGGCTCCTGAGCCACGCCTGCGATCCCCAGCAGCGTCAGAAGTACGCGTTTCAAACCGTTTTCGCGTCCCGCTGGCTCGTACCACTCTTGCAGCGAATGCGCTCCACCGCCATTTCCGCCCGCGCCAATCGAAATGGCATCGATTCCCATGGAGAGCGGAATGTTCGCGTCAGTCGAAGAGCGCTCGATGCGCGACTGGTTTCTCGTCAAATCGTCGGCGGCGCGCAAAGAGGCGAGTAACGCCGAGTCCGGAGCCAATTCCCCGCCGGGACGGCTGCCGATCACATTCACTTTCCATTCCAGTTTGCCCTTGGTGCGGTCGCGGGCGTTTTCCATCTCGTCGCGCACGCCGGTAGCCATGCACTCGCGGAAGGCCGATTCCAGGCGGATAATTTCGTCGTCACTTTCCGACCGCAGATCAACTTTCAATTTCGCTTCGAATGGAATCGAATTCACCGAAGTTCCGCCCTCCACTTGGCCAAGATTGAATGTGGTACGGGGACTAGCCGGCACTTTCGTATTGAGGAACCGCAACGAACCGCGAATCAGCGCATTGATGGGATTGGGCATACCGAAGTCGGACCAGCTATGCCCACCGGGCCCGCTGATCACTGCCTCGAGGCGCTTCGACGCCAGCGCCTTTGTCGTCACATGATCCGTGCCAGATCCATCCAATACAATCACCGCGCGCACTTTCGTATGATAGGCGTCGATCAGCGCGCGCATTCCACGCAGATTGCCCTCGCCTTCTTCCCCTACGTTGGCGGCGAACAGGATCGTCCGTCGTGGCGTAATCTTCGCCGCGTGCATGGCTCGCGCAATTGCGATCAACCCCGCGAGCCCCGTCCCATTGTCTGAAATTCCTGGCGCCACCAGGCGCTCGCCCTCGCGCTGCACCTCAATGGTCGTTCCAGACGGGAACACCGTGTCCAGGTGTGCCGTAATCAGCACAATCTCTCGCTCGTTGCTGCCGCGTAATTCGCCAATCACGTTGCCGATTTTGTCCGTATGAATGGTCAACCCTTCGCCGACAAATAACTCCTTTACTGCTGTGGCGCGATCCTCTTCCTCAAACGAGGGAGCAGGGATCTCCGTCAGGCGAATCTGTTGAGCATCAATCCAGGTCAGGTTTTGCGCAAACCATTCAAGCGCTGTCCGGACCTGCGCAGTATCCGCCTGCAAGACTGGAGCAGCTTGTCGCGCAGTATGAGAGAACACCGAGGAACGAATCGGCATGGCAAAGAGAATAGCGCAAAGCGCCACATGTTTCACGAAAGGAAGTGAATGGTGCATACAAAACTATACCGGGGCGCCACTCGTAGCGCATAGTGTGCGCAGTTCGCCGTCCGTTAGCACTCGTGGCGATTGCTTGGCCGCCTCGTAAATGCGGTTCACCAGCTCGTCGCTCGCAGGAATATTGTGGCGCGCCAGCCAGTACAGCACGTTGGACTTCCCGCTCATTGGTCCAACCTCCACGATTTGCTCCAGGCCGAACAGGTGCGCGGGCACGCCGCTGTAGACCGCATCCGCCAGGACACGGTCGTGTTTCTTCAACGCTTTCACGATGGCAGCCGCGTGGACTCCCGTAGCCGTGCGAAACGCATCGCGCCCAAAAACCGGATAATTGGGCGGAATTGTCGTGTGCGTGGCTTTGGCGATGCGATCGCAATACGCTCGCAGATACGTCAGATCGTTCGAACGCAGCCCCATCAACCTCAGGTTCACCAACAGCAGTTCCATCGGCGTATTCCCCACCCGCTCACCCAGCGACAGTGCCACTCCATGAATCTGCCTCGCCCCAGCCGCAATCGCCGCCAACGAATTCGCGATCGCCAGCCCTCGGTCGCGGTGGCCGTGCCAGTCCACGCGGATTTCTTCACCGGAAGGAATCACCACTTTGTCCATCACAAACTTCACCAGGCTGAACGCGCCCTCCGGCGTAGCGTGCCCAACCGTATCGCACAACACGATGGCGCGGGCGCCGCTGCGAATTGCCGCCGTGTACAGTCGCTCCACCGTCTCCGGATCGGTGCGCACGGTGTCTTCCGTCACGTACATCGGTGGCAAGCCTTCCGACACCGCGAACATCACCGCCTTCTCCGTGGTACGTTCCAGATGATCGATCGTCCAGTCCTCCACCAACCGGCGGATCGGACTGCTGCCTAGAAACATGGCCGCTTCGATGGCGACGCCCGCGCGCTGCGAAATTTCCGCAATCGGGCGAATATCCGCCTCCACCGTGCGTGCCGCGCAATTCGGCTTAATGCGCATGCGATTTGTGGCGATTTCCCGCGCCAGCGCTTCCACATCCGCTACGGCGCGAGGGCCCGCGCCAGGTAGTCCCAGGTTCACCGAATCAATGCCCAATGCTTCCATCAAGTGCAGGATTTCCACTTTTTCTTCCAGTGTGGGGTCGTGGACGGAAGGATTTTGCAGCCCGTCGCGCAGCGTTTCGTCGTTCACCAGCACGCGCGTTCCCGGAGCAATCGCGGTCCCGCCCACCAGATTCCAATCATAGATCCACTCGTTCTCAGGCATGGCGGAGCGGCCTCCTTGTGGCGTCTAGTAACGCACCGTGTAGCTGTTGGGCTGCTGTTGCGGATCAGGCCGGTAGAGCGTCTTGCAGAATTCGCAGCGGTAAATCTCCGCGCCCTTGCCAACCAGTTTTTCGATTTCGGCGGGGTAGTCGAACCAGTGTTTCAAATGGCCCGCGCACAACTTTCCCTTGGCGTCTTTCTCGTCGCAAGCGCGCTGTTTCGGCTTACGAGTTTTCACTTTCGGCGTGGCAACTGTTTCGGGAGTAGCTTCAACGGCAGGAACTGGTGCGGCTGTGTTTTCCTCTGCCAAGTGATTTCTCCTTCTATCGGCTAACCTTCGTCAAAAACCGTGATTGCGCAACAACGTCTTCATCGCCGTGCGCGCGTGACGCAGCCGCACCGCCAAGCTGCCGCTGAATTCAAAACGCAGAAAGGCGTCGGCGGCCCGCTCCAGGTCCCCTCCATAACGATACCACCAGGGCTTCTCAGTTTTCGGCAAGCGATCGACGTCCACATACTTAACGTGAACCATTTCCTTCAGCCCATCCTTGCCGTGCGTGCGTCCCCAACCGCTGAGCCCACAACCACCATGCGGCGCTTCGGCAATAGCAAATCCCGTTAGGAGATCATTGACCATCACCGTCCCTACGCGAAGTTGCCGGGCGATCGATCTACCGCGATCCGTATCCCCGGTCCACACGCTTGCGGCCAGAGCGAATTGCGTGTCGTTTGCCAAACGTACCGCTTCTTCCGCGCTGCGCACCACCTGAATGGCCATGATCGGCCCAAACGTTTCGTCCTGGAACAGTTGCATGGACGCGTCCACACCCGTCAGCACCGTGGGCTCGAAGAAATTTGGCCCCAGGTCCGGACGCGGGCGACCTCCGCAGATAACTTTGGCACCTCGTTCCACGGCGTCCGCGATCACGTCGCTCATGCGTTGCACGTGGTGCGGGCGAATCAACGGGCCAACGTCGGTGTCTTTTTCGCGACCCGGCCCAAGCCGAAGCTTCTGTGTTTTTTCCACGCAACGGCGGACGAATTCCTCGGCGACTGGCTCCTCCACGAAAAGTCTTTCCACCGAAAGACACACTTGCCCGCAATTCGTGTAGCTCCCCCACACCGCGGCGCTCGAGGCCACATTCAAATCTGCGTCGCGCAGAACCAGCATGGCATCTTTGCCGCCCAACTCCAGCACTGTGGGAATCAGGTAGCGCGCGCAAGCTTCAGCGACGTGTTTGCCGGTGTACACACTCCCCGTGAAGAACACCTTGTCCGGGCGCGCTTCAATCAGCGCTTGACCCACCTCTCCCCCGCCTTGCAGCATAGTGACCAGGTCGGTCGGAAAGCCTGCGTCGCGGAACAGTTTTTCGATCTGCGCACCACATTCTGGCGTGAGGTCGCTGGTCTTGCACAACACCGCGTTCCCCGCCGCAACGGCCGCGATGATCTGGCTGAATGGAATGGCCAGCGGATAATTCCAAGAACTGATGATGCCCAGCACGCCCAGCGGCTCGTAATACACTTTTCCGGCTTTTGCCTTGGCCGCCGTGCTGTGATGCCGCACCTTTTCCGGCCGCAGTTCGTCGGTCCCGCGCTTGGAGAAATGCTCCGCGGTGTCCAGCGAGACAAATACGTCCGCGAACAAAGCTTCGACGCGCGGCTTGCCTGATTCCCGGACCACCACATCCGCCAACGTGTCGCGTGCCTCGAGAATCTTTTCCTGCAGCACGCCGATCAGCGCACAACGTTTTTCAATCGAGCGTCGCCCCCAGCTCGCCTGAGCCGCGCGCGCCCTGCTCATCAACTGCGGCACAGCCAACGGCGGCGTGCGCTCGAAGTTCGCCGCTACCTGCCCTGTGGCAGGGTCAATGGAAGGAATTGTTTCCACCGTGACTGGTGTGGCAACCATACCCGTGATTCTAGCAATCTTTGGAGGGTTTACGAAGGGAGGCTTGTCGGCCGACTACTACCGTTTGCCACGTTGTCCGCACTCACTGCACTGGCAAAAAGTCAGAAGTTCCGCCACGGTCTCCACGATGGAACGCTGGTGTAACCGACACTGCCAAACCGGTTGTCCTCCGAGGCGTTCCATTTTCTGATCTTGTCCAGTAACCACCTGGCCTTGTTGAGCATGCGTTTCAGCATGATGAGCCTCGCGATTGATCGGACTCTTAGTCGCGGTCTGAGTGTCGCCGCGCGCTGGCATACTGTCAATGAGGAGCAGCATCAAGGGGCGACGTGATAGCTGTGGAGAGCCGGAAAGCGAACGCGAATTTTCCGGGTGGCGTCACGGAATCTGGGACGCGGATGTCCAGTGCGTCGGGAGACTGGTGGAAGTCGAGTTTCGCGGAGGAACCCAGCAGCTCTATGGCGGAGATCGAAATACCTTTGGCTTGTTGAGCGGACCCGAGGGCGCGGATAACGAAGTGGCCGTCGGCGGGCCAGCCCATAGCAATGGCATAGACCGTAGTTCCCTTCTGAGTGAACCGAAAATCTTCTGACGTGTAGGGCTTGGTTTCTTTGTCGTTGCCGAAGCCGGCCTTCACTTTTGTGGGCCCCTCGCCGTAAACCTTCCAGGGTGTGGTGTCGTAGATGGCGCCGCCATTTTGTTTCAGCCATGCGCCAATCTGGAGAAGCGTGGAGCGAACTTCGTCGGGAATTGTGCCGTCGGGGCGTGGACCAATATTGAGCAGGAGATTGCCGTTTTTGCTGACGATGTCGATGAGTTGGTGGATAAGGAAATCGGGAGTTTTGAGTTCGTCGTGTTCGATGTAGCCCCAGGAAAGGTTGCTGATCGAAGTGTCGGTCTGCCAGTGGTCCGGTTCGATTCCCTCGCGCAGCCCGCGTTCGAAGTCGCGGGCGCCAGCGTGCCAGTCAATCGTGTAGTTCTTGATGTCGATGACGCCGGGGATTTTATTTTGCGCGTCAAAATTGTAATAGAAGGCGGCGAATTTCGTGACATTCGGACGGTAATTGGGCTGGCCAACCCACCAGTCGAAGTACATCACCTCGGGTTTGTATTTCTGAACGATTTCCGCGGCACGTGCGAGCCAGTCGTTGGCGAATTCGGGGCTGACGTAGGTCCAATCGTTCATCATGACTTCGGGCTTGTCTTGCAGCCAGGCGTGCGCAGGACCGTAGAGAGAAGCGAATTGCGGATCATTCACGTCGGAACGGAAGGTCCGGCCGCCATCGAAGAAAAAATTGTGTTCGGCGCGATGAAGCGAGGTGCCCAAGTGCAAGCCTTGCGCGCGAACGGCGGCGGCTAGTTCCCCTGTGGTATCGCGCTTGGGACCCATTTTCGCGGCCGTCCAATCAGAAAGGCCGGAATTGTACATGGCGAAACCGTCGTGATGCTCGGCAACGGGGATGACGTAGCGAGCGCCGGCGTCTTTGAAGAGCTTAGCCCAATCATTCGGATCCCACTTGGAAGCGTTGAATAGAGGGATAAGTTCCTTGTAGCCGAATTCATCTTGCGGACCGTAGTGCTTCAGATGGTATTGGAAGGCGGGATCTTTCTGCTGGTACATGTTGCGGGGATACCACTCGTTTTCGGCACCGGGGACAGAGTAGACCCCCCAATGAATAAAGATGCCGAATTTGGCGTCTTTGTACCATTGAGGCATTTCCCAACGGCGAAGAGTTTCCCAGTCGGCAGCGTAGGGTCCAGAGGAGATTTGCTGGTCCACCTCGTGCAAGATGGCCGCGCGGGGGGCGTCGTATTTGGACACCGAACGTTGCCACTCGCGATCTATCTCGGCCGCGGATTTTGTGGTGGCGGTGGGAGCGAGGGGATCGGCGGTTTGTGCAAAAGCGATCGGTGCGCACACGAAGAGGGATGCAAAAACGATCTCCAAACAGGTTTTCATTATGCGAGGCATTGTAGCGCAAACGAAACCACCCGGGTGTGGTCAGAGTGGGTTGCGTTCATGAGAACCTGTTTCTTAGATTTCCCGTGGCCGTACAAACGCCTGGATGAGAGGTATGTTTTTGTATCCTTCTAGAGTCGTTGCATCTCTTGTCGCGTAAGCGTATCTCCTACGGAGGCACGGCTTAACAGGGTGCGGAAAAAACTCATTCTGTCATTCCGAACGGAGCCTGCGGAGTGAGGAATCTGTCTTTTCTTGAATTTTCGCCAAAGAGAGGTTCCTCGCCTCGCTTGAAATGACGAGCAAGCGGCAGCCGTCAAAAGAATCCAAAAACCAGGGTACATCGCCTCGCCCGGACCACGCCCGTCCCCGGAATCAGTTTCGAAAAAGTGATGCGTGGAATCGCTTTCTTGATTCCGGCAGCGCAAAGGTATAGCCTTGCCGAATCGACTGAGGAGGAAATCATGGCTACAGCGACGAGCGCGATTGAACCTACCGTGAAGATTGGCGCAAACAAGCTGCTCATTAATGGCAAATGGGTGGATGCGGCTTCGGGGAAAACTTTCCCGACGATTAATCCATCCACCGGCGATGTGATTACACAAGTGGCGGAGGCGGATGCCGCAGATGTGGACAAGGCGGTGGCGGCAGCGCGCGCGGCGTTCGAGAAAGGTGCGTGGCGCAAGAAGATGACGGCATCGCAGCGTGGGCTGCTGATGAACAAGCTGGCGGATTTAATCGAGAAGCACGCGGAAGAACTGGCGCAACTCGAAGCGTTGGATAACGGGAAGCCGTATCACGTGGCGCTGGGTGCGGATTTGCCGCTGACGATCGCATGCTACCGTTACTACGCAGGCTGGGCCGATAAGATTCAGGGCAAGACCATACCAGTACAGGGGCGATATTTCACCTATACAAAACACGAGCCCGTGGGCGTGGTGGGACAGATCATTCCGTGGAATTTTCCGCTGCTAATGCAGGCATGGAAACTGGGACCGGCGCTGGCGTCAGGTTGCACCGTGGTGTTGAAGCCAGCCGAACAGACGCCTTTGTCGGCGCTACGCGTGGGCGAACTGATTCTGGAGGCGGGATTCCCGGAAGGTGTGGTGAATATTTTGCCGGGGTACGGGCCGACGGCGGGTGCGGCACTTGCACGGCACATGGATGTGGACAAGGTGGCGTTTACCGGATCGACGGAAGTAGGCCACCTAATCATGAAGGATTCGGCGGAATCAAACTTGAAGCGCGTAACGCTAGAGTTGGGCGGCAAGAGCCCCAACATCGTGTTTGCCGATGCGGACATGGACAAGGCCATTGAAGGGGCGCACTTCGCGCTGTTCTTCAATCAGGGGCAATGCTGCTGCGCGGGATCGCGGCTGTTTGTAGAGGAGAAGGCCTACGACGAGTTCGTCGAAAAAAGCGTGGAGCGGGCAAAGAAGCGCACCGTGGGCAATCCCTTCGACAAAAATACAGAACAGGGTCCGCAAGTAGATCAGGATCAATTCAACAAGGTCATGAACTACATCGACATCGGCAAAAAGGAAAAGGCCAAGCTGATGGCCGGCGGTGGTCGCGTGGGCGACAAAGGCTATTTCATCGAACCCACGGTGTTTGCCGACGTGCACGACGACATGAAGATCGCGCAGGAAGAAATCTTTGGGCCGGTGATGTCGATCTTGAAGTTCAAGGACATCAACGAAGTGGTGGAGCGGGCCAACAAGTCGCTGTACGGATTGGCGGCGGCGGTTTGGACGACGGACATCACCAAAGCGCACGCGATCGCGGACGGCGTAAGAGCCGGAACAGTCTGGGTGAATTGCTATGACGTGTTCGACGCGGCCGCGCCCTTCGGCGGCTTCAAGCAGTCCGGCATTGGACGCGAACTCGGCGAGTATGGCCTCGCGAACTATACCGAGGTGAAAACGGTTACGGTGAAGCTGTAGGGACTTGCGAGTTCTAAGTTTTTAGCGAAGTATACATGCTGAGACTGCTCAGTCGACCGTCGCAACTCGCTGCTTCGCGATTCGCTGCTCACAGCATGTGCGACAAACCATAGATACGTTGTCATCCCGAGCGAAGCGAGGGATGTGTTTTTCGCAAGTGCCAAGAAAAGCAGATTGCTCACTCCGTTCAGCCCTCTGAGGGCTTCTTTTTCGAGTTGTCACGCAGAACCGAAGGGTCTGACCCTCCATCAGGATCGTTTTGGCGGAATTCGACAGCTATGGCGTTCAAGATACGGCCGTACGAGGCGCGCGATTTCCAGGCGATTCATAGGTTGGATCAGGCGTGTTTTCCGCCAGGGATTTCCTATAGCAAATGGTCGATGCAGTATTTTGTGAATCTGGCAACCGCGGATTGCCTCGTAGCGGAAGACGAGAAGAAGATCGTCGGGTTCCTGCTGGCCGAAACCAATCCGCCGCTGGCGCACATCATCACGCTGGATGTGGCGGAGTCGCACCGCAAGCGGGGGGTAGGAAGCGCCCTCCTGCGGGAAATCGAGGAGCATTTCGCGTTCCATGGGATCCAATCGGTACTGCTGGAAACAGCAGTGAACAATGAAACCGGGATTGCGTTCTGGACACATCATGGATATCGTAGCGAAGCAGTCGTCAGACGGTATTACCTTGGCAAGATTGATGCCTACGAGATGAGGAAGAAACTGGCGACCTGAAGTGCTTCACATACCGGCGATCGGGTGCCAGGGTGCCCCATCCTTCGCGTCTTTTGCGAAGGATGGGCTCTTACGGCATAACAGTTTGTAGGCCAATGATTGCAGCTAGTTGCAGTTGAATCCAGAACCGCAACGACGCCCCTTCGAATCTCAGGGGGGGTTGCGGCACCCAGAAGAAAAACCAAGCGCGGCCCAGCAAGTTGGTGGCAGCCATCAGGAGCGGAAGAGTGAATGACTACGTGCTGTCTGTGATTTTGGGGATCGTCGAAGGGCTGACGGAATTTTTGCCGGTCAGTTCGACGGCCCATTTGCGGATCGTGGAAGCGTTGCTGCACATCGACCTGGCGAGCGGCTACTGGAAGATGTACACCATCGTGATTCAGTTGGGTGCGATTTTGACGCTGCCGATTTATTTTCGCCACCGCATTGCCAAGTTTCTGTCGACATTTCCAAAAGGAGAGCGTGGCGACCGCACTGTGCTGACACATCCACTGAGCCTGGTGACGATTGCGTTTGTGGTGACAGCGATTCCCGCGTTTCTAATGACCAAGATTATCGGCAAACATCTGGAGAGCCTGTACATCATGGGCTGCGCGCTCTTGATTGGCGGAATCGTGATGTGGTTTATCGATGCGCGCAACAGCAAAGCCGAGGCGGCCGGAGAAGGGTGCAGGACCGGACTGATCCGGACGTGGCACATGGAAGATATGAGCCTGGGACAGGCAGTATGGATCGGAGCGTGCCAGATCCTGTCGGCGGTGTTTCCGGGGACGTCGCGGTCCATGTCGACGATCGCAGCAGGACAATTGGCAGGGATGTCACGCGCGTCGGCATTGGAGTTTTCGTTTTTCCTCTCGATCCCAACGATGGTGGTGGCAACGGCGTACGACTTGCTGAAGTCGTTGATGGGAAAGAATGCGAATCCGATCGGGGTGGCAAGCATTGATGCGCATGGTTGGGCGGTGCTGGCGGTCGGATTTGTGGTTTCGTTTATCGTAGCATATGGCACGGTCGCATGGTTCATGGCCTAT
>Ga0210392_10001460_pt1 | contig 12426 bp, 13 predicted proteins | sample IncBWC30OmetaG_FD_161057 | JGI IMG/M metagenome (GOLD analysis project Ga0210392, IMG submission 161057) | Forest soil microbial communities from Barre Woods Harvard Forest LTER site, Petersham, Massachusetts, United States - Inc-BW-C-30-O ...
GGTCCTTGTAGGGCAGCACGACCATGTCTTTTTTGCCGCGGCCGTCGGTCGCGAAATACCACATGAGTGCGAGCAGCGCGGCGGGATTTTCCGCGATGACGGGTTTGCGCGTGACGACATCCATCGCCGCCGCGCCGTCGAGGATGGCCTGGATGTCGAGGCCTTGCAGCGCGGCGGGCAGCAGGCCCACCACGCAAAGCTCGCTGGTGCGGCCGCCGACCCAATCCCACATCGGGAAACGCTCGAGCCAGCCTTCATTGATCGCGATTTGGTCGAGTTTCGAGCCCGCGCCGGTGACGGCGACGAAATGCTCCGGATAGGCGAGGCCAGCGGCCTTGAATGCGGCGGCGGCTTCGAGCTGGCCGTTGCGTGTTTCGGCCGTGCCGCCGGATTTCGAAATGACGACGACGATCGTGTCGGCGAGTTGGCCGGCGAGCGAAGCGAGCACATAGTCGATGCCGTCGGGATCGGTGTTGTCGAAAAAGTGCACCGCCAGCCGGTCCCTGGCTGGCTGGCCGAGCGCGTGGCTGACGAACTGCGGGCCGAGCGCGGAACCGCCGATGCCGATGACGAGCAGGTGCTTGAACGGGCCGCGCGGGCCGGCGATGGCGCCGGTGTGGACCTTGAGCGCAAAATCCTTGATCGCCGTGAGCGTGGAGGAGATTTCGCTGGAAATTTCCTTGGTCGGCGCGAGCTGCGGGGCGCGGAGCCAGTAATGCCCGACCATGCGTTTTTCGTCGGGATTGGCGATGACGCCCTGCTCGAGCGCAGCCATGTCGGCAAACGCCTGCTGCATCCTCGGCGCCATGGTCGAGATCCACTCGTCGGGAAACGGAATGCGACTGATATCGAGCGCGAAGCCGAGCCCGGCGTGGTGATAGAAGTGGGTTTTGAATCGTGACCAGATCATGGGCGAGTAGTGAGAATTGAGTAGCGGGTAGCGAGTAGGAGCCAAGCAATAACAATGCAAGAACAGCGCGTTTTCAAATGCTCGCTAGTCGCTACTCACTACTCGCTGCCGGCTAGAGGTTTTTGTCCGTCACCGCGCCTTCGGAGGCGCTGGTGACGAGCTTGGCGTATTTCGCCAGCGCGCCGCGGGTTTCCTTGGGCTTCCTCGCTTTCCACTTTTTGCGGCGGGCGGCGATTTCCTTGGCGGGCAGGCCGAGGCCGAGCTCGTTCTTGATCGCGTCGATGGTGATGGGATCACCGTTCTTGACAATGGCGATGGGGCCGCCGACGGCGGCTTCGGGTGTGATGTGGCCGACGACGAAGCCGTGGCTGCCGCCGGAGAAACGCCCGTCGGTGATGAGGGCGACGTCCTTGCCGAGACCCTTGCCCATGACGGCGCTGGTGGGCGCCAGCATCTCGCGCATGCCGGGGCCGCCGACCGGGCCTTCGTTGCGGATGACGATGACGTGGCCGGCTTTCACGCGGCCGTCGAGGATGGCCTTGAGCGCGGATTCCTCGGATTCGAAGACAATGGCTTTCCCGGAGAACGTGAGTCCTTCCTTGCCGGAAATCTTGGCGACCGCGCCTTTGGGGGCGAGGTTGCCGTAGAGGATGCGCAGGTGGCTGTCGGCTTTGATCGGGTTGGAAAGCGGGCGGATGACGTCCTGGTCGGCCGGGTAGGGTGCGACATTTTTCAGGTTTTCCGCGACGGTCTTGCCGGTGACTGTAAGGCAGTCGCCGTGGAGCAGGCCGGCGTCGAGCAGCATTTTCATCAGCGGCGGCAGGCCGCCGATGCGCACGAGGTGCGACACGGCATATTTGCCGGAGGGTTTCAGGTCGGCGAGCACGGGCACGCGTTTGCCGATGCGCGTGAAGTCGTCGAGGGAGAGCTTCACATTGGCGGTGTGGGCGATGGCGAGCAGGTGCAGGACGGCGTTGGTCGAGCCGCCGAGGGCGATGACGACGGCGATGGCGTTCTCGAAGGCTTTTTTCGTGAGGATGTCGCGCGGGCGGATGCTTTGCTTCAACAAGGCGAGGGCGGCCTCGCCGGCGCGGCGGCAGTCGAGTTTCTTATCTTCAGAGATGGCGAGTTGGGTGGAGCTGTTGGGCAGGCTCATTCCGAGCGCCTCAATGGCCGAGGCCATGGTGTTGGCGGTGTACATGCCGCCGCAGGAGCCGGGGCCGGGGATGGAGCAGGCCTCAATCTCGCGCAGGCCGGCATCGTCGAGCGTGCCGCGGGCATGCTGGCCGACAGCCTCGAAAACACTGACGATGTCGCATTCCTTTTTCGTGCCGGGGTGGATGCCGGGCAAAATCGTGCCGCCATAAACGAAGACGCCGGGGCGGTTGAGGCGGGCGAGGGCCATGACGCAGCCGGGCATGTTCTTGTCGCAGCCACCAATGGTCACGAGGGCGTCGAAGCCTTCGGCCCCGGCCACGGCCTCGACGGAATCGGCGATGATTTCGCGCGAGACGAGCGAGTAGCGCATGCCGGGCGTGCCCATGCTGATGCCGTCGGACACGGTGATGGTGCCGAAGATGATGGATTTTCCGCCGGCGGCATCGGTGCCCGCCGCGGTCTCCCGCGCGAGCTGGTCGATGTGCATGTTGCACGGGGTGACCATGCTCCAGGTCGAGGCGATGCCGACGATGGGCTTTGCAAAATCGGCGTCGCCGAAGCCGACGGCGCGCAACATGGAGCGATTCGGCGCGCGATCGGGGCCATCAACGACGATGGCAGAGTGGGCGCGCAACGAGGCGGGTGGGTGGGTCGATTTGGAACTCATGGGAGAAACACGCGGAGCCAGCACGATTACGCGACCAAACATGGGCGCGCAAGCCGCGACTTACGCGTAGAAAAATCCCAAAGGCCAACGTTCAAATCCCAAAGAAATTCCAAATCCGGGCTCCGGCCAAAATTGAAGGTTTTAATTTCCAGGTTTTTTGACGTTTGGACACTGGCGTTTGTGATTTGCGCGTGTTCATTCACGGTTTGCATGAACCCGGCCTGGATACCTGCTGGGTAAAAAAGGAGATTGCTTCGCGGGGGCTGCGGGGCATTCACTCGACGTAGAATTTTCGCATGGCATTCAATTTGAAAAAAGTGCTCAAGGCGCTGCTGTTCTCATCGAGCCGGCCGCTGACGGCCAAGGACATCCAGGACGCGTTCACGCGCTTTCACGAGCAGGCGTTGCTGCCGCTGGCCCCGACCGCGGAAGGGGCCCCCAAGCCCGCCGACCAGGCTGCGCCGGTCGCGGAAGAGGCCGACGTGCCCGAGCTGCCTGATGACCCCGGGATGGACGCCGATGTGCCGTCGCTCATCACCGCGGCACAGATTCGTGAGGCGATGGACGAGATCACCGCTGAGCTGCGCGCCGCCGATGATGTTTATTTGCTCATCGAGGGGGCCAGTGGCTACCGGCTGGTGACGCACCCGCGTTTTGCGCGGTGGATTCGCATCCTGCGCGACGAGCCGCCGCCGATGAAACTGTCGCAGTCCGCCCTCGAGACGCTCGCGGTGGTTGCCTACCGCCAGCCGGTGACACGGGCGGAGATCGAGCATATCCGCGGTGTGTCGGCCGAGGCCGGCCTCAACAAGCTGCTCGAGCGCGAGCTCGTCTATGTCGTGGGCCGCGCGGAACTGCCCGGCCGGCCGATCCAATACGGCACGACGGACGCGTTCATGGAATTTGTCGGGGTCAAATCGCTCGACGAACTGCCGGCGTCCGACGTGCTTTCGCACCGGCAAATCGATGCGTGGCTGGAAAGCGCGATGAAACCCAAGCACCTTTCAGACTCGGACATGGGTCTCGAGCAGGAAACGCTGCCACTGACGCCGGCGGCCGAACTTCCCGCGCTGGCTGGGCAAAAACCCGCTTAACCGCCTGTCAACATGGACCTCGGCCCCCTCCGCGAAAAAATCGACAAGCTAGACCACCGGATCGTCGAGTTGCTCAACGAACGCCTCGCGCTCGCCGCCGAAATCGGCAAATTCAAGCGCGACACCGGCGGCCAGATTTACGTGCCTGAGCGTGAGGATGCGGTTTTGCGCAAGGTGGCCGAGCTGAACAAGGGCCCGATCAAAAACGACGCCTTGCAGGCGATTTACCGCGAGATCATGTCGGCTGCCCTGGCGCTGGAGAAGCCAATGCTCATCGCCTACCTCGGGCCGGAAGCGACGAACACGCATGCCGCAGCGATAAAAAAATTCGGCGCGAGCGTCAATTATCACGCCATGGCCACGATCGCGGATATTTTCACCGCGGTCGAAAAGGGCGAGGCCGACTACGCGGTCATCCCGATCGAAAACTCCACGGAAGGATCGGTGCGCGAGACGCTCGACCTTTTTGTCGAGAGCGACCTCAAAATCGTGTCGCAGATTTACCTCGAAATCACGCATGCACTCATCTCGAACTTCCCGCTGGAGAAAATCGTGCGGGTTTACTCGAAGGACCAGGCGCTGGCGCAATGCCGCCACTGGCTGCAACGCCACCTGCCGCATGCCCAGTTGGTTGATGCATCGAGCACCTCGCGTGCGGTGCAGATCGCCAAGGCCGAGGCCGGCGCCGCCGCGGTGGCCAACGAGCTCGCCGCCCAATATCACGGTGTGCCGGTCGTCGAGCGGAATATCCAGGACAAGGCGGACAATACCACGCGTTTTTTTGTGCTGGGAAAAAAAGCCGGCGGGCCGGTGGGCAGCGGGCGCGACATGTCGAGTTTTCTCATTTCGCTCGGCGACGAGGCCGCCTCGCACTCGGGCGCCCTGCTCAAAATGCTCATGCCGCTGGCCGAGCGGGGCATCAACCTGTCAAAGGTCGAGTCGCGCCCGAGCAAGAAGCGTCCATGGGATTATAACTTTTTCATCGACGTGACCGGCCACTACGACGATGCGAACATGAAGGCCGCGCTGGCCGAGCTGAAAAAATTCTGCCCGGTCGTGAAATGGCTCGGGAGCTATCCGATCGCGGGATAATGGGTCCGTTGGCGAAGGGGTAGGCCGGGCTTTACGCCCGACGTTTTGGCCGCCGCAGCTTTAGCCGGCTCAGAAAAGCCCGTTTGGCAAGCCCATCGACTGGCTCAGGGGTCACGAGCCTTGTGAGGGACTCAAGTCGATGCGCAAAGGCGGATGTCGGGGATAAACCCCGACCTACAAGCAAACAATCGATCAGGCCGCAATCGATGGGCGGCCACGTTTTAATCCGGAAACAAATCCGATCCAAGCCCGGCACCAGTTGGCTCTTTCCTTCGAGGGCGGGTGTCCCGGTTGCCGGGAAAAATCCGTGGTCGTGGATTCGAGGTCAAAGCCGGGATCCTGCACGCTGAACAGGATCGGGGCCAGGACTGAAGCGAGGGATTTTGCCTCTTCCAGGTTGCCACGTTTTGAAAGGATTGAAATTTCCTGAAAGCCTTGTGAGAGCAGGGCTGCCATCGTATCTTTTTTGTCCGGGGTAAGGGCGTCGATGTGCATGGGACCGTCAGGCTACCCCTCTCAGGGAATAATAGCCATACGGGGAATTCCCCTCATTATCTTGCAAAACACCCCAGAGGCCATCCCGGCGAAGTGCAGGGTAGTAACAATTACGTAACACTATAATAATTATAATGCAGGCGCGTTAAGTTAAGCGCGCCTGCAACACGAAGATGGAAAACTTCCCCAGACAGACCCCTGGCAAGCGGTTAAGCCAATAGATATTGCCACTGGTTTTCCCGTGCGGCGCGGGCGGCCTTGAGCGCGCCCAAGGCGACGTAGCGTTTGTAATCCTGACCGGCCAGCCGAACCTTGGGCGATTCGTAGCTGTCGTCGGAAAGTTTTTTCTGGAGAACCGTGTCGATGCCTTTGATCTGCGAGCCGCCGCCGGTGATGATGATATTCTGCAGCAGGGTGACGATGCCATCGGACGAGGCCCGGCCGATCAACGTGGTGAGCGCGGGATAAATTTTATCGATGAGCTCGTTGCCGGCCCGGCCGATGACTTCGCCGAGTTCGAGCGTGTGCGCCTTTCCACCCATGATGACCTTTACGTCGATGGGTTTGCGGATAGTGCCGACGTACGCGTGGTTTTCCTTGATCTCGCGGATGCGAAGATGGGTAAGGCCGTTGTTGGGATAAACCCGGTCGATATCCTGCCGCATGAGGTCGTCGATGGCGTCACCGGCAAAGCCGATGCTGATTTGGTCGTCGGGCGTGGGGAAGTAGCCTTGCACCAGGCAGAGGTCGCTGGTGCCGCCGCCGATGTCGATGAAGAGGGAGTTGGTCACGGGATCGACGTAGCCGGGCTGGCCCAGGCGCGCGTCATCGCGGAAACCGAGCGCAGCAAGAAACGGCTCGGGGATCAACAGGATGCGGTCAAAAATCCCGGTGGCGCACTGGCGGATGTCTTCCCGGGCCTCTTCAGTGGCGTTGGCGGGGATGCCGACGACGGCGCGAATCTCGGCGCTACCGCTTGGGTCGGCCAGTGAGCGGATATGCTGGAGAAAATCGCGCGCGGCATCGCGATGCTTGATGACACCGCGATCAAGCGGCGCAACGAGGTTTACGTGCAGGACGTTACGGAGCGCATCGTCGCCGTAAAGGATGCTGGCGTTGCCGGCGATGATGCCGTCCACGATGCCGTCGCGCACATAACCGACCACGGAGGAAACGATTTTGCTGACGGCAATATCACCGGACCCGGGCAGGCCGGTGAGAATGCACGATTTGTTGGTACCAAGGTCAAAACCGACAAGGATGCTTTTGCGATCCGTGCGGCGGGTGGGGGTGGCCGTCGCGGTGGCGGCGGAACCCGAGGAGGAGGTGACTTTTTCTGTTTTCTCAACAGATTTTTCCAAGGCGGCAGTGCTCATTTTTAATGATGGGTTGATGGTTGGACCAATGTTGGCTGGAGAATATCAGGCGGCGTGGCCGTGGGTGTCGCGCTCTTGCCTAAGCATGCCTTCGATCAGGTCGGCGATGCCGAGCGGCTTGTCGGGGGTGACGAGGCGTTGGGAACTGCGGGCTGCAGGAGTGCGGACGCGGGCCGGGTCAGCTGTAGCGGCGGAAAGTTGTTCGGTGAGAAGCGGTCCGAGTACCTCGGCCAGCATGAGCGCGTCGATCACGCGCTTTTGCTCGCTGATAAATATTTCCTGCAGCGCATCCTCGCTGAAACCCGCGGAAACTTGGTCGTGCAGGGCAATTTCGAGACGACTGGCCTCAGCCACTTGCCCGCGTGTGCGACAGAGACAGATTTGCCGGCAGAGTCGGGCGATGCTTTCATCACGCGGCCCGGTTTTTTCCGGTAGTTGAACGGTCGATTCGATCAAGTGCGTCGCGCTAGACCTGTGAACAGCGCCTCGGTTCGAAAAAATCTTTTAGCCGAGCAATTCTTTCGAAAAACCGCCGATAAAGGTTAGTTTTTCCCGCGGATAACACGGATGGACGCGGATATTGGTGCCTTTTCGGTTTAGACAGACTTATGACGGGTGAAATTGTCATTCCTCGCACGGCTCGGAATGCCAAAATATTGGACGTGCCGCAAAGGCATGCCGACGTGAATGATCAAATCCGCGATTATCCGCGTAATCCGCGGCAAAAGATCATGAATATGCTCTACCGGACCGGTGGAGACTGGTGCAGCTTGACGTAGTAGGCGAACGCGAACAGGCAGAGGGCAAAAAGCACGAAAGCGGCCGCAAAGAACCAAATGCAGCCCTGTTTGGCCTTGTCGATGCTTGACCGGGATTCCTCCTCGAAAGATTTCATCAATTCACCCACCTCGTTGCCATCAGCCGGAGGCGCGGTCGGCTGGAGGTGGGCCGCGGGTAAGGATGGCGGGATTTGTCCCGGGGGTTTGGCTTCGCCGGAAGCGGAGGCGATTTCGCGGTCGAGCCAGGCGAGCTGCTCCCGCACGAGGGCGCGCTGGCGGCGGAGCTCCGGCAGGCGTTCATCAGGCGATGGCATAAAAAAAACGCAGCCCGGTTTAGGCTGCGTTGGAAAGGCAAAAATTCTCGCCAATCAGACGATATTCACTTTGCGGTGCGGCTTGTCGAATTGCACGGTGCCGTCTTTCAACGCAAAAAGCGTGAAGTCGCGGCCGATTCCGACGCCGGCGCCGGGGTGGTGCTTGGTGCCGCGCTGGCGGACGAGGATGTTGCCGGCGATGACGGCCTGGCCGCCAAATTTTTTGATGCCGAGCCGTTTTGACTGGCTCTCGCGGCCGTTGGAGGTGGTGGACTGACCTTTCTTGTGCGCCATGGCAGTTCCTTAAGCTTGAATTGATTCGATCTTGATGACGGAGAGTTCCTGGCGGTGGCCGCGCTTGCGTTCGTAACCCTTGCGCTTGTGCTTTTTGAAGACGATGACCTTGTCGCCGCGTTTGTTTTCCAAAATGGTGGCCGTCACGCGTGCGCCGGTCAGGAGGGGCGTGCCGACGCGAAAGTCCGCGCCTTCGCCGGTGGAGAGCACGTTGGTGATCTCGATGGTCGAGCCGGCTTCAGTCTTGGGATAGCGATTGACGGTGAGAATGTCGCCCTCGGTAACAGCGAACTGTTGGCCCTGGGTCTTGATGGTGGCTTTCATAAAAAGAAAGGTGAGATAAAAAGTTTTCCGCGCTGTGGCGCAAGGTTTTAATTGAGCTTTACAGTGATGCAAAAGGTGGGAGCGGGTTTACCCCACGACATTCGCCTCGGCCAAGGCCATGGCTGGCTCAGGTCGGAGCATCCGCCTTCGCCCCATTCGGACAGGTTCGACCTGCCCCTCACGGGCTCGGGGCTTCCTTCTTCGCCAAGGCTACGAAGGACAGGACGGCGGACAAGTAAAGCCTCCTGCCAGCAAGCGCCAGATCTCTTGAAATGAAAAACACCGCGTCCAGGTTGGGAGCGCGGTGCAAATTGCAAAAGCCGGGCCGCTGGCCGGCCTTATTTAAGGGGAGGTGTCTTGTTACGGGCGTTCTCGAGCTCAATCTCGTTGTTGATCATATCGATGCCAAGGTAGTAATGCTCGCGATTCTTGAAATCATTGGGGTAAACGGCGTGCCCGAGCAGGTCGCGCATGGCCACCTCGGATTCGAGTTCCTGCTGATGCTTGAGGGCGGCCAACCGGGCGGCTTCGCGGTCGGCCATTTCCTGCTTCTGCCGGTCGAGCTCGGCCAGTTTTTGCGCCGCAGCCTGGCGGGCGGCCTCGGCCTCCGCTTCGGCTTTCTCGCGCTCGGCCGTGAGCTGGGCCGCCTCTTGGTCCGCCGCGGCCTTGGCCTTCTCCAGGCGGTCCTTTTCCTCGGCGGCTTCGCGTGCCGCGTCAGCAGCTTTTTGTCGTTCGGCATCCAGCGCAGCCTGTTCCGCCTTCATTTCGACGGCCTTGCGGGCGTTTTCGTCGGCATCGAGTCGCGCTTTCTCCTGTGCGAGCCGGGCGGCCTCGGCTTCGGCCGCGGCGCGTTGTTCGGCTTCAGTCTTGCTGGTTTCCATGGTGCCCGCGCGCTTTTCAGCCAGATCGCGGTCCATTTTTTCTTTCCAGCTGCGATAGCCAAAAAATGAAGCGAGCAGGGCGAGCACGGCGATGATGGCGATAACTGGGCCTTTTTTCATGTCAGATAATATGGGTTTCAACCGCTACGACCGCAACTTAAGCAACTTGTTCGTGACAAGTCCAGCCACACGAGGACGGCTGGCGTGGGCTGCGGCCAAGGGCAGGGCAAAAGTCACCGCATGTGCAAGTGTCACACGGCGGTGAAGCAGCGCATGCAAAACGCACGCCAAAAACACGTCGCCAGAGCCGGTGGCGGAAACTTCACGCACACGTGGCGGGGCCAGGCAGGCGGGCACGGCGGATTTTTTTTCCACAAACCAGACCGGCCGCGGGCCGTCGGTGACGATCCAGCTGCGCACCGGCCAGCGTTCGCAGGCGCGGCGCAAACGAGCGGACACTGAACTGCGCCGGGCGGCGAATGGGAAAAGCGCGTCGAACTCCTGGCGGTTGATCTTTACGAGATCGAGCGGGCGTGTCGCCAGCCAGGCGAGCGCCGGCCCGTACGTGTCGGCGGCGAGAAAACTTTCCCGAGCGAGCCAGCGGTCGAGCGCCGCGCGAAGCGGGGCCGCCGCCGGTTTATCAAAGCCGGGAAAACTGCCACAGACCGCGAGTGCCGCGCGCCGCGGGCGTGCATCGATAAAACCGGCGCAACCGCGCAGCGCCGCGGCGGCTGGAGGCTGGTCGGGGCTGAAGAAAGTGGTTTCACGGCGCTGGCCAGCGCAGACGACAATGCCTATGCGCGTAGGCGCGGCGGTGCGGAAGGCGCGGAACGGAATTTTTTTGGCGCGCAACCAGGCGATGCACTCGGCGCCGGTTGCGCCGCCAGGAAAGCCCAGGGCGGTCACGGGCCCGCCGAGGTGCGCAAGCATCCGGGCGACATTGATGCCCTTGCCGCCGACTTGGAACGATTCAGCCGCCGCCCGTTGCGTCCGGCCGGGCGCCCAGTCGGGAAAAGTGAGTTTTTTTTCCCAGAGCAAATTGCCGGTGAGGGTGAAAATGGGCTTCATTAAGCGAAGAGGTAAGCGCTATCTATAACGTATTAACCACTAATGCACACTCATGGCCACTAATACATCCAGCAGGCAGACGATCGACTTAACCACTGATGTACACTTATGGTCACTGATATTTATGAAGTCAGGTTCGAACTCATTTTTTATCTGTTTCTTCCGGATCAGTGATCATCAGTGTACATCAGTGGTTAAAATGCTCTAACTCGCAATGCGTCGCCTCGTTAAGGCAAAAATGCTGCGCACGAAAAAAACCGTGGCGCTCGCCCGCTGGCTCCTCGGCAAGGTGCTTGTCCGTGCCCGGCGCGGACGCGAAACCGCCGTGCTCATCACCGAAGTCGAAGCCTACGACGGGCCGCGCGACCGCGCCAGCCACGCCCATGCCGATCGCGGGCGCACTGCGCGCAACGCTGTCATGTTCGGGCCCGGCGGACAATGGTATGTCTATCTCTGCTATGGCGTGCACGAGATGCTGAACCTCGTGACCGGCCCGCGGGATTATCCGGCGGCGATTCTGATCCGCGGTGTTGCTGGTGTGACCGGTCCCGGTCGCGTGACACGCGCGCTGGATATTGATCGGAAACTCAACGCCACGGCAGCTGCACGGGCGAGCGGGCTGTGGATCGAGGATCGCGGTGTGCGCGTGCCGCGGCGGTTCGTGCAGGCGACGCCCCGCATCGGCGTCGATTATGCCGGCCCGCTGTGGGCCGGCAAAAAATGGCGGTTCTGTTTCGATCCGGCCAAACTTTCGCGCGGATCCCGCGGATTCTCTTTTCACAGGAAGGTCGCAAAGATCACAAAGATTCGGGCCGTGAAGTCGTAAGGTAAGGCGTGGCTGCCTGGTTTGCTTGGCGCTCTTCGCGGCCTTTGTGTGAAAAAATCTGGGTTTCATGGCTTCCTTCTTCACAAAACCTGATTTCCTGAGTTCCACATTAAAATTAGCGACTGCGTTTGCCAAATCGCCGAAACTCCACCCACTGCTCGGCATGAAACGCACCGCTACCGCCGTCTGGAACGGCTCACTGAAGGAAGGCACCGGCACGCTCACCGCACCCGGCGGCGCCCTGAAATCCACGCCGTATTCGTTTAATTCCCGCTTCGCCTCCGGCGCGGGGACCAATCCCGAGGAACTGATCGCCGCGGCCCATGCCGGCTGTTTCGCGATGGCGCTCTCCGCCGCGCTCGGTGAAGCCGGTTTCAAACCGGATCGACTCGAATGCACGGCCGAGGTCAGCCTGGATAATGTCCCGCCGAAAGGCTGGACCGTCACCGCCTCGCACCTCGTCCTCACGGCGAAAATCCCCGGCATCGAAGCCGCGAAGTTCGACGAAATCGCTGCCGCCGCGAAAGCCAACTGCCCGATCTCCCGCCTCCTCAACGCCACCATCTCACTCACCGCGAAGCTGGCGTGAGCAAAATAAATTTTTTACCACAGATCACACTGATAGGGCACGGATAACTATTTTTCCATCCGTGGTAAAAAGTCTACTCCTTCGCGCCCTTCGTGTGAAAAAACCCGAGTTAAGATTAGTGTAGATTAGTGTAGATTAGCGTGAATTAGCGGTTCCATCCGTGTTGATCCGTGTAGTCCGCGGTTAAAACTTTCCTACATCCCCGGGAAGCCGCCTTTGCCTTTCATCGCCTCCATCTGGCGCATCATCTTTTTTGCGCCGCCGCCTTTCATCATCTTCATCATTTTCTGCATCTGCTGAAATTGTTTTATCAGCTGGTTGACCTCGACCAGCTTCACGCCGGCGCCGCCGGCGATGCGCTGGCGGCGGCTGCCGTTGAGGATCTCGGGTTTGCGGCGTTCCTGCTTCGTCATCGACTTGATGATGGCCTCGGTGCGCGCCATCTGCTGGTCCGAACCCTCGGGTAGCTGCATGCCGCTCATGCCGGGGATCATGCCCATGAGGCTCTGCATCGAGCCCATTTTTTTCACCTGCTGCAGCTGCGCGAGGAAATCCTCGC
>Ga0210392_10001463_pt1 | contig 12411 bp, 10 predicted proteins | sample IncBWC30OmetaG_FD_161057 | JGI IMG/M metagenome (GOLD analysis project Ga0210392, IMG submission 161057) | Forest soil microbial communities from Barre Woods Harvard Forest LTER site, Petersham, Massachusetts, United States - Inc-BW-C-30-O ...
GCACCTCGCGCGCTACGAGGGCACCGTCATCGCGGTGACGCACGACCGCTATTTTTTGGACAACGTCGCGCAGTGGATCCTCGAGCTCGACCGCGGCCACGGCATCCCGTGGCAGGGCAATTATTCGTCGTGGCTTGAGCAGAAGCAACGCCGCGGCGCCGTCGAACAGCGCACGGAGGACCGCCGCCAGAAGGCGATGGCGCGCGAGCTGGAGTGGATCCGCCAGTCGGCCAAGGCCCGCCAGGCGAAGTCGCAGGCCCGTATCACTGCCTACGAAACCATGCTCAAGGAAAACGTCACCGAGAAAGAGCGTGAGTTCGAGTTGCTCATCCCGCCCGGGCCGCGCCTCGGCGGGCTCGTGGTCGAGGCCAAAGGCCTCACCAAAAGCTACGGCGACAACGTGCTTTTCGAAAACCTCGGCTTCTCGCTGCCGCCGGGCGGAATCGTCGGCGTCATCGGCCCCAACGGCGCGGGCAAGACCACGCTCTTCAAGCTCATCCTCGGCCTGGAGAAACCCGATGCCGGCACGCTGCGCGTTGGCGAAACCGTGAAGCTCGCCTACGTGGACCAGTCGCGCGACGCGCTGCCCGGCGCCGCGACGATTTTCCAGGCCATCAGCGACGGCGAGGAAATCATGAAGCTCGGCGGCCGCGAGGTGAATGCCCGCGGCTATGTCGCGCAATTCGGCTTCACCGGCGCCGACCAGCAGAAAAAAGTCGGCGTGCTTTCCGGTGGCGAGCGCAACCGCGTGCACCTCGCGCGCCTGCTCAAGAGCGGCGCCAACGTGATCCTCTTCGACGAGCCGACCAACGATCTCGACGTGAACTCCATCCGCGCGCTCGAGGATGCGCTGGAGAACTTTGCCGGCTGCGCGGTCGTCGTTTCGCACGACCGCTGGTTTCTCGACCGCGTGGCCACGCACATCCTGGCCTTCGAGGGTGACAGCGCCGTGCACTGGTGGCCGGGAAATTATTCGAGCTACCTCGAGGATTACCGCCGCCGCAAAGGCGCCGACGCCGACCGACCGCACCGGATCAAGTATCGGCGGCTGGCGCGGTGAGGAAAGAACATTCAACTTTCAACATTCAACATTCAAGTCGGACATGGATCCGGCTGTACAGCTATCCACCGCTCCGGTCGTAAACTTGAACGTTCAATGTTGAACGTTGAACGTTGAATGTTCCGGGCGGAATAAAATTCCGCCCGGAATGCTCTCATGAAATATGAAACACTGGCCTTTGCTTCTTGGTGTCTTTGCGCTTAGCTCCTTGTTCATGCGCGCGGCTGAATCAAAAACCGAATCCCTCGTCCTCGGCGGCGGCTGCTTTTGGTGCACCGACGCGGCCTACAAAATCCTGCCTGGCGTGCAGCACATCACCTGCGGCTATGCCGGCGGCACTCTGGTCAACCCCACCTACGAGGATGTGTGCACGGAAACGACCGGCCATGCGGAGGTGATCAAGATCGATTACGATCCGGCGCAAACCTCCCTGGAGAAACTGCTCGAGTATTTCTGGCACGTGCACAACCCCACGCAGGTCGGCGGCCAGGGCCATGACCAGGGGTCGCAGTATCGATCGATCATCCTTTATGCGAACGACGCGCAGAAGATCGCGGCCGAGAAGTCGCGCGCGGAGGCGCAGAAAACGTTTCGCGATCCCATCACGACCGAGATTGTGCCGCTGACCAAATTCTGGCCGGCGGAGGATTACCATCAGGATTATTTCGCGAAGAATCCCGACCAAGGTTATTGCAGCGTCGTGATCGCGCCGAAGATTGAAAAACTGAAGAAGCTGCCGGAAGTGCAGGGGAAGTAAGACGCAAGGGTGGTCTGCGGCTGGGTTGCACTTAATTCCCGATCTTATTCATGGCGTTTGCCCTTGCGTGGGACAGTTTGGTGACCTTTAACCAAAACGTGAAAACCCGCACGTTTGGGATGCTTGCCTTGTTCATCATTGGATTCGCCGTGCTAGGTACGGCGGTCAAGGCGGCCCAGATGACCAACGACGACGTCATCAAATTGGTAAATGCCAAGCTGGATGACAGCTTGATTATAACCGCCATTGAAAATGCTGAGCCCAAGTTCGATACTTCAGCGCAAGGCCTGATCGAACTTTCCAACGCCAAGGTGTCGCAGCCAATTATCACGGCGATAATCAAAAAATCGGCGGGCAGCGATGCTGCCGCCAAACCGGTGACTCAGCCAAATGACGCGGTTGCGGCAAACAATCTGATCAAGCCGTCCGATGTTCTGATGATAGATAACTCTCAGACCAAGGTGATGAAATATCTTAATCCGCAGATGCGCGCAGCGGCGCGGGCATTTGGCTTCGGCGGATTTGCCACCTACAGCGTGCTACGTGGTTCAGCTGCTGCCTTGCGCGTAACGAACAAATCACCGGCATTTCTAATTTCCGTGCCTGATCAGGCGCAGCCGGAAAGCTACTTCACCCTTGCGAGCTTGGCTGTCCGTGAAAACGGCTCCCGCGAAGTCATGGTCGGGGGTGGGTACATGAGTTATTCCACGGGCATCACGGACGATCGCGTGGTGGCGGTTCAGGATGAAAAAACAGCCGACCAGTCGCGGGCGGAAAAGGGATTCACCATTTATAAGATAACTCCAAAAGCCCCGCTGGTCGTTGGCGAATATGCGGTCGTCCTCTATACCGGTGAGATGCAAGGTGTGGTTGGCGCTTGGTTCACCGGCACGGGTAACAGCTACTTTGATTTTGGCGTGGATCCTTGAGGTCTTGGTAAGAAAATAGCTGAAAGGCTGAATCAAAGCATGGCGGCGGACAATTGCCGCAGGCTCGATTTTCAACTCTTCAGCCATTCAATCTTTCAGCCCTTTTTCTTACTCAGCTTTAAGTTTTCAGCCTCCAGTCCTTCTTCCGGAAAGGCGTTTGCAAAAAGAATTCTTTTTTTCATAGCAGGGCGAAAAATTATCCATGCATTTGGCCGCGATTCTGCTATAGCAGATGACATCGGCTAATATGGAAAACGTGCTGATACCTCTTCCAGGGTTTACGTTGCCGGAAGATTTCCCGTGGCGGGTGAAGTTCGTTTCCCTCGTGGATGGGCAATTGCGGAGGCTGCATGCCAGCGGGCGGTTTTTGCCCCCGCGTTTTTTTGGTTATTATTTCCAGGGCGGCGACCCGATGGCGGTGTCGGGCAGCTGGACGGTCACGCTTGACCGTGAACCGCAGGTGATGAACCTGCCGGCGGCGCTGGAAGACCTGACGCTCGGGCAATACGCGATCGCCAGCGGATCGCACAACAAGGAGCCGGATTTTTTGCTGGTGCACGACCGGCGCGACGGCGCCTGCTGGCTGTGGCGTTTTGCCTACGGGCTGAGGTTTGTCATGGCGACGGAGCCGGTGAGCGGCGACGACGGCAGGAACAATGCGGAAAACCGCAAATTGCTCGGACCCTAGTGGCGTGGGAAAATCCCAAACGCCAAACGGCAAATTCCAAAGAAGCTCAAACAAGCCAAAATTAAGGTTTCCCTTTGGATTTTTTTTGGCGTTTGGGTATTGGCGTTTGTGATTTGCCCGCGCCAATCACTAGCGCGCGGGCTTAGAACTCCACATCCCGGCAGCGGGCGTCGAGCTGGCGGATGATGAGTTCGATCTGCTTCGGCGTCAGCACGGGCGGGGCGTCGCTGTGAATGGTGGCGCCGAGTTGCTTCGGGTTCAAAACCTTCAAGTCCCGCAGGGTGGTCGTGCTGACCCACCAGCCGGGAAAAACCAGTACGGCCGTGATGAGCAGGCGTTCGCCGATGAGCTGGTAAATCCATTGCGTCAGCCACTCGGCCTGGCGGCGCGTCTGCGCGAGGCCGTGCGTGTCCTCGCCCCACGGATACACGAGCTGCTCGCCGTCGAAGACGATTTCGTGTTCCTGGCGGCCTTGGACGGCTTTGCCTTTGCGGCGGGTCTTGGTCTCGATGCAATAAATGCCGCTGGGGCCGATGACGACGTGGTCGATATCGAAGGTGGCGTTGCCGTATTCGCAGGGCACGTCGTGGAAGACATGGTAGCCTTCCGTCAGGAGCGGCACGAGGGCTTCGGCGACGGCTTTTTCACCATAGAGACCGAGATGGCAGTCGCGCCGCAGCGTGATCGTGCGCATGAGCCACCAGGCGCAGCCGGCGAGCGCGAGGACGAACAGGACGATCGAAGTGATGAACACGACCAGGCCGCCGGTCGTGGCGCCCATGTGGTCGGAAATGATCAGGCCGCCCCACAACAGCAGCCCGGGCACGATGGCGCAACCGCCGAGGCCGAGCAGGAGATGATCGTCGAGCTTTTCGAGCCGGCGGCGCAGCCCCTCGCCGGGCCCGCGGAGCAATTTTTCGGAAACGGGCGGACGTTCCCGGCGGCGATTGACGCGCCAAATCCAAAGCCAGGCCACCATCCCGATGTAGGCGACCGTGAAAAGGACGAAAATCCAGATTGAAGCACCAGTGGACATGGGTGCGTTTTGGCCCGTGGGTGCCGGGTAAGACAATGTTATTGAAGCTCAGGAAGTTGAATTGAGCAGAATTTGACGATCACTTGACGGAGTTTTTACTGTTTTTCCAGCTTTTGGCTGGAAAAACAAAGACTGAAGGACTGATGGCAGAAAGACTGAAGAGCTGAAAAACTGAAGGGCTGAATCTGCAGTCAGGCGTGGTTGGGCGGCGGAATGCTCCGATTCAGCCTTTCAGTTGTTCAGCCCTTCAGCTTTTCAACAGCGGCGGCATAGGCACGTCGAGCGAGGCGGAAATGGCGCGGAGCAACTCGGCTTCTTCGACGAGGATGACTCCGTCGGCGCAGACAACGTGCGCGGCGGCGGTGACGAGGCGCTGCTTGATGGGTAGTGAAGCGATGGCGAGGCGGTCGAGGGCGGCATCAAGTTGCTTTATCTGGCAGGCGTCGGGTGCAAGGAAGGGAAGCCCGCTTTCAAACATCTTGAGCTGGCCGATTCCGGCGGCGAAGGCCTTGGTCGCGGCCGGTTGGTCGTCGCTTGACACATGGGCCAGCGCGCTGAGGACGACGGAGATTTCATCGGCCAGGGCCTCGAAGGAGAAAATTTGCTGGCCCAGGCCGACGGGCTGCTGGCCGAGGGCGAGGTTGCGGCGAAGGATTTTTTGCAGCGCGAATTCGAACATGTCCACCTTGGCATGGGCGTGGATGAGCTGGTCGAGGGTGTCGAAAAACGACGCCAGGGCCGGCGGCGGGAGCTGGTGCAGCGCGGGCAGGGCGAGTTGCACGAGCGAGAACTTGTGCCCGGGATCAAGCGAGTCGAGGGCGGGGGTGAGTTCGTCGAGCAGTTGGATCGTGTCGGCTTCGACCCGCGCGGCGACGATGCCGCGCTGCTGGTCGCGCACCGTGACGTCGTCGTTGAGCAGCAGGCCGTAGATGAGGGCCGGGGCCTCCGGGGCATTGCGCGCGGCTGCGAGCAGGCGCGGGGGCAGGCCGTCGAGGAGGTCTTGCGCGCCGGCGATGGCGGCGGCGGTGAGGGTGCCGATCGACGCGATCGCGGCCGCCGCGCCAGTTGGACGAGAGGCAGAACCGGAAGGCAAAGGCGGGGTTATTTCCGAAAAAGATTCCCGGGCGATATCCACCTTCTCGGGCGGATCAAAAAACTTGCCGTCCCATTGCGAGTCGATGGCGCGGATGCGTGCGTCGAGCGGCGGGTGGGTGGCCCAGAAGGTGGCGAACGACGACGTGAAGGCCTGCGCGAAAAAGAAGTGGCTGATCTCGATCGCGCGGTGCGTTTCGATTGATGAGCCAACCGCATAGCCGCCGATTTTTTTGAGCGCGCCGCCAATGCCGGCGGGATTGCGGGTGAATTGTACGCTGGCGGCATCAGCCAGGAATTCCCGCTGGCGTGAAGCCGCGGCCTGGATCAGCCGGCCGAAAAAATAACCGATGTAGCCGATGATCATCAGCACGAGGCCGATGACGAAGATGGCCGCGATGCCGCCTCCGCCTTTGCCCCGCACGCGGACGGTGCGCAGGCTCCAAAGAATGCCACGCCCGGCCAGGCCGATGACAAGGATGCCGAAGAGAATGGAGGTGAGCTTGAGGTTGAGCCGCATGTCGCCGTTCAGGATGTGGCTGAACTCGTGGCCGACGACGCCCTGCAACTCGTCGCGCGTCAGCTTGTCGAGCGCGCCCCGGCTGACGGTGACGACGGCGTCGCTGGTGGTGAGGCCGGCGGCAAAGGCATTGATGGCGGGTTCCTCGTGGAGCACGTAGACATCGGGCATGGGCACGCCGGAGGCGATGGCCATTTCCTCGACCACATCGAGCAGGCGGCGCTCGGCGAGGTCGGTGGAATTCGGCTCGATGCGGCGGCCCCCGGCCATTTCGGCAATGATTTCCCCGCCTTCGTGCAATAAATTCCATTTGTAGAGCGAGGCGCAGCCCACAATGGCGAGCGTGCCGAGGGCCACGCCGGCAAAAATGTTGGGCTGCCAGAATGAAAACGGGGTGGTGGTGTCGTTCTCGTAATTGGAATTGTCGTAATAGCCGTGGTAAGGGTGGGCACGGTTCTGCGCCACGCTGACCAGGAGGATGGCCGCGAGATATTCCGCGACAATGGTGCCGAGCACGGCGAACACGAAAAGCACGACGAGGCGGTTCGTGCGCTTCTTGGCGTGGGCCTGGGCTTCGAAGAAATCCATTGCTATGGGAAAGGCTGAAGAACTGAAGGGCTGAAGCTTCAGTCGGACACAATTGGGCGGCATGATGCTCCGATTCAGCCCTTCAGCTTTTCAGTTCTTCAGTCTTTTCAGCTGAAGCTGATCTTCGGCGCGTTGCGCTCGGTGGCGTCGTCGATCTGGAAGAGTTGCGCGTCGGTGAAGCCCAGCATGCCGGCGAAGACCACATTGGGGAAAGTCTGCCGGGTATTATTGTAGGTCATGACGAAGTCATTGTAGGCTTGGCGGGCGAAGGAGATTTTGTTTTCCGTGGAGGTGATCTCCTCGGTGAGCTGCATCATGGTCTGGTCGGCCTTGAGGTTGGGATATTGCTCGGAGACGACCATGAGGCGGCTGAGCGCGCCGGTGAGGCCGGACTCGGCGGAGAGCAGGCTTTTTACGGCTGTGGCGTCGGCGGGATTGGCGGCGGCGGACTGCGAGGCGGTGTAGGCGATATTGCGGGCCTTGATCACGTCCTCGAGGGTCCCGTGTTCGTGCGCCAGGTAGCCCTTGGCGGTTTCGACCAGGTTGGGAATGAGATCGTAGCGGCGCTTGAGCTGGACGTCGATCTGGGCGAAGGCGTTCTTGAAACGGTTGCGCAGGGCGACGAGCGAGTTGTAAATACCTGCGACCCACAGGGCGGCAATGCCGGCAATTGCAACGAGGATAAGGAGGATAATGAGGGCGACGTTCATGGGATTTCGGGTTGAAGTAAGATGCCGTCAGTGTGCAAATGGAACCTCGGGGTGCGAGACGGAACTCATTACAAGATAAGGGCGTGTTTCCACTCGCTGGCTTGCCCCGGGTCAGGGAAAGTCTGAATAGCTGAAAAACTGAAAGGCTGAAACATATGGCTCGAAACCAAAGGCTGTTGTCTAACATGAATGCCTTGTTTCAGCCTTTCAGTCATTCAGCCTTTCAGCCTTCCTCTTCCTTAATGCATATCCCAAAATGTCTGTATTTCGGACTCGCCATGCTGATGGCGGGTGCGGGGTTGCGTGCGCAAACGGCCAGCCGTGAGCCCGTCGAATCGGCCTTGCCGGCCCGGACATCGGCGCCGTTGCTAATGGCAAACGAGGTGAAACCAGAGCCGGCGGATCTGTTGCTCCAACAGCAGGCGGCGCAGCATGCCTTGGAGCTGGGATTGCCGGCGGTGGCGGCGGAGATTTATCGCGGGTTGCTCGCGGTGCCGGGAGTGGATCGCGCGGCGCTGACGCTCGCGTTGACGACGGCCCTGCTCGACGACGGCCGGGTGGATGAAGCTGATCAGGCGTTGCAGGGGATTGTGGCGGAGCGCGGCGCGGCGTGGCATTTGCGCGCGGGGCTCATTGCGGCGGTCCGGAAGAATTTTGACGCGGCGCGAACCGAGGCCGCCGCCGTGAAGCCGGGGGAACTGGGGCCGGCCGACCTTGGGTGGTTTTATTTCCTGCAAGGCCAGCTCGCGGACGCGGCGGGCGATGGGCCGAAGGCGCAGGCCTTTTATGACCAGGCGGCGGGTGTGGCGGCGTCCGACCAGCAGCGCGCGCAATTTGAGCTGGCCAAACGGGAGGCTGAGCTGCGCGCGGGCCGGCGGGATGATTCGCTGTTGGATGAATTGCGGGGCAATGTGGACAAATATCAAGGCACGCTCACAGGATACCAGTATGTGCGGCAATATGCCATAGTGCTCGACCTGGCCCAGCGCAAGAACGACGCGGTGTCGCTCTTGCAGAGGCAGCTCCTACCCTTGCCGCCGGGAGCGCGAGCGACGGCGGATGAATTTCATTTGTTGCTCGGGATGATTGCCGGGCCCGACACCGATACCGGACGTCAGGCGCTGACGGAGCTTTTGCGCAGCGGCAGCGACCGCACCATGCAGCGCGTCGCTCTGCAATTGTTGGGACCCGCGGTGGCCCAACCCGGGGGCCTGCTCGACGAATTGATCGGCCTGACGCCGCCGCACCCGATCCTGGAAGACCTGCTCTTGTTCCGGGCGCAAGTAAATCTCATGGACAAAAGCTACGGTCTCGCCACGGCCGACGCGAATCTCCTCCTGGAAAAATTTCCCGGCTCGCCGCTCATACCCGCGGCGCTCGGCGTGCTGCTGGGCGACGCGTGGGAACACCGGCGGTGGCGTTCGGCGGCGGACTATGCGATGAAGGCGCGCGAGGCATTGCCCCCCGGCCAGATGCACGCGCAACTCGGCGTGCTCGAGGCCGAGGCGTGGTTCCGCGCGAGCGATTTTCGCAGCGCCGCCGATGCCTACGCGGCGGTGTTGAACGAGCGGCCGGCGGGCGTCGATGCGGGCGCGCTGATTTTCCAACGCGTGCAGGCGGAGATCGAGGCCGGACGGCTCGACGCGGCGCAGGCCCTGATCGACCAGTTCACGGCGGATCCGGCGTTCGACGCGGTGAACCGCTGGCAGGCGGAGTGGAACCTGGCGCGCGCGTTCGAGGCGCACGATCAAATCGCCGCGGCGCTCGCGCGCGTGGAGAAGCTGTTGGGCGCGTCCGGAGCGGCGTCGCCGTCAGCAGACCTGCGCCTGCGCATGGCCTGGCTGCAGGCGCGGCTGGCGTTCGAGGCGGGGCAGCCGGAACAGGCGTTGAAGCAGGCCGGCGCGCTGGTTGATTCCCTCGCCGGCGCGGCCGGTGCGGGGGTGTCCGCGGAATTGAAGGCACTGGTCGTCAGTGCGGAACTGCTGCAGGAAGCCGGGGCGGATTTTGCGCTGCAGCGCACGGACGCGGCGCTGGGGTTGCTGAAAAAACTGCGCACGGATTTTCCCCAGAGCGATGCGGCGGTGCAGAGTTATATCGTCGAGGCGAATTATTATGCGGACCACGACCGCCTGGTGGACGCACAGGCGCTGCTGACCAAGCTGGCGGATGATTTTCAAGGCAGCATGTATGCCCCCCAGGCGCTCTACCTGGCCGCGCTCAACGCCGAGCGCCGCGGGCAGGACACCTACCTTGAGGATGCCGAGAAGCTGATCGAGCGCCTGGTGAGCGAGTATCAAAACGACCCCCTCGTGTTTTATGCGCGGCTGAAGCAGGGCGATATTTTCCGCAAACTGAATGACTTTGGCCACGCGCAGCAGGTTTATGAGTATTTGGTCAACAACTACGCCCAGCATGCCGACGTGCTGGTGGCGCAGATGGCGCTGGCCGACTGCCACAGCGCGCAGGCCGCGAACGACCCGGCGCACGCCGAAAGCGCGACGGCGATCTATGAAAGTTTGTCGGAACGGCCGGATGCGCCGGCGGAGCTGCGCATCGAGGCCGGCTACAAGTTCGGCCTGGCCCAGGCGAAGCGCGGCTCGGCGGCCGACGCGCAGAAGACCTGGTGGCGGCTGGCCAATGTTTTCCTGCTCGACCCGGCCAAGTCCGCCGACCTCGGCGCGACCGGCCCCTATTGGATGGGCCGCACACTGCTCGCCTTGGGTGACTCGCTGGAGCAATCGCAAAAACTCGACCAGGCGCGCGAGGCGTGGCAGCTCATCGGGCGCTACAACCTGCCGGGCGGGGCGCTCGCGCAGCAGCGGCTGACGCGCTACCTGCCGGCGCCCGCAACTGCAGGCAAATGATTAAACGCCAAAGTGCCAAATCCCAAAAAATCTGAAATTTGAAATCTGAAATTCCGCCGCGAGGCGGGGCTACCTGATACTTGATACTTCTGCTTACTCGATGCTCGCTACGGAGCTGACCAAATACTAACTACAAACTACCAATTACTTTATAGTCTGAATATGTCCGCATTTGATTTCAGTTTATTCGCCCGCGGCGGGCCCATGATGTGGATCCTGCTGCTGCTCGGCGTGGTCGGGCTGATGCTGTCCATCGAGCGCACACTTTACCTGCATCGCGGGCAGATCCGTTCAACGTCGTTCGTCAATGGCATCAAGAACATCCTGGCCAAGCGCCGGTTGATCGAGGCGCTGACCGTGTGCGAGGAGACGCCCGGGCCGGTGGCCGCGGTGGTCAAGGCCGCGCTGCTGCATGCCAATGAGGACGAGGCGAAGATGCGCTTTGCGGTGCAGGAGGCGGCGCTGGTGGAAATCCCGTCGCTCGAGCGGCGGCTGGGCACGATCGCCGCCATCGCCCAGGTGGCGCCGCTCGTCGGCCTGCTGGGGACGCTGCTGGGCATGATTGTGACGTTCCGGGCGTTCCTGCACGACTACGAGACGGCCAGCGCGCTGGCCGCGGGCCTGTGGCCGGCGCTGCTGAGCACGGCGGCGAGCCTGATGATCGGCATCCCGGCGCACCTGGCGCACCATTTTCTCACCGGGCGCGTGCGGGCGATCCTGCGCGACATGGAGTGGGCGGGCAATGAAATCATGCGGTATTTGTTAATCGAATACAGAAAGCCGGCGGTGGAGGCGGCGGAGGCCAGGCCATGATCACGCGGCCTCTCGACCTGGCGTCGCGCCCGCGGCGGATGCCGCGGAACTTCGACGCGTTTTATTTCATCAACGCCGGCCTGATCGTGCTCTTCTTCCTGATGTTCGGATCGCGTTTCGTGCTGGCGCCGGGGCTGGGCGTGGGACTGAAGGGCGGGTTTGCCCTGCCGACCATGAAGGGCGCGCAAGCGACCGCCGTTGCGACCAACGTCTTTATCAGCATGCCGCGGTCGGGCGTGGTGCTGGTGGCGGATGAGGGGAAGATCGATTTCACCCAGCTGGACGGCTGGCTGCAGGCGCGCGCGAAGGAGCACAAGGCGCCGGTGCTGCTCATCCGCGCGGACGGGAGCGTGCCCATGCAGGACATCGCCGACATCGAGGCGCGGGCGACGGCGGCGGGTTTTATTTACGTGCAGGTCGCGTTTGAGGAGTCGGCCGTGGAAAAATGAACCATGGCCGAGACCCCGAAAGCTTATACCGGCACGCCGCAGGGCGGGGGAGAACGGCGCATCTGGCTGATCGCCGGCACCGGGGCGCTGTCGGCCGTGGTTCTTGTCCTCTGGCTGTTTTCCCGTTCGCCGGCGCCGCCCGAGGCGGCCGGGTTGTCGCGGCCCGTGCCGGCGGTGGGTTTGACCCGGCTTGATAACGGGACGACGGAGGTGGAAGTGCGCGAGCAGGCGGAGTTGTTTGATCCGACTCCGCTATTTTTACCGACCCGGTGGAATGTCCAGCCGCAAGGCCTGCCGGTGGGCGCCGCCCGCGAGCCCGGGACGGCGTTTGCGGCGTTTGACCCGAAGCTGCTGTTCGACAAAGACACGCTGGTGCTGAGTTTCCCCGCGGTGGTGGCTACGCCCACCCGGCCGGTTGAGGCGCTTTCGGTCGGCACGACTCCGCGGCCCTTGCTGGGGTTGGGCCGGGTGGACCTCGCGGCCGAACCGCTGGCGGCGAGGGGCGGGTTTGCCGAAGTGTCGGCGGCTGGCACGGGCGAACCGGTGCTGGCGCAGGCTTTGCCCGGGGCGGCGCCGCCGGCCGGGGATTGGGCGCCGCTGGAGTTTTTGGTGGGGATAAACGCGATGGGGCTTGTCGGGCCGCCCCAGCTCATGCACAGTTCGGGCAACGAGGCGGTGGACGCGTATTTCCGGGCGTTTTTGGCCGGAAATTTCCGGCTGGGCGCGCGTTTGCGGCCGGGCTTTTTCCACGTGCGCATCGGCCCCTGAAATATTTGTAGCCAATGTGCAAAATTTCAGTTGACGGAGCGGAATGCGACATCCACGTTCTTAACTCTTTTTTCAATATTTTGACCTACCTAGGTCTGCCCAGATAGCTCAGTTGGCAGAGCACGTCCTTGTTCAGG
>Ga0210392_10001464_pt1 | contig 12402 bp, 9 predicted proteins | sample IncBWC30OmetaG_FD_161057 | JGI IMG/M metagenome (GOLD analysis project Ga0210392, IMG submission 161057) | Forest soil microbial communities from Barre Woods Harvard Forest LTER site, Petersham, Massachusetts, United States - Inc-BW-C-30-O ...
CTGGGCGATCAAACCCAAGAGTGTTTCGTCAAGCATGGTGCACCATCTTTGCCGCGCCATCGATTAAGATGCGAGACCGTGCGTGAATGCAACTCCCGTCCAGCAATCCGCCAATTGAACCGAGTAGTGGATCGTGGCTTTCGCCTTGGGACTGTGCTGGATCAGCTCACCTCTGAGCCCAGTTGCGGCGAGTAGACAAACGGCAATCAATAGGCTCCACTTTGCTTTTCGTCGTCGCACATGCTGATATCATAGGCGAATAAAAGGCGAAAGTCAAGGCCGACGACCACTTGACGGGCACGAACGCCACTGAGACCATTAAGTGTCGGTGTACTGGCCTTCGCGTCGGTGCATCGAGCGCCTCTTCTCCAGTCGGCTTCTCATTCTTCAACGTTGCGCTACGTCGTCACTGATGCAGGAGGTCTGACATTGCCACGTCCAACAGCCAGTTCCCCAACCGCGAAACCCGACGAAGGCTCCCTCGCATTGACCGAAGAAATAATGCGCTTACGTGCGTATCGGTTTTTTGAGGAACGGGGTTACGAACACGGTCATGACCTCGAGGATTGGCTCCGAGCGAAGGCCGAAATATTTGGAAAGAAATCCGCCACCGCTCCTGAAGCAGCGGACACGGAAGGCGGGAGCGGGGCGTCGGCAGCGTAGAGGCACCTCTTACTCATAGTCAAATCTCTGCTGGAGGCTCCCATGCCCGTTTACGATTACATCTGCAAGGACTGCCAGAACTCATTTGAGTTAGTTCTCACCCTCGGTGAACACGACAAAGGTGACATTCGTTGCCCGGAGTGCAATAGCAAGAACGTTGAGCAAGATGCTGTTGCCTTTTACGCGGTGACGTCGAAGAAGAGCTAGTGTTTGGAAGACCGGTCGAGCTGATTTGCATAAGTGCGCGACGTCGACTTTGCGCCAAGCTCGGGCGGCACATCACGGCTTTAGGGAATCCGTTACCGCTGCGACGATCTTCCTCCCTGCGGCAGCACACCGAGAAATGCCGCCGCGCCACCCTGCCAATTCGTGGACACATCTTGCTTCCGTAGATAGCGCAGGGCCTTCCTGGACATCGGGGTCCGGTCAAACTCCATCTTCGCGTGTGCGTTGAAATACAGGAAAGCGGGAACATGCGACTCGCATCACGCGCGGTATACTATGGTGCTGTTTTTGAGGCCAAGAAGACAATTCCGGTATACACCTGTACCCCGGCTGTTGCCATGCTTGGCTGAACGAATCCAATTCGTTCGCATGGCAAGCGATCGAACAAATCGTGACCCAGAAACGGGAGAGCTTAGTCTCCTTTGCCGCCTTACGCAGGAGAAAAACGGAAATGAGAGCCTTCCACGAAGGACAAAAGAATGTCTCTCAGGAGCCAAACTCGTCCAGCGTGAAGCCTTTGAACACTCCAGCCATGGCCCCCAGGCAGTGGGCGGCGATTCTGCGCCTGCAAAGGACGATCGGCAATCAAGCCGTGCTGCGGCTGCTGCAGGCTCAAGCTGCCGGAGTTGAAAACCACTCACATGGGAAGACCGGGGTGCAACCACCTCTCCTGTCGAGTGGCATCGCTACGGTTTCGAACTCAGCATTAACCATCAAGCCAAAACTGATGGTGAGCACCCCGGGCGATGCGTTTGAGCAGCAACCAGATCACGTCGCTGACCTGGTGATGCGCATGCCGGATCCTGCCGCCGCTGCGAGCCCTGCGGTTCGCCGCGCGGCTCCGGGAGTGTTGCATCGGTCCTCCTGTGACGGAAGTTCCAACCAGTGCCAGGCGGAGCAAGCGGACACGGGACACGGACGCGTGCAGATGAAGCCCGCACGAGCAGGTGACCTAAGAGGTAGGCAGACGCCACCTATGGTCGGTGAGGTCTTGGGCTCATCCGGGCAGCGGCTGGATGCAGCAGCACGAGCATTTTTCAAACCGAATTTTGGCCATTATTCCGGTATGGTTCAAATTCACGGTAATGCACTTTCGGCAAAGTCAGCCAGGGCAGTGGATGGCCGGGCGGATACGGTCGCGCAACACATTGCCTTCGAAGAGGGGAAATACGCGCCCGCAACCACCCAAGGTGCAACACCGGTTGCTCACGAGCTGATGCATGGGGTGCAACAGGGAGCATCCTCGAAGGTGGCAGCCCGAGGGGACGGAGCCGGTGATGTGGCGGTCAACTCGAAGATGGCACCGCCGGTCATCGGGCACTACTTTCCCCGATCGTCCACCATGTCACTGCAGCGACAGCCCACGTCCACAGTGCGGGTTGACGAAACCGGGTCGACTACCATTCAGCAGCTTCCCCGAGGAACAGGCAGCAGCGGCGCGGTCGTCTACGAATACACTGCTGTGGCGATGAACAAGCCCCCGGACCTAAACGACGTCAAGAAGCCCGGTAAGCAGTTTGAGATTACCCTCCCGCTTCTGGTCTACCCTCCGGCAATCCTCGATCCGCTAAAGGTCAATATCTTCGTTTTCTTTCACGGAATGCGCGCCACGTACGAAGAGGGAACGGACGTGCAAAAGAAACAGGGCTCGGAGCCGATAGCTCTGTGGTCACACTTGCAAGAGGCGGTTGCCGGTACCGACCGGCTCGGGATTGCGCCTCAGGCACCCGCGACGTGGGCGGTTGATAAGACGGGGACGGTGTGGGTGCAGTCCACCGCGCAGTGGAACGAAGCCCTCGGCAAGGTCGGCTTCGACGGGTTGATCAACATCGCTCTGAACAGACTCACTAAAGATCTTGGGGTCTCTACCCCTCTCGTGCCTGGTGAGATTCACGTGGCGGGCCACAGCGCCGGGGGCAAGGGGATCATCGAGGCGACGAGCCTCGCTGGCGGCGGCAAGACTTTTGGCGACCAGATCCAGGACGTGACTCTTCAGGACGCCGGTTACGGCTTCAGCCACTGGGACCACCTGATGGATTGGTTTCTGGACGGCAGCCCGGGTAAGACGATGCGGGTGCTGGTTTCCCAAGATGAGGGTGGAGCTCCCGGCGGACGTGGCGGTACCCGCCACGTCCTCGATTTGTTCAATGTCGGCAAGATCAACGAAAGCATCAAGGCGAAAAAAAAGATCGACACACTCGAGGCCGTGGAGGTTACTGTGCCGAAACCGGAGGACCAGAAGCCAAGGCCAGGGGGCTTCGTTCTCGAATCGCAACTGGTGGTGAACAACAAGAAAACCGGAGCTACCCAGGGAACATTGGTGGTTTTCTTCGCCCCTGCCGGCGGCCACTACGAGACGGTTACGGCTTCGATGGGAGCCGCCGCAGCTGCTGGGCCAAAGAACACTGCGGACTTCCTAGGGGAGGCCAAGCCGGGAAAGTACCGGGTTATCAGTGCTGGGGCCAAAGTATTCCGGGACAAGGATCTCACTAAGAAGATCGACTTTCTGAAGCGGGATGCGGTGGTCGACGTGACAGCACTGGAGCTGAAAAAACCAGCGGGCCCGAAGGATAAATCCATTCAACCCTACATCGTGAATGTTATAACCGACGCTGGTATTGTGGGCTGGATGCGGCTGGCCAATTTGGCCAGGCAATGAAACGCTCGATGCTGGGTACCCGGTAGGCGGGCGGCCCGATGGTAACAGCGAATTGGAAGTATGCCTGACAAGCCTGCCCTGAGCCGTCACCCGACCCTCCTCAGTTAAGCCGGCACCGGAGGCTCCTCCCACGACAACGCAGTGTCGCTGATTGTGCTGGGGCCCTCCGCCGTAGGGCCGGACGACTCGATGGAATTGCCGAAGGAAGTGCATCGGCTGGCCGGAGGCGTGCCCTTCCTGCGGGTCACCGACAGAAGCTCGGAATGCTAGCGATATTCGCGCTCAAAACTGGACCGACGGGCAAATACGCGTAGGAATGATGCAGCATCAAACGCAAAAAGCCGTTGTAAAATATCCGGGGCTGTGAACGCTCGACCCCTCCCTTGCAGGGACGCAATCGTTCAGGTACGAGTCATTCGGTAACTTCAAATAACTGGCTTCGCAGTAGCTTTCAAGCTCGACCTCAGCTCTGCCACTTGCTTGCAGGAGGGCGATTATGGAGATACTGATTCAGCGCGAACCCAGCACGCTAAACAGCACCGCCGGCACTCTCATCGTTGACGGGGTCGTCGAGTGTTTCACCCTTGAGGACGTGGTACGGGAAATGCCGGGCAAGCCAGTCTCCACCTGGAAGCTCGCCGGTAAGACCGCCATCCCAACCGGCGCATACCAGGTGATCATCGACTTCTCCAACCGTTTTCAGCGGCCGATGCCTCACGTCTTGAATGTGCCCGGCTTCGACGGCGTCCGCATTCACAGCGGCAATACTGCCGCCGACACGGAAGGCTGCATCCTTCTGGGCAAGCAGCGCAACGGGCTTGACGACGTCATTGAATCGAGAGTAGCGTTTGCCGAGTTCTTTCCGAAGCTTCAGGCCGCCATTAACCGTGGAGAGCAGGTGGCCATCACCATAGCCGCAGCCCGGCCACTGACGCAGACGACATCCGTGTAACGACTGGCCCGAACTGACCGTGCCGCGAAAGGTCAGCTTGCCCGCTTCGCTCCATCGCGATCGCAGCCGGGCCTTTCGGGGAGTTGTGAATACGCGAACGTAGCGAGGGAACATGGCACAACAAGTTTGCAATGGAGCGATGCTTCAGTGCAGCATGGGCATGGCACCCAGCAGTTTGGTTGTATTACCGGTAAATCGGGTCAATACGGGTCAGCAGCCGGACGCGAACATCATGGACCACATTCCCATGGTCAACATCATGCCGTTCGGCATGTGCATGTCGCCAGCCAATCCTTCGGTTGCTGCCGCCACCGCCGCCGCGCTCGGCGTGCTTACGCCGATGCCGTGTATACCGGTCACGCCGGCGCCCTGGGTGCCTGGCGCAGTGACCGTCATCCTTGGAGGAACCCCCTCGCTCGACAATACATGCACGCTGAACTGCATTTGGGCGGGCGTCATACAGATAGTTGTGCCCGGCGAGTTCACGGTCAACGTGCCTTAGAGAACAAACGGTGCCCAACCCCGGCCCTTAAGGCCGTCATCTATTCCACCGGTTGTCCCGGGTCAGCGGTGCCCTGAGCTAATGGAATGTGGTTTTGAAAAGAGAACAGCTTTAAGCGGCGGTGTGGCGCGCTGCAACATCCGCTGCACGGCACGATTGCCGTGACTCTTCTGCACTTGCAGCAGCAGATCGATTTGAGAAAGACGGATACCATTACGGCCGGGTTTACACCTCGCGAGCAGCGCCTCGGGACCTTGAGATTCGAGCTCTTTGGCGGGCGGCTTTTGGACGCGCTGGCCCTGGTGGGCGAGTTTGTAGCCGGCGTGGCAGGGCCTGCAAAAACTCTTGACCGTGGCCCTTCAACCGGGTCGCCAAGGAAACGTTAGTTAGTTGAGTTGGACAAAGTTCTGGGGTGCGGAAGGGCGCACCTCGTGGTTCACAAGTTGCCGAGTTGCACCAGGGGCAAAGCGACGCACCTGGCTTTGACTCGTATTACGGTTTCTCGTGCATGAGGGCCCGCAGGCGTTGCTTGCGCGCTTCGGAAACGGCCGAAGCGGTCAGCACTCCCTCGAACTCCTGTCGATCCTTGTCGGAGTTGGTGTATCTCTCGCTCAACAACAGCTGAAGGAAGCGCATTGCGCGATCGTCGATACGGTGCAACTGCATTTGGGCAAAGTAGTGGTGAATCTCCTGCTTGTTGGCCTCCAGCTCCTGGACGTATTGCGCCCGAACTTTCGGGTCGGGAATGGTTGCCGGATCGACCTGGCCAGAGCCATATACTCCGCCCTCTATAGTCGGCGGGGGAACCCCCTGTGGCGGCACGTTCTTCTCATTCCAGGCCGGATCGAGGTACTGATCAAGCTCGGCGAAAAAGTGTAACCGGCGCGCGAGAGCGAGCTTACGGGCCGCCGGATCGTCGAGGGGCATATTGGCATCGGCCGCTTCAATAGCGTCCAGTGCCTGATGCACGAAGGCAGGGTCTTGTGTCTTTCCAAACTCCGCGAACTTCTCCGTCACTTGCTGATTTACCGCATCCGCATTGCTCACCGGCTGCACCTCCCCCGACAAAACTGGCGACCCGAACAACGCGACTGCCGCGACGAGAAACTGCGTCAATCGCATAACGAAATGCTGCGTATCAAAAACTAAGGACATTGCACAATTACCACGTTCGGTGCGGCTACCGTGGTGGCTCCGTGTGCCCCGGCTTTGTCGGAGGTCAAGGTGGACCCGTCAGCAGCCAGAGCATGCGTCTGCGGCACATTGGTGATCGGGTGGAACGCACCCGTTCCAATCTTGTACTCATACGGGATGCTTAACGAGATACTGCCGGGGGTAAACGGAGCCGTGCCGGCACAGAATCCCGAGTAGGCACAGTCTCCGAGAACGGATTGCGTTCCTTTGCCGGCAATCACGGTATCGTTCATCAGCTTGTCAGGACAGGGATTTCCAGCGCCAGCACCGCAGTGCCCGGTACTGAACGTGTTACACGAGTAAACGCCGGGGTTGGTGGGCACACCGGCAACATCCATCTCGTGATAAATGACCTTGTTGAAGTTCACAGTATCCGGGCCCAGAAATACGCGCGTCTGGATCCCGGAATCCGGCCGATTCAGATGATGTTTCACGGCGGTACCGGGTTCGCGGTCCATGGCAACAGTGGTAGGCGCAATCACCTCGAAGTCAAGGGTGGCTGTGCCAGCCGTCACCGTGATTTTTTGTGTCGTGTCGGGAGCGGTCAGGATCACCTTGGTCCCGTTGGCGGCAGAAAGCTTCCCGGCCGTGGTGGTCCAGGCTGCGGAGCCTGGGGAATGGGTCAAGTTAACCTCCTCGCCGACTCCAATCTTAGTTCGCGTGCGAGGCGCCGGGGCGGTAACGACGGTCTCGCTGGTGATTGTTTCGGCGGGAGCAGGCGGCTTCGGCCCCGGCTTTGGCGGCACGGGTCCAGCGAAGAGCGCATCGAGGCTTCCCATGGTGAGGGGCCCGACGATTCCATCGGGATCTAACCCGTGGGCGCGCTGATAGCTTCGGACGGCGGCCTGGGTTTCGGACATAAAGGCGCCATCGACCCCGAATTTGGGCAGAGGGAAGCCGGCATCGACCAGGGCTTGCTGAATTCTCTGCACTGCCGGTCCACGACTCCCGAACAACAACAGGCGCTCGTTGTCGAAGACAGCCTCGAGGACCGGGTCACCGGCGAAGCGGGGCGACTGAAGATCGTGGCCGTCGCCGATGCTGCGCTGGAGGTTTGGTGAGCCAGCAAAGCCGGGAGTGTCAGGTTGGAAAGCCATCTCGCCGCGGTGGCCGTCGGGTGCGTTGCCGGAATTCAGGGTACGCATTACCGCTTTGGCAATGCGATCGGCCTCGTGCTCGGATGGGTCATTCGATTTCCCGATCTCGAGCGAGCGCTGCAGACCTTTTTTCTTGCCTTGTTCCTCACATTCCGGGCAGAGTCGTTGTATTTCGGCGGGCCGGATCGCGGGTGAGATGACGGAGGACGCGCCCTGCTGCACCACATGCGTAAGCTCGTGGGCGAGCAATTCTTTGCCGGCGGAGGTCGCGGGAGTGTAGGCTCCGTCGCGGAAAAAGATGTCGTGGCCGGTGGTAAAGGCGACGGCGTTCACGACACGGCTCAAGGCGTGCGACTCAGCACCGGTGTGGATGCGAACGCCACTGAAATCGGCTCCGAAGGCGGACTCCATGTGGTGGCGGGTATCACGATCGAGCGGTTGCCCACCGGCACGGGAGCGCTCGATGGCGGCTTCGACGGTTGGCGACACGGACCGGTCTGCGTTTTCCTGGCGTGCCAACGCTACCACGCGTTGCACGTAACGGTTGCCAAAGGTCCTCTGCAACTGGAGCACGGAGTCGGTCGCTCGCGAGACTTCGCCCTGTGACATGCAGCCTAGTAGTTTTGAGTGCGCGACCAAGTTGGGGCTGCGGTCAGATGCGTGCGCGAGCACGTCAACTTGGCGACTGAGCTCGGACCCTTGGGGCTTGCGGCCCACCACTGGGCGGACGGACCTTCTTTTCCTTGCTCGAGCAGCATAGCGACGCTTCGGCATGGCTAAATCCCTGTTCTCCTATCAACGCGGACAGGACACTCAAGTTGCGAACGAGCCCTCTCGCAGATTGTTTGCGATACTCATTTCAGCCTCGCGGGTGCACTGCGGATCCATGGACTAGCTCCTTGTCAACGAATACCGGTTTTGTCGGCAGGACGGTAATGAGACCGATCAGTTGCAGTGGGAGGCTTACGAGTGAGCGTTCCAGGAAGACCTCATGTCCCCGCAACTCCCCACGCGACGACACCAATCCGCACTGACTCTACCAGGCGCAGCCACTAGGGTCCCTTGATCTCCCCTTCGATGTCCTGCGCTATCAGGTCGTCGGTGAATACCGACTCCGCGCCGACGTTTGGATCGGAGAGACTCGGGTTCTGTTTCTTCGTCTGTCCAACCCCAATCAGCCACTGCTTCCCCTTGGCGTCCGAACCGGCATCGACAATGCTGCCCGCTTCAGTTCTCCCGATGGCAACTAGTCCGCCAGTCTTCGGTTCACCCCGAAGCACGGTCGGCGAGTGAAGTGCGATCAGCTGCGGATGGGTGCTGCCTAGCTCCCTCCGAGTGATCTCGCTCATGCCAAAGATGTGGATGTCGCTCTGGTCTGGGCGAACGCTCTCAAAACCCGCGCCCTCCGCCTGCGCGTCCGGCAGCTCCTTGCTCCCTGCTTCTCCCAGCAAACCAATCAGCAACACCCCCGGAACTTCCTTGGGATCTTTATCGCCGATGTTGCTGAGGTCGGTGACGAAAAAGATGTCGGGAACCGGACCCTTTCCCGGAACGATTACGTTCTTGCCGCCCAGTTTGACGTGAGCGATGTAGGAGTCCCAGGATTGAATGGTGGCGTCGTACCGGTTCTTGTAGATCTTGTCGGAGGTTTCGTCCAGGCACTTGGCCAGCCCCTGCAACTCGTCCGGCGTGATGTCTGCTGTCTTCGGGTCCTTCTTGACGCTCTCAATCCAGTCAGTCTCTACCTTGAGATATCCGTTACGCAGACTTTTCAGGTAGGACCTGCGGAAGCTCTCAACTTGTTCTTCCACCTTTTTAGTCGGCTTCTGATCTTCATCTTCGATCGCCTTCTTGAAACCATTCTGCCCGAAATCTTCAAGAAAATCAGATGCCTTGTCGCTGGCGTTATCGACGATGACTCCAGCATCCGCCGTCTTTCCCTGCTGGGGCGGGAAGGTATTCTTGATCGCTGTGCGCATGATTTGTTCGAAGCTGCCGTACAGAAACTGAATAATCATCCCGCCAACAACCCCGGCGATGGTTGTGACCCACGGCACCGGCGTGGGATCGAGTTTGGTTCTCAAGTCCTTGATTGCGTCCTCAGTGGCATCTCTCTCCGTCTGGCCCAGGAACTGGTACTTCGTCAGCACGAGCAGCTCGTTCTGTGTCACGACGTTGGGATCCGGTTTCGGTGGGGCCTGGCCGCTGCAGGGGATTTTGAACGTTGTCGTCGCGCTGGCCGATCCGCCGCTGACTGTTAACGTACGGTCGCCGTCTGGCAGGCCCAATAGGACGACAGTTGCCCTTATTGAGCCATCCTTGGGGTCGGCGGGCGCCGCACCTCGCGACGTCCCATCGACGAGCAAGAAGACGGTGGAACCCGCCGGAAATCCCTTTCCCGTAACCGTCATCGTGCTCCCGCCCGGGTCGCACTGCGGCGGGTCAATGCTGGCCTGGCTTGGGGTCGGCGTCGGCTTGGGAGGATTCTGCTGCAGGTGGGCATCAAGCGCTAACAGAGTCTTTCGACCGGCCTCAAAACTACCGGGTGGAATTCCGTTCTTGCCCTGAAACGAGGCGACAGCCTTCTTCGTCTCGTCGCCCCACTTGCCGTCCGCCCCGAAATTGGGCAGCACCTCACCTGCATCGATTAGCGCCTGCTGGAGTCTCTGAACGGCAGAGCCGTTGTCCTTGGCTGTCAGCGGAGGATTATTGTGAAACGCATCGTTCAAGCGACCCGGCGGATCCTCCTTAAGCTCGCTGGAAAGCAGACATAGGTTGTCAAAGATAGCGCGAGGGTCTCTGGCTGGTGGCTGGGTAGTGCAGCCTTGTGCGGCAGGAGCCGGAGGCGAATTGGGGCTGGGTGGTTGCGGAGCACGCTCCAGCATGCGCTGCACCGCTTGGTTCCCATATGTCCTTTGCGTCTGCAGCAGCAGATCAATCTGCGCGGGACGAGCTCCCCGCCGTTCCGGCGTGCAACTGCGCAGCAGCGCATCGAGATGCTGCGGTCCAAGTGCAGACGAACTCGCGTAAGAGAGAGGGCTAAGCGTGCGCTCCGCATGCGGCGGCTCGGTGGCCTTGGTCGCGCAAGCCGCTCCGACACTCCCAGGCCTAACTCGCCGTTGGACGGGCTCGGCCTGGCTGCGGGTTCTTAGGGTGCAGGGCATTTGTTAGCCCGAACTCATTGAAACGTGGCTCTTCACTGCGATCCGAGAGAAAACAGTTGTCAGCGGCGAAACTGGTCTTCAACGAAACGCAGCCGGGGAATCACAGAAGTGAGCACGATCTGCTAGATGTCGCGCGTAACGAATCGGTTCAGCCCGCTTCTTCGTAGTCCTTTTGCCGACTCACTTGAGCTTCCACGTTCCTCATGGCGTGTTTCTTCCTTTCATCCTCGTCCTTGACGGCCTCGGGCTGGCGTTGCGCCTCATCGCCACTGCAGCAGCCCATGGCCGGGACAGCATGCTTGTCCTTATCTTTGTCGTGTCCATCGATGCCGATGGGGGCTTGCGATTCGCGCTGCATCACCGCCTGCGCCATGCGTTCGGCCTCAACCTCGTGAGGATCACCGGGGTTGCTGACTTCCATCTGGCGCTGCACGGCAGAGCCGGTTTGCTGAACCACGTGAGTCAATTCGTGAGCCAGCAGTTCCCTGCCGGTGGAGCTTCCCGGCTGGTAAGCGCCCTGCCGGAAGAAGATGTCGTGACCGGTGGTGAAGGCACGCGCTTCAAGCGCGCGATTGAGGCCGTCGGAGGTGTCGCCGGTGTGTACCCGGACTGCGCTGAAGTCGGCGCCCATAGCACTCTCCATTTGCAGGCGCACCGTGCCATCCAGGGGATGGCCTCCGCTGCGATCCTGCTGGATGGCACGCTCCACTTCGGGGGAGACATGGTCGTGCTCAGCTCCCCCTTCGCGGGCCAGCGACAAGACCCGCTCGACGTAGCGATTTCCGTATTGCCGCTGCAACTGAAGCAAGGAATGTTTAGCCCGTCCCGGCTGTAAAGCCGTCGCGCGATTAATGGTTGAGGCGTGAGCCGTCGCGCAGGAGTTGTCGCCGGCGCGGCAGGTGACTTGATCGATCGGGTCGCGCTGAAGCGCCGGAGTGCTTTGCGCCCCGTCTTGCTCGGCCCGACCTAGGCTCGGTTGCAGCGGACCGTGAACGAATCCGGCATTCGGATCAAATCGACGATCAGCCATTGCGTACTCCTTCTATCAAGAAGGCGTTTGGGCGTATTCGGCGTAGGGACCAAACTCGCCTTCCATGATGACTTTCCCCATCTTCTGATACTCCTGCCAGGTGCCGCGGATGACATGTTTCATTTGCACGCAGCCGCCGTCTTCGGCGCCAAGAAATGCCGCGGAGAGAGCGATGTTGCGGATGTTGCCCCCGGTGATTTCGAAGCGGCGCGCCAGGAAGTCCAGGTCGAGATGGGCGCGGGGTGTTTTCTCCGGCCATACTCCCTGCCAGATACGGAGGCGATCCTCGGCATTGGGGAACGGGAACTCAACCGTGGCGTGAATACGGCGGACGAAAGCTTCGTCCATGTTTTTGCGCAGGTTGCTCGCCAGGATGACAACGCCTTCGTATTCCTCCATGCGCTGCAGGAGATAGCTGATTTCGATGTTGGCGTAGCGATCATGCGAATCGCGGACTTCGCTGCGCTTGCCGAAGAGGGCGTCGGCTTCGTCGAAGAACAGGATCGCGTTGGAGGTTGCAGCTTCGGCGAAGATACGGGAGAGGTTTTTCTCGGTTTCACCGATGTACTTGCTTACGACGGTGGAAAGGTCGATCTTGTAGAGGTCAAGTCCGAGCTCTCCGGCGAGGATCTGTGCAGCCATGGTCTTGCCGGTCCCGGATGGACCGGCAAACAGCACACTGAGTCCTTTGCCCAGCGACAGTTTGTCGTTAAAACCCCACTCGTCATACAAGACAGACCGATACTCGACGGCCTTGCATATCTCACGCAACTGGCGGAGCCGGTCAGGCGGCAGAACAATATCATCGAAAGAAAAGTGCGGTTTGATGCTTGTGGCCAAGGTCGCAAGTTTGCGGTTGGACTGCAGCCTGCAGGCCTCGAGAAGGTCGGCCATGGTTATGGCAGCGTTCTGTGGT
>Ga0210392_10001466_pt1 | contig 12394 bp, 10 predicted proteins | sample IncBWC30OmetaG_FD_161057 | JGI IMG/M metagenome (GOLD analysis project Ga0210392, IMG submission 161057) | Forest soil microbial communities from Barre Woods Harvard Forest LTER site, Petersham, Massachusetts, United States - Inc-BW-C-30-O ...
CGGTGGAGACTGCGAGCTGTGTGTCGACAGCGAGCGGCTCCTGACCCGCCGTCGGCGCGCTCGCGGCATCGCCGGGCGACGTCACCTCCGCAATCACCCCACCAAACCTGCCGGATATCTGCGCAAGCGCATCGGCAGCGTCTTCCATCGGCGTCAACGGACCAAACCCCGGTATCGCATCGGGATCGTTGAAGTCCCATTGGTTCTCCGCGATTCCGATGAAATCACGAATGGCGGGGTCGCTGGCCCAGGCCCGACGCAGGGCTGCGCGCGTGAGCTCAGCCGGAACCCCGGCGCGCAAAAATGCGATGATGTCGGTATCCGCCGCAATCGATTCAATGGAGGGCAGGCTCGCCAGATCAAACGGCGCATCGGTCGGCTCGGCTGTCGCGGCAGCGCGGTCCGGGGTGGCGTTCGCGGCGCGCTCCGCCTGCGATGCCTGCTTCAGCCGCGCCCAGCGCCGGATGATGTTCTCCCGATCAGTCACGTCCGCTATTCCTGCCTCTTTGCACCGAAGGCGAGTTTTGATCACGCTGGCGTTTGACGAAGGGGCGCTCGACGTGATGGCTCGCGACAAAGCGGTCGACCATCGCCGCGACGTCCGACGGCATTGCCACCGCCTCAACCAGATTGTTGCCTGCGTCGGTGAACGCTTCGCCCTCGGCCGGATCGGCGGTAACGGCGAGCAGCTCATAGGGAGGATCGGAGGCCGCCGGCTGCATGACAACCCACAAGCTCGGCGCACCCGAGGCGAGATTGTCGCGATAATTGCTGGTCTCGGTGCGATGCAGCTCGATCACCGCATCGCCTGCATAGAACAACGTCACCTCGCTCTGTTCGCCAAGCAGCGTCCATGGCACGGTCGACGGCTTTCCAGAGAAGATCGAAACCGGCCGCCACAGGAAATCGCTCCACGCGCCTTTCGCCTTGCGCCGTTCGACCACGACGCCGACAACAATGCGTACGAGAGCTGTAGCTATCAATACACGACCTCCGCATCGGGTTGATTTTGCGGCATCAACCGCAATCCCCGGCATCGTCTTTCTCAGCCTGGATAGTATATACTTTTCGAAAGTTCCGGCCAGTGGCCCGGCTTGAGCCGGCCACCTGCAACCAGATGGTGACCGCCATATCCGATTCCGCCAGGCGTGTGCTGATCTGCTCGTGCGACGACACGATGCCGCTCGACGTCAATGCCGTTCGCCGAGGTTGCAGACACGAAACGACGGCAGCAACCCAACTCTGCGGTGCGGAGCTTGACCTCTTCCGCGCGATCGCCGCCGAAAATGGTCCGCTCACGGTCGCCTGCACGGCGCGGGCCGCGTTGTTCAGCGACGTCGCGGCCGAAAGCGGTCGCACCGTTTCGATTCAATTTGCCAACATTCGCGAGACCGCTGGATGGTCCAGTGAGGCCAGTCGAGCCGGGCCAAAGATGGCTGCGCTGCTGGCAGCCGCGGCCGAGCCGGCGCCAACGCCTCCCACGATCGAACTGCAAAGCAACGGGGTCATTCTCATCTGCGGTCGCGACGAGGCGGCGATCGAGGCCGGCAGCCTGCTCAAGGACCATCTCGACGTCACCGTCCTGATCGAGCCGCCGGCAGCCATCGCAGCGCCACGCACCACCGTCTTTCCGGTAGCGAAGGGCAAGGTTACAGCTGCCAAGGGGCATTTCGGCGCGTTTGAGGTCGAGGTCGATGACTTTGCGGAGGCCCTGCCATCCTCGCGCCGGGCATTGACCTTCGCTCCCCCTCGCAATCGAGCCCGCTCGAGCTGCGACATCATCCTCGATCTCACGGGTGGCGCCCCGCTGTTTGCAGCTGCCGATCTGCGCGAAGGTTATTTGCGTGCCGATCCCGGCAGTCCTGCTGCGATGCTTCAGGCTGTCCTCAAGGCGCGAGATCTCATCGGCACCTTCGAGAAACCGCGCTACGTCAACTTCGAGGCAAGGCTGTGCGCCCACTCGCGATCGCAGCGTACCGGTTGCACCCGCTGTCTCGACCTTTGTCCGGCGGGCGCCATCACGCCTGCGGGAGATCACGTCGCGATCGACGCCAATATCTGCGCGGGCTGCGGCCAATGCGCGGCGGCCTGCCCCACCGGCGCTGTGTCCTACGCGATGCCGCCGGAAGATGCACTCATGCGCCGGCTGCGGGCGTTGCTGATCGCCTATCGCGAGGCCGGTGGCGAGCGGGCAATCGTGCTGCTGCATGACGATGCGCACGGTGAGCCCCTGCTCGACGCGCTGGCGCGGCACGGCGATGGGGTGCCGGCACATGTGCTGCCATTTGGGGTCAACGAGGTTACGCAGGTCGGGCTCGAAAATATCGCCGCCGCCTTCGCCTATGGCGCGTCCGCACTACGCTTCCTGTTGCCGGCAAAGCCGCGTCACGACATCTCGGGACTGATACGGACGATGGCGTTCGCGGACCCCATTCTTTCCGGCCTCGGCTTCGGCTCAGGCCGGGTTGAGACGATCGAAACCGATGATCCGGATCTTCTGCTTGAAACCCTGCGCGCGATTCCGCTTCTGCCGCCGGCATCGCGCCCGGCGAGCTTTCGCGGCGTCGGAAAGAAGCGCGACGTGCTGCGTCTTGCGCTCGGCGAACTGCACCGTTCCGCTCCGAGTCCTGCCGATATCATCGCGCTGCCGGCGGGCGCACCGTTCGGCGCGGTCGCGATCGATGCAGAGGGCTGCACGCTGTGCCTGTCCTGTGTGTCGGCCTGTCCGACCAGCGCCTTGCGGGACGATCCCGAGCGGCCGGCATTGCGTTTCGTCGAAGATGCCTGCGTGCAGTGCGGCTTGTGTCAGGCAACCTGCCCGGAGGACGTCATGACGCTGGTGCCTCGAATAAATTTCGACACGTCGAAGGTCGCTTCCCGCATCCTCAAGGAGGAAGAGCCGTTCTGCTGCATTCGCTGCGGCAAGCCCTTCGGCGTCAAGAGCAGTATCGAGCGTGTGATGGCTACGCTCAAAGACAAACACTGGATGTATAAGGGCTCACCAAGCAAGCTCGACATCATCAAGATGTGCGACAACTGCCGCGTCGGCTTCGTCGCCGAACAGGGCTTCGAATCCTACGGCACCCCGCCAACTGTCCGGACCACGGACGACTATTTGCGCGAGCGTGAGACCGGGTCTCCTCGAGGGCCGAAGGATGGTCGCGACTAGAAGCTCTCGATTTCGCCGATCGGCGAGCAGGCCGCCAATCATCCCGGCACAACCGGAAACTTCTCCTTGTGCAGGGCGGCCATCGCCTGGTCGTCCAGATTGAGATGCGCCTTTACCAGCTCCGGCGGCGTCAACGCCAGCCACTGGTTAAGCGAGACGTCGGCGTAATAGCTGCTCTTGAAGACTTCCAGGAAGCGCAGCGGCACCGTCCCGGTGTTCTCGACATAGTGCCCCATCGCGAAAGGCACGAAGCCGACATCGCCGGCCTGAAAGTCGAACGTGCGCGCCTGGCCGGAGGCGCCAAATACGCCCATCCGCGCCTGGCCGTCGATATAATACTGCCACTCACTGGCGTTGGGATGCCAATGCATCTCGCGCATTCCGCCCGGCAAAACCTCGACCAGCGCCGCCGAAATCGTCTTCGACGCCGGGAAAAGGCTCGTGTCGGTGATCCGGACCGTGCCGCTCCTGGTTTTGATCGGCTGCTGGGCGAGCATCCTGTGGCTGAAGGTCGGCGACACCGGCGTCGCGCCGGCAATCTTGTCGGAATCGATTGGGCCAGGCACCTTGGCACTGAACATGTAGAGTTGGCTGGGATCCGGAAGGTGCGCATAGGCAGAACCGGGGACGCCGAAGTTCTTCGCCAGCACCTCGTTCGGCGTATGCTTGAACCAGTCGCTCAGCAGAAACGTATTGTCCTCGTCGAAATCCCCGTCGTCGAACACCAGGAGAAATTCGCAACCATCGGGGCTCAGTCCCTGGATCGAATGCGGGACACCTGACGGAAAGTACCAGAGATCGCCGACGCCGACGTCGTCGACGAAATAGTGCCCCTGCGGGTCGATCGCCGTGATGCGGGCCGTTCCGTAGAGCATGTAGGCCCACTCCGCGGCCTTGTGCCAATGCAGCTCCCGAATGCCGCCGGCGTTGAGGCGCATATTCACGCCGGCGATTTCGGTTGATATGCCGAGCTCTCGCACGGTGATCTGACGAGCCCAGCCGCCGCTCTCCTGCCGCACATGGGCATCCGCAAAGGAGAAGCGCAGATTGGGAAGCGTGCCGTGATCGGTGGAAGGCGGATTTAGCAGATCTGGATTCTGCCTGTCGCGAACCACGTTGCGCGGACCGGGATCGGTGCCGCCGCGTCCGGGACGCTGTGGTTGGGGTACAGCTTCATTCGTTTGCGCAGCCGCTGACGCCGCGAGGGTAAAAACTCCTCCAGCGGCCGTGGCCGCCAGCATGGCACGCCGCGTAACCTCATCCATTGCGTCTTCTCCCTGAAAAATCTTTGGCCGCCAATTCGTGCAGACGGAAACTCCCTCGTTGACGATTGCTAGGGTTATCGTTCCTTCAAAGCTTCCGCGCGAGTGACAATATAATTTGCCTTATCTACAGGACGTTGATGGAATTTTCGCAGATTTACGCAATTCGAATCCGGGAATGGCGTGCCGCGTTCACTCCGCCGGCGTTGCGGTGTGCGCTCCCTCGCCAAGCTTCTCGGCGAGCCAGCGGTCGTGATGTTCTTTCGCCCAATTGAGATCGACCTCGCCCGTGCCCATGGCCTCGAATGCACCTTCCATCCCGAGTGTGCCGATATAGATGTGGGCCAGAATTAGCGCGATGAACAAGATGGCGATGACGGCGTGGGCTGCCTGCGCGACCTGCATGTCGGCAATATTGGTGCCGTAGAACGGAAACAGCAGCACGAATCCGGAAGCGGAGACGGCGATGCCGGCTGCGACCGACAGCCAATAGACCATCTTCTCACCGAGATTGAACCGACCTGCGGGAGCGTGCCTGGATTTGATGAAGCCGCCGCCCTCCTTGACCCATTCGATATCAACCCACGCGAGCAGATTGTCCCTGAAGAAGATTACCGCGATCAGGACCAGTCCCGCCACAAAAGCGAAGCTGGCGAAGTTGTGCAGATATTTGGCGATCTGGGAGATCGCGGAAAACGCATCCGAACCGACAAGCGGCAGCAGCACGATTTTTCCGAAGGTGATGTTCAAACCGGTCAAGCCCAGGATGACGAAGGAGACCGCGGTCAGCCAATGCGAGAAACGCTCGAAGGTTTTGAAGCGGACCACCTTCTGCCCCGAACGTCCTGCGGCAATGCGCAGGCGTCCCACGATGAGATAGGCGAGCGCCAGCAGTGCAATCGTTCCGAGAATGACAATCGCGCCACCCCAATGCAAAAGGACTTCATGGAAGTAGACCCATGTTCGCCCTGCCGGCTGCATCAACACGCTGGCTCTGACGTCGGGAATGTCGATGCGGCCCTCGATGCGAGGCGCCTGCTCGAGCAGAGTGCGCTGGTTGATGACGCTGGCATCGGGGTTTGGAGCACCGTCGGGCCCGAGCTTTTGGGCACATACGGGCACAGCTGCAATGCAGAGCGTCAACAGGACGAATGTTACGAGGCGAATGCGTGCGAGAAGCGACATGACAATCACCGTTTCCGAACCTCCCGTCACCGCCTCTGACGCAATGATCGAATTTTTACTTGCTCAGGTCTTGACGTCCTCGTGGTAGGCCGTCTCCCAGCCCCATGCGCCCGAGCCATAGCCGCGTGCGTGAACCCGCTCTTCGTAGATCTGCGCGATGATGTCGCCATCGCCGGCCAGCAGCGATTTGGTCGAGCACATTTCGGCACACATCGGCAGCTTGCCTTCGCCAAAGCGGTTCGATCCGTATTTCTCATATTCCTCGGCGCTGCCCGGCGCTTCCGGCCCGCCGCCGCCGGCGCAATAGGTGCATTTGTCCATCTTGCCGCGCGAGCCGAAATTGCCGACCTGGGGATACTGCGGCGCGCCGAACGGACAAGCGTAGAAGCAATAGCCGCAACCGATGCACACATCCTTGTCGTGCAACACGATGCCGTCCTCGGTCGGATAGATGCACTTCACCGGACACACCGCAGCGCAAGGGGCGTCCGTGCAATGCATGCAGGCCATCGATACCGATCGCTCGCCCGGCATGCCGTCATTGATGGTGACGACACGGCGGCGATTGATGCCCCACGGCACCTCGTTCTCGTTCTTGCAAGCCGTAACGCAGGCATTGCAATCGATGCAGCGGTCCGCGTCGCACAGGAACTTCATGCGTGCCATCGGTCTATTCCTCTCACGCGGCCCTGATCTGACAAAGGGTCGCCTTCGGCTCCTGCATGCCCGTCGCCGGATCATAGCCATAGGTCGTCAGCGTATTCACACTCTCGCCCAGCACGATCGGATCGGCACCCTTGGGATATTTGGCGCGCAGATCGTTCCCCTCGAACCAGCCGGCGAAATGGAAGGGCATCCAGGCGACGCCCTTGCCGACGCGCTCGGTGACGAGCGCCTTCATCCGCGTCCGCGACTTGTTCTCCGGTCCGGTTACCCATACCCAGCCGCCGTCCTTGATGCCGCGTGCGGCTGCATCGGCCGGATTGATCTCGACGAACATGTGCTGCTTGAGCTCGGCGAGCCACTTGTTGGAGCGTGTTTCCTCGCCGCCGCCTTCATATTCGACCAACCGGCCCGAGCTCAGGATCAATGGAAATTGGCTTGCGATGCCGCGGTCGACGGCGGCCTTCTGCACGGAAAAGCCGATATTGGGCACGCGGAACTGCTTGGCGTCCGGCAGCGTCGGATAATCGGCCACCAGGTCCGGACGCGGCGTGTAGATCGGTTCGCGATGCACCGGAACAGGGTCCGGGAGATTCCAGGCGATCATGCGTGCCTTGGCGTTGCCATAGGGCGAGCAGCCATGCTCGATCGCCACGCGCTGGATGCCGCCGGAAAGGTCTGTTGACCACGACACCTTGTCAGGATCGGCCGAATTGACGCGCTGGACCACTTCCAGCTCCTGCGGCGTGAGATCCTTGTCCCAGCCGAGCTTCTTCAGCACGCCGAGGGTGAACTCGGGATATCCGTCCTTGATCTCCGAGCCGACCGAATAGGAGCCCTCGGCAAGGAGGTTATCGTGCTCTTCCCGCTCGACCTCCTGACCGTTCTCCATCACCTTGCGCTTGACCACGCGTTCGACGCCGAAGCGGGCTCGGAATGTGCCGCCCCCCTCCTTCACCGGCAGATTGGTGTTGTAAAGGATCGGCGTGCCGGGATGCCTGAACTCCGGCGTCCCCCAGCACGGCCACGGCAGGCCGTAGTAGTCGCCGCCGACTTCGGGATCGTCCTTCGGCGCGCGCAGGGTCACCAGATCGAACTTGGCCTGGTTGCGCATATGCGCCTTGAGGCGCTCCGGTGACTGCCCGCAATAACCGGTCGACCAGCCGCCCCGATTGATCTCGCGAAGAATGTCCTCGGCCGAGACCGCGCCGTTCTCCACCTTGATGTTCTTGAACATCGGCTCGGCAAAGCCGAACTTGCGCGCGAACATGTACATGGTGTCGTAGTCGTTCTTCGATTCGAAGACCGGCTCGACGATCTTCTCGCCCCATTGCAATGAGCGGTTGGACGCCGTGCGTGAACCATCCATCTCGAAGCTGGTACAGGCCGGCAGAAGATAGGTGCCGTTCTTGCGCTCTGACAGCACCGACCAGGCGGTCGGATAGGGATCGCAGACCACGAGAAGCTCGAGCTTCTCGATCCCGCGCACCGCCTCCGGCATCCGGGTGATCGTGTTGACGCCATGTCCCATGATGAACATGGCCTGCACGGGATTCGGCTGATTGACCTGATCCTTCGGCAGCAAGGTCGCATCGAACCAGCGCGTGCTTGGAATGCCCGGCGTTTCCATCAGCGTCTTGCTGGGGAAGCGCGACTTCATCCAGTCATAATCGACTTCCCAGACCCGGCACCAATGCCGCCACGCTTCCTCAGCGAGACCGTAGTAGAGCGGGAGCGAGGTGACATCGAGGCCAAGATCGGTCGCGCCTTGCACGTTGGTATGACCGCGGAAGATGTTGGCGCCCCCCCCCGCCATGCCGACATTGCCCGTGGCGAGCAGTAGAAGGCAGCTGGCGCGAACGTTGGCGGTTCCGGTGGCAAACTGGGTCTGCCCCATCGCCCAGATCAACGTCGCCGGCTTCTGCTTGGCGAACAGCTCGGCGACATGTTTCACCTGCGCTTCCGGCAGGCCGGTGACGCGTTCGACTTCTTTCGGATTCCACTTCGCGGCCTGCTTGCGGATCTCATCGACGCCGTAGACCCGCTGGCTGATGAATTCCTTGTCCTCCCAGCCATTCTCGAAAATGTGCCACAGCATTCCATAGATCGTGGCGATGTGCGTGCCCGGGCGAACGCGGACATATTCGGTCGCATGCGCGGCGGTCCGCGTCATCCGTGGATCGACCACGATCATGTTGGCGCGGTTGAGTTCCTTGCCCTCGAGAATGTGCTGCAAGGAAACCGGATGGGCCTCGGCAGGATTGCCGCCCATCAGCAGAATCGTCTTGGCGTTGCGGATGTCGTTGTAGCTGTTCGTCATCGCGCCGTAGCCCCAGGTGTTGGCTACGCCGGTGACGGTCGTGGAATGGCAGATTCGCGCCTGATGGTCGGAATTGTTAGTCCCCCAGAAGGCCGCCAGCTTCCGGTTGAGATAGGCTGCTTCGTTGGTGAACTTGGCGGAGCCGAGCCAGTAGACCGAGTCAGGTCCCGACTTCTGCCTGATGTCGAGCAGCTTGTCGCCGATCTCGTTGACGGCGGTTTCCCAGGAGATGCGAGTCCATTGTCCGTCGACAAGCTTGACGGGGTAGCGCAGCCGGCGCTCGTTCAACACGTCGTCGCGGACCGCGGCTCCCTTGCAGCAATGCGAACCGCGATTGATCGGACTGTCGTAGTCGGGCTCCTGTCCGATCCATACGCCATTCGAAACCTCGGCGATCACGGAGCAGCCGACCGAGCAGTGCGTACAAACGTTCTTGCGCGTCGTGACGGTCGCCCCCGGTGTTGGCGGCGGGCCGGCTTGCGCCGTTCGTATCCCATCAAGCGGGAGAGCGCCAAGGGCACCCAACGTGCCCGCCGCAAGGCCCGAACGTCTCAGGAAGGTTCGGCGATCAAGCCCGCCATTTCCACTTGATTGGCTATCGGTCGATTTGCGAGCTTTGCGATGATCATTCGATTTCTTGATCAGCATCAACGCCTCCCGCTACCGGACGGGATAAGAGTTGACGCGATAGAAGTTTCGAACCTCTGCAGAGTCCGCCTGGTAACGCGGCCGGCGCTTGTTTTTGAGGTCGATCGTTGCCGCGTGCGTCGGCTCAAGGAGCTGAGAGCCGACCAAGCCTGTGCCGGCACCGGCGATCGCCAAGCGCAACAAGTCGCGCCGAATAAGCTTTCTCTCGAGAGGCACTCTCATCGATCCCGCTTCCAGGTCGAGACGGCTTCAAGCCTATCCGACACGAGGCCCAGTCGCAACTGACGTGGCCGTTTCTATCGCTTCGAGACGATTCGACCGCAATTGACAGCAATTTTGCTCAATCGGCAGCAATCTTCATGTCGCTCGGCGTCAGGAGTGATCCCGGCGCTCTGCTGCACGGCAAGTCCATGAAGCATCGCCGGCACGATCACTTCGACACGGAGAAGGACATGCGCACACTCCAGCGCAACCGGAACGAACACGATGTCGCGCGACCGATGGGTTATGGAAACGATGCCCGGCAGGCATCATGCTCAAGCCCGAGCTTGAGCAGATCGATGGATTATCGACAACATCAGATACCGAAGCCTGGCGCGCCAGCGGGAAGCGTCCATCGCCACAACCAACAGCGCAAACAAAAAGGCCGGCGCTAGGCCGGCCTTTTCAACATCTGCTTGTTTCGTCTCTATCAGTACTTGGCAACCACCGGGCCGCCCCAGTTGAAGGTGTAGTTCACGCGGGCCGTGAGCATGTCGATATCCTGACGGACGGCATCGTTGCGGCTGACGATCCCGCCGAACGGTGGAACGAAGTTGAAGGTGTTGTTTTGGCTGCCCATGAACAAATGGTCGTATTCGATGGCCACCGACCAGCCGGGCGCGAAGCCCATTTCGATGCCGGCGCCGACCGTGCCGCCCCAGCGGGTCTCACGCGCGGTGTCGAAAACGACACCACCGACGGCCGGGAAGATACCGTTGTACCTGTCATCGACGACGGCGGCACCGCCCTTCACGTAGACCAGCATGCTGTTGGTGGCCCAGCCATTGAAGGAATAGCCGACCTGACCGGTGAACAGGCCGAGCCCATCGACCTTGGTCTGGTTGCTGAACACCGGGAACGGCGCGGTGGCCAAGCTTATGCCTTGTCCCTTCAGACCAGCCCAGTCACCTTGCGCTTCGACGCCGAACACCCAGTTAGGAGCCCACTGCCAGCGATAACCGACCTGACCACCGATGACGCCGCCCGATGCGTCGTGGCAGCCTTCATTGACGTTGACCGGAACGCCGATAATGCTGTTGAGGTTCAAGCAGTCGTGCGACTGAGCGCCACCGCCGTTGAAGCCAATGTAGAAGCCCGACCAGTTCCAGACCGGCATGACCGGCACCGGCTTGGCCTTTACCGGAAGATCAGCCGCGAGTGCTGGAGCAGCACCCAGAGCCAAGAGACCAACCGCAGCTACCAAAAACTTTTTCATGTGGTTTCCCCCGAGTTCTTATTTCGCAAGTCAAGGCTTGAAATTTAACCAAGCTTAACCCAATCGCGGCGAATTACCGTCACCGGAAAGTCACAACGCCAATAAAACCGGAAGTGGCAAGGCCGGCGGACAGTACGAGGTCGCCCGGCCAGGTCCTCGGATATCTCTGGGGACTGGCGGTTTTCGCCGACAAAAACTCAACGAAATCAATGGGAAAACCCTGCCCTAGCCCGTCAGGCTGAGGTGGACAGGCAGGACAGAGTACAGCGCCGCCAGCCAGGAAAATCCGAGGCGAAATCCGGGGCAAAAGATGTCCGGGGGAGTTTGAGGCGACGAAGGCGACGACGAATGGGTTGAAAGCTGGCGACTCGGGGTCTTTCTTTCGCGCAGCCCAGGTCACACCCGAGCGCCGCACCCCATGGTCCAAGAAAAAAGCCGCTGAAGTGATGTTCAGCGGCTTTGTCGTCGAAAATGTTTTCGGAAATGAAAGCGCCCCCGCCCCATCCCCTGCCGACCGACGTCTCAAACTACGGCATACCGCATAGCTTGTGGATTCCGGACGAATACGGTGACCGGCGCAGCTCAAGCCGAGCGCAAGCGAAGACGGGCGAGCGAAGGCAGGCCGGTTGGAATTATGTTCCCTCGCCAGCCACAGCGTGATCTCACGCTGTGACAAAGCTCGACTAAAAGCGCGATGAGATCATCGCGCTTTCAGGTTTTTGATCGAGCTTGATCTCCGCGCAAACGCTTTTAGCGTTTGTCGCGAGGGAAAACCGCTGCGCGCTTTTCCGGATCATGCTCTAGTTTCGTGCGAATTGAAGATTGACCAGGAGTGAACGATGGACCGCAGAAGCGTGCTTGCCGCCCTGTGTGGCGCGGCGATGGTGATGCCCGACGCCGCAAGAGCGGATGATGTGCGCACGCCGGCCCAGCTTGGCGAGGCTTTTGCCGCGAGCTTGTCGGCCCATGACATGGACGCCTTCGCGGCCTTGTTCGCGGACGACTACGTCAATCACCAGGCCAGTGCCGCGGCGCCACCACCACCAGCGGGCGCACCTCACAAGCAGCTTACCGTGGACTTCTTCACGGCGCGGCTGCACGGCCTGCCGGATCTCAAGGTTTCGATCGAGCGGATGGTAGCCACCGACGATCAGGTCGCGGCCAGCTTCGTCTATGAGGGCACCCAGCAGGGTACACTGCTCGGCGTACCAGCGACCGGAAAGCCCATGCGCTTTACGTCTTGCGACATTTTCCGCGTCGCCAACGGGAAGTTCGCCGAGCATTGGGGCATGGGCGATATCGCAGGCCAGCTCGCTGAGATGAAAGGCTGATGTGCAACGAGGCTACGCTGCACTGCCAACGAATGGCCTCGCCTGAGGCCATTCATTCGGGCAAGTGTCAGATCGCGAACACCCAGACCGCGATGATGGTGCCGAGCGTGGCAAGCCCCGAGATGGTCCAGCCGGCGGCGTAGGCCGCGTCATCCTCGCGGCTGTCATGGGCCGTCTCGGTCCGTTGCATTGCGCTGCGCCAATCCATGACCGTTCTCCGAAGGCCCTGCCTTGGCAAGTCAACCTCATGGCGCTCTTGCCGTTCCCGAGGACCGCTCTGCTTCCCGCGAAAGTGACCGCCAGATGGCAAGTCCCTTCACGAATAACTGATCGTTGAGC
>Ga0210392_10001469_pt1 | contig 12363 bp, 15 predicted proteins | sample IncBWC30OmetaG_FD_161057 | JGI IMG/M metagenome (GOLD analysis project Ga0210392, IMG submission 161057) | Forest soil microbial communities from Barre Woods Harvard Forest LTER site, Petersham, Massachusetts, United States - Inc-BW-C-30-O ...
GCATCTATAAACAGCAGGAGAACGGGGCTCCTGAACGCGGGAAAACGGAACCTTGTTCTCATAAACTCAATGTTGACTTTGAGTTCCGGTCTACTTGGCCGGGCACAGGAACCATCAGAAAAGGGCGATTCCGCAGCAAGCGATTCCCGCGACGAAGAAGCCTCTAACGGAGGCGACTAGTACTAGGCGTTAGCAGGACAAGTACCGCTTGTATGCTTTGAATTTCGATGTTGGCAAGCCACGAACGATTCAGGGAGTTTGGTAATATTGAAATGGACTGCGATCGGCGGCTGGGTAAAGGCGACGCTGCCCGCACTCGGCGGGGTCGGAGTGTTCCTGTCGGCTTTCCTGGACTCTTCCTTTCTTCCGCTTCCACTGATCACGGATCTGATCGTGATTGAACTGTCCAGCCGAACTCCGACGCGTATGCCGTACTATGCGTTCATGGCGGCCTTAGGCTCGCTGGCAGGTTGCATCTGGATTTACGTGTTGGCTCGAAAAGGCGGCCAAGCCTACTATCGCAAGAAGCAAGGGCACGCGCCGGGCCGAATTCGGAAGTTGGTTGACCAGTATCCGTTCGCATCGGTATTGCTTCCCGCGGTTGCTCCGTTTCCTGTGCCGTTCAAACCGTTTGTGATCGCGCAAGGCGTGTTTCAGGTACCGTTTCTGCCATTTTTGGTGGGTACCTTTGTGGGGCGCGGGACGCTATTTTTCATCGAGGGCCTTTTGGGAGTGCGTTATGGCGCAGCCGCCAAGGAATTCGTGTTGCATCAAAAATGGGTTTCGCTGGGCATCCTTCTCGGACTAGTGGCAGTCTTCCTTATCGTTCGCATGCGGCCGTTCGGTCGCAGAAGCCAACCTTCACAAATCGACTAAAGCTCGGCCACGCGCCGTTCGAGTTCGCGAGTGATCTCATTTGGATCCTGATCGGGTGAAAAGCGAATCGGCCGCCCAATGGTTACCTGCACGTGTCCCGGACGGTTGAGAATGCGATTTTGCTGTTTCAAATCGAAAAGTCCGTCGAGCCGCATGGGAACCACAGGGATATTCAGCTCTTTTGCAAGAAGGCCAATTCCCGACCGGAAGGGAGCCATGTGCCCGTCTTCGGTTGTTCGGCCTTCGGGAAAAACCAGAATGTTCCAGCCACGGTCCGCCAGGTTTCCGGCAAAAGCAAAACTCTTGCGAAATCCCGATTCTTGCGGCAGTGGGAAAACATTGAAGAGGCTTGAGGCGAGAAAATATCTGAGGCGCTCGAGGAAACGCTGGAAGAGGTTCAAGCGGTACGAGGGACGCCTCATTCTTGCGAGCCTCTCACCGCCCATGGCGGTGGCGAGTCGGTTTCGCAATCTGGCCGGTAGCGCGGGCAGGATCCAAGCGATGTCGAGATAGGTGACATGATTGGAGATCACGAGGATCGGACCATGTAGTCCACGGAGATTCTCACCTCCGCGAATTCGTGGGGCGGCAAGAAGATAGGTCGCAGGCCAAGCGAGCAAGTAATAGACGACAAGCCGAACAGCGGTGGTGAGCGAATTTTGCGGCCAGCTAGGGAAGATGTGCTCCGTTGTCGGAACTGCGCCTTGTGCAATCAGTTTCTGAAGTTGCCCGACGGTGGCAACATCGGCAAAGCGAGCTTCGTTCAGGTCCACTTGATAGCGCTCTTCAAGAACGCTCATAAGCTCAACGCGATCGAGTGATGTAAGCTGCAAATCGGCCTCAAGGTCCATGGTTTTTGTGTTCAGTTGAACGGGGCGGCCTGTAATCCGTGCGATCAGCCCAGTTATGGAGCTGCCACCCGAAATGGTTTCAGGCGCGGTGCCGCCTGCGTTCTTGATGACTTCGCGAATGAGGGGAAGAATGGGCTTCTGGGTTGGTGTCCTGGGGAAATCCGGCTCCGGCCACAAAAACCAGTGGCGGATTTTCTGATAGTCAGCCAGCGATTGATTCCCGCGTTCGACAGCGCTAGCAGGATCCGGAGCAGGTCCATTCATCAAGAGTACGGAGTAGGGCTCCGAATTTCCGTCCCGTTCGAGGCTGATCACAACGCAATCCCGGACGTCCGGCTGCGCGCGCAAGGCTCTTTCCAAATCCTCGGGGTATACATTCATGCCGGCCGGTGTGACGATGACATTTTTTCTGCGACCCTTGAAATATAGGCGGCCTTTCTCGTCCTTCTCCGCGACATCCCCTGTTCGGAACCATCCGTTCGGGTCGGCGACTGGCTGGATCTGGCCGTGCTGCTGATATGCTCTGGCGAGGTTTTCGCCGCGCACCAGTATCTCACCGTCGTCGTCGACACGGACTTCCATACCTGGAAACACTTTGCCGATCGAGCCCCTCGCCGAGCGAAATGGGTGATTCAGGCTGATGAGTGAAGTCGTTTCGGTCATGCCGTATCCCTGGATCACGGCGTAGCCCAAGCGGTTCCAAAAAGTTTCGACCTGCTCTGGAAGAGCAGCGCCACCAGAGATGAAGGCCCAGAATTTCCAGCCAAGATGAGAGTGGATGTGCCGGAATCGCCACCAGCGTTTGAGGAAATGTTCTTTTTCCGCCAGCGCGAAATTGTTCCGAAAGCGCTCTGTGTTTCCGCAACGCTCCTCTCGGCGCTCGACCTCCCGTTGGAGAGATTCAATAAATCGAGGAACGGCGACCAGGACAGAGACGCGTTCTCGCCGGATCATATCCATCAAGTCTGAAGGTTTTAGCGAATCGATGAAAACAACGGTGGCTGCCAGCATCGGCGGGATGAAGACCCCTAGTATTTGTCCAAAGACATGACTAAGCGGAAGCAGGTTCAAAAAACGTAGTGGGTGAACCAGCTCTTCGTATCGGAGATACTTCTGCATTTCTTTTTCGAGAGGCTCGATATTCGCGAGGACGTTTCCGTGCGAGATCACGACTCCCCGGGGCTCCGCGGTGGTGCCGGACGTAAAGATGATTTCCAAGGTGTCTTGGCGCGAAAGCGGTGGCGGTGCGTATGGGGAGGAGTCGTGTCGCGCCAGGACCGCGGGAAGCGACTCCAATGACAGGGAAGGAATGGCCGCGCAGTCCTTTTGTGCGCCCGCCCGAAAGATGAGTTTTGCATTTACTTCCCGAGCCACACGGCACGCGAACTCCATTGTGGAAGCGTGATCGATCGGCACGATGACAACCCCACAAAGCAGACAGCCGAGAAATGCGATGATCCACTCCGCAGAGTTTTCGCTCCAGAGGAGGACCGCATCGCCCTTTGCTAAGCCGCGGAACTCGAGCTCGCGAGCCAGGCGGTTTGCCTCTTCGACAATGCGCCTATAGGTCCAGGTCTCCATGCGATAGCCGCGCCGCTGGCGCACGGCAATCTCGTCGCCATGTGTCGCATAGGTTTTGACGAAGTTAGATAGTGACTCCAAGGGCATGCTAGGCATCTATCCTCAGAAGAGCAGGAGCTTGCGCCAGCTCAGAGACTTTACATTGTTTTGATAGGCTATGGTTGCCGTGGGATACAAGGAAAAAGTTGTGGTGATCGGCGCCGGAATCTCAGGCCTGGCTTGCGCCTATCACTTGAAACTGTTGGGGATTCATTGTCTGGTCCTCGAAGCCAAGGAACGTGCCGGCGGCTTGATTGCGACGGTGCGGAGAAACGGCTTGTTGTTTGAGACCGGAGCTCAATGCCCGCGATTTCCCGCATCGGTTTGGCGGTTGGTGCGCGAACTAAATCTGGAAAGCGAGTTTATAGCAGGTGACCCGAAAGCGAAGCGCTATATATTCAGCGGCGGACGGCTACATTCAGCCCCGTTCTCACCGACTGCGTTGCTTACGACTGGTTTGGTTGGGGTCACGTCCAAGATTCGAATCCTCAGCGAGGCCTTCCGATATTCCCAGCCGCCTGCCCATGAGGAAAGTCTATCTGACTTCGTCGAACGGAAATTTGGTGCGGACGTTTTGGATAATTTGGTGGACCCCTTCGTTTCGACAATTTTCTTCGGCGATTCCCACAAGATGGGCATGGAAAGCGCCTTTCCTGCTTTGGTGCAGTGGGAACGGGATCGGGGGAGCCTCGTGCGAGGCGCCATTCGAGCGCGTAAGGCAAAGCGAGAGGCGCAAACGTCCGATGGATTGTCAGCAGGCTCTCGTAGAAACGGCGCGACACTTCACGTCACGGAAGCATTGCCATCGCTTGGTTCCTTCAGATCAGGGATGGCGAGACTCCCGGAGAGACTCTCGGAAACGTCAAAAGCAGAGATCCGCTACGGAACGCGGATTGTATCCGTGGAGCCGTTTCCCGCCGCCGACGGGACATCGAAGGGCGAATGGCGAGTATGCTTATCGAGCGACGAGGAAATCGCGACCAACCATCTGATTCTGGCAGTGCCGGCGTACGTTGCAGCTGGACTGGTGGAAATCAGCGTTCCGCAACTTGCTGCCCACCTTAAGGCCATTGAGTATGCGCCAATGTGTGTAGTCTCATCTGCCTACGCACGCTCCACGGTAGCAAACAGACTGGATGGATTTGGATTTATGGTTCCGCGCAGGGAAAAGCTAAAAACAATCTGTACGTTTTGGAATTCTTCTTTATTTGGAGCGCGCGCTCCGGAAGGCCAAGTGGTAATGACCAGTTTTGCCGGAAGAGAGTTGAGTGACAGTTTCGGGGCGATTTCCAAGGAAGAGTGTGCACAGGTGGTAGAAGCGGAAAATGCCAGGATTTTAGGAATTACGGCTAAACCGGTGGAGCGCGTAGTGTGGAAGGATCCACAAGCGCTGCCGCAATACAACGTGGGACATGCGCGACGAGTGGCGGAGATTTCAAGCATCTTGTCGACGCAACCAAACCTTTACCTAGCGGGTAACTTTTTGAGAGGCAGGTCCATAGGTGATTGCGTCGAGGTTGCAAACCGTGTGGCGGAACACGTACATAGCCAAGTAGAGCGCCAAGGCATCTAAGAGTGGACATTCTTTGAAGGAGCCGGGAAGGTGCATCCTGTACTGCCGTGGTGTTTGGGTTTTGCATTGCTCGGCGCCTTGCTGGGGATGATTTATCAGGCGCTGGGGACGCGCAGGGATGGCAAAGTCTATCCGCCCCCTGGCAGGTTAATCGATTTAGGAAGTCATCGACTGCACGTTTTCGAGTCGGGACGGGGGAACGCGACCATTGTGCTGGAAGCGGGATTAATGTCCACGGTTCTGAGCTGGAACGATCTGCAGCGGGAGTTGGCACGATCTTATCGCGTGGTCAGCTATGACCGCGCTGGGCTGGGTTGGAGCGATTTAGGTCCAATGCCGCGAACGGCGGATCGTATCGTCGAGGAGCTTCATGCGATGTTGGAGCGAGCGGCAATACCACCTCCCTACGTGCTAGTGGGGCATTCATTCGGGGGATTGACCATGCCCCTTTTCGCGGCGCGCTTCCCTGAGGAAATAGCCGGAATGGTGCTTGTAGATCCGGTGGCGCCAGCGGAATGGAATCCACCTTCGGAACATGACTGGAAGCTCACGCGAATTGGAGCCAAGGTGTGCCGACGCGCGGCACTGCTCTCGCGCATTGGAATTATTCGGTTCGTTGCTTTTCTTCTGACCAGCGGTGTAAAGAAAACAGCAGGTTATCTCGTTCGCCTGATCAGTCGAGGTACGCCCGCCGACTCTGGTTCTGTTTCGAGTCCGTGGTTTTCGGCGCTACCCGCAAATGAGAAAGGTATGGCCGCAGTCTTTTGGGTGCAGCAGAAATTTGCACTGACGATCGCGAGCCAACTGGAAAATCTGCCAGCAAGTGCGGCGCGGATTGGTGAACTCGATAATTTCTGTGATAAGCCGGTGGTAATTCTGTCAGCAGGCACTGCGCCTGAGCATCGACGCAAAGAGCATGCCGCGATGGCGAGGCGCTTGCCTCTTGGGAATCATGTGTTGGCAGAAAACAGCGACCATTGGATCATGCAAGAAGATCCTGATCTGGTGATCGGCGCGATCGAGAAGGTAGTTAAGTACTCGCAAAACTCTCAAGTGCCATCCGTAGCGACCCTGCGCGAATTGGGAGTGCCCGACAAGGTAGCAACGCAGAGGATTGGCAAGGTGGTTCCATGAGCCAACGTCAGGTACAACTTACGCGATTACTCGCCCTGGCCCTGTTGCTAGGAGTTTTGATGATGGCACCAGTCGGAGCGAGACAGAGCTTCGTTGGTGAGACGGCCAAGGAAGAAGCTTCGGCGAATTCTCGAACTGTTGATGGACTGGCGGGAGACGAAATCGTTACGCGAATGATCGAACGTAATCGGCTGCGAAACGAGCATCTGCAGAGTTACTCAGCGGTTCGCAAGTATGAAATCCGAAATCCCGACGGTCGCGTCTCTGCCGAGGCCATTGTGCGCGTGGATTATCGCGCGCCGGGCAAGAAGACGTTTCAAAAGGTCTCCGAAGAAGGATCCTGGGTGGTGCGACGTTTGGTATTTGACCGTCTATTGCAAACTGAGGAAGAGACCTCTTCCGGCCAGGAGCGGCACGATTCTGCGATTTCAGACAATAACTATCAGTTCACGATAATCGGCGAGGAGAATTTGGGGACCCGTCGTTGTTTTATCGTCGAGGCCAAACCGAAGCGAACAGATAAGTACCTGTTTGTAGGGAAATTGTGGATCGATGCACAGGATTTTGGGATCGCAAAAATCTCAGGCCACCCTGCGGCAAAGCTGTCGTTTTGGATCACCCGTGCGGACTTTGTGCGGGAATTTCAAAGGGTTGAGGGTTTTTGGCTGCCCCGACTGGATGAAACAATCGTCGAACTTAAGATCCATGGTACGAGAGTGTTCCGTATCGAGCATCAGCAATACGTGATCAACGCCGCTAACGATCTCGAACCTGAACGGCCGGACTAGGCATACAATGCTTAGACTGAACTGGCACCCTCAGGAACTTGGCAAGATAGGTTCTGCGCCGCCGAGCCGGCTGGTCGGGATGCGTAATTCCCCGTCATCCACATGATGGGGAAGGGTGTCGGCGTCGGCGGCAACGTCGCCATCCAGCGGAGCCGGTCGTCGTCTGGACGCTCATCGCACTCGGCGTGACTGCGCTCTTCTCCGTCATCCTCTCGGCGCCGACTGTGGACCCTGCAGGGGCCAGCCCCGGTAGTCTAACAACCCGAACATGGAAAGCCCGTCGCACGGCGGAGGTGATGGGCGCGGATCGGGCTCTGCTGGCGACCGGACAGGCGCAATCGGCAATGTAGCGGGAAAGATCGCTGTATCAGCAGCCTCTTCCCGGCCCATGCAACGAAACTTCTCTCCCGGCGTTGCGTAATAGCTTGTGGGGAGGAGAACCCATGAAAACATTTGTGCGAATGCTAGTGCTATGCCTCGTGGTGCCAGCCGGGGTCGCCCTGACCCAGGACAAACCGGCCCAGGAGAAACCCGCGGTTACACCGGAGAATCCCCTGAGCACCTGGAACAAGATGGCCTACACCCGGGTGAAGGGCATCCTGGCGCGGTCCGCTGAAAAAATGCCAGAGGAGAATTACAGCTTTAAGCCCGTGGACACCGTGCGCAGCTACGGCCAGATCATCGGACACTTGGCTGATGCGCAATACATGTTCTGTTCCGTGGCGCTGGGCGAGAAAGGCCCGGCTCTGGACATCGAGCACACCAAAACCTCCAAAGCCGATCTCATCGCCGCGCTCAATGCCGCCTTCGCTTATTGCGACAAGGCCTACGACACCATGACCGACGCCTCCGCCGTGCAGATCATCAGGCTCTTCGGAAACGACGCTCCGCGGCTCAGCGCGCTGACCGTCAACAACATGCATGACCTGGAGCACTACGGCAATCTGGCCACCTACATGCGCATGAAGAACATCGTGCCGCCCAGCAGCGAGCAGCCGCCCGCTCCGCCGCAGGCGCCGAAGAAATGAGCGGAAGAGGTCACTCGTGACTAGTGAGAAGGAAAGTCAGCAGTCGATAGTTGACGTCCGCGTTTGCATCTAAACGCGCTTTTCTGGAAAGCGCCGCCGCGTTCATTTCCACTTACCCCCACCAGCAGTTCTTGGCTCAATCACGTGGAACGCCTCGTGGCTATTCGCTTGTAAGGGAGGCGGCGTACTCGTCGCAGTGGGCGTCGCAGTGGGGGGGCGTCGCAGTGGGGGCGTCGCAGTGGGCTGGACACCCGCTCCCCATTCCTTTACCATCAATGCTTTTCGGAGGTGGAAAGATGCCGACCCCGAGAGAATGGGTAAGAATCTGTGAACTGGAAAAGGCCGCAATAGAACATCAGTCTGTAGAGAAGTGGATCGAAATAGATCGCAAACTTGATCCCAACTGGACCGAAGAAAAATCAAAGGCTCTGTATCAACGCAAAGAAGAGTGGCTAAAAGGCTGCACTGAACGCCTGAATGAAGCCCGTGCCAACCTACACGCCGCAGAGGACCTAGATATCTGGTCTCTCCTTGGAACTGGAAACGGAATTACCAGCCGTGCCAAAAGCGGTTCATCACAGGATGATGAATGAGCGTCAACTGCGCGATGGCATGGGAAGAGAATGCCGCCTAAGGAAGTGGGGTTTGGTCAATTCCGTCCGGATCAGTGGGCGCGACGGAATTCCATACGTATTTAGTCGTTACATCCTGGCGTTGCCGCAGTGCGTTTTCCACTTGGCCATAGTGAACCGTCGCTGGCGTCAACAAGCCTACGCCGGAGTGACAGTGCTCGTCGTTGTAACACCGAAAAAATCCCTGACAGAAAGCACGACTGTCCTGGATGCACCCAAAGCGGTCCGGGAACTGCGGCCGATATTTCATGGTTCGGAATTGGCTCTCGGAAAAGGGATTGTCGTCCGACACGTGAGGCCGACTATGCGTTTTCGTGACACCCCATATCGGCGAGTAAGAGAGCCACCGGCTTGGACCTCATCGAGCCACGCTTCCGGCAGATATTGCACAAATTAGGACTGGATCGATGAATCGAAGTACTTCGCAGAGCGAACAGGCATCCTCGAGGCATATCTTTGCATTGGGCAGGATATGAGAAATGTTGAGTGCTGGCGCAACGTTCATTACCATCGACCTGCCGATACGCGCTTCGGCAGTTACAGCTTTCCCCAGAACGCGAATGTCACGGCTCCGACCAGAAATAGAAAAGAGACAGCATGATTCCATCTGATACGTTCATCTAGATACCACCACGCGAAAATCACGAACACGCAGAGTGTGATTACCTCTTGGATGATTTTCAACTGAAACCCAGTGAATTGGCCGTAGCCAATGCGATTGGCGGGAACTTGGAAACAGTATTCGGCGAACGCGATTAGCCAACTCACAACGATGACGGTGAAAAGTGGTGCCTTACGGTATTTTAGGTGTCCGTACCAAGCGAACGTCATAAAGATGTTTGAACAGATAAGAAGAAGAATTGTTTTCATGGCGTTCCAGAGCTTATCACCGGATTGGTCGAGAAGACGTGCCAGAGGAAGAGATGAAAGAGATGCGTGAACTTCTGTTTGCCCGCGTCTTGAGGATGACAGGGCCAGCACTTCAGAAGGCTCAGGAACGCTCTGGTGTGGTACTCAGCGAAACTGGGTCAGATCATCTGCACGTCATTGCCGAGAAGTCAGCCGCGTGGCAGAGCTTTGCATCACGCAAAATATGGGCACAATGGGCACGGCCAAATACGTGCCGGGCACGAGGGATGTGTGCGAAAAGAAACCAATAACCCTTTGGCTTACAAACCTCACTCTACGTTCGGAGTCAATCAAAGTACAGAAATGGACCTGCACCCATTGTCATCTATTCGCATTCTCGTAGTTGACGATTTCAAGGGTCGGCTACTCCAAGTCCGTTTGCTGCTTCAGCCGCGCCCAAAATCGCATGTCATCGCTGAAGCATCGGATGGACTAGAAGCCGTTCAGAAGGCCGAAGACCTGAAGCCGGACTTAATTCTGCTCGACATCGGCCTCCCCAAATTAAATGGAATCGAAGCCGCCCGGCAGATACGACAACGCTCCCCCAGCTCCAAGATTATCTTCCTGGGTCAGAACAGTGACCTCGACGTCGTCCGGGCAGCTTTTGGGCACGGGCGCGTTGGGTTATGTTCATAAGAGCGATGCCCGAAGGGAACTACTGCTTGCCATGGATGCGGTTCTTAGTGGTGAACAATTTACCAGCAGTCGCTCAAACGGCTTCAAGTGAAAAGCCAAAGCGAGGTTCGATTCTGTTGTGATGACACGAAGATTCTGTTCCACGTCACCCCGAAGCAGCGGAGTCGCTTTGTTCGAGCTGGCGCAGCTCAGCTTTCGGCACAGAGAACTCCGCCATGCCACAATCCAAGCAGACAACAACCTCAGGAAATACCCACACGACGGGCTTATCAATATCTTTCAGTTCGGGAAAATGGATGCCCATCTCCGCGCTGAATTTCTTCTGGTTGACTGACCCACACGACTTGCAGGGAATACTGCCCCCTCTCATGCGTTAAGTTACGTTCTCAACCGGAAAAAGTGGATGCTAAGTCCTGACTTTACCTCTTAGCTGGTTTTCCTCATCTGTCGAGAGCCGCCCCTTCGGTAAAATTGCAGCACAACTGGGAATCGATGGTCAAGATGACGTATGACCCTATCTGAATGACGCCCTTTTACAATTCTGAGAGACGCAGGTCACCAGATCAGAAGCAGAAGGGATACGTGATGGGAATCTGCATTGACGGAGTTCCCTGCACTTTTAAGGGTGTCCTGAAAATGGCAGAGGAAGAAAGAAAGAAAGAAAGAAAGAAAGACATCTGAGCCGTCCGAGCAACCCGGCTAGGCTTTCCTAGAAATCAGGGTAAACTCCGTGGCAGGCGTCAGAGGTGAGTCAAGGCCACCATCGTCCCATCTGATGCTGACAAGGGCATGTCCGTTGAACGATATCCTGACTCTGGTCACCGTTCCCGGTTGTCCAAATTCATTCTTGACGTAATCGCCCAGAACAGTGGTTTCGTCATTTGCGTATGGCACAGTCACCTCTGATGAATAGGCGGGTTCACGCGGCAACCATACAGAGTCACGCAATTTTTCGCGAGACTAAAGTGTGTTCGGAAGCAGGAGAAAAGAGAAGGCAAATCCCACCGTCCTTCCACATAATGCAGACCCGTTCCTGTTCGTCCTGTGCTGCGTGAACTCTAGTCACAGTGCCCGATTGTTCGCATTGGTTCTTAACGTAATCACCAACTTTAGGCATTTCGCCACTGGCGTATGGCATACTCACCTCTCACGATTGACCATCGGTGGGCTTGATGAAAATTTGTGCCCGTTTGAGCTGCTGATAAATTGCTCACCACGAAGAACCGCATCCAAGGCAAGCAGTAATTCGCGTCCGGCATCTATCTTACAAACGTAACCCAACGCGCCCGTGCCCAAAGCTGCCCGAATGACGGCAAGGTCATTGTTCTCACTTAGGAAGACAATCTTGGAGCTGGGGGAGCATTGTCGTATCCGCCGGGCGGCTTCGATTCCATTTAACTTGGGAAGACCGATGTCTAACAGAATTAAGTCCGGCTTCAGGTCTTCGGCCTTCTGAACGGCTTCTAGTCCATCCGATGCTTCAGCGATGACTTGGGATTCTGGGCGGGGCTGAAGCAGCAAACGGACTTGGCGTAACCAATCCTTGAGATCGTCAACAGCGAGAATGCGAATTGATGACGGGCCGTTGGGTGCTTCAACCCTGAAGATGTCAAAGGGAGCAATCATCGCTACCATCTATGACTAGCTGAGTCTGGTAGCTACGAGTGAAGCACAATGGACAGCCTGTGTACAGCGAAAGGTTAAGGAAAGAGGTTCAGCACATGCTTGGTGTGAACATTGTCAGAAGCTGAAGGCAGCTTCAACAGCGGCACGCACATGCGGTGCGTGGGACTCAGACCCGGCAAGGTAAAGCTGCGTGGTCTTCAGGTCTTTGTGACCCAGCCACGTTTTCAAGTCATTGAGCGAAGTGCCGTGATGGTGCAGCTTCGTTGCGTAAGTCTTCCAGAAGTTGTGCAGCTTGAACTCTTCGCACACTGGTGCCGTCTTGCACGTGCGTGGTTTCTGGTCTGTCAGCGGGTTTCTGAGCTGTGTGAAAGCCCAAATTGCCGTTTGCATCTTTCATTCTGACGATGATGCTGACTTGCGCCACCCAGCGTCTTTTGGCCATCTCGTGTGCCTTCTCCCTGTGAAGTAATTACGGGCTTAGCTTGGCACATGCTAGGCACAAGGCACAAATAGTACGCCAGTACAGGGCGTTTTTCTTGGCTTCTTGCGTGTTTCTAAGGATATGGCGGAGAGGGTGGGATTCGAACCCACGGTAGGGGTTAACCTACACACGCTTTCCAAGCGTGCGCCTTAAACCACTCGGCCACCTCTCCAAGAGAGTGCTCAACCTTTTTACTTTAGCAGAAACGG
>Ga0210392_10001472_pt1 | contig 12349 bp, 10 predicted proteins | sample IncBWC30OmetaG_FD_161057 | JGI IMG/M metagenome (GOLD analysis project Ga0210392, IMG submission 161057) | Forest soil microbial communities from Barre Woods Harvard Forest LTER site, Petersham, Massachusetts, United States - Inc-BW-C-30-O ...
CGGCTGCGGAGACACCTGCCGCAAAACCTGCATCCAACTAACTCGATGCCAAGTTCTCGTTCCCGCCCAACGATGCAGGCTAGCCGGAAGCTTGTCGGCATCGTTGTCTTGGTCGCGGCGATCCTGGGCCTGCATGCCGACTCAGCAGCGCAGCAAGGGCCGAAGTCCGCGCAAGGGCCATTTGTAGTTCCACAGGAAAATCCCAATCGGCCACCCTGGGCGCAGAAAAACAAATCGGCAGACGCTGCCGCGAAACCCGCGGCGAAACCGGATGACATCGACCCGACGCAGGATCGCGGCAAAATTAAAGTAAACGTGAACCTGGTCAATGTTCTGGTCAGCGTGTTGGACGAGCACAATCGCCCCGCGCCCGACCTGCCGCTCGAAGCTTTTCAGGTTTTCGATGAGGACAATAGGCAGACCATCGCCGTCTTTGAAAAAGAAACCGAGCAGCCGCTGGAACTGGCTCTGATGATCGACGCCAGCCTGAGCGCGCAACTGAGCATGCCCGCGCAACGCGATGCAGCGACCCATTTCATCCAGCAGGTACTGCGCAAGGGCGATCACCTGGCGGTGTATTCCGTTGACGAGAATGTGACGCAGCTCGCCGCTTTTTCTGACAACGTGGGTCATCTGCAGGAAGTGGTGCGGCACATCCCGGCTGGTGCAGGCACGTCCATTTACGATGCAGTGCTGCTCGGTGCGCGTGCACTGTCGCGGCAGGGAGCGGACCGCCGCCGCGTGATTATTCTGGTCACTGATGGCGGCGAAACCACCAGCCATGCCGATTTCGAGTCCGCACGCCGCGAAGCCGTACGCACCAATACGCTGCTCTACACCGTGGTGATTAGAACCATGAAAAGCGAAAGCGGGCGAAACACCGCAGGCGAACATGCGCTGGAGACCATCACCGATACGACCGGCGGCGCGGTCTTCTACCCTGACTCGTCCGCGGAGCTCGATTCGATCTTCGATCGCATTAACAAGGAGCTGCGCACGCAGTACCGGCTCGGCTACTATCCCAGTCCGCGCGGCCCTGCCGACACTTACCGGCGTATTGAAGTGACGGTGACTCCGGCTGCTCGAGCTCCCGCTGATGCCACGCAGCCAGGTGCCGCGAAAACGGACGCTCCGCAAGCGCAACCCGCCTATTCCGTGCGGCACCGCAAGTCGTACTACACGGGCGCGCCCTGAGAAAGTACCTGCTGCGGTTTGGCGGCTGCGCCACAAATCGCCAGCGCCCCTGCAAGAAGGATTCCACGCGCTAGTCCCTCATGCGCCAGATGCTATGGACCGCGCCTACACCGCGCAACAACAAAACCGATACACTAGAAATATGCCAAACGGTTCTGCGAACACGTCTCCCAGGTATTTTCTTGAGGCTGCGATTGAAACGGCCCTCGAAGCCGGCAAAATTCTGCGCGAGGAATACGCATTGCCGCCCGACATCCGCTACAAAGGCGACGTCGACCTGGTAACCCAGGCGGACAAGCGCAGCGAAACGGCAATCGTTAGTCGACTTTCGCAGTTGTTTCCCGACCACACAATTGCTGCCGAGGAGGGAACCGGGCACGTACGCAGCTCCGAATTTCACTGGCATGTCGATCCGTTGGACGGCACCACGAACTTTGCGCACAAGTATCCGTGCTTTGCGGTTTCGATTGCGCTGGCGCAGAACGGAACGGTCATCGCGGGGGTTGTTTACAATCCAATTTATGATGAACTTTTCGCGACGGCGCGCGGCGAAGGCGCAACATTGAACGGCAAGAAAATCTCAGTATCCAAAATGGAGACTCTTTCCACCAGCCTGCTTTGCACAGGATTTCCCGTGCACAAGCGCCGCGCCAATCCGAACATTCATTACTATTACGACTTCACCCTGCGCTCGCATGGAGTGCGTCGCGACGGCTCCGCCGCTCTGGACCTCGCCTGCGTTGCGGCGGGACGCTTCGATGGCTTTTGGGAATTTGGGCTGCAGGCGTGGGACACAGCCGCAGGAGTTTTGTTGGTGCAGGAGGCAGGCGGCGCGGTCAGCGATTTTCACGGCCATCCTTATTCGCTTGGTGGCCCAGTAATTCTCGCAACCAACGCCTTGATCCATGAAGAAATGCGAGCGACTGCCCTGGCGATCTCGCAGCGTGATCCGAGCTCCCCGTTGCAAGCCCCGACGCAAGGTACGAAGCAATAGAGGTGGTAGCGAATTGCGGCCTAATTTTTCGACTAGATTCTTCACGAAAGCGAAACAGGTCTCAACATAGCAATTCTCGCTGCGCTCAATCCAAGGACGGGCGTGCAGCCGCTTCTGAAAGGATCAGCAGCCTGTCGGCGAAGGATGTGATCAGCGCGCTGTGCGCTAGTTTCTCTCTCGAGGCCAGTGGGATCGCCTGTTCCCCGTAAAATGCCCCAGCAAGCTGCCCGTAGATCGCACTGGTGGTATCGGCGTCGTCGCCGAGGTTCGCGGCGAGAAGGCAACCCTCGCGGAAGTCATTACTGCGATGAAAAGCCCACAACGCGGCTTCTAAGCTCTTTACCACATAGCCGCTGCCAGCAATATCGGGCGGTTCGCGATGCTTGAAAGAACCAGCCGCAATTTCCGCAATCCGGGCCACCAGCGGATTCTGGTCCCAGTAACCTGGAATCGGCGAAAAGTGGTCAGACAGCAATTCCTGCTTAGCAGCTCCGTTCAGCGCTCCAATCATAAGAGCGCCCATATATCTGCAGGCATCGACTGCAACCGGCGCTCCGTGAGTTGTGCGAGAGCTCTCTCCAGACTTTTCGATTGCCGCCTGCGGCGAACCAGAAAAGAAAAGTGGAATTGCGGCCAGCCGCATGAGCGACCCGTTTCCGGCGGAATATTCGTCGGACGGTCCAGAATGAGGGCTGCGCGATGTTCTGAAGTTTGCGAGCGCCCTGCAAACGGTGTTCCCAATATCGAAGACCGTGCCATTGCTGCTCAAGTGTGCGTGGTCTGCCCAGCGAATGTAATGCTCCAGTTGATCGACGGGGTCGAACCGCTTCGTTTGAATTAGGCTCTCCGCCAGGCAGAGGGCCATCGAAGTGTCGTCGGTCCACTCACCTGGAGCAAGCTGGAATGGGCCCCCGCCAACCATATCGTCAATTTTCTTGAAGGAGCCCGGCGCGCGGAATTCCAGAGTCGTGCCGAGCGCGTCGCCGGTCGCAAGGCCGAGTAAGGCACCACGATATCTGTCTCTAGGCTCGATCATTCTGCTGTGGAAAGACGCGCTCTCATAAAATACGCATCTGTTGAAAGTGTAGTGGCTCGACTTCCGGCAGGATTTTGCCAGCAAGATCCTACTTCGCTCCCCACTCTTTGTAGAGCTTCTGAATCGTAGGTCCGATGGAAAGACTCCACGCAAAAATCGTAACGTCTTTGTATGTGTCAGGCACGACGTATTGATCGGCGGCATCTTCCGCGGGTACGCCGGACTTGTACATTTTTTCCGCTTGCGCTGCTAGGTCATCAAAAAGATCGGCCGACAGCTGCACGGCGTCGCGCCCACCGATCTGACCGTGGCCGGGAATGAAGATAGTGTCCTTGTCGTAGGACAAGAAAGTTTTCAGCGTGGAGCGCCAGCCTGAGATAGTGGCTTGCTCGTCGAAAGTCACGGGATACAGGTGATTGAACAGCAGATCGCCAGTGTAAACGACGTTTTGTTCAGGCGCGCGCACAATCAGATCGGTTCCGGAGTGGCCAGGATGGGTTTCGACCAGCGCCGTCAATCCGCCAAGATCGAGTTTGACCGGAAGCTTGGCGGGATCGAGCGGACGATTGGGGATTGCAAGAACGCTGGAATTCGCGACCGCGAAAATGTTTCCCATGTTGGTCGCAAGTTCCGCCGCATGTTTGCGTGCCGCGTCGGTCTTGGCATTTTTCACGCGGGCTTCCAGTGGCGCGAGGAATGTAGCTTTGTCCACTCCCTGCAGCGCAGCGTAACTGTCAAAGATTCTTTTCGAAACTCCAGCGTGTCCCCAAAGGCCGATGCCATTCGCTCCGTAAAACGAATTGCCCGACGTGTGGTCGTAGTGGTAGTGAGTATCCAGAGCGCCCATGATGGGCCCCTGGCTCAATGTGCGCAGCGTTTCATATTGAAAGCTCGCTCCCGCTGGACTGCCAAATCCTTCAAGAAGCAACGAAGCGTCTTTGCCGATCAGAAATCCGCCATTGCATAACGTTTGAAAACCCTTTGACGGGTCGGAAATCGTGGCGTAAAGGCCTTGCCCGACTTTGCGAACCGACGCGAAGCCTTGATCCACCAGCGGCGTTTGCGCGACGCGAGAATCTCTTGCCAGCGATTGAGCGAGCGCCGGCAGCGGCACGAATTGGTAGGCCGCCAGCAGAGCAGCCCACTGCGTAGTACGGCCGAGGAAATCGCGGCGCGAAAATTGCCGCGCATCGGGCAAACGAAAAGAAACCATGAACCCTCCCGTGAGAACAGTCTTTAAATGTGATGACATGGCCCGGATGCCGAATTGGGCGCAGCGTAACTTTAGTTTTTCGGAGCCTCGCGCCGTAAGCACTATACTGAATTCCGACCCCAATTTGGCTAGCCGGTTTTCAAAATACTTATCAAGCCCCGTTTGGAAGCCAGTTTCAAAGCCAGTGCCAAAGATTGAGGAGAACTCTCGTGAGAAAGTTAGTGCTATCTGCCGCAGCATTGCTGTTTTGCGCCGGGATGCTGCGAGCTCAGGACGAGCAGCCGGTCAATCCGGAAATGCAGCGGCAGGAGTTGGTAAATCTGGAGTTAGAAAACGCGCGAGCCATCAAGCTGCATAATCCAACCTTTTTCAAGGCTGCCTATTCGGAAGATTTTCATGGAGTGACGCGCTACGGAGAAACCGTAAACAAGCAGGGAATCATTCACGAACTGGAAACGATGAATATGCAATTCGATTCGGTGGTGAGCAGCGACGCGCAGGTCAGAATGTTTCGTGACGCAGCCTTCGTCCTGAGCCTCAGATCCGAAGTAGGGCGTGCGGATGGCAGGAAATTTTACAATCAGTTCCGCGTTTTGCGCGTTTACGTGAATACGCCACGCGGCTGGCGCATCGTTTCGCAACTAGAGACCAGGCTTGCGACGGATGCAAATCGTTAGCGGGAATGGTCTAAGCCGCGGTGGCTCGTGCAGCATTCACGGCTGCGCCAATCACGCCTAGATCGTCGTTGGTCGGAATCACTTCAAAGCGGCTGCCCTGCAGCGGACTCATCTTCACCATATCGTGAACCAACCGGTCGAGCGTGCTCACGTCAATCCAATTCACGTTCGGCCCCGTGAGATAAAACGGGCCTGGGCCTTCCATGTGGATGCTGGTAGCCGTAGCTGCGGCGAGTGCGCGATGGCAGCGAGTGACAAATTCCACGCAACGCGTATCGCCAGTTTTCGCGTTGGCAAAAACCTCTTCCGGTTCCAGATCGAGAAAGCGCAACCGCATCGCGCGATATCCAAGGATGCCTTCCAGGTGGCCGCGGCCTCCGCATCCGCAGAAATTTTCTTTTGGATCGAGGGTCACCACCGAGTGGCCGCCTTCCCACGCGCCCTGGCTCCAGGGAAATCGTCCGAATCCCACACCGTTGCCAAGAGTCCATACGCGATTGAGTTTGTGAAGCACGCCACGCGTTGAGGCGATCCCCGCCGCAGTGGCGTCGGCGTCATTGTAAACACGAACCGGAAGATGCATGCCGCTGGCCGCAAACGCGCTTTCCACAGCTTCGCGCAGATGAAATCCTTTGAGTTGCTGCAGATTCGGCGATTCCTCGACGACGCCTTCGCGAACAATGCCAGGAATCCCGACGCCCACAGCGGAAATAGAATTTCCTTCGTTTAAAGACAGCACCAACTCGGCGATCTTCGCGGCAATATGGTCCGCGGGCATCGAGAGTAATGCTTCGCGCGAATCTCCCACTTCCGGAAACACTCTTACCGTGCCTGCGATCTGGTTGTTCTCGACCAACCCTGCGGCGACGTGCTCTGCGACCAGTACTCCTGCATTCCTGCCCATAATTGTCCGCCCGTCTACATCTTCGAAAGCTTGTTCAATCCGTTGAACGCGGCCGTTTTGTAGCACTCCGCAAGCGTCGGATAGTTGAAAACCGTGTCCACGAAATATTCGACGGTGCCCTTCAACGCAAAAACTGCCTGGCCGATGTGCAGTAATTCCGAGGCGCCTTCGCCGATGATGTGCACGCCGAGGATTTCTTTTGTGTCTGGCTGAAAAATTAATTTCAGGCGGCCGGTGGTGTCGCCGCGAATTTGTCCGCGCGCAATTTCGCGAAAATAGGCAATACCTACTTCGTACGCGACGCCCGCGTCAGTGAGCTGCTCTTCCGTTTTTCCGATGAACGAAATTTCCGGAATGGTGTAGATCCCATACGGGTAATGCGCCGGGTTGGAATGAATCGGCATGCCAAACGCATTCGCCGCGGCGATGCGGCCCTGCTCCATCGAAACAGAACCCAGGCTTGGGAATCCAATGACGTCGCCGACAGCAAAAATGTGCGACTGTTTGGTGCGATAGTCGGCGTCCACAGGAATGCGGCCGCGCGAATCGGCGTCGAGTCCGGCCGCGGCAAGATTCAATTCGTCGACATTTCCCTGGCGTCCAACCGCGTACAGCAGCCCTTCGCCGCCAATTTTCTTTTTGCTTTTGAGGTTGGCCACCACTCCGTTGTCCGGAGTTTCTTCGACGCTTTCCACCTCTTCATTCAGGCGCAACGTCACGCGACGGTCGCGCAAGTGATAGCACAGCGCTTCGACCATTTCTGTGTCGGCAAACTCCAGCAAGCGCGGGCGCTTCTCGATCAGCGTCACGCGGACGCCCAGCGTTGCAAACATGCAGGTATACTCGACGCCGATCACACCTCCTCCAACTACGATCATGGTTTTCGGAATGCCCGGCATTTGCAGGATTTGATCGCTATTGATGATGTTGCGGTTGTTGAACGGAACCAACGGCGAGATGGCCGGCTTGGTGCCCGTTGCGATGATCAGTTTTTCCGCCTGGTAATCCGACTGGCCGCGCACGCCAGACACGCGAAGGCTATTGGGGCCAGTGAAGCTCGCGACCCCATTGAGGACTTCAATGCCGTTGCGCGAAAGCTGCGCGCGTGTGACGTCAATTTCGGTCTTAATGACGTGCTGCGCGCGAAAAGACAGATCAGCCATGGTGATCTGTTCCTTCACGCGATAGTTCACGCCGTAAATGCTCTGGTAGTAGAAACCGGAGAGATGCAGTACCGCTTCGCGCATCGTTTTGCTGGGAATTGTACCCGTGTTGATCGCCGCGCCGCCGATCATTTCCATTTTTTCTACCAGCGCAGCCTTTTTGCCGAATTTAGCCGCTTGAATCGCGGCGCGCTGGCCAGCGGGTCCCGATCCGATTACAATGATGTCGTACTTATCCATATTTCGGCTTGCAGAGGGGTAGCTTCTATCCTCAATCGGCGGCGCAAGTATACACCAGGCGCGAGAGCCCGCATGTGCGCTTCACGCTTGCGCTTGCAGAAACTTCTGGCTTGCAAAAATCCAAGTACTGATTAGGCTATGCGCGAGAGGTTCGGGTGACAATGGGCTCTCCTTCCGTGGAAACCAAGTTGGCACAGTTCGGCGAAACGCAGCGGCGCGATCCGTGGTGGTTTGAACTTCTACCTGTAGTAATTTTACTGGGTGGCTTCGGCATTTATGCCACGCTTCGCGCGTTCGAAGGTGCCTACTATAAATGGGGTCCATATCTCTCCCCGTTTTATTCCCCATTGATTGACGAAGGGCATCATTGGTGGAAATTTTCTCCCGCGCTTTTGATTCTTGCCGGCCCGCTGGGATTCCGCGCGACCTGCTACTACTATCGCAAAGCATACTACCGTGCGTTTTTTCTCGATCCCCCGGCTTGCGCGGTCGGCGAAAGCGGCAAGCGCAACTACAAAGGCGAAACCGCATTTCCGTTTATCCTGCAAAACGTTCATCGCTACTTTTTGTACTTGGCGATTATCTTCATCTTGTTTCTGTGGCACGACGCTTACCAGGCATTTTTCTTTATCGGCCGACTCCGCGTGGAGGAATTTGGCATTGGACTCGGCAGCCTGATCATGCTGGCGAATGTCATTCTGCTCACCTTGTACACGCTTTCCTGTCATTCACTGCGTCATCTCGCTGGCGGCAAGCTCGATTGTTTTTCCTGCACGTCATTTGGTCCGCCGCGCCACACTGCATGGAGTCGACTCAGCATTTTGAATGAACGCCACATGCTGTTCGCGTGGGCGAGTTTGATTTCTGTTGGCTTCACCGATTTTTACATCCGCATGCTGGCTTCCGGAGCTTTCAAGGACATACGAATCCTGTGACCCCTCCCTACGAAACGCATGAACATGACGTGCTGATTGTCGGCGCCGGCGGCGCGGGACTGCGCGCGGCGATTGAAGCGTTGGCTCAAGGCGCGCGTGTTGGCCTGGTCTGCAAATCGCTGCTCGGCAAGGCGCACACCGTCATGGCGGAAGGCGGAATCGCCGCGGCTATGGGCAACGTGGATAAAGCCGATGACTGGCGCACCCATTTTCGAGACACCATGCGCGGCGGAAAATTTTTGAACAACTGGCGCATGGCGCAACTGCACGCGCAGGAAGCGCCGGAGCGCGTTCGCGAACTCGAGCAGTGGGGAGCACTCTTCGATCGCACCGAGGACGGACAAATTTTGCAGCGCGCGTTCGGTGGTCACACGTTCAAGCGCCTGTGTCACGTTGGCGACCGCACCGGCCTCGAGCTGATTCGAACGCTGCAAGACCGTGGTGTGCAGCAGGGCATTGACGTCTTTATGGAATGCACCATCACGAGGCTGATCAAGGATGGCGATCGAATCGCTGGCGCGTTCGGGTACTGGCGAGAACAGGGCCGCTTCGTAACTTTTAAAGCGAAGTCCATCGTCATCGCCACCGGCGGCATCGGCAAAGCCTGGAAAATCACTTCGAATTCCTGGGAATACACCGCCGACGGCATGGCGTTGGCCTACGAGGCCGGCGCCGAACTGCTGGACATGGAATTTGTGCAATTTCATCCCACAGGAATGGTCTGGCCTCCGGGCGTACAAGGAATTCTAGTCACCGAAGCGGTGCGCGGCGAAGGCGGCACGTTGAAAAATAATCGTGGCGAGCGCTTCATGGAAAAATACGATGCAAAACGCATGGAGCTCTCCACACGCGACGTGGTGGCTCGCGCGATCTACACCGAAGTGAAAGAAGGCCGCGGCTCGATACACGGCGGCGCATATCTCGACATTTCGCATAAGCCCGCAGAATACGTGAAGAAAAAACTGCCCAGCATGTATCACCAGTTCAAGGAACTGGCCGACGTGGACATTACCATCGGACCGATGGAGGTCGGTCCCACGTGTCACTACATGATGGGCGGAATTCGCGTTGATGCCGATCCACTGTGCCTGGACTTTTTGCCGCGGGCGAAGCGGCCGCGGGGTTGCACGGTTCGAATCGCTTGGGCGGAAACTCTCTGTCGGATTTGCTGGTGTTCGGAAAGCGCGCAGGAAAAGCCGCAGCCGAACATGCCAAATCTGTGCCAAGCGGTTCTTTGGATGCAGCGCAATTGCAGGATGCCGAACGTGAAATGCTTGCACCGTTCGAACGCACCGACGGCGAATTCCCCTATGAACTTCATCGCGACCTGCAGGACTTTATGCAGAGCCTGGTCGGAATTTTCCGCACCCAAGAAGATTTGCATAAAGCGCTCGGCGAACTGGAAAAATTGCAACCGCGTCTGCAGCGAATGCGCGCGGACGGCTCACGCATGTTTAATCCCGGCTGGCACCTGACGCGCGATCTGCGCTCGATGGTGTTGATTTCCGAGGCCGTCACGCGCAGCGCGCTGGCTCGCCGCGAAAGCCGTGGCGCGCACAGCCGCATCGACTACCCGAATTTCGATGACACTTGGGGCAAACAGAACAACATCATTGTCAAACGCGGCGAGCAGATGATGCTGGAGCAACGTCCGGTAGATGAAATGCCTGCAGAGCTAAAAGCGATTTTAGCGGAGGACAAATAATGCCAGACGCGACAATGGTAATCGGCGCAATGGCCGAAGCGATTCTGCGCGTGTTTCGCGGCGACCCTGAAGGCGGCAGGCCGGTGGACTACCAAGTGCCGGTCGCGCCAGGCATGGTGGTTCTCGACGCGCTGCACTCGATACAGAATCATCAATCGCCAGATCTGGCCGTGCGCTGGAATTGCAAAGCGGGCAAATGTGGCTCCTGTTCCGCGGAAGTGAATGGCCGTCCTCGACTGACCTGCAAAACGCGCCTGGATTCACTGCCGCTTAACGAACCGATCACCGTCTCCCCGTTGAAAGCCTTTCCACTCATCAAAGATCTGGTCACCGACGTTTCCTGGAATTATAAAATCAATAAAAAAATTCCCGCGTTCCAACCGCGCGCAGGCGTCGAATGGAAGATGTACCAGCGCGACGTTGACCGTGTACAGGAATTCCGCAAGTGCATCGAGTGCTTTCTCTGTCAGGACGTCTGCCACGTGTTGCGCGATCACGCCAAACACGAAAGCTTCGGCGGGCCACGCTTTTTCGTTCGAACCGCCTGCCTCGAAATGCATCCGCTCGACGGCGCGGATCGCATCGGCCCGCTTAAAAACGAACTCGGCCTCGGCCTGTGCAACATCACCAAATGCTGCACTGAAGTCTGCCCCGAAGAAATTCACATCACCGACAACGCCATCATTCCGCTGAAGGAACGCGTTGTGGACCAGTATTACGATCCGGTGATGATGCTGGTACGCAAGATTCGCAGTGCGTGATTTTCTTTAGACGCGGGGGGGCTATGAACTACCAACTAAAATCCATCTCCAAAGCCGGCATCGCCGAAGCTCTCGCCAAAGTCGAACTCTACCGCTACCTTAACGAACCCGAAGAATCCGAATCCATCTGCCGCGATATCCTTGCAGTCGATCCGAATCAACAGTTAGCTCTGCGCCTCCTCGGTCTCTCCATCACCGATCAATTCAACGGCGGCGTTTCCGATCGCTACCAGGAAGCCGAAGAATTATTCGCCCGCCTCAGTGACCGCTACGAACAGCACTACTACAAAGGTCTTCTGCAAGAGCGCCGCGCTAAAGCCCAGCTCCGCGCAGGCCAGTTGCCCCACGCTGTTCTACCTTTACTCGAACGGGCCCTGCACTGCTTCGCCGAAGCCGAAAAAATCCGCCCCACAGGAAACGACGACGCCATCCTCCGCTGGAACCGCTGCGTCCGCCTCCTGCAAACCCCCTCCCTCGCCTGGGAAGAACAACTAGTATCCTTTGAAGCCGACGACGCCCCGCCTCGCTAATGTTCTTCTTATGCCGTCATTCCGAGCGAAGCGAGGAATCTTTGTTCTCTTTCTTTGCCGCGTTTGACGCTGTTTATCGACGATGTTAGGCTGCCCGTTCGCCAAACACCCATGCGCGCCGTCGACCTCATCCGCAAAAAACGCGATTCGCAAGAACACTCCCGCGAAGAAATTAATTTCTTGATCTCCGGCTACACCCGCGGGGAAATTCCCGATTACCAGATGTCCGCATGGCTCATGGCCACGTGGATTCGCGGTCTAAGCGGAGCCGAAATCGCCGGCCTCACCGAAGCCATGCTGCACTCGGGCGAGGTCGTCACCTTCCCCGAGCTCCCGGCAAAAAAAGTAGACAAACATTCCACCGGCGGAGTAGGCGACAAAACTTCGCTCATCCTTGCTCCCATCGTCGCCGCTGGCGGCCTAAACGTTCCCATGATTAGCGGCCGCGGCCTCGGTCACACCGGCGGCACGCTCGACAAGCTCGAAGCCATTCCTGGATTCAACACCGCGCTCTCGCTCCAGGAATTTCGCAGCGTCTTGGCAAAATGTGGTATGGCCCTCATCGGCCAAACCGCCGAAATCGCGCCCGCCGACAAAAAAATCTACGCGCTGCGCGATGTCACTTCCACCGTCGAAAACATCGGCCTGATTTGCGCCTCCATCATGAGCAAAAAAATGGCCGAAGGAATCGACGCGCTGGTTCTGGATGTAAAAACCGGTTCCGGCGCCTTCCTGCAGAGAGAAGAAGACTCCCTCCGCCTTGCCGAATTGATGGTCGAAACCGCGCGCCGCATGGGCAAAAAGGCCGTCGCCCTCATCACCGATATGGACCAGCCGCTGGGCCGCTTCGCCGGCCATGCGAACGAAGTCGTCGAATCCATCGAAGTGCTGCGCGGCCGCGGCGCACAAGATCTCCGCGAACTCAGCATCGAACTCTCGGCTTGGATGTTTTATTTATGCGAACGAGCAAAGTCGGTCGAAGAAGGCCGCGCTCTGG
>Ga0210392_10001474_pt1 | contig 12347 bp, 8 predicted proteins | sample IncBWC30OmetaG_FD_161057 | JGI IMG/M metagenome (GOLD analysis project Ga0210392, IMG submission 161057) | Forest soil microbial communities from Barre Woods Harvard Forest LTER site, Petersham, Massachusetts, United States - Inc-BW-C-30-O ...
CCGCCCAACCCGCTGATGCCACCACCAATACGCCGCCAGTGGCGGTTGCCGATACCAACGCGGCAGCACCCGTGGTCGCCGCTCCGGTGGCGCCTGCGGATGCCACGAATGTCGCGCCTCCAGCCGTGGCCCCGGTAACCGCGGCCACCACCACGCCGGATGCAACAGCTCCTACCAACGCCGCACCGGCAATGGCCACCACCGCCCCGCCGGATGCCGCCGCTACCACTAATATCGCCCCGGCAGCAGCCATGGCTCCAACGAACGCCGCCCCGGCGGACGCCGGCACCCCGGCGCCAGCCGCCAGTATCCCGCTCATCCAATTCTCCGATGTGCCCATCACCACCGCGATCGAAAACCTCGCGCGCCAGGCCAGCATCAACTACATGCTCGATCCCAAGATTGGCTATGGCCAGCCCGACGCCACCGGCCAGATCAAGGCCGAACCCACTTTGTCCATCCGTTGGGAAAACATCAGCGCGGAAAACGCCCTCGTCGCTTTGCTGGATAACTATGGCCTGCAGCTCAACCGCGATAAAAAGACCGGCATCGACCGCATCACCATGAAGGATCCCACGGCTCCGCCGCCCCTCATCACCCGTGTCATTCAATTGCAGTATGCCAGTGTCACCAACATGCAGGAATCGGTCCAGTCCGCCCTCACTGACAAACGCAGCAAAGTTCTCGGCGACCGCCGGACCAGCCAGATGGTCATCGTCGCCACGGAGCCGGAACAGTCCGCCGTGGACACTTTGATCAAGCAGCTCGACACCCCCACCAAGCAGGTTCTGATCGAAACCAAGCTGATCCAGATCAGCAGCCAGCCGTCCACCCATAAGGGCGTGGATTGGTCGTCCACCCTGAGTGCCCAGACCGTCACGTTTGGCAACGGCTCGCTTTCTGGCAATACCGTAGCCCAAACCCCGGGCGCACCGGTGACGGTCACTGATCCGGGTGGTCATACCGGCACGGTCACACCGCCAACAAGTTCAAGCACCATACTGAACCTGCTTCAGGGCAGCGGCGGATTTTCCGCCAGCACGATGGCCGGTTTGATACCCATGACCGGATTTCTTAATGCGGACGGCTTAAAGGCGACGATCTCATTCCTGAACTCGTCGTTTGACGCGCAAGTCATGTCCACACCCAGAGTGGTCACCCTGGACAATGAGACCGCTGTCATTCAAGTCACCCGCCAGGTTCCGATCATCAACTTTAGCGGTGGCACCCAGAACTCTTCGGGCAGTTCCTCGGTGACCTATTCCAACGTCGGCACCATTTTGGAAGTCACCCCGCGTATTTCCGCCAATGAAAAAATCTGGTTGAAGGTGGCCCCGGAGGTTTCCTCCAAGTTTGGCGATGAGACCATCACCATTCCCGGAAATGCCCAAAACCCCAGCTTTTCATTTCCCGTTCCGATTTTCGACATCCGCCGCCTGACCACCCAGGTGCTGATCCCCAATGGCAACACGCTGGTCATGGGCGGCCTCGTCCAAGATGCGCCGTCGGCCACCTACACCAAGGTTCCGATGCTCGGTGATATCCCCGGACTTGGCTGGGCCTTCCGCAGCGAGACCAAGGCCATGAGCAAGGATAACCTGATCATTTTCATGACGCCGACCATCGTCCAGGATACGGATTTCCGCGCCACGCCGTCGGACTTCCTCCAATCCAAACCTCACTCGATGAAGTCGCCGATGGATCCCCATGACATGTGGGACAGCGGCGAAGCGCGCGGCCACTGGGATAATCCCGCGCCGGCGCCGGGCGAGTTCGACCAAAAACCGCCGTTGAATAATTATTGAACCATGTCCGGCTTTATCACCAACACCGCCTGAATTATGAGAACAAAATCTCCCAGTCTTTTAAGGCAGACCTTGCTCTGCTGGTCGGGGGCAATGCTCGCGTTGATGCTCGCAGGTGTCTCCGTTCAAGCCCTGCCGACGGTCGCCACCCTGGGCGGCGGCAGCCCGTTCGCCCCGTTCAACGGGTATGTTGACGGCGACACGCACGCAGCGGCCAAATTTAACAACCCCGTCGGGCTGGCCATCGACCAGTCAGATAACTATCTGTTTGTCGCCGACCGGGACAACAACGCCATACGTGTGCTCCAATTTGACATTGACTTCACCGCCACGTTCACGCCCGTTGACACCAACGGCCTGGTCCTCACGAACCTGTTCATAAAACCGGTTGGTGTGACCATCGATTCCGAATACAACCTGTTCGTGTTGAATCGCGGAAATAACAATAATGGCAACGTCTTGCAATTTGACTATCAGGGGACATTGGTTGCCACCAACCTTGCGAAGATAACCAATGCCAATGCCATTGCTGAGGACGACAACACCAACCTCTACGTCACTGCTGGCAGCAACGTCTTCAAGGTGTCCGTGACCACCGGCACCAAAAGTCTCCTTGCCACCGTCAAGGCCCCCAATGCCCTGCTGAAGGGCATTACGGTCAAACATAATGGTTTGCTGGCCGTATGCGATTATGGGCGCAACGGCATTCTGCTGATCGATCCAGTGAGCGGTGTGATCACCACGAATTCAGGCTTTCATGGCCAGGGTGATTTTGCCAACAACGTGAATGACACATCCCCCGCCAACTCGGCCCAATATTTTTCGCCCAGCGGGATTGCAGAAACCGGTGACGGAACCTTGATCGTCAGCGACTTGGGCAATAACCGTGTCAAGGCGGTGTTGGCCAGCGGCGTGGAAACGAACATTTACGGCGTCGCTTCAACTTATTGGAATTTAAGTTATTTCCCGGGCTGGGCCGATGGCCAGGTGCTCATCCCAGACTCAAAACCGCCCAACGTCTCGAGCCGCCTGCCCAATGGCGTCGTGTTCGCCAATGACGGTTCCGTCTATGTGTCTGAGGACTATTATCATCTCATTCGCAAAGTTTCCGGGGCCGGCTTGGCGCTGCCGCCGCCCCCGCCGGTGCCTCCCCCGGCGGCTCCGACCGGTTTGACGGTGGTTTCAACAAATTTCAATACCGTCACCCTGCGCTGGCAGGGATCCGATGGGGCGACCAATTATTTCGTGAAGCGTTCGCCCTCATCCGGCGGCCCCTACGCGGTGATTGGCTCGGTGCCTGATACCGGAGCCCAAACTTATACCTTCACCGATACGTCGGCTGTCAATGGCTTTACAAATTATTACGTTGTTTCCGCCGCCAATGCTTTCGGCGAAAGTTCAAATTCAATGGAAGTCGGTGCCGTCCCGCCGCTTCCTCCGGTGGCCAATCCCAAGATCGGTTATGTGGATTTTCCGGCGACCTCGCTGCCAGTGGCGTTTACATCCGTCTTTCATCCGGTGAACTCATTTATATTCAATAATGACGTGCTCTTGGTGATTGTTGGTGAGGTGGGAAGCCAAACCTTCTACAATTTTGCCGCCACGCCCACGAACGGCACGATTCCCGACCCCAATTCGTCCTCCTCTTCGGCCCCGTCGGGATATCAGGACGGACTGTTGCCCTCACAGGTGCAGCCCTTCTCGATTGGTCAGCCTGGCCCGGATATCACCATCAAGGCGATTGGTGAAAAGTCCACCAGTCCGCCGACCCCCAATAGCGCCATCACCCAGGCCCGGTTTCAATTCATCACCGCCAATCCGGTCATTTCCGGCAATAATGCCGCCAACTTTGTCATCAGTGACATCACCACGGGGGCGCATCTCTACTATACCTTGGATGGTTCCGACCCCTCGGCCACCAACCCGGCGGCAACCGATCTGGGCGTTTCTCTGAATTCGTCCAACACTTGGCCCGTTACCTTCTCGCTGCAGTCCGACACGCTGTTTAAGATCCGCGCCACCCGCGCGAATTACCAGGACAGCGGCATTGTTTCGAATGTGTTTCTGGCTTCCAACTTCCAGCCTACCACCATTTCATTCGGCTTTGGGAACGGCGAAGGCTCCAGTGCTTTCATCGCGTCACCCGGGCAGACATTTTATGCGCCGGTCACCATGACCCTGGCTGGCACTCCAACCATATACAGCTTGCAATTCGACCTCACCGTGACGAATGGCGTCACGAATTCAGGACCACCCATCGCGCCCGGCTCATTCAGCTTCCAATCGATGCTGGAAAAACCGATTCCTGGCATCACCCCGACGGTCTATGAAGACATTCCGCCAGCGATGTTTGCCGGCGGTCAGCCCGTACCCAATCCGGTGATTCTTCCGGATGGATCTACTGGCTTTAGCGGTCTTTTGATCACGAACACCGGGTTAAATTTGTTGGGCGTAGCCTGGTTTGAACGCTTCGGGGCGACCAATCTGTTTGATACCACCAAGCAGACGCTCATTTCCTTCTCGCAGGCGCATGACATTCAATTCTTGGCCGCTGGTGGCAAGGTTATCGTGGGTGGCTATAATGTTCTGATTCCTGCATCGGCGCAGTCAAACCAGACGTATCAGATCCAAATCACCCGTCCGACTGTCACCGTTGACGGCGTTGGGGCCTCCGGATCCAGTCTTTTCATTGCCTCGCCCACGAACGGTGGCACTGGCGCCGGGTCAGTCAACGCCCTGAAATACATCACTGTCGGCCAGTTCAGATACCTTGTTGGCAGCACCTATCCCTTCCGCTGGTTCAACGCTGGTGATTTTGGTTCCAGCAACCTTGTGAGCGCGGATGTGGTGCAAGTGTTCCAGTCCGCCATCTATGGCGCAAATAATCCGCCGCCCGGCAGCGATTTCTTTGACGCCATGGACTCCAGCGGCAATCTGGGGGCGCTCGACACGGACGGCGCGGATTCGAATTTCGGTTACTATACGAATGCTAATCCGTCGGGTATTGGGAGTACTGTGATTGTCAATCCGCTGTTTGATGGTAACGACACCACCATCAACCAGGATGTCTTCGGCGATGGATTCTTGGACGTCTCCGACGTCTATGTGACCTTGCGCCGTTCACTGGATCCCAGCCTTACGTGGTATCGCCGCTTCTGGAACAACAACGGCCAGCGCGTGGCCGATACCGCCGCCAACATCCCTGCCAGCAAGGCGGGAAGCGGGAGCACCAAAGCCCCCGGTTCGCTGGCGTCAAAATCATCGGTCAGCAACGCCATACCGCCGCTGGTGAACTTTAGCGCCGGCGATGTTGTTGGTGCCGCCGGGCAAACGGTGTCGGTCCCCATCTCGGCGACCATCGTCGGCAGTTACCCGCTGCGCGTGCTCATGTTGAACCTCACGGTCACGCCGCTGGACGGCTCGCCTGCCCTGACCACCGGTGTCTCATTCTCCCAGACCGCCGCAGTGCTTGGTGCCCCCTACCTCACGGGCTCATCGAGCACGGGCAATTACTCCGCCGTCTGGCTCAATTCCACCAACACCGGCCTCAGCAACTCGGTCGTCATCGGCAACTTGAACGTGAAGATTCCTTCTAACGCGAACAGCAATTCTGCCTACGCCATCCACTTCGACCATGCCTCGGCGTCGCCGAACGGCCTGGCCTCGTTCCCCAATCACGTGCTGACCGGAATCCTTTCCACCTCGAGCCGCACCAACTCCAGTTATCAGGACGGCATTCCGGATTCCTGGCGCCTCCGCTGGTTTGGAACCGTTAACAACGTCCTGTCTGTCTCGAACGCCTGCCCGTCCGGCGATGGCGTGGACAACTGGTACAAGTACATCGCCGGCATCGACCCCAATGTGGCCGGCGACTTCCCGCAGACGAAGACCAAATCTCCGGGCGTGCTCGGCTACAACTACGCCATCCACTGGCCGTCCGTTAACGGCAAGAAATACGCCATTGAAGGTGCCAACACCCTGTTTGGTGGCACTTGGTCCGCCATGGCCACAAACACGGGCACTGGCAACGACATGGAATTCGACGATAACACCACCAACAAGGTGAAGTTCTATCGCGTACGCATCCTGCCGTAAACAATTAAGCAGTCTCAAACGGCGCGTTCATCTGAACGCGCCGTTTTTATTTGGCCGCATCCAGCGCGCGGAGATAGTCGAAGGAATAAAGCCCTGTGTTATGCCCGTCCGCCCAGACCGGCTGGATCGCATAACCGCCCACCACCATGAACTTGGCCAGCACAAAGGCCTTCGCGGCCAGTGGTTGTTCCGGGTTCTTGTAGAGGTTGCCCATGATGTCCGTCTCGCCTTTGCAGCCGGCACACGGGCAGGCACGGCGCAGGGTTTCGAGTTGGATAAAGCTTTCGCTGCCGTCGCTCCACCGCACGGCCAGTTCGTTCCCGATCTGTTGGATATCTTGTGGCCGCATATCAGCGCTTTCCGAGCTGCCGCTCAAAGGCCGCCAGCGTCTCCGGGCTGACGTGATGCTCGATGCCCTCGGCATCCATTTCCGCGATCTTGTCCGCCACGCCCAATGAGCGCAGGAAGGACACCACCGTCTGGTGCCGCTGCCGGCATTCTTCCGCCAGCGTGCTCCCGGCCGGCGTCAGGAAAATGGCCCGGTACGGCTTGGTGTTCACGTACCCTGCCCTTTGCAGCCGCGCCAGCGTCCGGTTGACCGTCACGTGGGTCACGCCGAGGCGCCGGGCCAGGTCCACCACCCGTGCCTCGCCCAGGGTCGTCGTCAGGTCGGCGATGGCCTCCACGTAATCCTGGGCCGTCTCCACCGCGCGGTCGCGGCGCAGGCGGCGGAGGTTCTCCACTTGTTGCGAGGACGGGCGTACGGCGGGCTTGCGCCCAGGCACGGTTTTTTTGATCCGGCGTGGCATGTTCCGCCCAGTGAATCGCACCCGCGCCGTACAGTCTAGGCTTTAATTTGTAACCTAGGCTACATTTCATTTGACGCCCGCGGTTTTGTGGTGTAACCAATGCTACATCTGTTGATGAAGTTTGCTTGGAAAAGATCCGGTTCGTCGCCCAGCCTGGCGGAGGTGCATCGCACCATTCCGGTGCCGTCATCCTTTGGGTTCTGGCGCAAGCTGCTGGCCTTCTCCGGCCCCGGCTACCTCGTTGCCGTCGGTTACATGGATCCCGGCAACTGGGCCACCGACCTCGCCGGCGGCTCAGCCTTCGGCTATTCCCTGCTCTCGGTCATCTTGCTCTCAAACCTCATGGCCATCCTCCTGCAGTCGCTATGCGCCAAGCTGGGCATCGTGACGGGCCGGGACCTCGCCCAAGCCTGCCGCGACAGCTATCCCAAGCCCGTGGTCATCACGCTCTGGCTGATGTGCGAGATCGCCATCTGCGCCTGCGATCTGGCCGAAGTCATCGGCTCGGCCATCGCCCTCAATTTGTTGTTCAAGCTTCCGCTTGTCTGGGGTGTCTGTCTCACCGCCCTCGACGTGCTGGTGGTGATGTTTCTCCAGAATAAGGGCTTCCGCTACCTCGAAGCCCTCGTCATCGGGTTGATTCTGCTGATCGGCGGCTGCTTCCTACTGGAAATACTCTTTTCCCGGCCCGACATCCGCGAAGTGCTTGGCGGCGTACTGCCCAAAATGGAGATTGTCCGAAATCCGCAGATGCTCTTCGTCGCCATCGGCATCCTGGGTGCCACGGTGATGCCTCACAACCTGTACCTGCACTCATCCATCGTGCAGACCCGTAAATACGAACAGACCGCCGACGGCAAGCGTGAGGCCATCAAATTCGCCACGATCGACTCGACCTTGGCGCTCATGTTTGCCCTCTTCATCAATGCTGCCATCTTGATCGTTTCTGCGGCCACGTTTCACTCACACGGCCGGCATGACGTGGCAGAAATCCAGGACGCCTACCAGCTCTTGAGTCCAACGCTCGGCATCGGCATCGCCAGCGCCATCTTTGCCATCGCCCTGCTCGCTTCCGGCCAGAATTCCACGCTCACCGGCACGCTCGCCGGTCAGATCGTGATGGAAGGTTTCCTTAATATCCGCTTGCGACCCTGGCTGCGCCGGCTCATTACCCGGCTCATTGCGATTGTACCCGCCGTCATCGTCACCATGATTTACGGCGAAAGCGGCACGGCCAAGCTGCTGGTCATCAGCCAGGTCATCCTGAGCCTGCAACTGTCGTTTGCCGTCATCCCGCTCATCCTGTTCACCAGCGACCGGCGCAAGATGGGGGAATTTGTGAATGCGCTCTGGATGAAAATCCTTGCCTGGCTCGTGGCGGCTGTCATTGTCATCCTGAATGTGAAATTCCTGTTGGATTACTTTGGTGTCACCGGTGCCCAACCGTGAACCGGCATGTATAAAAAAATCCTCATCACCCTCGACAACAGCCCGGCGGATGAAGCCATCCTGCCGCACGCAGCCGAGCTCGCGACCCGCTTCGGCGCGGAGATTCTGCTGTTGCACGTGGCCGATGGTTTTGCCGCCCGCTGCTTCGACCAGTTGAAGCTCGCTGAATCCGAGGAGATCAAGGCCGACCGCGAATATCTGGAAAAAACCGCGAAGCACCTTCGTGCCAAGAAACTCTCCGTGACCACCAAGCTGGCGATGGGCAATCCGCCGGCGGAGATCCTGAAAATGGCCGAGAGCGAGCATTGCGACCTCATCGCGATGGCCGGGCACGGCCACCGCCTGTTTGGTGACATTTTTCACGGCAGCACCATCACGGAAGTCCGCCACCAGACCTCCATCCCCCTGCTCGTCATCCGCGCGAAGAAAAAGTGACCGGCTGGCGGTTACAGTTTCACCAACGTCGAATCCGCCGGCCGCTCCACAAAATGCAGCAAGTTGCCTTCCGGGTCCGCAAAGAAGATGATCCGTCCGCCGCCCGCCGCCGCCCGTTCGGCTTCGGTGAATTTCACCCCGCGCTTTTCCAGTTCCGCCTTGGCCGCATCGAGCGAATCCACGCGCAGCGCCAGGTGGCGGAAGCCCGCCAGCTTGTTGTTGGCCGTGTCCGGCAGTGACTTGTCCGCCGCATAGAGTTCGAACCATACGTTGCCGAGCGAGATGAGGCAGGTCGGCGGGTTCATGCCGTTGTCAAAAACCGGCTTCGCGCCCAGCACGCGCTCATACCACGACTTCAGGGAGGCCGGGTCCTTGGCCACGATGGCGATGTGTTCAACTTTGATGTTCATCCGCAAATTAAAAATTAAAAACGGGTGATTAAAAACAAAATTCGCGCGCTAATTTCAGGTTCACTCGCCGCCGAAACGTTGTATCATCGCCCCACCAAATTATGAACGTGGAATCCTTTCTCAAGCAACGGCTCGTCTGTGTCGCGGTCATCGACAAGGTGGATGACGCCGTGCCGCTTGCACAGGCCCTCATCGCCGGCGGATTGAACTGCATCGAGGTCACCTTTCGCACCGCTGGCGCCGCGGAATCCATCGCCCGCATCCGCAAGGCCCTGCCCGATGCCGTCGTTGGCGCCGGCACCCTGCTCACCGCCGACAACGTCAAGGCCGCCCTCGACGCCGGCGCGCAGTTTGGCGTCTCGCCCGGCCTCAGCGAGGCGGTTTCCAAGGCTGCGCACGACAAGCAGTTCCCGCTGTTCCCCGGCGTCATCACCCCCACGGAGATCATGGCGGCGTTGGAACTCGGCTGGAAGCACCTGAAGTTTTTTCCGTCAGAAACCTTCGGCGGCGTGAATGCGCTGAAGGCGCTCATCGGACCGTTCGGCCACACCGGCGTGAAGTTTATCCCCACCGGCGGCATCACGGCGGCCACGCTTCCCAACTACCTCGCCATCCCGCAAGTCGCCGCCGTGGGCGGTTCCTGGATGGCTGAGCGCAAGCTCGTGGCGGACAAGGACTGGGCCAAGATCACCGCCCTGACCGCCGAAGCGATGAAGGTGATCTCCTCTGTCCCGGCTAAATGATCAGCCCGGCTCAATTTGCGACATCCGATTTACAATGATGTGCCGCATGTCAAAGATCGCGTAAATCGTCTATCGTAAATCCAAAATCTCAGATCAGTTGCCCACCGTCACCTGCAACGGTGCATCACGCCGTTCCGCAAACCGTTTCACATACGCTTCCCACTGCAAGTGGTTCGTGAAATCACCGCTGCGATCCCAGGACGCGCCAAAGTAATACGAGAACGGCTGGCCCACCTCCGCCTGCGTGACGGCGAGCTGCGTGCGTATGGGCGGATACCCCTCGTGCGTCGGCTGCGGCACGTTGGCGTGTTTCTTGGAGTCCGGCATGCCCGGATCGTCATTGGTGAATTCCTTCACCGCGCCCTTGGGCAGCACGATGGCCACTGCCGTGATGCCCTTCGGCTGATCTTCCGGCTGCCAGTACGTCAGCCAGCCTTCGCTCACATCGTTTGCCAGAAATTCCTCCCGGTTGGTCGGACAGGCCCGTTCCGCCACGCCGATGCCGATCGGCAACGTCGTTTTATCATCGCTCGCAAAGGTGCTTTGCGCCTTCGTCATCCACGAGCCCGCATCGATGCTGTAACGTTTCGTCTCGGAAACCATCCGGCCGCCGCCCGCATCCCACGCGTCGTACGTCAGTTCAAACTCCGAACGGATCGGTCCGCTCGTGATCAGCTTCCAACTGCGATAGTTGCTCGAGGTGTAGAGCTTCTTGCCATCCCAGATGCCCACGCCACCGCAGCCGCGGCTGTGTCCCACGCGATAATCGTCCATGAACGAGCCGTTGTCCTCGTGATAATGCTTCGTGGCATACATCGTGTCCACGATGAGGCCGCGATCCTTTTTGATCCAGACATCCGGCCCGCTGCTGATGGTGTTCTCGGCCTTGATGAGCGCCAGCCCGTACGTGCGATGCGCAATGCGGTCGCTCTCCCACGCAAAATCGTCGAAACGTTCCGGCACGTACCGCGCCATCGTCTTCACGATAGGTGGAGGTGTGGCGGCCAGAGCGGTTGCGTCCACAATGTGAAACGTCCGCGCCTCGCCAGGAGCCAGGTCAACCTGGAAAAGTAATTTTGTAATGCCATCCTCTGAATAAACTTGTGAATCCAAGATGCGAGAAGAAAGCCCATCCATAACGCAAGGCGTGGGTATTGTTTTCAAAATAATTGCGGTTAACGAATGAGTCCACTCGTTCCCACGAATGTTAATTTCAACGGTTTCACAATCGCGTCTAAAATTTGCCGGGTTTATAACTGGGAAAGCAAAACCGGACGAACTTGTTTTCGCGCTTTCCAAAACCGCCATCCGGTAGACCTCGCTGCCCGCCAGCAGAAACGCGCCCACGCCATAAACCTCCGTGCCATCCTCCGCAAATTTCTTCGGGTCCGCGCCGATCGGCTGCACATGCGTCAGCTTGCCATCCGCCGCCACACAGCCGACCAATGCCGTCCACGCCTTGCGCACCGCCGGTTCATACTTCGCGCGATCCAGCAGCCCTTGGTTCACGCCCCACGCGAGCGCGTAGGTGTAAAAGCCGGAACTGCTGGTCTCCTTGAGCGGATAGCTGTCCGGGTCGAGCAAACTCGCGCGCCAGAGGCCGTCCGGCTGCTGGCAGGTCAAAATTGTTGCAGCCATGTCCTTGAACTGCTTCTCAAAGCGCGCCCGCTCCGGATGATTCATCGGCAGGTATTGCAATGTCCGCACCAGTCCGCCCATCACCCAGCCGTTGCCGCGGCCCCAGAACACTTTCTTCCCGTTCGCCTCGGTCTTCTTGAAATAGGTGCTGTCGCGGAAAAACAGATGCTCATCCTTGTCGTAAAGATAATCCGTCGTGCGCCACCAGTTTTTGATGGCGAAATCCAGATAGCGGTCGTCGCCTGTCACCGCCGCCAGCCGCACCCACGTCGGCGGACCCATGAACAGCGAATCGCACCACGACCAATTTTCCCGGGCATTGGGATTCGTCGCCTTCGCAAAATCCAGGCTCGTGACCGCCGACGGCTTGGCCAAGATCGCGTCAAATTTTTCGCGCAAAGGCGCGATCATCTTCGGCGCGCGATACAGCATGTACAGTTCCGCCCACGTCTGGCCGATGCAATGATCGTCCGCATCGTAAAACCGCTGGCCCAGCTTCCAGTCATTCGTTTCGCCCAGCGCCAGCATGGCCTCGCGATATTTCGCGTCGCCCGAGATGCCCTCCAGCGCCATGAACCCCGCAAACCCCGCGCCCTGCGTCCAGTCCGTGATCTTGTGCGTGGAAGGATTCGCCAGTTGCCAGTCCGCCACGCGCTGCATCACGTCCAGCACGGGCTTCGGGGCGATTTCAGCGGAAGCGGTCTGCGCCTGCGCCGTGGCGGTCAGAAAGATGCCCGCGACCAATCCGGTGGAAAGAACCAATAATTTTTTCATGTGGATGCAATTCGGATAACAGATGCCATTGTAGATGTCGAAACGATAAAATGGTTACTGGATGTTTGTTCTAGTGCGTTTCAATACCCCCCCATGAACCAAGACGCCCCCTTTTTGCCAAGACGCTGGAACCTTTTCTCCCTCTCCCCGGGGGAGAGGGCCGGGGTGAGGGTGAGCGTAAAACAAATT
>Ga0210392_10001476_pt1 | contig 12334 bp, 18 predicted proteins | sample IncBWC30OmetaG_FD_161057 | JGI IMG/M metagenome (GOLD analysis project Ga0210392, IMG submission 161057) | Forest soil microbial communities from Barre Woods Harvard Forest LTER site, Petersham, Massachusetts, United States - Inc-BW-C-30-O ...
CGAACCCATATCGAAGTGCTCTCATGGACTTAGTCCTCCTTTGGATTTTCCGAGAGACTTTCCGTACCGTTCTAGTTTTCCTTACTTGGCCAGACCCGGCCCGTACTTTCGCATATTCGAAAAACTCGGCGGAACCCAAATTAGAACTGCGCAATTGCCTCGCGGATTCCGGCTTAGTTGAAGGCACTCGTGCGCTGCATTAAGGCGGTCAATTTCACCAATGCGTTCATTGTCGGGCAGCCGTGGATTGCCTCCCGAGAAGTAAGCTAATATTTAAGGGACGAAACTTGGGCCTACGTGACGGAAAAGGGAAGGAGGCGAAGAGCGAAACCACCCTCCACCTAACGTCGCAGGGAATTTAGGACGAGGTGCGAGTGGCGTCAACCGGAATCGCTATCAATTGCGCGTCCCGGCGGTCACGCCGACCTGTATCTTCTGAGCCAGAAATGAGTCCGACCCCAGATGGCCGCATGGTGCACACCTATGCCATCCAGGGCGACACCGCCAAGGCCAAGGCGGCCTATCAGGATTTCCTCACGCTATGGAAGGACGCCGACCCTGACATCACCATTCTCATCGCTGCGAAAGCCGAGTACGCAAAGCTGAAATAGACGCGTCTATCTTCGCGTCTATCTTCGTTGACTTGCCCTCCTACGCAACCTAAGATGAGCGCCAAATGGCGGACTCCTCATCTCTGATCGGCCAGACCATCTCGCACTACCGAATCGTAGAAAAGCTTGGTGGCGGCGGTATGGGTGTCGTTTACAAAGCTGAGGATACCCGGCTGCATCGCTTCGTCGCGCTGAAGTTCCTGCCACCCGAAGTTGGCCGTGACCTTAACGCGTTAGCCCGTCTACGACTCTTTACCACGGCGGTCAGCCATCGAAAACCGGATTTCACATGCTGGCGAAGATGGGTGTGAACATCGTGGTGGACTTGCGCGGGAACCGCGATGATGAGCGTAAGATCGTGACCCATCTCGGCATGCAGTACGTAGCAATACCGTGGCAATGCTCATTTCCCAAAGATAGAATCTTCGCGGAATTCCTTACCTTGTTGCGGAGGAATCCTGGCAAGAAGATCTTTGTCCATTGCCGTTTGGGTGACGACCGCACGGCAATGATGATTGCATCCTACCGCATGGCCGAAGAGGGCTGGTCCGCACAAAGAGCCGAAAATGAAATGGGGAAGTTTGGCTTTTCCTTCGCCCACAGGCGTCTGATTTGCCCCGGCCTGTCTTCCTATGAAGAGGATTTCCCCCATCACTTTAAGACCAGTCCCGCGTTCCGGGACCTGCGTTAGAACATTTGACTTGTGCCAACCAATCGTAAATGGCAAGCAACCCGACGCTGGAGGCAAACCCGGTAAATCTTCATTCGAAACGCTAAATTAACCATCCGAAAATGGCCTGTCTCTAAAACTACTTCATCGCCTGCCTATTCGACTTACAGCGGGGGGTGCGACCTTCAACTGCTCGAGCTGCACCTGAACGTTGGCCCAGGCCTTGACGTCGCGCTTTGTAGCATAGAGAGCGTCAGGTTCGGAAAAGAAGTGGAGCAACTCCTCGCGCACTGCCGGTGAAGCTCCAGCAAATTGTTGTTCGGCCAACATGCCGAGGAGCTTGGCGTGGGCTTCGTCGTTCATGCGATATTTGCCGGGCCCGGTCATCCCGCCAGTATCAAAATTGTCGTTGATCAATTCAACGTGACCAGCTGCCTCGTCGGACAAAAAAGCCCGGTAACGATCCAGTGTGGCATTGAAGCTTTCCTCAAACATTTTTTCCGTTTGCGGAGTGGGCGTGCGGAATTGCAGCACTCTGAGAGGCCCCAATTTGGGTATCAGTTTGTAGAGGAACGCCAGAAACTTCTCGCCAGAAGTCGGTCGTTGATAGTTTTTGCCCCACTGCTTTTCATAACTTGCGCGAGAGAGGTTGTAAAGAAATTTCTTTTTGGTGATCCCGGGTGCATCTTTTTGGATTTCGCCTTTCTTCAGCGTCCAGGCGATCCGCGTTGCCTCTGGAATCTGCTTGCTGACGGCGCGGCGGTAGGAATTCAGGACCTTGTCTTCGTCGGAAAGGACCGCCTTCAGTGGCAGGCCGTAGGTTTCCTGGAACGCTCGCTCCAGCAGAGGGGTCGCCACCTGAAAGCCAATAAAATCGTGATAGCTGTCTGGAGCATAGCGCTGTCGGGCTATTTCCAGGACGTCGAAGCCAAATTCCGTTTTGACATGCGCGAGGGGGTCATCTTCGTACGCTATGCTGTCGCCATATTTCTTCTTAAGCTTGGGATAGAGGAGGGGTACGGCACGGTTAGTTGCAATGGGATGACCTGCGTTATCTGCGACATAGTGTGCGAGTGCGCCCAGCGCAAAAGCATAATCATTCAACTCCTTCGATTCCCGCGCGTCGCGGACGAGCGCAAGAACGAAATCACCACTTCTCACATAGTGGGTGAGATCGCTGAAAAAGACGCTGCCATGTGGGTAATAGCCCAAGTCTTGAATAATGGCGCCCCCGTAGGCGTATCCGTGTGCCTGGCGCAGTTCGTCCGGTGTGGCATGTGGGAAGCACTTGAGCAGGACGGGTTTGATGTTGGTATCCCAAGCAGAGTCAATGATGGCTTCATGAGAAAGCACGGAGTAGGCTGCGCAGCGCGCCGGCCACGATAAAACCAACGCGATAACGCAAACCGCTGCAAGAGCAGTTCTCCAGAAAGCATGTATCTTGGCTCGCAAAATTCTGATTCCTCTCCGTCGCCATCATAACTACAAAGGCGAAAGCCTTTCCCTCGATTTCAGTTCAATCCTAACTGCGTCCACGCACCGAGAAAGTACAAGACCACCCCGATGAGCACGGCGGTCCCGACTACTCCCAGTCCCCCGCTTCTACCAAATAAACGGACTTGCAAGTTTTAGAGGTGGGCATTCACAAAGACCATCAACTTATTCCTCAGCACTATGATGAGACTCTAGTGCCAAGCTACGAACACGGCGACCGCCAATAGACCTAACATCACGCCGTTCCCTGGTCCACGAACTAACGGAGATTAGTAAAATCCCTCAGGATTACCAATGGAGCCACTGCACTAGAGGTACCGGGACCCCTCGTGTTCAAGCTTGCTGGCCTCAATACCTGATTAACGCTAGTGTTTTATCGGATGCGCGTTTTTAACGAGGCGTGAAGGTGGCAGGGTGTTCCGGGCGCGTTCGATGAGTTCGTTTCAGCACCCAACTTGCTGGCGAGTTATCGGTGTGAGCAAAACAAATCAAGACGTTTCGGGAAAGCCTCGGAAAAGTACTTGACGAAACCGCCTTGGCGACACATAAAACATCCACAGCCTTTTTTTTCGGCGAGGGTGTAGCCGTGGTAGTAACCGTAGTCGATTAGACTGATTCGCATGAGCATCGAGTTGGATCATGTGTTCGTGTGTGCCAGCCCAGGTGCTCCGGAAGCTGAGGAGTTTATCCGGTTCGGTTTACACGAAGGACTTCCCAACGAACACCCCGGACAAGGCACTTCGTGTCGGCGTTTCGGCTTCGCCAACACCATGATTGAGTTGCTCTGGGTAAGCAATCCGCGAGATAGCCAGAGCGAAGCTACGGGGCGCACGCTTCTTTGGGACAGATGGTCCGCGAGGGACGGTAGGGCCTCGCCGTTTGGGGTCTGCGTGCGTCCTGCGAATCCTGAGAGCACAGAATTACCATTTCCAGCGTGGGAATATACACGGCAGGGGAAATTTCCTCTGCCGTGCGAATCGGCAGCAAGTCAGTATCGGGCTGGGCGCCAGCAATGGCGCCCGGCTACTCGACCAAGTGGGTACTAGCTCTTGGAAACCAGATGATCATGGCAAGCTGCGAACCATGGCGCGCGAAGAAAATCAAGACGGCTATATCAAAGGAGATGGTGTCCCAACACAATCCTTGAAGACGGCTAGTGCGCCATATTCCGAGAATGAGTGAGGCGGAAGGGTGAGCCGAGGCTTTCTTCAAGGAGATAGATCCAGTGGCTTTCAGCGCACCGGCTCGAAACCGAACTTACTCGTGCAGGACAACACTGAGGAGGGAATCGTGGACTTGAATCTCGCCGTTGTATTTGATGAAGCCCAGTTTCCTGAATTTGTTCATGAAAAAATTGACCCGGGGAAGCCCGCCAGCAGGCTCAAATCCAGCACCTACTTACGCTGGTGAATGAATTCGACCAAGAGCCAATGGCGACATATCGCCGTGGGTTTGCACAAAAGAGATTGAGCCACAAGGACGATGACCCAATCGAATTGTACAGAATTCTGGACTTCTTCGAGACGGTCGGGTTACTTGTGAATCGGGGATACCTCAACGAAGAGGATGTGTGGAACGAGTTCGGAGCTTGGATTCTCAATATAGATGCCGATTCTGATATGCGTCCAAACATAGAGTACGAGAAGCAAAGCGACCCGAACTCATACGCAGCTTATCTATCGCTCGTTGAACGGGTAAAGCGCATTGACGCTGCGCATCATGGCACTGCTTCCCAAGTTTCTAAGCCACAGTTGATGGACTTTTACCGCGAAGAGTTGAGAATTGTCGGCGGTACACAAGTCAGAACCCATGGACCTTCAGCGAAAAGCAGTGATAGACCCACGGTGCCGGGAGCGTGGGCCGGATCTGTTTTAGAAGGAAAAGCCATGAGTGACAAATTATCCATACCAAATCCAAGGCAGGTCGGTGTATTGGTGGTGGATGATGCTGATGTAATTCGCAAAACGCTAAGGAACTTCTTAAGAGAAGAGCCTGCTATAAAACTGTTGGGTGAAGCCAGCAATTTCTCAGAGGCAATCTCAATGACGGCGGCTTTGAAGCCGGACGTGATTCTCTTAGACCTGCATATGCCCGATGACCGCTCATTCAATCCAGAGTTCGTGAAAGCGAATCCCTAGGGGGCACGTGTTCTTGCTATGTCTCTTTCAAGCGATTACGAAAGCGAAGACGAGACTAGGCTTCTTGCTGAGAGTTTTGGTGCGGTCACGATGTTGGACAAGGCAAAGTTGTGCCATGAACTGATTCCAGCGATTTTGCAAACTCGGAGTCGTGCCTCCAGGGGTCAAGGCGCATAGGTTACGTCAGTTTGGTGATACATGGCCTTGTGCCCACAATTCGGGCATTCAAACTCCTTACCGCCTTTTAGCAAATCGGGCCTTGCTGGTAAGTAGAGGTTTTCGAAATCATCTTGAATGTCGAACCGTGCCAAACGCTGATTGCAGTTCCGACAACTAAGGTGCCCAGCTGCCATAAGGCACCTCCCGCTGCAACCACAGTAGGAACCGTCGGACAAGATAGATGTACCTAGGTTGATGTATTTCTTTGAGAGAAGAAGCGCATCAATCGCTTGGTGGCAATCTCACGCCAGTGCCCAGCCAGTAGGCGCGAGTCTACTTCCGTCTCGTGCGCACAGCTCTGGTTTGGGCTGTTTCACTGAATGGAAAATCAGCAGGTCCTGCAGGTCCACTGTCCCTCATCCGAGTGGTCAGTTATGGCTTTTGTGGATTGCCAGCGTCGAGGGTGTCAAGGCCGGCACTCAACTCGCGCACTCCTGCATCCTGGAACTCGTCGAATCCTTCGTCCAGTTCACCCATGGTCTTATGTAGGCCGTCCTCCCCATGCTCCAACTTCCATTCGTCGCCTACCTGCACAAATTTCTGCTGCGCTATGGGGAGAATGAGTGATGCGTGGCCGTACTGTCCCTGAAGCTGAACCAGAAACTCATCATCCGTGTGTTTATTTGCGCTCGTGACTTTCATCGAGATTTTCATGTCTCCTCCCTCGCGAACATAAATGACTTTCTACGGTCAACCCCTCATCGTCCATGCTCGAGCGCGCTCTTCGCAAGAACCACTTTCGGCATCGCTACGTCGAGTCTGCCCTCATTGAATGTTGCTTTAGCCTTCGAGGGATCAACCTCACAGGGCAAATCGATGACGTGGTACATCATTTCCGCGTGCCTATGGGAATGAGGATGCTTTTCAGATTCGGGGCTTTCGCGGGGCTCGGTTTTTCCGCTGATGCTCAGTCGGCGCGGCTCGAGACTCACTTTGATCTCCTGCGTATGGAATCGAGGAACTTCGGCTCGTGCGGTAAGCTGTTCGCGAGACTCCGAGAGGTGGAACTTCACAGGCGTCAGTAGCTTGGATTCCGCGAGAAACCAGTCCGCCCGGTCGTTTCCGTGGACACGTCCACGGCTCTCAAAAATCTCGAAGGCGCGCTGGGCAATCAAATTGAATACGTCTTGTGTATGTTCGAAGAAGTTTTCTTCAACGGACACGAGATTCACATCAGTACTGATTTCGATAGATGACTCAAGTGAAGAATGGTCTTTCATGGCTTCTTCCCTTCCAGCAGAATAAATTCTTATTTCCTGCGCGTGAAAAAAACAGAGGCATCGTTTTGGTGCACCCCGTTCTCGCGCGATCACGCTACCCCGGCCTTGTCACACCGAGAGGAGTCGGCCGAAAAACGACCTGTAGCGGCGCAGTGCAAGACGGAGATCCTCTGTTGAAACGTCATCTCCGCGATCCCATTGGCCCTCGAGCTTCGCTCTTTCAGCCGCGAACATCTCAGCCAAGCGCTTCATAGCTCCCGCGACGAGGCTATCTGCTTGCCGTACTGCCTGTCGAGGCTCGTCAACAAAACCCACTTGGATGGCATCCCACCGTGCGCGAAAATCCTTCGCTTCCTCCGGCGAAAAGAGCGGCGTTGCCTGCTCGTCAAGAGCCGGAGCGGTTGCGGCTCCTGCGGACGAAGCGCCGCCAACGGGAAAGCTCGACACAGCAACAGCTCGCGCCTCTGGTCGCACGCCGGCACCGGCCAAAGTCGCAGTCGTCAGTCCTATTTCCGTCGTTTCGTCTTTAATTTCCTTGGCTTCGTTCATTGGATTTGCTCCTCTTTTAGACCTTGCTCTCCCTGATGACGTAACACACTTTTCTCACTTCCGGACTGAGGTTCATTATGCTGTCTTTGTGCGCGCTAGTTCTGTTTCGCCGACCAACTCCTCAAAAAGTGCCCGGTAGTGAATCATGGCTTGCCGCAGGTCTTCCGTGCTGGCCTCCCCCTGGGTTTGACGAACTGCGATTTCGTGAGCAGAACGGTAGTGTTCGAGAACCAGCGGATGATCCACGGAGATATCCGCCGCACGCTGCTCAAAGTCACTTACTGGATAGCCTCGCGTTGACATCACATCGCGCAGCAGTTGATCGGCTTCCGTTAGTGCTCCTCCGGGACCATCAACGAACCGCGCCTGCACCCTGCGCCAGGACTCTACGAAGCGAGTACGATCACCAGGGCCGAGGGGCTGTATGTGGAAACTCTCCACACGATCGGCCCGCTTATCTAGCACCGCTTCTGCTTTCTGCCGACTCCCGCCTTCTTTCACGGCGCGGTTATACTCTGCGCCACCGAACTGAGTCCGTAGTCTCTCCGTCTTGCGTTTACGAATAGAAAACACAATGGCGATGCCTGCCACCAACAGCACCGCGACAGCGATGATTATGGCTATTTGTACCGTGCCTAACGCGGATAGATTCATAACTTGCCTCCATCTTTTGCTCGATTCCCTAACCAAAAGGTAATAGTTGTGGTTCGGCCGTGCGCAGCACTACAGGCTCACGGATTTTCAACCACTTTTTCCACCGCTCAGGCATCTCTTGCCGTGCGGTATGCTTTTTGACCAGCTTCAACCACGCCGGCGATGTTAGTCTTCACATCGTCTACTGTTTCCTGGGTGCGTCGAGACCATCGCTTGCCCGCCGACGTAGCATCATCTAGACCCTGCTTCGTAGTGCGAGTGATGTAGTGGCGTGTTTTCTTTCCTGAGGCTGGCGCAAAAAGTAATCCAACAACCGCGCCGATTCCAAGTCCCACGGCAAATGTAGTGAACTTGCCCGACCAATTACGGTGATTGACCTGATCTATCCTCGTCAGCGAGCCTGAACTTTCCTTCCACTTGCCCCCTGTTTCGTGACTATTGCTTGCAGTTTCATTCTCAGTGCCTGGTTTCATCATGCTGTCCCCCCTTGTCGAGATCTAAGTTCCGGTACAGAGTCTGCCGAGGCAAATCTCCGCGACTCGATGTGGCGGTACAAATACCTCAGGCGACCAAATGCTGCGGCGTATCGACGAAGACGAAGGCTTTCTTGAGTTCTGTTAATGCAGATGCAGCACACTGAAGGTCGAGAAATTCATCGGTTTCGACCGACGAGACCAATAGCTCTAAGAAGCGGCCAACAACTGCCCTTTCAGCCTCGGCTATGAGCGCTCCCAGTTCGGCATTATCGGTTTCAAGCAAGGCCTCGATGTAGGGTCTATGCCATTCCTTAGATACGGAATAGCCTTTAAGGTGGCCCCTATTTTGAGCGGGAGCAGAGTCATGACACTGTGCGGAGTATGCGTAGAGGCAGACGCTAGTCAGAGATTGCAGCTCAGGTTCGATACCATCGATGGATATTTGCCCCATGTAGTGATGGTCCGAAGGGTTCTGCGTGGCAAGCATTCCGAGTTCGCGTGTATTTTTTCTTCGCAGCATAAGAACTCCCAACAGGAAGCAATATCATGGATCGAATGGGCGTTCTGTCCTGTTCAGCACACGGCTTTAGGGAGCATTTGCAGCCGTAGTGAAGATGTCACCACGCGTCGATGTGAGGCGAACCATGGCCCGGCCAAACCTCCAATTGCGGCTTGCCCACTCTCGCGGTCTGCGCTACGGTTTTGCGGCCACTTCCTGCGCCATGGCCCTGGGCGTGGCGCTCCTGGCACATCGCTATGATTTCCTCAACATGGAATTGCAACAAGGCTCGCGGAAGTTCCAAACCGAAGCGGCAAAGAGTGTGTCGAATTGCACAGCGTGCTCTGATCCCATGCGCAACACTGGCTGGATAAGTCATTACATGATCTAGTAGGAGGGCCCTATGCGTCGAGAACGGGCGCTGAAGGTTGTATTGGTGTTGGTGGGATTGCTTTTTTCGGCTGGCGTTTACCCTGTGACAGAGTCTTTATGGCACGCGAATCAGTCGATGTATACCGAGGATATGATGCTTAGCCTCTATGTCACGCTCGGCATTTTCCTGTTGATGGCAGTGCGTAACACTTCGGCAAATCGCAGCCTGATCGCCTTCACAGCGTGGTCGAGTTTCGCTCACGCCGCTGTTATGGCGGTGATGGCATTCCAAAAGGCGGACGAACGCGGAGAACTGCTGATCGCCGTGGCTGTGCTTGGTATCGTCGGTGCCGCCCTGATCATGCTGGCTCCGGCAAAGCAGTCAGGCGAGCGGGTATTGGCAGCCGTTGTGTAGGCTCGCACTCTAGCGCGCCATACACGCTTGATTTCGCTGGAGTAAAGCGAAAGAGTATGAGCACAGATTGAAATGATGGAACGGATTGCAGAAGCTTCGCCGCGTCCCAGGTCCAGGATTACCGGTGTCGTTTATTTGCTTTACTTTCTGACGGCAGTATCCGCCGAGGTCTTCGTTGGCCGGGGCCGGCATGTTGTATATGACGCCGTGAACCTCATTGCGTACGCGTTCTACATCACTGTGACGCTGCTCTTCTATTACATGTTTAAGCCGGTGAACAGGAGCCTCTCTTTCCTCGCGGCGTTCTCCAGCCTCGCGGGATGCGCCAATGATGTTCTTAGCCTCTTTAATCTCGCTCCCTACAGAATCAACAGCCTGGTATTTTTCGGGCCCTATTGCGTCCTGATCGGATACCTCATTTTCATGTCGACCTTCCTGCCTCGAATTCTGGGCGTGCTGATGGCGTTTGCCGGTTTGGGTTGGTTGATCTTTCTGTCACCGCTCGCAAACCATCTGTACACCTACCTTAAGGCCCTCGGCTTCCTCGCGGAACTATCGCTTTGCCTGTGGCTCCTGGTGAAGGGCGTTGACGTTCAACGATGGAAAGAGCAGGCAAGCGCCGCGGTCGAGTGACGAACCACTCGAACCAATCAACCTGGTAATCGTCCGTACACATCATGAGGAATCCGTCGCGAACCCAGGAGTTGGCGCATATTTTCGGGGCAACCGAGGTCAATGGAAGTGAGGTCTTCGTATCCTTGTCCCTAGCCAAAATGCTATCCGGCGCCAATGCTTTTAGAATCAGCGACACCAGCTCAATCCGCGCTAACCCGAGGACAAAATGAACAATGTTGCAGGCCCTGCGGCAGGCAAAATAACAATTCGCCAACCACAGGCCCTGAAAATTCTGCGGGTTGCTGGCCATCAGATACGTGATGCACATATTCCTCCATTACCGCGCCGAGAGGGAATGCGCATCTGGATTGACGGTGTCCCTTGCACTTTTGTGGGTGTTTTTCAAAATGGCCGAGAAGAATTAAGAGAATCTGGCGCGGCTAACCGTGCCTCAGCAGAAGCAAAGAGAAGTTCAATCCTACCGTCATCCCACATCACAGAGATTCGTTCCTGTCCGTCCTGTGCCGCGTGGACTCTGGTCACCGTTCCGGGTTTTAGCAGTTAGACACGCCATTACCTACCTGGTGACTGTTCGTTTCTGAACAGCGACTTGCGGATGAACTTGTTAGCTTTGGATCGATTAAATGTCCCCAACACATTTGAACTTATTACAGGATCAAGGCTCAAAGGAGCTTGTCCATGAAAAGAATCTTCTTGTTGATCGTTGTGATGGCCTTGGTTGGCCTACCTGCATATGGGCAAAAGGATGAAAACAATCGCATTGAGAATTCCGGCAAGGTCATGGTGGAGATACTCAATGTTCCCGACGATATTCCGGCAGATCTTCTGGACAAGGCGGAATGCGTCATCGTTCTGCCTTCGGTGATGAAGGCAGCCTTCATCGTCGGCGGTAGCTACGGTCGTGGCGTGATGACTTGCCGAAGCGGCAAGGAGTTCATCGGACCTTGGAGTGCGCCTTCCATGATGGCACTTGAAGCCGGCAGCGTTGGCTTTCAGATTGGCGGCGAGGCCACCGACTTCGTCCTGCTGGTAATGAATAAGCGCGGGGCTGATTCTATTCTCACCAGCCAGGTCAAGCTCGGTGGCGACGTGGCTGCTGCAGCCGGACCGAAGGGCCGCGACGCTGCAGCCTCGACGGATGTCACTATGCGGGCGGAAATTCTGTCGTATTCGCGGTCGCGCGGATTGTTCGCCGGGGTCTCTCTGGAAGGCTCAACGCTACGCCCGGATAACGATGGCAACGAGAGGCTCTACGGAAAGGGAACCACCTCAAAGGAGATCGTAATCAATAGTAAGGTTCGCCCGCCCGCCTCGGCGAAATTGCTTCTTTCCACTCTGAACAAGAAGTCGCCGAGGAACAAGTCCGGTAAGTAGGCCTCAGTGGCGCAACGCGGTGGGACAAGCCAGATGGGTCTGACTGAGAAGAGAAGGAGGTCAATAGCTTATGCCTTTACTTCAAATACTGTTAGTTCTGGTCGTGGTGGGAGTTCTGCTCTGGCTGGTCAACAGCTTCATACCAACGCAGGGAACGATTAAGTCCATCTTGAATGGAGTCGTGATCATTGCGGTGGTGTTGTGGCTGCTGAATGTTTTTGGGCTTTTTCATTCGCTCTCCCGCATCCACGTCGGGACATAGACTTTGGCGATGAACGGCTCAGCCGAGAGCTGTGATTTGCATACAAAAATTAATGGTCGGCAACAAGAAGCGCGCCAGATAAGCACGATGACGCATGCACGAATACGGGGTAATGGAGGCAACACGATGAGACCGATTGGAGTTTTGGGTACAACAACAATGTTTCTGCTTTTGGGATTAAGTTTTCCGGCCAGGGCATCTCAGGACCCACAAGAGAAACCACAGAAACAGGAACAACCGGCTAAGCCTGAAAAGCAGCAGCAGGCTCAGGCTGACAAGCAGCAGCAACAGCACGCACAGCAGCAGGCCAAGGGTCAGCAAGATCAGCAACAGAAACAGCAGCAGCAACAGCATGCGCAACAGGCTCAGGCTGACAAACAGCAGCAACAACAGCATGCACAGCAGCAGGCCAAGGGTCAGCAAGATCAGCAACAGAAAGAGCAGCAGCAACAACAGCATGCGCAACAGGCTCAGGCTGACAAACAGCAGCAACAACAGCATGCACAGCAACAAGCCAAGGGTCAGCAAGATCAGCAACAGAAAGAGCAGCAGCAACAACAGCATGCGCAACAGGCTCAGGCTGACAGACAGCAGCAACAGCACGCTCAGCAACAAGCCAAGGGTCAGCAAGATCAGCAACAGAAACAGCAGCAGCAACAGCATGCGCAACAGGCTCAGGCTGACAGACAGCAGCAACAGCACGCTCAACAACAAGCCAAGGGGCAGCAAGATCAGCAACAGAAGA
>Ga0210392_10001477_pt1 | contig 12329 bp, 10 predicted proteins | sample IncBWC30OmetaG_FD_161057 | JGI IMG/M metagenome (GOLD analysis project Ga0210392, IMG submission 161057) | Forest soil microbial communities from Barre Woods Harvard Forest LTER site, Petersham, Massachusetts, United States - Inc-BW-C-30-O ...
GTCGATGGCGACCCAGCGCACAGCGCTGATCTTCTGATCTGTGAGACAGTGAGCGGGCAGATCGCGTGCCGTGTGGTGCTTAGCCCTCCGCAGACGCTCGACGCTGGTTGGAATTTCGTCGGTTTCAAGGAGCTGCCGCGCTTGGCGCACGGCGCGGACATCAATGGCGACGGCTTCTCCGACGTCTTGTTCGGCGAATCTTCGAAGCTGTATGCCGTATTCGGCAAGCGCTCTGGCCTCGCAGACGTAGACGTGACGGCCCTGGGCGACGCGGGCTTCACGCTCAACACCGAAGGCTCCGAGCGTGTGGATTCGGTGACCACCTTGGGTGACGTCAACGGTGACGGCGCGCTCGACTACGCGGTCGGCGTGCCCGGCGCGAGCCAAGGCGCAGGCAGTGTGTACGTGGTGTTTGGCAGCAAGACGAGCGGCTAACGCCGCAGTCTACATGCCGAGTACTTCGATATCCGCCACCAAGATCACGGCCAACAGCAAATCCTGCTCGGTGCCGATGTGCAGTGAGTGCTCGGTGCCGTCCTCCATCAAGTGCAGATCGCCAGGACCGTACCAACGCTGGTCGTGATCGAAATAGCCGCCTTCGAGCACGAGCACGCGCTCAGGACCCACGTGCCGATGACGAGGGAAGGGCATGCCCTTCTTCAGCCGCACGAGGCCGGTGTCCAGCCCGGCCACTGCAGGGCCGCCGTCCAAGTGAAACAGCGAGACCCAGGGTAGCGGGCCCGGCTGCCACTCGCTGTCCTTTTCGGCGCGGGCGAACACCGCGCGCAGCGCGGCCGCGTTCAAGTCGAAGAATTGCATCAGCTTGTCGAACAGTGGCTCGAAGCGACTCGCTTCGAGATACCCGAAGGGGTGCTCGCTGCCGGAGGCTACGGCTTCGAGCAAGCGGGCGCGCCCACGCGCCAGCCCCGCTTGATCCGACTCTGCCGGCTCGAGCGCTGACAGCGACGCGAGCAGCTCCGAAAGCTCGCCTCGCAGCGTCTCGTTCGGAGCCAGCTCGTGCACGAACTCGGGCAGCTCACTGCCAGCAATCAACGGCTTCGTCATGCTTTACCCCCGTGATCGCCCAGCGCTGCACGCAGCGCGCTGAGCGCGGCCGCCACGCGCGATTTCACCGTGCCGATCGGGATCCCCACCTTGCTTGCGATTTCGCTCGAGCTCAGGCCTTCGAAATAACCGAGCAAGAGCACCTCCCGCTGCTCGCTATTCAGCGACTCGAGCACGCGCCGAAGGCGAGCGCGGTCTGGTGCTTCGGAGTCGTCACCGCGCGGGTCGACCACCCCGGACAACCAAGCGCCATCCCCGGTCGGTACCGTGCGCGCCACGCCGGCCGACTTGCGAAAGTCGATCGCGCGGCTGCGTGTGCGGAGCAAAAGCCACGCCTTTACGCTGCCACGATGTGCATCGTAATCAGCGGCGCGGCGCCAGGCCTCTACGAACACGTCGTGCACGATGTCCTCCGCTTCGGGTTTGCCACCGGCGATGCGCCGCGCAAGCCCAAGCATGAGAGGTGCGTGACGGTCGTACAAAGTCGAAAGCGCACGCGTATCGCCGTTGGCGATGGCGCGGACGAGCGCCTCGTCCACGGAGGCGGCGTCTGAGCTTCTGTCTCTGTCACCGTTCACGAGCGCTGAACCGTACCAGCGCCCCTCCCGGCGATCCACCCGGCGCGCGGCGTCGTATTTGGCGAGAGCGCCCGACGCCGAAACCGGCGTCGCTCTGAAACTTGCTACACCCTTTTACGTACGCGCCGACGCCTGCATCGGATCGCTGTATCGCCTCAGTTTCCGGCAGAGCTTGACAGCAGCTCGGCCACGACGAAAAAGGTCGCTGGTTTGGCGGACTTGCCTGAAGAAATCGCGCTCGAGCTGGGCCTGGACGAGCCCCAGGACGAGGCGAGCCTGCGCCGGCTGATCCAAAAGAAGCTCGGCGTGCCTGCGTCGGAGATCCCGGGTGTGCTGGTCGAGAAGCGTTCTTTGGACGCGCGACGCGGTCGAGCTCGCTTTCACTTGCAAGTCGCGCTGTCTAACCCTGCGTCGCGGCCTGCGCTGGGCGGCTTGCCGCTGCGTGAGGTGCGCGAGCGGCCGCGCGTGCTGGTGGTGGGAGACGGCCCGACGGGGCTTTTTTGCGCGTACCAGTTGGCGCGTCACGGCGTGTTCGCGCGCGTGCTCGACCGTGGCAAGCCCGTGCAGCCGCGTCGTCATGACTTGAAAGCGCTGAACAAGCACGGCCAAGTCGACGCTGACAGCAACTACTGCTTCGGTGAAGGCGGCGCTGGAACCTACAGCGACGGCAAGCTGTACACGCGCTCGCACAAGCGCGGCAACGTGCGCGACGTGATCGAGCTCTTGGCGGTGCACGGCGCGCCCGAAGCCATCTTGAGCGACGCGCGCCCGCACATCGGCTCCAACCGCTTGCCCAAAGTCGTCACCGCGCTGCGCGAGCGGCTGGAAGCCGTCGGGCAGCAATTCGAGTTCGGCGCGCGCGTGGTCGGGCTCGTCATCGAAACGCGCGGCGGGCGAAAAGTGGCGCGAGGGGTTCGGCTCTCCGATGGTCGAGAAATCGAGGCCGACGCGGTCGTGCTCGCCACCGGTCACTCGGCGCGCGACGTGTTCGAGTGGCTGGTCGAGGCGGGCGTCACTTTGGAAGCCAAGCCGTTCGCGCTCGGCGTGCGCATCGAGCATCCACAGCCGCTGATCAATCGCATCCAATACGGCAAGGCCGCCGATCATCCGCAGCTGCCCAACGCCGCTTACCGCATCGCGGAAACCATCGACGGTCGCGGCGTGTTTTCGTTCTGCATGTGCCCGGGGGGCTGGGTGGTTCCGGCGTCGACTGCGCCGGGCGAGCTGGTCGTCAATGGCATGAGCTTGTCGCGGCGTGATTCGCCGTACGCGAACTCGGGCTTGGTCGTGGGCATCGAGCCGAGCGATTGGATAAAAGCGGGCTTCTCTGGGGCGCTTGCTGGGGTTCAACTGCAGCGTCAATTGGAGCGCGCAGCATTCACCGCGGGCGGCGGCGCGCTGGTCGCCCCGGCCACCCGCGCGACGGATTTCCTAGCCCGCCGCGCCTCCTCGACCCTGCCAGAATCCAGCTACATTCCTGGGCTAATCGGCTGCGATCTGGCCGAAGTGCTGGACACCGCCGGCATCAACCTGAGCGGTCGCTTGCGCGCCGCGCTGTCTCGCTTCGCCCGCTCGATGCCTGGCTACGTCAGCGACGAGGCCGTACTGATCGGCGTCGAATCGCGCACCAGCTCGCCAGTGCGCGTCCCCCGTGACCCACAAACCTTGGCCTCGCCAGAAATCGACGGCCTATATCCCGCCGGCGAGGGCGGGGGATACGCGGGCGGCATCGTCAGCGCCGCGCTCGACGGCATGCGCATCGCCGACGCCCTGATTCAAAAACTCGCCTAACCTTGCAAGCTTTCCCAAATCCCAAATCCCAAATCCCAAATCCCAAATCCCAAATCCGAATCCCAAATCCCAAATCCGAATCCCGCCAGCGCCGGCATTTTCGACGTCGGAAATCCGACTTAAAGTGCGCGCCAGATCGGTCGCCAAAACCTTGCCAGAGCTGGCGCTTCGACGTCGGAAATCCGACTTAAAAGGTGCGCGCCAGATCGGTCGCCAAAACCCTGCCAGAGCTGGCGCTTCGACGTCGGAAATCCGACTTGAAAGTGCGCGCGAAAACCGGGCCGTCGATCGCCACCACCGGACGCCTCACCAACTAGGCGAAAACAATTGCCGGCAACGCGGTCGGGTGGAGCGGCTGGGTCAGAGCCAGTGCGTTGCGTCGGCGCTGCTTAGGCCGCGCGTAGTGTCAGCTCGGTGATCTCGGACGGTGCGCCGAGCCGCATCGGCGGGCCCCAATAACCCGTGCCACGGCTCACGTAGACGAAGGATTTGCCGAAGCGCGCGAGCCCAGCGACGACCGGCTGTTGCAAGCGAACCAAATACGTCCAAGGCCAGATCTGCCCGCCGTGGGTGTGCCCGGACAGTTGCAAGCCGACGCCGTGATCTTGCGCTTCGAAGATGGTCTTCGGCTGGTGCGCGAGGAGCACCAGCTCGCGCGCGGGGTCTCGCCCAGCGAGCGCTTTCGGTAGATCTTCCCCGTGGCCGCCGCCGAAGCGCTTGGCAGAGTGGTCGTCGACTCCGGCCAAATCGAAGCTTGCCGCGGCGTCACCGATGCTCACGCGCTCATTGCGCAGCACGCGGATGCCCAGCCGCGACAGCTCTGCGCACCACTCGTCGACGCCTGAATAGTATTCGTGATTTCCGGTCACGAAGAACACGCCGTACTTGGCGCGCAAGCTGGCGAGCGGCGCGACATGCTGGGCGAGCTCTTGCACACTGCCGTCGACCAAATCCCCGGTGATGACCACGACGTCCGGGTTTAGCGCATTGCTTTGCGCCACGATGGTCTCGATGAAGCTTTTGTGGATCGTCGGTCCGACGTGCACGTCCGAGAGCTGCACGATGCGCGTTCCGCTGAGTGCTTTCGGTAGACGCGCCAGCGTCACCTCCACGTGACGAAGCTGCACGCCGCCGAGCGCCGAGCGCACCGACCAAAGCCCGAGCGACCCGCCGACGACCGCGGCTGCGCCCGCGATCAGCCGGGCCAGCGCCTGCCGGCGATCGGGGTCGAGCGGCGCTGCGTCGCTGAAGGCGCGGCCGATCTGCCAGACGCCGCGCACCAGGTCTGCGACGCCCAGTGCAAGAACCAGAAACAAAAGTAAGCCGAGCCAGGTCATGGCCAGCCAGACCAGCGCCTCAATAGCGCCACCGAGGGCCTCGCCGAGCGAGCTGCGGCGCAGAAACAGGGTGCCCGGAATCGCGACAAACAGAAAAATCAGACCGTAGGTCAGGGCCCGAGCCAGCGCGGGTGGGAGGCCGGGGTCGCGGACCAGCCGAGACCACACGTAGTAGTGCGCGGCCCCCGTCAGCGTCACCATGATCGACAGGAACAGCGCGAACGTGAGCAGGCGGGTCATCTCTGCGTCATTTATGGGGGCATTCCGAGGTCCTGCCAAGGGGCTGAAAATAGCGCGGCAATAGCGCCGGGAAGGGTTGAAGAACCGGCTCTCTCGGCATACTTATTCGGGGTCGATGGCGAGCGGTCGCCACCGAGCCATTTTCCCATTTGCAGCAGGAGCTAGCGTGGACAGCTATCGGCCCGAATCAGACAAGGATCCCGTCGAGACACGGGAATGGATTGATTCGCTCAAATCCGTGGTCGAGCATGAAGGGCGAGAGCGCGCGCGCTTTCTCCTGGAACGGACGCTCGAGGACGGCCGTCGCCAAGGCGTGGCTCCGGTGCTGCCGCTCAACACCGACTACGTGAACACGGTCCGCCTCGAAGACCAGCCCGAGTTCCCGGGCGACGAAGCGCTCGAGCGCACCATCCGCCGCATCATCCGTTGGAACGCAGCGGCCATGGTGCACCGCGCCAACAAGAAATACGACGGCCTGGGCGGCCACATCTCGACTTACGCCTCTAGCGCCACGCTGTACGAGATCGGTTTCAACCATTTCTTCCGCGGCAAAGACGGTGACGGCCTGGGCGACCAAGTCTACTACCAGGGTCACGCCTCGCCGGGCATGTACTCGCGCTCGTTCCTCGAGGGTCGCATTACCGAGGACCACATGCACCACTTTCGCCGCGAGACCGAGCGCGGCCGTGGTTTGTCGTCGTACCCGCACCCGCGCCTGATGCCGGACTACTGGGAGTTTCCGACGGTCAGCATGGGCCTCGGCCCGATCGGCGCCATCTATCAAGCGCGCTTCAACCGTTACATGGAGAACCGCGGCTTGGCGGACACGTCGAAGTCGCACGTGTGGTGCTTCGTGGGCGACGGCGAAACGGACGAGCCGGAAACGCTCGGCGCCCTCCGCATCGCCGCTGGCGAGAAGCTCGACAATCTGACGTTCATCGTGAACTGCAACTTGCAGCGCCTGGATGGCCCGGTGCGCGGCAACGGCAAGATCATCCAAGATCTCGAAGCGGTCTTCCGCGGTTCCGGTTGGGACGTCACCAAAGTGATCTGGGGCGACAACTGGGACGAGCTGTTCGCGCGCGACAAGGAGGGCGTGCTGCGTGACCACCTGAACGCCGTCGTTGATGGCGAGTGGCAACGGCTCACGACGGCGTCGGGCGAAACCGTACGCAAGGCCTTTTTCGCACGCGATCCGCGGATGCTCGAGCTCGTCAGTCAGCTGAGTGACGACCAAGTCGGCGCGCTGCGCCGCGGCGGTCACAGCAATCGCAAGGTGTACGCCGGCTACAAGCGCGCGCTGGAGAGCAAGGGTCGCCCGTCGGTGATCCTGGCGCACACAGTCAAGGGCTGGAAACTCGGTGAAAGCTTCGAGGGCAGCAACGTCACGCACTCGAAGAAGAAGATGCAAGCCGCGGAGCTGAAGGCCTTCCGTGACGTGCTGGAGTTGCCCGTCGCCGACGACAAATTGGAAGATTTTCCGTTCTACCACCCGGGCATGGACAGCCCGGAGGTGCAGTACCTCACCGAGCGGCGCCGTGTCCTCGGCGGCCCGCTTCCCAAGCGTCGCACCAGCGTCAGCGTGCAGCTCGAAACGCCGAAGGCGGATTTGTTCGGCGAGTTCTACCAAGGCATGGCCAAAGGCGAAGCGTCGACCACCATGGTCTTCTCGCGCATGTTGGCGAAGCTTTTACGCGACAAGAAGATCGGCAAGCGCGTGGTGCCGATCGTGCCCGACGAAGCGCGCACGTTCGGTATGGACGCGCTGTTCGGCCAAGTCGGCATCTACGCTGCACACGGCCAGCTGTACGAGCCGATCGACAAGGGCAAATTGCTCTATTACCGCGAGAGCAAAGACGGCCAGGTGCTCGAAGAGGGCATCACCGAGGCCGGCTCGATGGCCTCGTTCACCGCGGCGGCCACGTCGTACTCGGTGCTCGGCCAGCCGATGATCCCGTTTTACATCTTCTATTCGATGTTCGGCTTCCAGCGCACCGGCGACCAGCTGTGGGCCGCTGGCGACAGCATGGCGCGCGGCTTCGTGCTCGGCGCGACCGCCGGGCGCACCACGCTGAACGGCGAAGGCCTGCAGCACGAAGACGGCCACAGCCATGTAGCCGCGATGAGCGTGCCCAACGTCGTGGCCTACGACGTGGCCTACGCGTTCGAGCTCGCCGCCGTGATCGAAGATGGGCTATCGCGGATGTACGAGAAGAACGAGAACATTTACTACTACATCACGCTGCAGAACGAAGATTACCCGATGCCACCCATGCCCGAAGGCGCGCGCGAGGGCGTGCTCAAAGGCATCTACAAGTTCAAGAGCGCGGAAAAGAAGCTGAAGCACCAGGTGCAGCTGTTCGGCAGCGGTTCGATCATGACGCAGGTGCTTAAGGCGCAGGCGCTGCTGGCCGAAAAGTTCGACATCTCCGCCGATATCTGGGGCGTCACGAGCTACCAGCAGCTGCGCAACGACGGTATGTCGTGCGAGCGCTTCAACCGCCTGAACCCGGAGGAAACACCGCGCGTGCCGTACCTCACGCAAGTGCTCACGGGCGTCGAAGGCCCGTTCATCGCCGCCTCAGACTACATCAAAGCCACGGCCGACGTCGTGGCGCGCTTCATTCCCGGTCGCTTCGTGCCGCTCGGCACCGACGGCTTCGGCATGAGCGACACCCGTGAAGCGCTCCGTCGTCACTTCGAGGTGGACGCCGAGAGCATCGCGATCGGCGCTTTGGACGGCCTGCGCCAAGACGGCAAGCTGACGGGCAAAGAAGTGGCGAGTGCGCTGAAGCAACTCGGCGTGGACAGCGGCAAGATTGAGCCGATGAAGGTGTGAGTGCCCAGAGCGCGCTATTGCTCGGTAATGCTGGGCAGCTCGGTTAGCGTTGGGGCTACTTTGCGGACTAAGGCTAAGAACACGTCGGCATTGCTGTAGACCTTGACCATGCCGCCGCCGACGAGCATGGCCACGACTGACATGGCCATTTCCATGATCTTCGAGCGAACGAGCACGTGCGACGTGTTGAGGCGCACTTGATGGCGGCGCACCCACGCGGCGAGCATATCTCGGGACTTGGCTGGCATGCGCCGCGACTCGCGCAGGTCAGCGAAAACCGTGAGCTGGCCCGCTCGCTCCAGCTCGCGGTCGAGCTCCGCAATCATGCCCTGCTCGGCGCGCATGTCGCTTTCGGTCAGCGCTTCGCCGAGGGCGGTGACGAGCACGAAACCGGGCTTCAGCGCGGCGATGCGAACACGCAGCACAGCACCGAAAAACACGACTGAGCCGTCCGCTTGCTCGCGACGGGCCGCAGCCGGATCCGGCTGGAGTAGAGGAGGGCTCACCATATTTGCTGCGAGGGTTGGGGACGCCCTCCAACTAAAGCAGTGGAGCCGCGCGCAGCAAATCAGTTCCGAAAACAGCGCGGTTTGTAGCCTCACCGCTCGAGCAAGCGCTCGGCGATCGTGCGGTGAGCGGCTGGCATGGCGAAATCGGACAGCTCGCTGGGCGCCTTCCAGGCTATCTCGGCGACGGTCTCTGGCTTCGCGGTGCCACTCAATTCGACGGTGCGATAGGCGTCGAGCGTGATCTTGAAGCGCGTCACGCTGTGACGCACCACGCACACGATGCCCGACGCCGTACCGCGCAACCCGGTCGTGCTGAGCAGCACGCGTTTCACGGCGGCCTCTGGCGTCTCCGAGCGCGCGACCTCGGCGCTGGGGAACAGCCACATGCCGGCCCAGCGCGGCGCGTCTGCGTCGAGCTTGGTGACCAGTACGCGCCCGGTGCGTACCGCAATCGCGGCAACCATGTGAACCGCCGTTGGTTTGGCGCGCGCGGGCAGCTCCGGCAGCAGCTGGGCCAGGCCCTGCGCGCGCGCCTGGCACACTCGAGAGAGCGGGCAGGCGTCGCAGCGCGGCGTGCGCGGCGTGCACACGGTCGCCCCGAGCTCCATCAGCGCTTGATTGAAATCGCCCGGCTCCTGCACCGGAACGAGAGCGCGCGCGTGTGCCCAGATCTCGCCGTTCAACGGCTTGCGATTGGGGTCACCGCGCAAAGCGAACAAGCGCGAAAGGACGCGAATCACGTTGCCGTCGACCAGAGGCTCGGCTTTGCCGTAAGCAATGCTGGCGATCGCGCCGGCCGAATACGGACCAATGCCGGGCAACGCGCGGAGCATCTCTACCTCGTTCGGAACGCTTCCAGCGTGGTCTCGAACCATCAGCGCCGCGGCGCGCTGTAAGTTGCGCGCTCGCGAGTAGTAGCCAAGTCCTTGCCAAGCGTGCAGCACGTCGCTCTCGGCGGCGTTGGCGAGCGCTGCCACGTTCGGGAAGCGCTGCATCCAGCGCTCGAAGTACGGAATGACGGTCGCCACTTGCGTCTGCTGCAGCATCATCTCGCTGACCCAAACTGCGTATGGATCGGCCGATTTTCGCCAGGGTAGGTCACGCCGGTGCTCCGCGTACCAAGCGAGCAGCGCCCGGCCAATTGCCCGGGCTGTTTTGCTATCTACCGACTTCTTCGTCACTGCCATGTAGGTGTTGCGGCGAGGGCTACCAAATCGCGCTACCGAATACCGAGAAGCTGTGCGCTTTCTGACACGAATCCCGGTAAAGCCCGAGATTTACTTGTTCCGGCTCTAGGTTCCGTGACAAAAAGAAGATTCGGATTTCATGGCGGAGCCCCTTCTCGTCTCGCTCGAGTCCATACGCACCGACGGTTGGTTCGAGCGCATCGGCGAGGGTATCGGTAGCTTCCAAGCGCTGTGCGACATCGTCGGTCCGCGCTTCTTCGGCTTCGCGATGATCACGGGCGCGCGCATCACGTCCCTGACCGTGGATCGTCGCACCCCCGACAACACGCTGGTCGACTTCGTCGTCGGCCCCGAAGACGCGGAGGTCACCGAGAGCGACACACAGCGGCTCACGCTCGCGGATTTTCGGCGTCGCCTGGTCAGCGCGCTCGTGACCGAAGAGCCGCTCGGTCCGGCTCCGCGTCGCGCTACGGATCTCGAAGCCGTGCAGCTGCACATCGGCGTGCGCTACCTGCTCTTGGCGCCGCTCTACGGCTACACCTTGCGCGAGCTGTCCATCGAGCGCGAGGGCTCGCAAATTCGCCTGCTGCACGATGGCATCGAGGAGAGCTATCCGGTCGGCGCGTTTCGTGCGCGCCTGCGCACCCACGTGCGAGAAGAGCTGGATCGCCTGGCTCGCCCCGCAGCGCGCGGCGCGATCGAGCTGAGCCGGGTCGCGGAGGCCGAAACAGCCGCCGCGCGCGGCGACCAAGTTCGCATTCTGGAGCTGCTCGGCGCCTGGCCGGCCCCGCTCGCTATCTTCCTGCGCACGCCGGACGGGCAGATGCTCAACACGGACACCCGCGCCTTGATTTCCAAGGCGCTCGGGCTGCTCGGCAGCGCCTGCATTTCCCTGGGGGAGATGGGCAAGGGCGAGGAAGTGCTGCGCCTCGGCGTGCAGTACGCCGGCGACGGTCCAGCGGCCTCGGACATCTATTTTCGTCTGGGCGAGGCCATGCTGGGGGACTCGCGGCCCGGTGAGGCGATCGGCCCGCTGCGCCGGGCGGCCAACCTGGGTGCTGCCGGCGAACGCGTGTGGCCGCTGCTCGCTCAGGCTTTTTTGGCTCGCTCGCGCTATGTCGCCGCCTACTCGGCGATCATCGAGGCGCAGGCGTCCGGCAGTACCCCGCAGTCGGTCGCCGCCCTGCTCGAGCAGGTCGAAGCGGCCCTTGGGCCGCCCTTTGAAGCTTGGCGAAAGGCCGTGGAAAATCCGGCCCCAGCGCCTGCTTGAGTCGAGCCCTGCGCGAGGCTCCCCGGACGACTTGCCGGGCACCGCGCGCGTGCATTGACAGCCCGCAGAGGCAAGCACTACATAGCGCCCAGACGTAGCGTAATTTCCACGGGTTGCGCGCGCCACTGGTGTTGGCCCGGCCGCGAAGAGCCGCTCACCGGTCCGCCTGCGACCCCTCGATCTCGACGCCGCGTCGCGAGCCACGACGCTCGCCTCTCTAGCCCCCGCTCCGAGCCCCGAATGCTTCAAACCTATCTGCCGATGTTCGTGATGTTCGCCATCGTGTTGGTGATTTCATCCGTAATGTTCTTGGGCGGTCAGTTCATCGGCCCGAAGAATCCGAACCCCGAGAAGCTCAGCCCCTTCGAGTGCGGCAATGACACCGAAGGCGCCAAGAACACCAAGCTGAGCGTCAAATTCTACCTCACCGCGATCCTCTTCGTCGTCTTCGACATCGAGGTCGTCTTCATGTACCCGTGGGCGGCCTTGTTCAAGACCCTCGGCTGGAACGGCTTTCTGACGATGTTCAGCTTCATCGTCGCGTTGGTCGTCGGCCTCGCCTACTGCTGGAAAAAGGGAGCCCTCGAATGGGAGAGCTGAAGCAAACTTCGACACAGATCATGGAACCGGGAGGCGCCGAAGGCGCCGGGTTCGCGACCACGCGCCTGGAGGCCGTTTTGGCCTGGGCGCAGAAGTACTCGCTCTTCATGTACCCCTTCGTGACCGCCTGCTGCGGCATGGAGTTCATGTCCGTGTCGAGCCCGCGTTACGACTTCTCGCGCTTCGGCTCGGAAGCCCCGCGCTTCTCGCCGCGCCAGTCGGACTTGCTGTGGGTCGTGGGCACGATCACGCAGCGCCAAGCGCCGATCTTGAAGCGTATCTACGAGCAGATGGCGGAGCCCAAGTGGGTGCTCGCGTTCGGCACGTGCGCTTCGTGCGGCGGCTTCTACGACAATTACGCGTGCGTCGCGGGCGTAGACAAAGTGATCCCGTGCGACGTGTACGTGCCCGGCTGCCCGCCGCGCCCCGAAGCCGTGCTCGACGGCCTGATGCTGCTACAGGACAAAATCCAAACTGGCAATCGCACGCCCGCGATCGTCAAGCCGCGCCAAGACCCGGTGATCGACCAAAACACCGGCCTCGTGCAGTTGCGGAAATCGCGCTTGTCCGTCGCTTAACTCCGCGAGAACTCGAAATATGTCTAAGGCCTTGATCGAGCTCATCAAGAAGAATTTCGGCGCTGCGGTGCTCGAGACGCACTCGCTATACGGCGACGACACGGTCGTCGTCGAAGCCACTGTCTGGAGAGAGGTCGCGCGTTTCCTGCGCGACACCCCGCAAGTCAGCATGGACATGCTGACCGATTTTACTGCCGTGGATTTCCCGGAGCGCGAGCCGCGCTTCGAGATCGTCGCGCACTTTTACTCGCTCACGAAGGGCCACCGCCTGCGCCTCAAGACGCGCACGGGTGATTCCGAAGGCGACGATGCCGAGGTCGATTCGCTGTGCGAAT
>Ga0210392_10001478_pt1 | contig 12327 bp, 10 predicted proteins | sample IncBWC30OmetaG_FD_161057 | JGI IMG/M metagenome (GOLD analysis project Ga0210392, IMG submission 161057) | Forest soil microbial communities from Barre Woods Harvard Forest LTER site, Petersham, Massachusetts, United States - Inc-BW-C-30-O ...
TCTTGGTTACTGCCGCAACCGCACTCCCACTCTCCATCGGAATCGGCTTTCCGAATCAATCAAAGCAGCGCCGAGCCCGCTCCCGGCGTCTGACTTGATTATCGCAATCGGTTTGGAAGAAACGCTGTTAGGATTGTAGCTCTTGCCAGGGAGGACAGTTCGATGCGGATAAGGGAATTAATGATTCTTTTCGTCTGCCTTGCGGCCGCAGCCAAGGCCGGCTTCGCTGCCGATGCGATCGATGTAAACGATCCTGATCGCAAGCGGGCATTCGAACTTTACGGGCAACATGACCTGCCCGGGGCGGCGGACCTTTTCGAGAAGGTTGTTGCCAAAAACCCGACGGATACGGCGGCGCAAGAGGCCTTTGGCGTCGCGCTTCTAGGTCGCGCAGAAACGCAAGCTGACACTGAAAAGGCTCGTGCCGATCGCTTGAATGCCCGCCGCGCGCTTCTTCGGGCCAAGGAGCTTGGAGACACATCGGATCTCTCCAAAATTCTCCTCGCGCAGATTCCGGATACGGGAGAAGCCGCCCCGCCCGCTGCAAATCCGAATTTAGATGCTGCATTGAAGATGGGCGAGGCGGCCTTTGCGAAGGGGGCGTGGCAAGAGGCCATCGCGGCATATACGACCGCATGGAACCTAGAGCCCAACTGGCGAGCCGCTTTGTACCTCGGCGATACCTATTACTCGACAAAAGACATGCAGCGTGCGGGCGAATGGTTTGCAAAAGCGATCGAGCTGCAGCCCAATCGTGAGCAAGCGTATCGATACTGGGGAGATGCGCTGCTTACTCAAGGAAAGATGAAGGAAGCTCGCTTTAAGTACATCGAGGCCATTGTCGCCGATCCTTACAATGCCGCATCAATGGCAGGGCTGCGAAAATGGTTGACGAAAAACAATCTATCTTTGAAGAAGATCTCCATCACGCTGCCACGGGGACCTTCGGTCGATGAAAACGGCAAGACCAGCATTACTGTCGATGCGTCTATGCTCGCAAAGCCGGATGCCGGCGCCGCCTGGATGGGATATTCCACAATGCGCGCAACGTTTCGGAACGATCAGTATCCCAAGATATTTCCTGAAGCCAAAACCTATCGACATTCGCTGGCGGAAGAGGAATACGCACTAGCGAGTGTCGTCCTTATCTATCGCGAGATTTCCAAAAACAAGCCGAAAGGCGAAGACCCTGCCATCGAGCTACTCGCTAAGTTTCAGGATCAAGGGATGCTGGCGCCCTTCGTGCTCTTGGTGCACCCCGATGAAGGAATCGCCAAGGACTATGAGGCATACCGTGAAGCCCACCGTGACAAGCTCATCGCCTTTCTCGATCAATACCTGGTGCCACCCGCGCCGTAGTTCGATGTTCGGCGCTTCGGCAAGAATTTACTTTGGCGATTCCCTGCCCGCTCTCCGCTCCATCGCAATCAGCTGATCTGAGGTCGTCAGCATTTTCTCTGGCGTATCGCTCACCATGTACTTCCCCGCTATCGTGAGTGCCGGCACTCCGGGTATCCGATAATCCATCGCCTTCTGCTCAGCCTGCCCCGCGTTCGTATTCACGCCAAAGGACCGAAACGCCGCACTGAATTTCGCCACATCGACCCCGTGCTTCCCGACCCACGCCGTGATGCTCGGCTCATCATAGAGCCACACATGATTCTTATGGATGTCCTCGAAGATCTGCGAATCCAGCCGATCCACATCCCCCGTCACCTGCAGGGCGTAAAAGGCCTTCGCCAACGCCTCCCACTCCGGATGCCCTAGACCGACTGGAACACGTTTGAAACTCGCGTCCTTCGGTAAGGTAGAAAGCCAGCGCGACAGCTTCGGGTAGAACTCATAACAATGCGGGCATCCCCACGAGAAGAATTCCACCACGTCGATCTTCCCATTTCCGTCCTGCCGTTGCGCAGTACTTAGCACCGTGTAGTCGTGCCCCGCGACGATGCCGGCTTGAAGTGACGAGGACAATGCAAGAAGGGCAAGCGCGAAGATACTGACACTTAAACGCATATCGACTCCTTGATTTAGGGCAACGCCTCAGCGATTGGTCTTGGCAATCCACGCCTTTAGTGGCTGTATCCACTCCGGCAAAGGCTGGAAAAACGCACCGTGCTTCTTGCCGGTCGAGATGGATACCTCCTTGAAGGACTTAAGGTGGCTTCTCGCAGCCAACTTGCCGCACGATCCTCCCAGTTCGTCCGATGTCTCATAGATCGACAGCAGATTGCCGCCCAGGTTCAACCCAGAAGCGTGAGAGACTTCTCCGTCTTCGCATATGGCCATCAGCGCCGTATTAATCCCAGCGGAAGAAAGACCGCTCGATGCCAGTGCGGTCAACCCTGCGCCGCGAGAAAACCCTACCAGCGTAATCCGGCTGGGCTTAACTCCCGCATCAAGCAGCCGCCGCACCCATGATTGCAGCATGTCAGCATAGCTGTCATCGGCACTCTTCGGCCGTTGATAAGCGATCAGATTGAAGCCACCTTGGTTAAACAGGGCCTGTTTGATCGCCGGAAAGTCATACTGCCCATACTTTGGCGAAACCGGCTTTGGGTCCTTCCCCTCGACGATCAGGCCGTGCGAATAGATAACGTACCGCTCACCGGCATGGATACCGTCTGGAAATTGGTCATAGAGCTGGACCGCGCTGGCACCGATCGGAACCAGCATAGAGAACGCAATCAATAGGACTCGATACATTCGCTCTCCGCTCCATACAGTGCCCATGACCTGCCAATACTGTAACTTTTTCGTCGGCCTGGCCCACTAATCCACGAGCTCGTCCATGCTAACCCCGCACTTCGAACAGCCACAGGGCTTCCCATGCAAGATGGACGCAGACTTGATGAGGAGACTAGTTCGGCATCGCGGACACCGACAATTAGCGCCAAGCACGACGAACATGGTTAGCCCAAGCGCGAACAATGTGAAGTTCCGAATGGTGTAGTCGGCTCCTGTACCGCGTTATCATCGCAAAACTATTTTCGCAGCCTATCGAAGAGATATTTCGGCCGGACCGGCGATAAATACCAATCGGCCTATGCCTGTCCGCGATGTCGTAAGACACCAATCTACCCTCGCCCGACTTGGGTCGCACGTCAAACCAAAAATGGCAACTATCATCACGCGCCGCACAATTATCCAAGAGAAGCAGTACCCGTACTCGTATAATCGCTGAGCCGATATATGCGTATACAGTGCGACTTTATAAGGAGCCATCAGCCTTCGTATGAGCGATTCCAATCCCTCAAATCCCCGTCCCATCCTCAAACTCAAGACTAGAAAATCAGCGACCAAGGTCGAAATCCCATCGCCACGACAGCAAAGCAAACTGGGCCAAAAGCCCGGTGCCGCGTTTTCGGATGAACTCATGCGTCGAATGCAAGAAGACATGGACGCCTTGCTGACACGCTAGATTCTTAGCCTGGCCAGGTTGGCTCACAAACACGACGCTTCACGATCCCTGCGTCGCTTGCGGGCCGGCCGCGAGGTCGTGTCGCAGCGCTCGTCGGCGCCGCTGTATACTGTGAGCCAGCCGTTCAATCTAAGACCTTTATATGAATACTCTACCTCGTTTCTTCGCTGCGACGCTGGCCTTGTTGCTGGGGTCCGGTATGGCCTACGCAAACGAATACGATGAGACGATTGAGCTATTCAAGCATGCCGGCGAAAGTGCGGTCTTTTTCACCGATTGTTATGCTTACGCAGTATTCCCGACCATTGGCGCCGGCGGCCTCATCGTCGGCGGAGCTCGAGGCGCGGGTCGGGTATATGTACATGATCAACTGGTCGGCGACGCCGTAATGACGCAGTTGAGCATCGGGCTCCAGGCAGGCGGCAAAGCGTATAGCCAAATTATATTCTTCCAAGACAAGCGACATTTGGACGAATTCGAATCCGGTAAATTCGAATTTGCCGCTGGTGCCAGCGCCGTTGCTATCACCGCGGGAGCCTCGGCGACTGTTGGAACCGATCGCGCCTCGTCGGGAGCGAGTGGTGGGAAAAACAATGCCACAACCAACGGCGACTACCAGAGTGGCATGGCGGTGTTTACCATCGCCAAGGGTGGCCTCATGTTCTCTGCCGATATCTCCGGCGAGAAATTTACTTACACAGGACGGCCTGAGAAATAGAGCTGCAGGTTGTCGCCCGCTTCAATTATCTGGGTCTCAAACGTGCGCATTGGTCATCGCTTGCGAGACAGCCTCTTTATCGCAGCGTCAACGCGATCAGACCAGATCGAATGCGGTTGAGATTTCAATTCGATCGCGAGCATCTTCCAAGCTTCCAACGCGTTTTCGGAACGGCCCGCAGCTTCCAGTAATTCAGCCATGGCCACATCCAGCGTGATCTTCTGTACCTCGGACAATCCCGCCGATTGCAGCGCCGACTGCAATAGTTCGATCTGTCGTGTGGCAGGTACCTGAGCGAGTATTCGCTGTTTGAGCGCCTCGTCCTGAAGGGCCTGAGCGTATCGATTGCAAACCTCGTCGCGCAGTGATGAGTCGGCCTTCTCGCCTCCGGCCTGCATGTCACTGACCACGCGCAACCACGCAGCATCCATGTCTTTGGAACGCGCATTAGCCAAAGCCGCCAATTGAAAATGGCGCACCACGCTACGCGCCCGATCCGAACTCAGCGCGGCCGCAAACCGCTCGTTCGCCTCACTTAAGGGGCCATGATTCCATAAGATCCAATGCCCCCAAAATACGTTCGCGTACGGGTTCTTGGCGTCCGCCGTGACAGCTTTTTTGTATTCGGTATCCGGGCGAAGAGTCTCATCCCCGTCGCGTTGCTTCAAGAAATACGCCCAACCCAGGTGTGCCAAGAGATCCGCCTTGCGTGCACCGGTCGAAGAATCTGCACCGACGGTCAAAACACCGATCAGCTTGTTGGCAATGGTTGAGAATTGAGTTCCCTCTGGCACACTACTGCTTCGCAGCCACTCCATCGCCAGATCCTGCTCGGCCGTCCGAACCGCCCGCTGTTCGGCACTTAAGCCACCCAGCAATTTCGCGAAAACGCCCTCATCGGCAACGGTCGCCTCAGCATGCGTGAAGCTATCCCAGGCGCCCGCGAAATCCCCGGCCGCCTCCTGCGCTTGACCGCTTTTCAGTTGCTCGCCAAATACTCGCCGGTGATCGCGCAGCTCACTCGCCGAATGAATAAGCGCATACAGGGCGGTGCCGAAGGAAATCAGGGCGGTAAGGATCCCCACCCATTTCATCACCGCACCGACGCGTGGGTTCAATTTAACTCCTTCGTTGGCCGGGCCGTTCGCACGTCCGTGTGTTCGCCCGGCATCGGCCTGTCAAAGGCGTGACTTTGACAGGCTTTCCGGACTCTTGGCTGTCAGGACTTCGAGTCCGTTGCCACATCCCTGTGGCAATCTACGCATGAATGTGGCGGCTCTTGCAACAGCCACCCTGGAGGCCTCCCTTCTTGGCGCGACAGCGCCGAGCCGACGGCCGGCGTCCCTCCGCTTTCTTAAGAAAGTGCATCGTGTGAATGACGACCTTTTCCCAGCACCGACCAATGAGACCCCACTTCCAAAGTAGTATTACTACGCTGCGCGCCGCGCCGCATCGATCTTAACCGCGAGTTCCACAATCGAATGCGCCAAGATGCCATTCCACGCCCAGAATGCGAAGTACCGCACGCCGCGGATCGCCGCGTTTGTCGTGGACGGTTTATGGAAGAGGCTTGTGAGGGACCGCAGCAGCGCCAGAATCTCTCCCCGCTCGTAGATGCGATCAATCAGAAGCCCCTTCTTGTTCTCAGTCCTTAAGTGTCGCTTGACGCTGAAAAATCCAGTCACGGGCGACGGATCAAAGGCATAAACCTGATTTACGTGCTTCACGCAATCGAGCGGTAGCGAATAAGCGAACTGTTGCGCCAAACCGCCGCCTAGGGAGTGCCCAGTCGAGTAAAGATTGAGTTTAGATAAGCGCAGCGGATCCATGCTTTGGGAGCACCGGTTGAGTTCATCGCGAAAAGCGGGTGCAAATTTCTGAACAACGTCTGTGTACGCGTCGGGCCATCCAGGAGTGAACCACCGAAGATTGGCCCGCCAATCCGCATTATTGTTGAAAACGGTACCGCCGAAAGTGATCGCGATAGCCGGAGGTTCGCTTCTTTCCCATACTTGGACGCGAAGATGAGAGTCTTTGATCTGCTCCAATAAAGCCTCTCCTGGGAAATGCTTCCACTGTCTCCACCCAGCTTGAGCCAACGGCGCCAGGGGATCGGGGATGACTGCAGCGATTCCAGGCAACGTTTTTTTTCTGATCTTTTCTATATGCTTTTTGCCCGCATCGGTCTCCTGGTAGGCCGCATCGCTCAGCCACGCAAATTCCCAATGTTCCTTTGCAAATGGGGTTATGGGCTGAGGCGCGCTCAAGAATCGCCGACCCGGTATTCTAACCAACCCTTCGGTAGCGTTCTGCCCAAACGCACGCAATATCGGGATAATTGGCCACATAAAATTCTCCCCGTGTTCTCGTTCTTCTCCGTCTGGGCTGGCTGTGTGCCAAATTGTGCCCAATTTCAGCGAGGTAAAATTCGCTCGGTGGTCGAGGGTATCCCTGATCCTGCGGGCTTAGTCGCCTAACGGGACTTAGGCTTTACACGCAACGTCCGTTAGTGTTCGACCACTCCATCTGGACGTTGTGACCGGAAACCGTCTTAAAATTCCATGCACAAATGTCCCCAATCTCGCCGTTCTTGGCGTCATACCACCCTTTACCCGGAATTGGATCTGTGATCGCCTCGCACAGTTCGTGAGAGCTCGTGCCAGTGAGCGCGTCCAGCGTCGTCAATCCACCGAGGCACCCTGCACAACTTGGATAGGGCATGACGGCATAATAAATGGGCCCTGTATTGTTGTGGTATCCACAATAGTTTTGACAAGATTTCGAGCCACCCATAATTGACACGATACCCGGTTCCAAATAAACGAAGTACAGCGTCTGAGGTTTCTGCTTCGGAATAGTTTTTGCCTTGATCCATTTTGTTAACTGCGCCTTGACGGCTGAATCCGAAACGCTTCCGACAGGCGCGCCATTGGCTATTATTACACTACCCGTAACTGATCCATGCCCAATGACTTTGCCCGGCACGTTATATTCAGCTAACTGATCCAGAAGCGAACTGACCAAAATGTCAGCGAAGAACTGTTTGATTTGCTGGACGAGAGGCGCCGCAGAGGCCGCAGTTTGCCACTGGGCCCCCCAGAATATTAGAAAAACTTGCACCTTTTGCAGCAGCGGACCGCCGTTATAGGATAGATGGGCATCGACCGGCGCGACTCGCGGCTTGCCGTCAAAAACGTCCCCCGCCGATTCGCTCTGCCGGGCAGCTAAATCGGCAACAGAAACCGATGGCTTTGGATAGTGTAGTGGCACCGTGCGTATGAAGTCTTCCGGAGCCGCTTTCAATTTCGCCTGTCTCTGCGCGGAATGGCCGCGCAGTTTACTTGCACCCAATTTGCTTGAGGCTTTCTTAGTGGCTTTACGTTTGGCGATCACGGTGGCACTCCTGCGAGAAGAAAGTGATGTCTACTTTGTATCGTTCTAACGACTACGAATGTTTCGTTGAAACTCCAAGGAAAAGATTTGTCCGCGCCGTGGCGCTCGCCGCGGCCAGGGCAACTGTCGGATAACCCGCAGAGGTTGGCGTAACCCCAGCCTGAATCGCATCGTCCGATGCGGGCGCGCTCAAGGGGAGGTTGGCGGCGGCGTTGGCAAGACTCTCCTGCATGCTGTTTGGAGCCGCGGCGGCCCGGGCCGATAACACCGCAGGCAACGCTTGAACCAGTGAAGGGTTGATACTGGGCGGCCCATCATTGTTGGGCGCGGCGAGGCTCAGCGCACCCGCCAGGCTCGGGGCCGCGTCATCCCTCGCCGTGAGTTTGTCGCCTAGGTCGAATAACTCTCGCAGTGTCCTAATGATCGAAGTGTGATCGAATGGCGTTACCGAGCCGTCGGTATTGGGCGGCGGCCGAATTTTGCTCCCCGGCGGTATGTACGGCGAAACCAGCACGGCAGGAACTCTCACCCCATAAGCATTGAAACTAAAGTTATCCGGCTCGCTGACATTATCGTCCGGGGGGACGGCCGGCGGCGGCGACACGTGATCGTAACAGCCACCGTGCTCATCGTAGGTAATGATCAGCAGAGTGCTCTTCCAGCACTTGGAGTTACGAACCGCGTTGTAAACGTCCGCGATGAGCTTCTCTCCATGCACCACATTGTGGGGCGGGTGCTCATCATTCGGCATGAAATTATCGAACAGGTCGATGAAATACCCCGGCTCGATGAAACTGTAACTCGGCAACGCTCCCTGGCTCGCGTCCGCCAGAAACTGACTGAAAAACCGATAGTGCGAAGTCGCGAGCGACCAGACGTCCCTAAGTAGCATGGATTGCGGCATGTCGTGAAAGTAAACACGCCAATCCTTGCCGCAATCTTCGAGCCGGCCGAAAATACTCGGCGCGCGAAATGGAATCGGGAAGGTCTTGTTGTCAACGTAGCCCAACGAAGTACCCGTGTGTGCGAAGAAGCGATTCGGCCAGGTCTGGCACGGCGCGGAGGCATGCCAACAATCACAGACGCCGAATGCCTTGGCCAGCGTGCTGATCATCGGCACCTGCTCGGGCGTGAAATAATGCATCACCGCGGAGGCGGCTCCTTTCGCTTTGGTGACGTAATTCTCGGCGAAACCGCACATGGTCGGTGGAACGTCGTCCGACCGACCCGAAGTGCCGAACAGTTGGAAGTTCATGTCGGTAAATGCCTCCCCCGGATCTGGATCCGGCATGCACGCCGTCGCAGGAGTCATGCCGGTATTGTTCCAGACCCCAAATCCGCTGTTACCGAACGTGTTGTATTCATTGAGGGTCAAGCCCCTATAGTCGGGATCATCGGGATACAAGCGTCCCAGCATGCTGTCGAATGAGCGGTTCTCGAGCATGAGAACCACAACGTGTTCGATGTCGGCCATCTCAGCTATTCACTTCAGGGTACTTGAATCCCACATATCCAGCGCTGCTGATCCCCATCAACGTCAGCAGTGTGCCGTTGAATTCCGGCATGGCGAGAGTCCGATACACCGTGATGACGAACACTGCTCCCAAGGTAAATGTCCAGCAAACTGCCTGAAGGCGATGGATCGTTGTTCCGTTGATATCGGTGGTGATGTCCTTGAACCATCCTTGGGTCAGGAACGGTTGTATATTCGCATTGTAGGTGCGCAGGATATTGTCGCGGTCTTGGATTTCAATTTGCAGCTGCTTGCGCCGCTCTTCCGCCGGCGATCGTCCGTGCCTCCCGTGTCTTGCATCCGATTCAGATGTCTCGAGACCGGCCAGTTCCGTCTTTCGGTCCGCAATTTCTTGTTGGACCCGAAGCACATCGGCATACGTCTTCAGACCGAGCGCCTGCAGTCCGCGGTTGGCCGCGTCGGCGGGTGAGTCTTTCATCACATCGACGGCCACTGCTGCTAGCGCCGTCCCGCTCGAAATGCCCATCAGGGCAAGCGCTTGGCTGCTGATGGTGTTGGTGTCCCAGAGCACGACGAATAGACCGACGAACGCCGCAAAGATCAGCGTAAACCAGAACGCCATTTGCCAGCGAGCGAGACTGTAGGTTTGCTGCGACGGTTTGATCTGCGGTAGGTAACTGTTTCGAAGCGTTGTGCGTGTGCGGGCGTGACCCCACACCAGGCTGATGACAGCGACGACGACAGCCAGAGCGAAGATGAGGCGCCAGAACCCGATGACTTCCAATTCAAACGAACTGGCCGCCACACCAGAACCCACAATGGTTGGCCGCGCGGACTTCCCGTCCGCCGATTGCTCTCCCAGCGATACCACCACGGGCACGTGCATACCGGCAACGGATCCCAGCAAGTCCTTCCAAAAGGAATCATTGTTCTTGTTACGTTGCAGTGTGAATACCAGCGCGTGCATGGTGGCTCGGGCTTCGCTTTGATAGCTACCATCGAGCGCAGGTTCCAAGCCCTTGACCTCGGTGCCGTTCATGAACAGCGCGTACTTATCGGGCGAAAGCGGCAGAGGTTGAGTCAGAACCACCCACAGTTTTCCATTCAAGCCGACGCGGCTCTGGATGTCGTGGTTGGCTTTGTCTTTTCCACTGATGAGTGGACCGGACGGGCCATCGACCAGCCCAAAAATTTGCACTGATCCGGGTTCCTTTGGCGCGGGCGCAGAAATGGCGCCATCCGTACTCGGCGCCGGAGCACTCGTGCTCGCTACAGACTTACTTTCTGCGGCCGGAGGCGCGGACTGTCCGGTGACCGGCACCGCCGCCTGCGAAATGGCCGCGACGACACACCACACCAAAATGAATAACCCGAACGACCTTTGCGCCGATTCCTTGTTCACGCTGCCTCCTATCCATGGCTTTGTTGTTGTCCGCCGAGTTACGAAAGGCACTGTAGGCGCCTCCGTTCGTCCGCGCAATCCCTGGAGCGTTCCTCCCGGTCGGCTGTACACCAGCCCCCCTGGCGGGGCCGTTCACACCACGACGCTCGCGTCGCGCGGGACAGATTTGCGCCGCAACATGTATTGAACGCTCGATCTACAGCAGATTTGAAATATATCCAGTTGTGAATCCGGCGGCCTATTGACCCGGAATTGGCTTAGGAATAGGTTCGACGGCAGAACAAAACTGCTAATTGATCAATTCAAGGATGAAATGATTACGTCGCCTTCAGAAGCAACGCGAAAGGACTCGAAAGTATCCACTTCGACAATCCATCGCTTTTGCGCGATCGCTCTCCGTGGTGGATTTAACGAGAGTGCCGGTGTGCGAATACCGGGCATCGGACGTAAAAGGGTGAATGGCGAAGTATTACTAACGCTCGAATCTCGTGCGTCCTAACAGCATCAGGGAAAGCGCTGGTCATGGCGGATCAATCATCCAATCCCTTTAGTCTTCCGCCGATGGTCATCGTCGGGTTGATTGCAGCGGCGATTGGCGCATTTACCTTCAATCAAAGACCTTTTCAAGATGCTCGCCCCTCTGAGTCCCATGCACCTATCTACCGTCACACGCCGACTGAAGATCAGGACGTGGAGGCAAGATTGTGGGAGGATCCCTTGGCCGCCGCCGCCGCTGCGCGCGAAGCGGACGACAAGAGAGCTCAATCGGATCGCCAGGCGTGCTTCGATGAACTGTTGGCAACATCAACGCTTAATGTTTCCCCACTCAGCGAATGCGCTCAGGTCTCAATCAAACAACGACACTCATTAGCTCTTCTTCGCAAAAGCCTTGTGACAATTGGCGCAGAAGGCCCGTCGCTCATGATAATGGGAGCTTTAGTTAGCGGGGCACCGTATGCCGACGACATGGAGACGCGCCGAAGAACGCGCTTCGCAATCCTGAGCGGTTTATACCGAACTGGCTATGTCCCGGTAAATCATGAACATATTGGCTATGTCATTCTGTCCGAGCTATACGACACCGTACCTGCTCACGATATGGCCGCATATGAGTTGTTCGAGAGCGCGCCGGACGTAAAGTCTGGTGCTAAGACTTATGTGCTCCTTATGTGGCTCGACCAGGATGGTTTCCGCGATCGGCCACTCGGATTGCTCTCTTCTGCCATCAATACGATCTCCCCGCCCAAAACCGAAGGCACGACTGCTCCGGTTTCAGTCGCGATCATAGGTCCGGCGGATTCTGACGGGCTCCGTTCGATGGCGACCGAGTTAGTGAGCTACATCCCGCAAATGGTGCCGGAAACAAAGAACAACCTGGACTTCCGGACTAAAGACCACTCGTGCTTATCTCGCGATCGAATTGATAAACGCATTGCGAATCGCGAAATCCACATATTCTCCCCGAGAGCGACCGCCGATGACGAGGACCTAATTGCGGCGTCAGTTGGTGGGAACGCCGATAAATCTGTGCTATCCCTGGCCCAGCACTTCAAGTGCTGGTCCCCCAATGTTCATCTATATCGCACGGTGGCGAGCGACAAACGGACGGCTGACGCTCTATGGCACGAGCTTCGGTATCGCGGTGTGCACGATTATAACGATCTTGTACTGATTACAGAACGCGACAGCCTCTATTCGCGCCTAATCGGAAGATATTTTGGTGGTTGCAAGAACCCGCCAAGTCGCGATCCAGGATCGGACGTCCGAGAAGACTCAAAGCCGCACCCGCTGTGCATGACATATCTCCGGGGCTTGGACGGACTTACCCCGCCGACCCAGGAATCCAGCTTCGCGACGTCGAAACGCTCGCAGGACCCATCAACATCGAATACACGATCGGATGCGGTGCCACTCGCCTC
>Ga0210392_10001479_pt1 | contig 12322 bp, 9 predicted proteins | sample IncBWC30OmetaG_FD_161057 | JGI IMG/M metagenome (GOLD analysis project Ga0210392, IMG submission 161057) | Forest soil microbial communities from Barre Woods Harvard Forest LTER site, Petersham, Massachusetts, United States - Inc-BW-C-30-O ...
CCCAAATTCCCCTGCAGCTTCTTGCCCGTGCGACTGACCTTGCCGCCGGCACACGCCGCAGTTGATTATTACCATGCCCCGACGAATTCTTCTGATCGACGACGACCGCCTGCAGTTTCGTTACACCCAGGCTCAGTTTAAGAATTTTCGGGCGGATCACTACGATCTCGATTGGGCCGAGACCTACGAGGACGGGCTCACCCGGCTGTTGAGTGGCGATTACAGCGCCTGCCTGCTCGACTACCAGCTTGGCGCACACGATGGGCTGGAACTCATCCGTGAAGCGGTCGCGAAAAACTGCCGCACGCCGATCATCTTTCTCACCGCGGAGTCGTCCGAGAACGTCGATATCCAGGCGATGAATTCGGGCGCGCTCGATTATCTCGTCAAGGGCGAGATCACCCCGCGCATGCTGGAGCGTTCGCTACGGTATGCGCTGAAACTTGATGAAACACTCGTCGCGTTGCGCGACCTGGCCACGCATGACCCGCTGACCGGCCTGCTCAACCGGCGCGAGTTTGATCGCCTGCTGGCCGAGGAGGTTGAGCGTTCGCGGCGTTTCGGGCATCCGGTTGCGCTCGTGCTGGGCGACATCGATCACTTCAAGGACATCAACGACACCCACGGGCACCAGGCGGGCGATGCCGTGCTGCGGGAAATTTCACGTCGGTTGACCACCGGCCTGCGCTCGGTGGACCGGCTGGCCCGCTTTGGGGGCGAGGAGCTGGCGATGATCTTGATGGAAACCAACCAAACCGCGGCGCTCGAGATGGCGCAACGGGCCGGAGCGGCACTGGAGCGCACCCCAATGAAGGCCAACGGCGAAACCTCGGTGCGGGTGACCATGAGTTTTGGCGTGGCGGTGATGCCGCCCAACGCGGATTCGGTCGAGGCGCTCGTGGCCGCGGCGGACAAGGCGCTCTACGCGGCGAAGGCGCGCGGGCGCAACTGCGCGGTGGCGGCCTCTTAGATCTCAAATCTCAGATCTCAAATTTCAGGCTTGGACGTTGGATGTTGGACGTTCGATGTTGGACGTTGGATATTCAAGGAACGCTTCCGCGGTTTCGGCGGCTTCACTTTCAAAGGGATAAAGTTTGGTGAAGCCGGCGAAGTCGATCAGCTCAAAACGGCCGTCCAAGTGCTCGACGACGGCGGTGAGCGATTCGACCCAGTCGCCGGAATTCAAGTAGTGGATCTCGCCGAGCATCTTGTCCGCCGCGGTGTGGATGTGTCCGCACATGACGCCGATGCAGCCGCGGCGCCGGGCGAGGGCGGCGATGTGATCCTCGAATTTCGAAACGTGGCTGACGGCGGATTTCACGCGCGCCTTCACGGCCTTGCTCAGGGAATAGTATTCCTTGCCGCGCCACGCCCGCCAGTAGTTGTAGAAGCGATTCAGGCGCATGAGCAGGCGATAACCCCAATCGCCGATGTAGGCGAGAAAGACAAAATTCTGGGTGATGGTGTCGAACACGTCGCCGTGCAGCACGAGATAGCGGCCGCGCACGGTTTCGTGGATGTAGTCCTCGACGATGCGCAGGTTCTCAAAATCGAGCGGCAAGATTTTTGCGAGCACGTCGTCGTGGTTGCCGCGGAGGTAGATGACCTCGGTGTCGCGTTTCTCGAGTTTCTTCAGGACGAGGCGGACGAAACGCGTGTGCGACTTGGGCCAGTGGCCGCCTTTCTTGAGCACCCAGCTGTCGATGATGTCGCCGTTAAGGATGAGTTTCTCGCAGTGGGTGTGCTTGAGAAAATGATTAATCTCGTGGATTTTGCAGTCGAAGGTGCCGAGGTGGACATCGGAGATGATCACCGTCTTGACCTTGAGTGGTTTAAGATCGTTCGGCATTGCGGTTGGAGACTAACAAAATCCTGGCGGGCAGGCTAGGGGCTCGACGGTAATGTCACGCAATCTTCACCTGCCGGCGCCGATTCACCCGGTTTTGTCCCAACGGGTCGGGCCGGCCCCATGATTTTGAGGCTGCGTGGCAGCACCGTGACCTCGACGCTGGCGGTGGTGTCATGCGTCTCGCCGTCGGTGTGAAGGCGGCCGGGCGCGGTGCGTTCAATGATGAAGTGGCCGCCGCGCAGCCGTTGCACGCTCGGGCTGCCGTCAAGGGTGTTGGTGAAGAGGCGCACCGCGAGGGGCAGCGCGTTGAAAAAGCCGACGGACTTGATGGCGACGAGGTCGAGCGAGCCATCGTCCACGCAGGCGCCGGGCGCGATCATGGCGTCGTTGCCGTATTGGTCGGAGTTGGCGACGGTGATGAGAAAGGCGCGGGTGGCGAGCGTCGTGCCGTTGTGGATGATAAAAGCCTGCGGCTTGAAGGAAAAGTAGGTGCCCAAGGCCGTGCGCACATAGGCCGACAGGCCGCGCCGGGTCAATTGGTTGAAGCGAAAACTGATTTCCGCGTCGAAACCGATGCCCATGGCATTGAAGAAGGGCCGGCCATTGGCGAGCCCGGTGTCGATTTCGCGTATCTGGCCATTCAGCAGGGTGCGGAACGCGCCTTGGCCCGGCCCGGGGATGCCGAGATGGCGGCCGAGGCCGTTGCCGGAGCCGCAGGGGATGAGGCCGAGCGCGGCGTCGTGGTGCACGAGGGCCTGCGCGACTTCATTCATCGTGCCGTCGCCGCCCACGGCCACGACGAGGCCGCAGCCATCATCAATGGCGCGGTGGGCGAGTTCGGTGGCGTGGAGCGGGCGCTCGGTGACGACGAGATCCGCCTCGAGCTTGTGCTCGGCAATAAAGTCATGGCAGCGCGCGAGCAGCGATGGATCGTGCTGGTTGCGGCCGGAACAGGGGTTGAAAATGAACCGGGTCTTTAGCATGAGGCGAGTTGCAGCGAGGTGGGGCGTGAAGTGGATTGGGCGAGCTCGGTCAGATCGCGCTCGAAGCCGGCGACGATGGCGTCCCACGGGATCATTTCAGCGGTGGCGCGCGCGGCCGGGCCGAGGCGGCGGCGGAGCGAGGTATCTGCCGCAAGGATACGCGCTGCGTCGAGAAAGGCAACCCGGTCGGCGCAGGGCACAAGCCAGCCGTTTTCGCCATGGCGGATGAAGCGCGCGGCGGCGGCGTAATTGAAAGCGACGACCGGCAGGCCGCTGGCCATGGCCTCGAGGACGACATTGCCGAACGTCTCGGTCAGGCTGGGATAGAGGAAGAGATCGGCCGAGGCGTAATGCGCGGCGAGGGTTTCGGGGTCGAGAAACCCGGTGAAGTGAATCCACGGGTGCGCGCGCTGGAGTTTTTTCCGGAGCGGGCCGTCGCTGGCAAAAATAAACTTTGCCCGGGGCTGCGCGGCGCGGAGGGAGGCGCAGGCCTCGATCAGCAGCGGATAATTTTTTTCCGGGGCGACGCGGCTGACATGCACCACGGCCAGGTCGTCGGGGGCGAGGCCCCAGGACGCGCGCAGGGACTCACTGCGATGCGCCGGCGAAAACAGTTTCGTGTCCACGCCGCGCGCGAGCAGGCGGAGGCCGGCGAAGCCGGCGGTGGCGAGCTCGGCATTGAGTTCATCGGTCGGGGCGAAGGTGGCGCGGGTGCGGTTATGAAAGTGGCGCAGGTAGGCGAGCGCGGGGCGGTTGAGAAAAGCGAAGCCATAGTGGCTGCTGTAGGCGTGGAAGTTGGTGTGAAAGCTGGAGCTGACGGGCAGCCCGAGGGTATGGGCGGCGCGCAGCGCGGAATAGCCCAGCGGGCCCTCGGTGGCGACGTGCACAAGGTCCGGCCGGTCGCGGCCCCAGAGTTCCAGCAACCGGCTTCGGGCGGGCAGGCCGAGGCGGAGAAAAGTGTAGCCGGGAATCGGCAGGCTGGGGAAAAGCTGCTCGCGGTAGCCGCGGGATGGGGCGGTCGCGTCCGCGGAGTTTTGCCGCGGGCGCAGGACGGTCACATCGTTGCCCCGGCGGGCGAGGCCCTCGACGAGGCGCTGCAGGGTCATGGCGACCCCGTTGATTTCGGGCGGGAAGGTTTCGGTAACGAGCGCGAGTTTCAACGCAGGGAGTGGATGCGGCGGTAACTATCGAATGAAAAGTGCTTTGCTTTTACGCAAAAGTAAAGTGACGCCGGCGAAGTAATATCACATGGTCGTAACAATTGAATGAGTAAGGAAACGACACACAGCACGATCCATCTCCTGACCGGCCCGACGGCGGTGGGCAAAACCGAGCTGGCGCTGCGCTGGGCGGAGAAACACGGCGCGGCAATCGTGTCGTGCGACTCGCTGCTGTTTTACCGCGGCATGGACATCGGCACGGCGAAGCCAACGAAGGCGGAGCAGGCGCGCGTGCCGCATCACCTGATCGACATCATCGACGTGGCGGAGCGAATGGACGTGGCCCAATTTGTCCTGCTGGCCCGGGCGGCGGTGGAGGCCATCGCGGCGCGGGGGCGCGCCGTGCTGGTGGTCGGCGGCAGCGGATTATACCTGAGAACGTTTTTCGCGCCGGTGGCGGATGACGTCGAGGTGCCGGCCGAAGTGCGGGTGCGGGTGGGAAAACTTCCACTGGCCGAAGCCGTGGCGGAGCTGCAACGCCTGAATCCGCAGGGTTTGGAAAAGCTGGATGCGGCGAATCCGCGCCGCGTGGCGCGAGCGCTGGAGCGGTGCCTGGCTTCCGGAAAAACGTTGCGCGAGCTGAAGAAGGAATTCGCGCAACAGCGTGCGCCATTTGACGGCTGGCGCGTGTTGCTCACGCGACTGGACCGGCCGGCGGTGGACCTGGCCGGGCGCATTGAAGCGCGCGTGGCGGCCATGCTGCGCGGCGGGTTGGTGGACGAGGTGCGGCGATTGCGCACGGCGGGCTTGGAAAAAAACCCGAGCGCGGTGCGGGCCATCGGTTATCGCGAGGTGCTGGCGATGCTGGAGGGCAAGCTGGGCGAAGCGGCATTGACGGAGGAAATTGCGAAAAACACCCGCGCACTCGTGAAAAAGCAACGCACCTGGTTCCGCACGCAGTTGCCGGAACACAAGGTGGTGATGGCGGCGGAAGCGGCTGTGGATAATTTATTCGATGAATAAATTTCCAATGACGAATGACGAATAGCGAATGACGAATTGTGACCCACCAAATACCAACTACTAATTACCAACTACGAATGACCAAGCAGGTCATTGCAGAAGATTGACGTGATAGAGCTGGAGGGAGCTGCCTTCGAGAAAGTGCAGGTTGGCGATGGCGGTGCGCAGGTTGACCTTGGCCTGGAGTTCGGCCACGCGCGCAGCCAACAGGGCATTTTGTTCCTGGAGCACGTCGAAGCTGGTCACCAGGCCGGCGTCGAACTTGGCTTTCTCCAGCTCATATTGTTTTTCGCTGAGCGTGGCGGTCTCGGTCGAGGCGCGCACGCTTTCCAGGCCGGTTTGCACGGCGCGGACCGCGGAGCGAACTTGGACCGTGAGGTTCTCGTCCTCCTGTTCAAGGGAAGTTTCCTCGCTGTGCTGGCTGGCGAGGGCCTGATGATAGAGCGCCCGGTTGGCCCGCAGGCCGATGGGGAAATTGAGGGTGACGCCGGCCTGCCAGGAATGGCCGTGGTCATCCAAGACCTGGTTCAAGGCGCCGCTGTAAGATTTCCCGAGGCTGTTGTAGCCGATGGCGCCGTTGACGTCGAGTTCGGGCAGGGCGTTACGCTTGGTCGTGAGGGCGTCGAGTTTGAATTGCTCGATGGTGGCCTGGATGATGGCGAGGTTGGGGCCGTTGTCGCGCGCGAGTTTGTAGGAAAGGTCGAACGAGACCGCGGGGTCGCTGGCCATGACCGGGAAATCCACCGGGCCGACCTGGCCGCTGAAATCTCGCTGGCTCAGGCTTTGCAGGAGGATATCCTCGTCGTTGTGGACGGTCTGTTCATCGAGGATGAGCTGGCTGCTGGCCGTGGCCACGCCGACCTGGGCCTGCAGCACGTCGAGGTCGGTAAGGACACCGGTCTGCCGCTTGATGTCATTTTCTTTATAGAGTTCCTGGGCGAGGCGCAGGCTGTCCTCCTGGACTTTGTATTGTTCGCGCGCGAAGATCAGGTTGTAGTAGGCCGTCTCCACATTGAAAATGACGGTGAGCACCGTGCTTTTGAAATTCAGGTCGGCGATTTGCACGCCGAGCTTGGCGCGCCTGATGGCGGCAAGGTTGTAATCAACGCCGGCTCCATGCAGGAGGGGCTGCGTCAGGGAGAGCGAGACGTCGCTGGTGTAGGCGGGATTTAACCAGTCCGAAGAGGGAACGTTCCGGTCGCGATTGAGGTCGGAGTTGGCGGAGAGCGTGCCGCCGGTGACGATTTTTTGCGAAACCGAGAGCGTGGTTGATTCGTTGTTGGAGTACAATCCGCCGGCAATTTGACCGGTCGCCGGATTGGTGAGAGCGGCGTCCTTGGTTACGGATTTCTGCGAATCGAGGGTGAACGCGGGATCGAAGCCGGCCTTGGCGATGATAACGGAGTCCCTGGCCTGCTCCGTGGAAAACCTCTGGATGCGCACGTTGAAGTTTTTTTCCAGCGCCCGGGCCACGCATTCATCCAAGGTCAGCGGCGGCGGATTCGACGAGCTCACCACAGGCCCGTTCGATGGGTTAAGGGCAGGTGCACTTGGCGCGGCGGTTTCCTGGGCGGCCACGGCACCGGTAACGAGTAGAAAGAAGGCAAGGGTGGCGCGGACAGTAAGGCGAGACATGGAGGAGGCAGACAAGGGCGGTAGGGTGCCGGGAAGTTATAATGCTATTATTTTATCCGCGCAGGAAAGTTTTGGCGCAACGTGGATGTTGCACTGCTGGCGTGACGGATGACGCAGCCAAAGGTTTCGACAAATCGCATAATCGTTGAAGATGATGGGTTGTCGATCCGGCGGCGTTCTCAGCGCCGGGCTGGGTCAATTGGAAGAACCCGTTAAGGGGTATCGGCTGCCGCGGATTTCTTCTGCTCCCGGGTGATAAGTTCCACGAGCGTGGCGCCCATCGTATCCTTGGCGACCCGGGGGGCGAGCGCGGCGCGCGCGGAGGCAAACTGCGGGTTGGCCTCGGTCAGATCGGGACTTTTTTTTGCGACGACATAAATAAACCAGCCTTTGTTGTCGGAAAAAATCAGGTCGGAAACATTGCCCGTCTCGAGGCGATCGAGATTGTCGCGGATGGCTTTGGCAAGATCCTTGGGCGGCTGCCGCTGGGTAAAAGGCGGAAAAGTTTTAACTTCAAGCTGTACGCCGGCGGTGGGCGTGATGGTGGCGATAACATTGGCGGCCGTGACGGCTTTTTCGAAAGTGTATCCGGCCTTGAGACGGGCCACGAGTTGGTCGTGGAGGGTTTTGCCGAGATCGTTGATGAAAAGATTTTTCTTCTGGGTCTCCTTATAGTCAGCGGTGACCTTGTCCTGCACTTCGGACAGGAGCGGGGTGTAGGCGGCGAGAGTTTCTTTCCAGAGCAGGATCACGCTGCCATTGGGCGTCGCGATGGCGTCGGAAAAGAAGTGAGACTGGTCGAGCCGGAAGGCTTGGTTGGCCGCTTCAGGCGAGCCACCGAGTTCAGCGGGAGGTGCATCGGCGGCAAAGGGAGCCAGTGATTTAAGCGCGAGGTGATGCTCGGCCAGGAAGGCGTCGAGCTGGGGCGTGACCCCGGCAATCTTTTCGTTGTAGAGGGCCAGCGCGACATCGGAGGCGGCCTGCGCGGCCAGGTTTTGCGCGCGCTCGAGCTTGAGGGCGGCTTCGACTTGCGGGCGAACAATGGCAAAATCGCTGTCAGCAGTGGGTTTGGCCAGGGGCTTGCTGGCGGCGGGTTTTGGAAAACGCGCGGGGTTGGCGTCGTAATAGTCGCGCACTTCGGCGTCGGTCACATGGACTTGGGGAACGAAATCCGCCGAGGGAAACGCGAGATAATCCACGCTGACGCGGTCGGGAATTTGATAGCGGGCGGGGTTTGCCTCGAAAAATTTTGTGATCTCCTCCGGGGTGGGAGCGAGGGCCGGGGCGTATTTGGCGTAGTCGGCGCTGGCGATGGCGAGCGTCCATTGCGTGTCGTCCCGGGCCAGCTGGGCCTTGATGTCGCCCGGGAGGACATAGCCGGGGCCACCCAGGAGTTTTCTGACCTGTTCGGCGCGCCAGTCGTCGGTGAGGACGCGGCTGACATCGGCCACGGTGGCCGTGGAATCGAACCCGGATAAAACCTGGGTTTCCCGGAAGGTGTTATAGAGATTGGGATCGAATTCACCGTTGGCATTGGCGAAAGCGCCCATGGTTTTGATGTAATCGGCGAGGACGTCTTCGGAAGGTGCGGGGATATGCAGCTGGTCGGCGAGGGAGAGGCTGGCGGTGCGTTGAAGCGCATACGGCTCCAGTCGGGCCATTTCGTTGACCGGAACGTGATAGCGGAGGTAAACGCTGAGTGCGGCGTCGCCGAAGATGCGATGCTGGTCGTCGGTCGACTCGAGATTGTAGCCAAAGAAGGGCTTCGATCGCGTGCGGCTGCTGTCGCTGTGGCCGATGCCCGGCGTTGCGCCGATCGTGAAGATGAATGAAACGATCATCACCCCCAGGATTAGCGCGAAGATGGTGCGAAAGTGGGGCTGAAAGTAGCGTTGAATCCAGGAAATCATGGGTAGAAACCAACAAGCGTGGATTTCGCCCGGCGGGTGTCAACCCCCTTGAACTCCATAAATACAAAGTGCCAAGTAACAGGTAACAAGTACCAGGAGTATAGACGCAGAGTTCTCTTGTTACTTGGTACCTGATACTTGTTACTTATGCTTTGGCGATCCGGCTAAACGGTGGCCGGGTTTCATCGAACGGGAAATCCGCCAGCAGCTGGTCGAGCGGCTTGGAGAGGAACTTGTCCTGGCCGAGCCTGAGCATGTGATCGCGGTAGGACCGGGCGATCGGGTCGATCCCGTCGAGGGTGTCACCGGCGGGATCGGCTCCGTAGTTGTCGAAGGCCTGCTTGAATTCCTGCAAGGTGATGTGGGCCAGCGGCCGCGCGGGTTGATAAAGGTAATCCGTGGGCGAATCACTGCCGGTGGGCGGGATCGGGGTGATAAATTTCAGGTCGACGAGGCAGTTGAGGCATTCGTTGAGGATCTGGGTGGAGACCTTGAGCAGCGTGGCGAGCTGGGAGGTGTTGACGGGCGGCAGGTCTTGCTGGAAGCGGCGGCTGATGGTGAGCAGCACGACGAGCGACAGGCGTTCGCGCGTGGATTCGGCGAGGGTGTGCCAGGCCGCCTGGCTGCTGCGGAAGCGGACGTTTTGCACCGCATAGCTGAGCTGGCCGCCGACGAGCACGAAGAACCAGAAGATAAAAAGTCCGAACATGAGGATCGGCAGGATGCCGAGCGAGCCGTAGAGGCTTTTGTTGATGAGGACGCGGCGAAAATAAATGAACGCGAGATAGTTGTTCAGCACGAGCAACCCTGCCACGACGACCGCCCCGATGAGCGCCGCGCGCCAGGCCACGCGGGTGTTCGGGATGAAACGGTAGAAAAGCATCAGGACGAGGATGAGCACCACGATGGAGAGCGAAGGCAGCAGCGCGACAAACACGCCGAGCAGGTTGGCGCCGAGGGGCAGATGCTCGATGAAAACATTGAGCAACGCGCTGGCGCCGAGCGCGGTGACCGCGGCGAAAAAGAGCACGGCGCCAAGGGTGAGCACGGTCCAGTAAAACACGATGCGCATGAGCAGGCTGCGGCCACGGCGCACGCCCCAGATCTCATTGAAGGCGTTTTCGATCGAGGTGAAAAGCTGCAGCACGATGAGGATGAGGGTGAGCGCGCCGACGACGCCGGCCGTGCCCGAGCGCGAACCGGCGATAAAGCCGTTGATGAGCTGGACGAGATCCTCGTTGACGGCGACTTGGCCCGAAGGTGGCGCGTGAGCCGGGGCCGCGGCTGGAGTGGCTTCCGGGGTTGAGGATGGACCCGGGCTGGTGGCCGTCGCCGCCGGATGAACTTTGAGCGTGGCGGCGGTGACCACGTCGCTTTTTGCCTCCGGCAGCGGCGGGGCCTTGCCCTGGTCGGAAAGCTTTTCGTATTCCGAGATGGAGGGCGCGATAAAGGTAATGACCCCGTGGAGCGTGTTGACGGCGATATGGGGGTCGTTCTTGTCGAGCATGAAACCGGCCACGAGCACGACGATGGCCACCACCGGACCGAGCCCGAGCAGCGAGCTGAAGCTGAGCGCGGCGGCGCGGCTGGCGGTCTTGTTTTCAAAAAGGCCGCTCACCGTGATGGAGATCACGCGCAGCACGGCGTAAAAGCGCCCGCGGGGCGAAGGGTCGTTCAGGCAGGAAGGTTGCCAGATATCTTTTTTCAGCAGCCGGGAGAGTTTTCCCCAGCGATGAGTCATCCGCGCCATTTAAGTGAAAATCCTGCGCTGCGCGCGGACGCTAAGTCATCAGCATGTAATACGCAAAGCCCAGCATGCCGGTGAGGCCGAGCCCGACGGAAATGCCAAGCGCCATGAAATCCAGAAAGATCGTGCAGAGATAGAGCCCAGTCGAGCCGACCGCGACCGCCAGCAGTGGTGATGGCTCGCCGCGCACCCAGAACAGGAAGCCGATAAAACCGAGGCCGAGCGCAGCGCGGAAGCGCACGAGCGGGTAGAGCGTGACCATTTGCAGCAGGAGCAGCAGGGTGAGGATAAGGTCAAACGCGCCGAGAAAAACGAGCGGCTGACCCAGAAGCTTATTCATATCGAGCGCGAGCAGCTCGTTGATGGAAGGCAGGACTTCCGAGGCCGCCGCGATGAAAAGAAAAAGCGTGCAGGAGTAGAGGCCGATCTTGGCGGCCCGGCCGCGGGCGATGGCAGGATCCTTGGCATGCTTGGTGTCGTCCGTTTTGCCCTCGGCGGCGGCCAGCATGTCATTTACGGTGATGGGCTTTTGGTCTTCCTTCTCGACGTTAAGCGTGGCGACATTGGTCTTGGGCTTGACGGTGAGCTTTTTCTTTTCGGGAAAGAGCGCGTTCTTGAGGTCGGAATTGCTACCGACCGGAATCCATTTCTCCGAGGTGCTCTCGTAATAAAGCGTGTCGAGCGCCACTTGCCCGGCTTCAGCCAGGGAAGAAAGCTGTTCCTGAGTGAATGGGCCACGGGCCTCCGTAGCACCCGCGTTGCGGATGTAAAATTCCTGCGTGGGCATGAAAAAGTAGATTGGTTGCGGGAAGGGAGAGCGGCAAGAGTTTTGTCGATGGGTCGGTATGGGTTAACAAACTTTTGTTGTTTTCACATGCGTTCGAGTGTGCGCAGGCCAAGGAGATGCAGACCTGTCTCCAGCACGAGCAGCGTGCGGGCACAGAGCAGCAGGCGGCGGGCGCGCAGGGCCGGATCGTCCACGATGACTTTGTCGGCCGCATAGAAAGTGCTGAACTGGCCGGCGAGCTCGTAGAGATAGGTGCAAAGAAAATGCGGACGGAGCTGCGTGGTCGTGAGCTGAAGCGCGGCGGCGAAGCCGACCAACTTGCGGGCAAGCGCGAGCTCGGCGTCGGTCGCGGGCGGCGTCGCGCCGGCGGTGGCTGTGCGATCACTTGGGTCGAGGCCGGCTTTGCGGAAGATCGAGTGGATGCGCGTGACGGCGTAGAGGAGGTAGGGCGCGGTGTTGCCTTCGAAGGAGAGGATTTTGTCCCAGTCGAAAACGTAGTCGCTGCTGCGATTTTGCGCGAGGTCGGCGTAGCGCACGGCACCGATGCCGACGGCGTTGGCGATGTCGCGCCGTTCGGCCTCGGGCAGGTCCGGCACCTTTTCCGTGACGAGCGCGAAGGCGCGTTCCTCGGCCTCGGCGAGCAGGGCCTTGAGTTTGATCGGGTCGCCGGAGCGGGTTTTGATGGCCTTGCCGTCCCCGCCGAGGATGGAGCCGAACGACACATGCTCGAAATGCGGCAGCTTGCGGCCGGTTTTCTCGAACCATTTTTTTGTCGTCAGCCAGAGTTGCTCGAAATGATCGTTTTGCCGCGTGTCGGTGAGGATGATGATGGTGTCAGCATGGAAGTGACTGGCGCGATAGAGCATGGTCGCGAGGTCGGTCGAGGCGTAGTTGGCCGCGCCGTCGGACTTGCGGATGATGAACGGCTGCGTCTTGAAGCGCGGATGCTCGGGATGAAAAACCACGAGCGCGCCCTGGCTCACCTGGGCCAGGCCGGCGGCGGTGAGTTCGTCATAAACCTGCGAGAGCTTGTCGTTATAGAAACTTTCCCCGAGCGCGACGTCGAAGCGAATGCCGAGCAGGTCATAGATTTTCTGGAAGGCGGCGAGGCTGGTGTCGCTGATTTTTTTCCAGATCGCCAGGTTTTCCGCATCGCCGGACTGGAGTTTCACCAGTTCCTGCTGCGCTTCCTTGAGCACGGCGGGGTCGGCCTCGGCGGCGGTGTTGC
>Ga0210392_10001481_pt1 | contig 12306 bp, 11 predicted proteins | sample IncBWC30OmetaG_FD_161057 | JGI IMG/M metagenome (GOLD analysis project Ga0210392, IMG submission 161057) | Forest soil microbial communities from Barre Woods Harvard Forest LTER site, Petersham, Massachusetts, United States - Inc-BW-C-30-O ...
CTTCACCCAAACCCGGAGCACCCGCCGTCGACGAAGCACCACCACCACCAGCCGCGGGACCGCTGGTCGCGCCCGCTTCGCCGGCCTCGCCGCCGGCGGCGGTGGTCGTGGCATCGCTGCTACAGGCGACCACCGAAAACGCGCCCAAACCCAAAAAAACCGTTAAACAAGCTGAAAAAGCACGCATAATCATCTCCTCCGTGGAACCCAAAAGAACGGGCGAACGGTAGGACGGCATACGCTCTCTCGTCAACGAAGTTACCCAAATGGGGCAATCGGGCGCCCTACATGTCAGGACAGAGCGGCGTCTCGGACGCACAGCTGCAACAATTACTTGCCTGACGAACCATTGGCCGGAACCGGATCGATCGCACCGCCGACGCGGCGCTTCGGATCGTAGGTGACACCCTGCTTATCGGCGCTCCAGCCCGGCGCCGGGCCGGCGCTCGAAACCCCCTGGTGCAGCTTGTCGCCCGGACCGGTTTGGTCCGCGCCCAAAGTATCACCGTCAGCGGTGGTCGACGCGGGCGGCTCGTAGTCGAGCGCGGGCGAGCGGACCGGCGCGCCCGCTGCGTTGCTGCACGCGACCAGCATCAGACAGCCTACCGCGAACGTCCTAGCCATCCCGCAGCGTACCACGCTGGCTCGCGCAGGCGAGCAAGCGGTGCTCTCGACCTCGACGCACGCAAAACGGAGTGAGGCGTTTCTGTTTGAAAGGGCCTGCGCGCTGGCGCAGTACGTCCCTTTCAGGGCGTAAATTCAGCCGTCAGCGCTGTGCTTGCGGAAGATCCGCGCGCCCGTGGCGGCATAGCGGATCGCGTCGCGCAGGCGTCGCATATCGACAGGCTTGTCCAAGGCGCGCCCGCCCACACGACGCAGGAACTCGGCGACGTCGCCGAGCGAGCCGGCACCGGTAACGAACACGAAGCGATGCTTCCAGGTCGGGTCGAGCTCCAGCGCGCGTCGGTACAGTTCCATCCCGTTCAAGCCCGGCATCACCAAATCAGTAACCACGACGTCGGGCGGTTCCGCAGCCGCGATGCGGCGCAACGCTTGGTCGCCCGAGGTCGAATACTCGCCGAGCACTTCGTCGCTGCTCAAAGAACGACGATACCCGGTGAGCACTGCCAGGTCGTCATCCAGGAAGAGCGCGGTCGGAAGGGTGAGCCGCAAGGTGCCGCTATCGTGGCGTGGTGGTGGCGCGCTCGCGCTGAGCGGCTCTTGTGACGGCTGCGACGCGCGCGCAGCTCGATAGGAACCGCTGCTCGGCGGCCCGGAGGCAGAGCTTTCGACCTCCAACGCCGCGCGGATTCGTCCGCTCGAGTAACCTGCGTCATCGGTGATGGCGGTCGCCGCGCGCGCCCCGCCGCGCGAATCCAGCTGCAGGAACACGAGCACTTGCCGGACCAGCTCGGCCTGCACGCTGGTCTTTTGGATGAAGCCCTGCGCCCCTGTAGCCAGCACCTTCATGCGCAAGGCATTCGCGGGCAAGCTGGAGTGGAGCACGACGACAGTGCCGCGAGTAGAGCGCGAGCGCGACAAGATGTCGGCCAGCGAATCGCCCGACAGGTTGGGCATGTTCACGTCGAGCAACACCAAGTCAGGGCGCTCCTCCATGATGACGGCAATGGCGCCGATGGTCCGGTCGCGCGTGAGCACGCGAAACCCGGCCACCTCGAGCGTCGACCGGGTCATCTCCAAGACCACGGCGTTGTCGTCGATGATGAGGATCGTACGCGAATGAGATCTCCCCGCGTGCATCATGTCTCTAGCGGCCGTTGCCGGCGCGACTTGATGCCTGGGACCAAGATTTGTGCCGTTCGACGCCGTGCGGTAACCGCCAGACGAGCTCGATTCGCCGCGCTCGGAATGGCATTTTCCTCAAGTATTTCGCGCGCTGTTGTAGGCGGCTGCCGCTTGACCGAGCGGCCATTTACGGGTCGTATCGCCGGCCATGCGATTCGTACTCTGGACCTCCATCGCTGTGCAGCTCGTGGCGTGCGCCCCCCAAACAACTGCCCCGGCAAAGAGCCCGCACAACGAAACGCCGACGATCCAAAGCAACTGGCAGCAGGTCGAACCGGCCAAACAGAAGGTGCCGCTCGTCCCCGAGCCAGCCGGCGTTTCGGCGCCTGATCCGAGCTGCCAGACTTTCGCCGAACACTCCGGCGCCGCGTGCAGCGTCGCCGCCCTCGGACGGGACGCCCTAGCGGAGGCGTTGGCCGAGAAGACGCCGAGCGAGCGCGATCAGCGGCTCAGCTGTCTCGAAACGAGCACAGACCTGCCGCCCGGTCTGGTGCGCACGCTGCGCGCGGAGCTTGGACCGCCGGGCTGCGCGGACGTCCTCGCGCTGCCGTACCTCGAACCAAGACGGCCCGAGCTCGACCGCCGAATCGAGGACACGTTGATCGCATTGGCGACCGCCGGCCGGCTGTCGCGCTTGGTGCGAAAGGCGCCCGAGCTAGCGCCGCCCTTCGACAAGCCGCGCTTCATGGATTTTTTCCAGGCCACGCTCAAGCCGTGGATCGTGACGCAAGCTCAAGCCATCCACGAGCTGTCGCTGGCGGGGGCGCGCTTGACCCCGTACGCCAAGGGCGTGGTCGCGGTCGAAGCGGGGCTCGCCGACATGCGCTTCGTGTCGGTGGTGCGCCAAGTCCCGTTGCCCAAAGAAATGAACGACGACGCCGAGGTTCGAGAGGCCTATTACGGCGCGCTCGACGAAGCCCTCGAGCCGCGCAAGGCGCGCGGTCGAGACGCGGCGCTCGTGGGCTTGCGCGAGCTTTCGAACGAAGGCATCGTGTTCGAGCCGCGCGTCAGCCAAGCGCGTGCGTTATTGTCCGAGGTCTATTCCGGACGGCGCATCGACGCGCTCGACAAGCTGCTGCTGCCCAGCCTGCCCGCGTTGCTGGCAGACACCACGGACCGCAAGCTCGCGGCGCAGTTGCCTACCTTCTACAGCGGCATGCTGCTCAAGGACAGCGCGCTCGACGCGCCCCTCTTGCGTGCCTTGCTCGAAAGAGGCCTACCACCAACGATCACTGCCCGCCTCGATCTGAAGCCGCTCGACGACGCGAGCAAGAGTTATCTGGTGCGCGCGCTCTTGGAGCGTGGCCGCTGCTACTTCCGCGCCCAAGATTTTGCTGCAAGCGCGCGCATGAGCGCGCTCGATAAGCCGAGCCCCGAGCAAGCGCTGTATCATGCGCTCGCCAGCACCTTGCAAAATGGACCGCGCGACGCGAGTGATCTGCTGCTCGGTGGGCCCGTCCTGCCCGCGGGTACAGGACAAGTCGCAGAGCTCGACCGGCTCGCCAGCGAGAAGAGCAACCCGAGCGCACCACTCGCGGCGTTCGACGCCGCTTATTTGCGCAGCCTGGTTCCGCCCCAAAACGACCCCAAGTTTTGGGCCGATCTAAGCAAGCGTTTCGACATAGCGGAGCGTGGCCTGCGCGATCCCGAGCAAAAGAAGCGCGCACAGGGCGCCAGCGCCGCCGCAAAAGACACCGAAAAAGCCCTGCGGTCTGCCGAAAATCCGGCGGGGGCTCCGAAAAAATCCAGCAAATAGCCCGAGTTGCACTGGAAAGACCGAGATAGCTCGGCGATACTGGCGCGGCTGTGCGCTGCCAGGGGGAGCGCCCGACACGTTCCCAGCCTCCCCTTCCAGACCCATGGCCTCACTGCTCCGCGCCAAACGCACGCTCTGGGGATTCATCTTTGGGCTGGTGACGGTAATGGGCTGGCTCTCGTACGTGAGCGGTCGGCGCTACTTGCGTGCAGAGGCCTGGGTCGAGCACACCTTGCAAGTCCAGGGCACACTCAACGCGCTGATCGGCGCGCTGCAGCAGACCGAGGACGACGAGCGAGGCTTCCTGCTCACGGAGGATGCCACGCAGCTCCAGGCCTGCCGCGCGTCCGAGGCTTCCGTAGCGCCTCAGCTCCGCAAGCTTCAGGAGCTCGTGCGCGACAACCCGACTCAAGTGGCGCGCGCTCTGCGGCTCGGGGCGCTGATCGAGGAGAAGCTGCGCTTCCTGGAAGCCCAGCTGCGGCTATCCCTGGACGGCGAGCGCACGGCCGCGATCGCGCTGGTTGGTGTCAGCCACGGCACTCAAGTGCTGACCGCGATTCGCAGGCTCGGAGCCGAGATGGACCGCGAAGAGCAACGGCTGCTCGAAAAGCGCAAAGCAGAAGCCTACGGCGCGCAGACTCAGGCCGTCTGGGGCATCGGCATTGGTTCGGTGTTGACCATCGCACTGTCCCTGCTGAGCTTACTCAGCGTGCACCGCGACGTCGACGCATTGCGGCGTACTGCGGAGGAGCTGGCCACGAGCGAGGAATATTTCCGGCTGCTCGCCGAGAACAGCAGTGATCTAGTCCGCACGCACGACTTGAACGCCCAACTCTTGTACGTGAGCCCCTCGGTCGAGCGCATGCTCGGCTACACGCAAGAGGAGTTCATGACCTTCGGGCCGCTCGCCTTGGTGCACCCGGACGACCGCGACATGCTGGCGCCCGACCCGGCCTGGCCCATCTCCGAGCGACACAAGTACGCGCCGATCGAATATCGAATCCTGCACAAAGACGGCTCGTATCGCTGGCTCGAGATCAGCTTCGCCTCGCGACGTGACGCAGACGGGAACGTGACCGGCGTGCAGAGCTCCGCGCGCGACGTGACCAATCGCCGCCTGGCGGCGCAACGGATGACCACGCACGCCGAGCAGCTGCGCAAACTGTCGCTGCACGACGATCTCACGGGGCTTCACAATCGGCGCGGCTGGCTCGAGCTGGCGCGGCAGGGCCTGCGCTTGGCCATTCGCGAAAAGCGCCCGGCGGCCGTCATCTTCGCCGATCTCAACGGCATGAAGGAGATCAACGATCGGCACGGCCATGAGGAAGGAGACTGCGCGCTGAAGGACACGGCGCGTATCCTGCGCGCCGCGTGCCGTGAGGTAGACGTGGTCGCGCGCTTCGGCGGTGACGAGTTCGTCGTCTTTGCGCTCGGCTTCGAAGAAACGGGGCTCGAAGCCTTGCGTTCCCGAGCTCAGGACGCGATCGCGGAACAGAATTTGTCGGGCGCGCGCCCCTTCCGACTGTCGCTGAGCGTCGGTGGCGCCTTTTTCCGACCCGAAAAGCCAGAGACGATCGAAGAGCTATTGGATCGCGCGGACGCAGAAATGTACCAGCGAAAGCGGGCGCGCCGCGAAAACGGCGGCAGGTCACTGCCACCGCCGGCGGGTAACTAGCGCCTCAAATACCGGAGCTCTGAACGCGCTGCAGGCCGCGCAAGAATTGGTCGAGCACGCCGCCCAGCCGCTCGTCCACGTCCGGCTCCAGCTGCACGCTGCCGCCTTCGAGCAGGGTGATTTGCTTGTCGAGCACGAATAGGCCGTTGACCACGTGGAGCGGGTCGAGAGAGCTCAGCACCGGCCGAAGCGCGTAGTCGATCGCCAGCACATGGGCGATCGATCCGCCCGTAGCCAGCGGCAAGACCACTTTGCCGCGCAAGCCGAACTGAGGCAGCAGATCCAAGAAGGTCTTGAGCAAGCCGGAATAGGCCGCCTTGTACACCGGCGTCGCGACGACGACGCCGTCGGCAGCAGCCACGCGCGCCAACGCTTCGACAATCGCGGGCGCGTCGAAGCGCGCGTGCAGCAGGTCCTGTGCGGGCAGATTTCGAACATCGAGCAGCGACGACTGCACGCCGCGGGCGGCGATGCGCGCCGTCACGGAAGCGGCCAAGCGCTCGGTACGCGAGGTAGCCGAAGGACTGCCGGAAATGATCAAGACCGAGCTCATTGGCGGATTCTCCCTATATTTCGACGAATATACCCGATCTTAACTGGCGCGCGAAGCGCGCCGTAACCCGGATGTGCACGAGCTATCCCGGGAAGTGGTTCAAAGTCACCTGTGGTACCTGGACGAGCATCCAGCGCATAGTAACGATCTGGCGACGCACCGCTTGGCGGGCGCCATCTTGCTCAGCGCCAAGATCCGCCCCTTCCCGGTCGTAGCACGGCAAGTCTTGTCGCTACTGGGTGACGAAGACTACCGCACGGCCGATCTGGAAGGCGTGATCATGAAGGACCCGGCGTTGTCCGCGACCTTCCTGCGCATCGCCAACTCCGCGCTCTACCGCCAACTCGTGCCGTGCGAAAGCGTGCTCATGGCGTGTGCGCGCTTGGGGCGCAATGCAGTGCGCGAGATAGTCGTCGGCGTGGCGACCATGGACATGTTCCGTGACGTGAGGAGCCGCGGCGCGACGATCCGCAACCACTGTGCCGGAACCGCCGCGATCGCGCGCACGCTGGCCGATGAATGGCGCCTGCGCTCCGGCGACCAGCTGTTCCTGACCGGCTTGCTGCATGATTTTGGCAAGCTCTTGTGCATGCAAGCAGGCATCGAATCATACGACGGGCTGCCTCCCGATTCGCTCGACGCACCGGATCGGCTGCATTTGGTCGAGCGCGATAGGCTCGGCTACGACCACGCAGTGCTCGGCGCCCACGTGCTGCACGCCTGGAAGATTCCGGAGGCGATCTCGCAGGTCGTGGCTTGGCATCACCAGCCGGCGCGCGCCTACGCTGGCGGCGGCACGGTGGGCATGCAGGTCGCGCTGCTTCGTTTGGCGGACCGGCTGGAGTACCGCTTGCGTCACGATTCAGCGCCGAACGAGACCGTGATCGACGAGCTGTCGACCTCTGACGAAGCGCGCCACATGGGCTTCAGCGCTGCAGATTTGCGCTCCACCTGGCAGCAGATGATCGCTTCGCGCGACGAAGTTTTGGCTCTCTTTCGTTGAAATTCGACCAAGACTGCTCGAGTAGTTCCAGGTTCGCTCGGTGGCAGAACGGCACGGAGTATCTTATGGTCGCGGCCATGAAGCGCACGCTCGCTCTGTTCGCTGCAGTCTTGACCAGCTCCGCTTGTTCAAGTGGAGGTGACACGCAGAAGTCATGGAACGCGCTCAGCACCTGCTTGGCCGGCCCCGCCGCGACGCAGCCCTTGGCCGCGCGCGTCTCGCAACTACGCTTGATCGAGCTCGGCAACAGCAGCACCGCGAGCAGCAAGACAGGCTGGCCGGGCCGCTGCGGCGCCTCTGCAGACGACCTGTATGCAGCGCTCGGCACGGATAGCGACGGCGCGCTGCTCAAGAGCAAGCTGCACCAGCGTCTAGCCTGCGCTGACACCAAAGGCAGCTGCAGCTTGCCCACCGACAGCTCACTGATCTCGGTCGCCACCGAGCTTTGGGAGGCCGCGGCGAGCGGCGGGCTGAAGACCGAAAGCGCGCCGGGCGTCGCCCCCCCAGAGGCCGCTTCCCCACCCCTGCTCGGCGCTCCGAGCTGGAAGAGCTTCAGTGACAAGCCGATGAGCCTGGTCGGACCGCTGCTCACCCCCGACGGTCGCGCGATCCTACTGCTGAAAGCCAGCGAAGGGCGCACGCGCCCCCGCGGCTGCGAGTTCAGCGCAGGGTTCAGCAAGGTCGCCTGCTTCGATGGCCACGCCGACGTCCCGGAGCTACCGGCGCAAAGCGTCGATCTGGTGAGCGACCTGACGAGCGTGTACGCCGCTGGCCTGACCGACAAGGGCTTGGCCGCGTACGACTTGAAGACGGGGCAGAAGTCCGACGTGCGCGGCACCGGCGCGCTACGCCTGGTGCGCGACGGGCTCGCCGTGGAGCACGGCGAAAAGGACGAAGGCTTTCAGGCCGTACTGCTGTCCGGTGGCAAAGCCGGCAAGCCCGTGAAGCTGCCAATGGCAGCTCCCGTCGGCGATCCGCTGGCGCTCGGCAACCAAGTCGTGCTGCTCCAGCAATCCGGCGCGAATCGCGAATTCGTCGCAAAATCTCTGGTCGGCGGGCGCCTGAAGGACGTCGCGACCGAGCAGGGCGAATTCGAAGGCACGCTTCACGGCTGCCGTCGCGATTCGACGTTGGCGGTCGCCGCCTTCGGTCCGCGCGCAGGCCAACACAATGCCAAAGCCACCGCGGGCGACGGCAAGACTCAGGTCACGGTCACACTCTTCCGAGGCGGCGCTTGGAGCAAACCGAGCAGCGTCGTGATCCCGTTCGAACGTGGCATCGAGTCGGATCTGGTCTGCACCAAGACCGGTGCAAGCTTGGCGTACGCGCAAGCCGTCGACGGCGGAGTGCAAGTCGGCCGCGTCGATTGCGACACGAGTGGCTGCAAAACCAATCAGGTCAAGCTCCCCGGCATCGAGAGCAAGTGGTGGTGGGCCGCCGGCCCGCTCGGCGACAAGCTGCTCGTGATGTGGCGCTCGAGCCTGGGCGAAACGCGCTTCCGCCTCGCACCGCTCGCCGCCCTGCCCTCCACCAAAGACGTCATCGCCTTCGACGCCCCCGACTTCGGCGGCCCCAACGCCGGCGAGCTCTCTCCCATCTACTCAGAGGACGGCGCGCTCCTGATCTTCCGCGGCGAAACACCCGTCGCTGTCCACGTAGCCCCCGAAGGCACGCTGCGCGTCGTCGCGCCGTAGCGCGAGCTTGGGCGCCAGCCCGAGCGAGCTTCGGGGGTGGAGGTTGAGCTTGGGGATTGGGGATTGGGATTGCCCCCAGGCGAGTGACGTCGCGCTACGTCCGGGCGTGCTCGCTCGGCTGCGCCGCCCGGGCCCCCGTCAAGCGCGGGCTCCCGCCCGCGCGGGGGGCCAACGGCGTGAATCTCTGTGCGCGGCTCACATGGGCGACGCGATTCACTTTGTCCGGAAGAAGTACGGCTGGGAGCGCGCGCGACGCGATTCACTTTGTCTAGCCGAAGTACGGCACGTCCCTCGACGCCACGCCGCATTGGCGCTTCGCGACCGGTTGGGTCTTCGGCGGCGCGTGTGCGTACGATTTGATCAGGCCCGCGCACGCGGGGCGTCGAGGATGAACGATTGAGAGGGTGCGGGCCCGACCAAATCGTCCGCCTTATGGGAAGCAGACCGCCGTGAGATGAATCTGACGGCTCTCGATCAGCGAGAATACGATCGGAAACCGCCGAGCCACGCGCGCGGCCGTCAGCCGATGAAAAGCTTCGCTTTCGCTCGAGCGGAGCAGGCGCACGCAGTAGTCGAACAGCGACGAGTCGCCATCCTTCGCGTGCAGCTTTCGCTCCTCGACCTCTGCAATGTGCGCAACGATCCGCGCTTCGGTGCGAGAGCCACTCGCCAGCAGCGACGCGAGCCCAAGGCGAAGTTGATCATCCGAAACACGTCTCAAATCCCAGAAAACCCCGGTTTCCATGGCCCGAAGGATAACATGCACTTTTTCGAGCCCGCAGCAGCCACGCACACGCGCGATCTGCATACGGAACACCTGGCGACATGATTCACCCATTCAAACAGCGTCAGCGCGTCACTGCGAACGACAGCGACGCGAATCGTTCGCCGTACAAGGAGGTGCGACTCGCTCGCGGCCCAAATGCGTCAAGGGAATTCGTCGGAATCTGCGCTCGCTGACCTCTTACGTCGTCCAGATAAAGTAACTCACTCAACCCGCTCAACGACGAAGCGGCGCGACGCCATCCCAGCAGGAACAGCGGCTCCAACACGCACCTGCGCCGCCCACGCAGGCGGACCTGACCCAATCGTACGCACACGCGCCACCCACAATCTCAACCGGTCGCGAGGCGCCAATGCGGCGTGGCGACGAAGGACGCTGCGTACTTCGTCTAAACAAAGTGATCCGCACTGCACGCGCCAAACGTCGGCCCCCCGCGACGGGCGCAGCCCGACGCTTGCCGGGGGCCCGGCAGCGGAGCCCGCCCGCGGGCGAGCATGCCGGACGTATTGCGACATCCGCGCAGGGGGCAGCCCGATCCAGAAGCGTTCAGCGCACTTTACGTCGATAGGCTGTCGCCAGTGCGTCAGCGTATTCGTTCCAGCGGTTGCCGGAGTGGGCGGCGATCCAGCGGAGCTCGAGCTCGGGGCGGCGCTTGCAGATGCCGTACAGCTCTTGCACCAATTCCAGATTTTTTATCTCGCCGCCTTTACGCTTCCAGCCGCGGGCTTCCCAGCCTTTGGCCCACTCGTTGACGGTGCTGACGCAGAGCTGGCTGTCGGTGTAGAGGACTGCCTTCTTGCCTTCCGGCACTAGCGCGGTGCCCGCGATGAGCGCGCTCAGCTCCATGCGGTTGTTGGTGGTGTGCGGCTCGTGGCCCCAGCGCTCGTCGATGACTTGGTTGTCGATGACGTACACCGCGCCCCAACCACCAGCACCTGGGTTCGGCTCGGCAGCACCATCGGTGAACACGCCGTCCTTCGGGCCTTCGGTGTATTTGGCCAGAACTTCGGCCACGCTCAGATTCTCCTCGCGCGAGCCCAACGAGGAGCGCTGCGCGCGCGCTGGGAGCGCCTTCTTCTTGGGCGCGCTGGGCACGTTCTTTTTACAAGACATGCACACTTTGGGCTGCCAGCCAGGGTATTTCGCTAGAGTTGCTTCCGGGACCGCGAACTCTTTCGCGCAAGTTTGGCAGGAGAAGTTGGCCACTGGGGCGGGTGTAGCACAGCGCGCGGCACGCCAGAATCAGACCGTATTCCAGAGCGCGCTGAGCTCGTCGATCAGGAACTTCCGAAAAGCCTGGACCGACGCGGGCTGAAAGCGCGCGGACGGCGCGACCACGTTCAGGTCCGCTCCGCCGCTCGCGTACTCCGGCAGAATGCGCGTGGGGGCCGGCAGCGAGTGCCGGAGCGCGGACAGCTTCACGCCCAGCACCGGTAGCAGGCCGATACCCAAACCGGCGCTCACCGCTTGCATCACGAACGCCATCTCGTCCGCGCTGACCGGCCCGCGCACGGTAACGCTCTCCTCACCCTTGGGGCCAGTGAGCCGCCATTCGGCCTTGGCGTTCCTGCCGTGGAAGAGCACGCAGTCGTGATTGGCGAGGTCTGCAAAGGACTTCGGCTTGCCGCGGCGACGCAGGTAGCTGGGAGCCGCGAAAACGCCCAGCGAATCGCTGCCAATCTTGCGCGCGACGAGCGTCGAGTCGCGCAGCTTGCCCGCGCGCAGCGCCAGATCGATGCCTTCCGAGACGAGGTCGACCACGCGCGAGGTCAAGGACAGCTCGATGTGCACGAGCGGGTACTTACGAGTGAAGCGCGTCACCAGATCCGCCATGTTCAACACGCCGAGATCCCCGGGCGCCGTGACGCGCACGATACCGCGCGGCTCCGCGCTCATGTTGGTGGCTGCCGATGCAGCCTCTTCTAGGCCGCTCAGCGCGAGCCGCGCACGCTCGTAGTAGGCGTGACCGGCTTCGGTGAGGTGCAGCTTGCGGGTGGTGCGTTGCAGCAGCCGGACACCGAGGCCTTCCTCCAAACGTGTGACGGTTCTGCTCACCGACGACTTGGGCAAGCCGAGTTGATGGGCCGCCGCGGTAAAGCTCTCCAGCTCGACAACCCGAACGAATACGGAGACGTGATTCAGGTCCATTGTTGCCACACTAGCAACTATTCGTTGCCGACCCCATATCTAGCGCTTCCGTCAGCAACAATTAGATATCTGGGACCCACGAGGAAATGAACCATGTCCAACATCGCTAGCAAGATCCCCACCGTCGCCCGCCTGCTGCTCGGGCTCATCTTCGCCGTCTTCGGTCTAAACGGTTTCCTGCACTTCATCCCGACGCCGCCCCCGAGCGGCCCCGCTGGCGCGTTCGGAAGCGCGATGTTCGCCACCGGCTACTTGTTCCAGCTCGTCAAGGGGACCGAGGTCACCGTGGCTGTACTGCTGCTGTCGAATCGCTTCGTGCCCTTGGCACTGGCGCTCTTGGCGCCAGTGGTCGTGAACATCGTGGCCTTCCATGCGTTCTTGGCGCCGTCGGGCTTGCCGCTGCCGCTGGTGATTCTGGCTCTGGAGGTTTACTTGGCGCGCAGCTACCGCGAAGCGTACTCGAGCATGCTGCACGCGCGCACGGAGCCAACCAGCGTGTCGCCTGCTTCGGGTCGCCCCGACGCGCACGCGCACGCCAGCTGAGTGAGCTGCACTCACCCGTTCGGGCTCACGCCCGAGCGGGTGAGCTCGCGTTCAAATCGCGATGCGCAGCGCCAAGCCAAAATCCATCAGGGCCGGCGCGCGGCTGAAGTCCGTCCCGCCCAGCATCAGGTGCTGCACGCCAAAGCGAAACTCGCCGTTTTCATTGCCATAACGTGCCGACACGAAGGCTTCGAAGCGCATGTGCGTGAGCGCAATGAGCGAGTAGTCGAAGCGCGTGATGAACGAGCGATCCGACAAGTTGCCCAGCGTGGACAGCGTGAAGGTGTGGTTGTCGAAGGAGTACGGCGCGGGAAAGCTCACATACAGGGCGGCGTATTGGTTGC
>Ga0210392_10001483_pt1 | contig 12304 bp, 8 predicted proteins | sample IncBWC30OmetaG_FD_161057 | JGI IMG/M metagenome (GOLD analysis project Ga0210392, IMG submission 161057) | Forest soil microbial communities from Barre Woods Harvard Forest LTER site, Petersham, Massachusetts, United States - Inc-BW-C-30-O ...
GCTTGCTGCCGGTGAAGTAGTTGTCGACACACAGCACGTCGTTGCCGCCCGCCAGAAGGCGCTCGCACAGGTGCGAGCCCAGGAAGCCTGCGCCACCGGTGACCAATATCCTCTTGCTCATGATACCCCTGGGAGACCCTGTCCACATTGGGCGGTCGACGTCAGGCGATAAAGTGATATTAAAATGATCGAAACACCTAGCTTATCGTGGGTTAATTTCCCGTGTAACGTGCAGCCTTATCGATCGTGGGCCCAAAGTTCGATTGACGTTGCCCAGATCCACCTCATTCGCATCGCCCGCCGCTGACCGTTCGGCGAACTGCGCCCTATCCTGCTCGCTTAGGGATTACCCCTTAAGAACGGTCACCTCGCCTTTTTCGAACGAGGGCTCATCAAAAACGTCAGTTTAGTATGTAACGAGTTGGTGGCCCGCCCCTTCCGAGAGGGCAGAGGAACACGTTGACCATGACAAGGTACGTCTGTGCCAATAGCTCGGCGATCCCCTTTCTGGACTGGATAGGATGTTGATATGCAAACGTGTGCTGGCGACTGGGTAGAGGTCCGGAGCAAGGAGGAAATCCTGAGGACGCTCGACAAGAATGGGCGCCTCGACGAACTCCCCTTCATGCCGCAAATGTTTGAACACTGCGGTCATCGTTTCCGCGTCCGCAGCAGCGCGTACAAAACCTGTGACACTGTCAGCGGTCACTATGTAGGACGACGCGTGCCCGATGCAGTGCATCTCGACGTCCGCTGCGACGGCCAAGCCTACGGTGGATGCCAAGCCGGATGCCTGATCTTTTGGAAGACCGCCTGGCTCAAACCCGTCGACGGTCCGGTGCGAGCACCTCACAATCTCGGTGACCTGTCGCAAATCGACGACTCGCCTCGGCAAGACTCTCGCGCGGAGCGCGATGTCTGGAGAGCAACGAAATCCGATGGCGCTGACGGCGAAACAAGGTATTCCTGCCAAGCGACCGAGTTGCTCAACTACACTGCCCCGCTCAAGTGGTGGGATGCCAGACAGTACGTAGAGGCCTATACGTCGGGCAACCGGACTTTGCCCGAGATATGCCGCGGCCTTTTTTTTCTGTTCTACTGCTATGGAACGTTGGCCATTAGCGACAGATGGGGGCGACCCGCCCGCTGGCTCTATAACCGGGTTCAGGCTGTCACCGGCGGCATCCCCTTCCCCCGCCTGAAGGGAAAGATTCCGGTAGGAGAACCCACGCCCAGACGCGATCTTGGCCTTCAGTCGGGCGATCTGGTGCGCGTAAGGCCGTATGATGAGATCCTCGCGACGGTGGACACGCGGCTTTCAAACAGGGGGCTCTCGATCGACGCCGAACTCGTGCCATTCTGCGGCAAGGTCTTCCGTGTCCGCGCTCGCATCGATCGTTTCGTTGACGAAAAAACTGGTAAAATGCGGTTGATGAAGACGCCGGCCGTCGCATTGGAAGGCGTTACCTGCCGAGCGCTCTACAGCGGCCAGCGGATGTTTTGCCCCCGCGACATCCATTTGTGGTGCCGGGAAATTTGGCTGGAACGTGTCTCCACTGACGAGTACTTCGGAGCGGCTTTCCCTATCCACGCTGGCACATACACAACGGCAGACAAGAGTGCATCGAGCCCCGGCGAGGTAGCTGCCCCGGAATGGGCACTAGATCCCCTCGTCAAGGGATAGAGCTCTCCACGTGAACTCGATCAAAACAGCTTCGGTTTGCGGTTTGGGAAAACTGGGTGCGTGCATAGCTGCGACGAGTCAACCAAATGGAAGCTTTTCCGGTAACTGGGAGAAATTTGAGACCGAAGCGGCTGCTATTTGTTGTCCCTGGGCCCTGTGCCGGAACCTGGTTCCTACCGCGGGAACCAGCATATTCACGCCCCGGCAATTGTGAGTGGCATCCAATGGACGCCGCCGGCCCCCGCTGCTCGCAACTCGACACCGCGCATCCAACCGATGGATCTTTGGAAGCCATTCGGCTTTTGGGAACGCCAGTCGCTTGTGCTACTTACGATTCCGCTCTAGAGCGCATCAAGGCGCTGGCACGTGAACCGCGGGCAACGGCGGTCTGCCCGTCCAACACCCACATCCTCGGCGAGGCCCGGCATAACCCCAAGTTCGCCCGGATCCTGGCTCGGTTCGACTTGGTGTTACCGGACGGGATGCCGGTCGTTTGGGCACTCAACTTTCGAGGGGCCGGCCTGAAGGACCGCGTATACGGTCCCTATTTCATGCGACACGTGTTACGAAACACACCGCGGCCTTGGCGCCATTTCTTTTTCGGCGATTCCGAGGAATGCCTCGTCGAGCTGCAACGCGTGCTGCTCCAATTGCAACCGGATATTGAGATTGCCGGCATGCTCAGCCCCCCATTTCAGGCCTTCACGGAGGCAGACGAAGTGTCGTTCGCCGCGACCATCCATCGTGCCAATCCGGATTTCGTGTGGGTGGCGTTGCCCGGCGTGCGGATGGAACAGTGGATCATCGACAACCAGGCGCGATACCGCAGGGGTGTGTTCCTGGCGGTGGGCGATGCATTTACACTCCTTAGCGGTCGCCGCTCGTTCGCTCCGCGGTGGATGCAACGGATGGGGTTAACCTGGGCTTATCGGCTATGCAAGGAACCGCTCCGACTGAGCCCGCGTTATCTGCGCTACAATTCTATGTTCATATCTTATTTGCTATGGGATGTCCTCCGCGGGCGGGCTTGGGAAAAAATCCGCCCGCTAGTTTAATCGGATTCTCAAGATCGGCAGCAAGCGTTACCATTTTTTGTCAGCAGATCCTTCAGCGCCGCGTTGACCAGATGCGCTTTTGCCGAAAGCTTCTTGGCTTGGCGTCCTCGCTCTCCGGCGCCCGGAGCCACTTGGCCTCGACACTTCGGGCCCGCCCAACCGCCTCTTCCAGTGGGGAAAAACGTCGCCTCGCTGATCCCGTGCTCGTGGTACAGATCGGCCGTCTCGGCCCCGCTTCATGCTCCCTCACACCGATAGAATCTGCTCCTCGCTGAACCTCGCCCGCTTCATCGCCTTGTCTCTCCAAAGGCCAGACTCGAGTTCAACCGGATTAATCGGCGGGCAATGTCACGGTAAATCTGCAGAATGGTTTACGTCCATGTTCGCAGTAATGCGAAGGACGATGAGATGGAGCCGATACAACGAAAATCAGATCATCGAGATGCTGAAGTATGGTCAGGTGGGTCGGTCGTCGCGGGAACTGTAGCGCAAACGGGATCAGCGATGCACGTTCCACAAATGGCGCTCGAAGTAAGAAGAGACCCGCTGAAAAGGCTACTGACAAGGATCGATGCTCGATACCTCGACGCAGGAGATCCCGAGAAAAAGCGTCTGATGCCCAAACAGCACGATCGATGCGCGATGGGACAGAAATCTGCGCCGCGCCCGGCCATCGTGAGCCCCTTTGGGGCGCTGCGCTGCTTAGTGCCGGTAAGCCCGTCGTCCATGTCGAGCATCCCAAGGAGAGATCCAAGAGATCGCCGACAATGCCCCCGCCAAGGGGACGACGATCCTGATCAGTGCCTAGTCCTCTCCGGCAGCACGGAAGAAACCGCCGGATCGGTCGCCTGTGTTTTCGGCGGGGGCGCGCGGCGGACAGACATGGGTTTCAAGAAGGCGGCCACGGCGGCGGCGGTGGCGTTGGCGTCCTCATCTATCGAGTTGTGGCCAAGATTCTTAAAGATTACCAGCTTGGCGCCCTTGATGTCGTTCTGGAAGTGGAAAGCATCGGCGCTCGGCTCCCAGCTATCCTTGGCGCCCCACAGGATCAGGGTCGGCACGTCGAGCCGCTGGAGTGGCGTGGGATCGAGTGGCTCCTGCGTGCGGGCACGCAAGAGAGTCGCCTCACGGTTGCCCGGGAAGCGTTGCAGCTCAGCGGCGCGCCTCACGCGCTCATCCGTCACCATCGCCGGATCGGCATAGGCCTGGTTCAGCGTATGCCGTACCCACAGCTCGGGCTTGAAGTAAATTCCAATATCCCCGATTAGTGGCAGGCGCGCGAGCCGCGTCGGCCATCGCGCCTCGGGGGGCGGATAGCCCGCCGCATCGACCAGGATGAGCTGGCTCACGCGGTCCGGCCGCGTCGCCGCGAAGGTCCAGGCCACGGCGCCGCCCAGCGAATGGCCGGCCAGCACAAAGCGATCGAGATTGAGGGTGTCGACCAGCGCCTCGATGAAGTCAGCATAGGCCTCGACGATGTATTCGTCGCGCGGCCAGGTGCCAGTGAGGCCGTGGCCGGGCAGGTCGACCGAGATCAGCCGCGCTTGGGCCCCCAGCGCGCGCACCCAGCCCTCCCATATGTGGAGTGAGCCGCTCGAACCATGGATCAGTACCAGCGGGATGCCGTCGGGGTTCCCCTCGTCGCGCACATGGGCATGCGCGCCGCCGACATCGACGAACTTCGAGCGAACGTTGGCATAGCGCGCGATCAGTATTTCCGCCGGCAGACTGGGCGAATAGGCCCACTGGGCCACACCCACCATCATCACGCCGATGACGAACAGCAGATAAAGCGGCCAGCGCCGGCGTGGTGCTCCGCCTTTACACCGACTGTTGGACATGGTCGTCTCCTTGCACCGGTGCGGCCGCGGTCTCTGAAAGAAAAGAGCCGCAAGCTGACGACGCGTCTGGCTGAGGCTCACCTCCCGAGTTCAGTCCTAGCTTCAATCGTCGCTGTCGGGACGATAGTGCCGACGCGCTCGACATTCTTCCTGCGCCCACCCCGATGGGGCTAACAGTCAAACGCGGTGGCATTCGTCGGGCAGTACGACGTCGAGCAAGGTACGAAGGGCCTTTCGGACGGACACGGTGCGGCCATCTAACTGGGTATTCTCCGGCGCGACTGCGGGCCAAGCACCCCTGGCCAACCATAACCATGGGCCGCCCTGCGTGGGTCATTTTGGCTTATGAGCTGCGTGGTGACCTTGGCACTATGTGCAGCCACCAGCATGAAGCATACCGACTTGCTCACGACGCCAATCGGCTTGCCTCTGGGCGTACCAAAGTAAGCCTTAATCTGCCGCAGTCGTCGTGAATAGCGCTTGCCATCAGTGCTGAGAAAACCCTTCAGTTGATCTTGGTCAAGAGCCCAGGAAACGTTGGCGTGAAACCGCTTTAGGAACAATCGCTCCTTTGCACATCGGAAACGGCCAAGCAGAGCCAGTTCTGCCAGCATCGCGCGATCACTACCGGCGAAATTAGGCAGGAGAGCCGTTTGCTGCAGGATTTCACGACGGACAACGCCGAACATGTGAGTTCCCCAGCGGGCGCGCGTGAGCACCTGCCAAAATCGGTTGATGGCCACAGGAGTATCGCCAATGCTCGGGGCATCCGCCCAATATCGCTTTTCAGTCTTTGGATCGATGAAGCTTCCTGTCTCCTGTTCGAAGGGAAGGAGCTCGCTCTTTTCGTCTATAAAGGCGCTCCCACTATGGGCCAGAACGATATCTGGATTCTTTTCGAGCAACTTAACGCACGCGTCCAGGTAGGCCTCATGGTAGAGGTCGTCGTGGGCAGCCCACTTGAACAAGGGCGCCGTCGAGAGTTCGAATGCTCGATTGAAATTAGGGATTGCACCCAGATTCGAGTCGTTTCGAAAGTAGCGAATACGAGAGTCGCGACTGGCGTATTCGCCGCAGATTTGCGAGGTGCGATCGATCGAAGCGTTATCGCAGATCACGATCTCGAAGTCTCTAAAGGTCTGTGCCAATAGGCTGTCGAGCAGTTCTGGCAGGAACTCCTCTCCATTGAACACCGGGATTCCAATCGACAGCTTAGGCATCGGGCTCAAGCACCATGCTTTGGTAGACATCGAATATGTCGGGCGCCACCGCCTGGATCAAACGCCCCAGTGCGGTACCACTTTGTGATTAGCTGACAGCAGCCACGTGGGCAGAGCTTCGGGTGCCAGACAGCCGCACCAGCACAATGGTTCTCTAGTTCGGCGTCGACCTGAGGTGATTGGCGAGCCGAAGGGAGAGGGCAGCGATGGTCAGCGACGGGTTGGCATAGCCGCCGGTGGGAAAGACCGACCCTCCGGCGATGTAGAGGTTGGTCATCTCGTGTACTCGACAGTTCTTGTCAACGACTCCACGAGCGGGGTCATGGTGCATCCGTGTCGTACCGAGCTGGTGCCAGTTGCCAAAGACCGCCGACGGATGCTCCCCACTTCCAAGGCTCGAGATCACAGTGCCTACGCCTGCCTTGCGGACAGCGTCGCCAAAGATCTCCATGGTCCGCCGGATCGAATCCCAGTCCAGGTTCGTCAGCCGCCAATCGAGGATCGTCATGGGGACGCCGAGTCGATCTCGGCGTCGGCCGAGTCTCACCCGAGAGGACATCGTCGGCGCCTGCTCGGCCATTACGTCGATGCCAAAGACCTCCGGTGGGCGCCCGGAGCGCCAAGTCGCGTAGTGGCGGAGGATCTGAGGGGCGCCAAGGACGGCCCGCAGCGCATGCCTCGCCAGTCCCGGTGTCGCAACCCCGTAATGCACTGATCTCCGGACGACCTGGGCCGATTGCACGGCCGCCGTCATGCCGGAGTGGTAGGTGGGTCGTAGGCGCAGCACGGCGTTGAGCAGTCGCTCCTTTCTCAAGACAGAGTCACTCAACCGAAACATGGCTTCGACCATGAGGTTTTCCCCAGCGTGCTGGTGCTGGTACAGCCTGAATGCATTTCGATCGAGCTCCGGATCGGGAATCAGATATCCCACTGCGACATCCGGATGTTCCATGAACGACCGGCCTACCAGGTCGCGACTATTGCCGATGCCAGTGGGCTGGCTGTCCCTCGATACCAGCAGCAGGCGAGCGGTCTCGATCGCCCCCGCAGCGAGGACGAACGTCCGTGCGCGGACGCTGAATCGGTTGCCCGACAACGTCGCACAGTCCATCCGGACCACGCGCCCTCCCTTGTCGGCGAGATGCACGGCGGTAGCGTGGAGCACGAGGTTGACGTTCTCCGCCCGCGCGAAGTCATCCTCGAATCGATTGAATCTGCTGCGCCTGCCAAACTGGAAGATCACCGACTTGACGAGCTCGGGATCCATGGGTAGCGGAGCCCCGTAGCCTTGGGATTCCCACGTCTCCGCGTCGTAGGCGAACGGACCCAACCCGCACAAATGTTGGGCTCGTTCGTAGAAGGGGTCGAGCTGCGCCTTGTCGATGGGCCAGCCGTGTTCCGGCAAGCCGTCCCGTGTCCGGAAGTCGATCGCATCGAGCGGCCGGGCGTGAACGCCGCGATGTTCGTGCCACGCCCGCGACGAGCCGCCGAACGCGCGCACCCTTGTGAAGCGGAGCGGATAGTAGGGTTGTCCGGCGTTCCGGCCGCTGGCCAGTGCTTGCTCACCCAGGGTATGTCGTCGCAGCACGGTCGGTAGATCGCGAAGGGACTTCGTGAACTCGAGACCGCCTCCTTCGAGGAGCAAGACGCTCTCAGACCGACCGATGAACTCCTTCGCGATCGAGATCCCGGCAATCCCTGCGCCGACAACGCAGATGTCGACCTCTAGGTTCGAGCCTGTGGCGATGCTTCTAGCGTCAGTGAACACCCGGCGGCCTCCGATCCTCAGGCATGGTGGAGGGCAGGACCATGATGCTTCAGCCAAGATCTGAACATAAGTACCGGCCAAAGATGGTCAGCGCGATCTCGCCGACCGCTGAGATGTTCTTGCCACTTCACTCGGATCGGATCTGGGTCCAATAGCCCCTCTTGGCGGATCTGACTTGGATCCAATAGGTCCTCGGCCCACTCCCTCAGGGGTCCCTTGAGCCATGTGCTCAACGGCAGATGGAACCCCATTTTGGGCCGCTGAAACAATGCTTCGGGAACGTGCCGGTGGAGGACCTGGCGAAGGATGTATTTCCCCGTCTCGCCGCGCACCTTCAGGTCAGGCGGCAGAGTGAAGGCGAATTCGACGACGCGATAGTCCATGAACGGCACGCGCGCCTCTACGCTCACGGCCATGCTTGCGCGATCGACCTTCTTGAGCTGGGTGTCTACAAAGGTCGTGACGAGTTCATGAGCGAGCATCCGCTCCAAGATCTCGAATTCGCCGTTCAGTCGAACGAATGCAGAATCGGTTGGCGATTGCTCGTGTTCGTGACCGACGACGAGCCGGTCACCGGGATCCCACCGAGTGGACAGTACGCGGTACATCTCTTCGTGGCCGGCAGAGGCCATCCAGCGTGCCAATCGGTGGAGTTTGGCGCCAGGGGTTCGCTCCCGTAGCCGGGAAGGGACAGCCGGCTCGATAATGTCGAAGATCTTGTCCCACGTCGCCGGTGGGATTGCCGTCAGCGCTCGCGCTCCTTGCTTCCGGATCCCGACCGGCAGCCAACCGAGCTGTCGGCACACCCGTGGCAGCCATCGATGGCGATGGTAGCCCGCGAATAACTCGTCGCCTCCGTCGCCGGACAATGTGACGGTGACGCTCTGTCCAGCAAGTCGATAGGCGACGTGATTGGACACATAGGACGGATCGGATTGCGGTAGGTCGGACATCCGAGCGAGCGAGGGGATCAGGTCGATGATGTCATTAGGCGCCATGTAAAGCTCGGTGTGATCCGAACCGATGTGAGCGGCGATCTGCCGGGCAGCAGGCGCCTCATCGAGGCCCGAATCGGGGAAGCCGATCGAGAAGCTTCGGATCTTCCTCGCACTATCCTGCTGGAGAAGTGCGAGTACCGTCGCGGAATCGATCCCGCCCGATAGCAGAACGCCCAGCGGAACGTCGCTGACCGTGCGCAAGCGGATTGCGTCCCTCAACAGGCTGTCCAACCTATCGACGGCCTCGGCCTCGCTTCCCCGGAAGCGATCGTGGCGTCCGCTCTCGGCCTTGTCAGTCGCCGACCAGTACACCCGCTCATGCGCCTGAAGCTTCTGGTCAAACGTCACGTACGTTCCTGGGCGGATGGCGCGAACGCCGCGGTAGATCGTCTCCTCGGATCGCCGGTGTATCCCACGCAGGTAGCGATCGAGCCAGTCGCGGTCGATCGTCAGTGCTGCGTCTGGATAGAGCGAGATCGCTTTTAATTCCGAACCGAATACGAGTGCACCGTTGAGGCGACCGCAGTAGAGAGGCTTTACCCCGAGTCGATCTCGCACCAGGCATAATGTTCGCTCGTGGATATCCCAGAGCGCGAACGCGAACATGCCGTTGAACGACTCGAGCGCCCTGTCGAGGCCCCAGGCTTCGATGGCCGCAAGGATCACCTCGGTGTCCGAATGACCGCGCCAGCGTGGCGCCAGACCTGCTGACTCAAGCGTGCGAGCGATCGCCACGGAGTTGTAGATCTCACCGTTGTACGTGATCACGTACCGACCCGATGCAGAGTGCATGGGCATATGGCCCTCGGGCGATAGGTCTATGATCGCCAGCCTTCGATTTCCGAGCGCGACTCCCACGATCGGGTCGACCCAGGCACCCTCGTCGTTGGGTCCGCGGTGCGCCAGGGACTTCGTCATATCAATGACATGTCGGCGCATCGATTCGGGATCACAACTACTGCCGGGCCTTAAGAAGCCTGCGATGCCGCACATGAGGAGCCTTCCCGTCTTGATTGTCGAAAATCCACCGTTCCATCCGCAAGCCGGGCAACGCCACACACACGAAATCCGGAAGGGCGCGGTAAAAATAGACCGTTTGGTTTCAGCTGCACCACGGCCTTTGGTGATCAGTCGCCGGAATTTTGGAGTACCACTAACGCGTGCTGGTGCAGTCTTTTGACGCTGCGAAGTTCTGGTACTTTCATTGCGTAGCGAAGGATCGATTAGGCGGCGCACCCTTCGAGCCAATGTCCCCAAGTCCGCGGTGCGTACGGCCGCTATGCCTTATCCGGGGGTACCATGAATAGATTTCGAGCAATAGAAGGTCTTCGCGGCGTGTTGGCCTGGGCTGTCGTCTTTTCTCATCTGGTTTACTTTTCAGACATATATACTCATGGTTTCGGCGCCCTAATTAGCCACCTCGGCCGGCCCGCGGTCTTGATATTTGTCATCGTCAGCGGATTTGTGATCACCCATGCGATTATCGAGCGGCCAGAACCCTATCGCAGCTACCTGACACGCCGCTTCATGAGGATTTTTCCGCTGTTCGCGGTCACCTCTGCGATCGGCTATTTCGCTTGTGATGTCCAAGTGTCAACGCTAGCACGCGTCGCCTATTTCAGCGATTCTGAATTTGACTTCGTGCCTCTAGTAAGCGGTATCGCCAGCTCCAATCATCAAAACCTTTGGTTGCACGTTTTGGCACACTTGACGATGCTGCACGGCGCGATTAGTGACGGCGCCTTGCCGTTCTCGGCATACGCCTTCAATATTCCAGCCTGGAGCATATCGCTTGAGTGGCAATTTTATGTGATTGCTCCGTTCGTTTTGATGATCGTAATACGGCGCAAATTCCTTGTTCCTGCTGCGATTGTACTCGCTGTGATTGAAGGGGCGTTTGGGGCGCACCTGTTCGGCCATTTTTACCAACCCAGCTTTCTGCCGGCGGCGGCCACCTACTTTGCGATCGGAATTGCGTGTCGGCTGATCTACCCGTCAGTCGCCGGCAGCACCCGATACCCAATCGGCATCGCGGCATTGATCATCATCATGCTGCTTCCTATCTCTGGCGTTCCTATAGCCTCCGTCCTCGTCTGGATGTTGGTTTATTTGGGGCTCATCGTCGGTCGAGAGGAAAGCTCAGACTCCGTTTTCGCTCAGATTCACCGTAGGCTTTGGGAGAACCCAGTCATTCTTTATTTTGGCTCGCGTTCGTATTCAATTTATCTCACACACATACTTACGATCACTCTCTGTCATTTTGTATGGATAAGATTGAAACCTCTGGCAGGCCCCTTGGAGACCTTCGTTGCCTTATCGGCTATGACAGTGCCGGTGACAATGGCAGCAGCTGAACTGCTTTATCGGAGTGTCGAACGACCGGGCATTGCGCTCGGATCACGGGTCGCACAATGGCTCAATCAGCCGTCGGTTCCTCGCCTGGGTGCTTTGCAAGATATTCTGATTAGGAAGGTCGCCACCTCTCCGGACGCTCCTTAACAGGAGGCGGCGCCACATCGGAGAGATTCGGGGATCTGCCGGACGTTCCACCTCGCCTTCAGTATGGTAACTATCTGCCGACCACGCCGGTCAACGATCGTCCGAACGCACTACTCATGGAAGAACCGCCGTTGACCGAAGCGGTGGACGAGGATTCAGACTCTTGCAATGTAAACGGCCTGGAGATCGATTGATGGCCCCTGATGGCGACAGGCAGCTATTGGAAAAGGATCAACTGGCCACCCTGCTCCAAACCCTTTCGCCGAAACTGATCCCAATCCGTCACGTTGTGCCCCCAAACGAAACGGGCCGGCCCGCTCATCCGCGGAACGCGATATATATTGTCGTCAAAATTGTTGTTGCCGTCCGTGATGATCGCAAAATTCTCATTATCGAAACTGACGTCGGAAACACCGCCGGCGCAAGCGGCGCCCTCGAAAGTTAGATCGTTGTTGCGAACGGTGTTGTTGCGCGTTTTGTATTCGCCGCCGTTCTTGGTCCGACGGCCCTGGTCGATCAGCACGACGCCACATCCGCCAGCGGCGATAGTCAACGTGTTGTTGTTCACCTCCACATCCTGCGAAGCCGCAACAGCAATCTCCGCGCGCCAGAACCAGCTCCGGTACCCCCTGCCATTGTGCCGGACCACGTTGTTGCGTATCACGGCTTTGAATGAAATCTCGTGAAAGATGCCAATATCCTGGTTGTTCTCTACGAGATTGCCATCATAGACGACGTTGCGGCAGTCGATATCGCACCACAACCCGGGCCCGCCGTTGTCGTAAACATGATTTCCGAGGAACGTGACCCCATCGCTCAAGGCGATCTTCACGCCGCCGGCCTCCCAAGTATAATCGAAGCCGTAGATGTTGTTCGACCAGATCCTGTTTTTCTCGATCGAGATGTCTCGGCCATAGCCTGCGACGCCGATCTCGCCGTTGTGATGAATATCGCAGTCGCGCACGTGGCCGCCAGTTCCGATGGCAATCCCGGCCCCGCTGTTCAAGCGTACCTCGCAGTTCTCGATAGTCCATCCGGTGGCTTCGCTCGCGTGGATCGCTCCTTTCTGCGCAACGCTCGCATATTTCTCGACAGTTACATTCCTGATCACAACGTCGCGCGCCGTGCTTTCGAATGCAAAGGCGGCGACGGTGGCCTCCACCTTGCGGTTCCTCGGATCATCGGCGAGATAGATCTTCGCGTTGGCATAATCAAAATAGAACTCGTCGCTCTTGAGAT
>Ga0210392_10001485_pt1 | contig 12301 bp, 7 predicted proteins | sample IncBWC30OmetaG_FD_161057 | JGI IMG/M metagenome (GOLD analysis project Ga0210392, IMG submission 161057) | Forest soil microbial communities from Barre Woods Harvard Forest LTER site, Petersham, Massachusetts, United States - Inc-BW-C-30-O ...
AAACTTTTGCCACGCCGCGCTTTCTAAAAAGCGTCCCGGGCGAACGTCGGGCAGAAGTCCTGGCCGCCATGAAGGCCGCGGCTCTGGCCTATGGAGTTCCGCATTTGCATGCCGGGGTGGGTTTGCGCCGCATCATCCCCTTTATGGAGTGCCGATGTGGATTGGATCTGCGCCTGGTCTTCCAACGGGAGGGAAACGCCTTGGTGTTTCACCTCTGCGGAACACATGACGAGGTGCGGGCGTTTTTAAAAAACCGTCGCTGACAGCCGTGAGGGCCAAACCCGGTTATTTTCCAGACGCGCTCATTTTGCTGCTACCATGGCGGTAAGATGAGCAACGCACACCGCCGCCCCTGCAAGATAGTCGTCAACCTTCTGGCCCGCCAGGTTCCGCCCATGCGCGAGCCGTTTTTCCCCGCGGTCTTCGGGGCGATGATCATCGTCATTGCGTGGATGGCGTTGCCGCGGGTCATTGACACGGTTCTCGACAGCGTTTTTTGGAGCAAAGTTTTGGCGCGCACCGGATACAGGCTGGCCTTGGTCGTTTTGCTTCGGGTTCTTCAGGCCATGGGGACTGCGCTGGCCGTATTTTTGTGGGCACGTTGCGTGGAACTGTGCTGGCCCGAATATTTCGACCCGTTTCGCGACAAGCATCGGTAACCCATGGCGCTTCCGCCCAAATTCGATGCAACGGCCCCGCCTGGATCCGTCCAGCCACTGGCGCTGTGGGACGTTCTTTGGCGGGCGGCTTATGGCGGGGCGGTTTATCTTCCGCATTTTGGCCTGACCAGCCTGGCTCTTCATCACTTTGGGGAATTGTGCCGGTGGGGTGACAGGCTCTTTTGGATGGAAGCCGCACCCGGCTTGGTTGGCACTGCTGGCGCACTCGAACTCTACCAACGAGTTTTGCCGCGCGGATGGAGAAACTCAAAGCATCCGATCCAACCGCAGAAAAAATCCCAGGAGATCATCCTGAACGGCATGGCCTATGATCGGGTGGCATTGGTCTGCAACATCCTTGTCCTCGGAGGCATCCGGTCGGGAAAAACATCCGGCACCTTGGATTGGGCCACTGATCAGCTGCTCAAGGTATTCAACGAACGGGATGACGAGCTCGGCGGATTTTTCCTCGACGTGAAGGGCAACCGCACGACCCGCGTGCTGAAATTTGCACACGACGCGGGCCGGGACGTGATCAAATCGTGCAAGATCATCCGGCCCAATTGCGCCCTGCCTTACGTGAAGTTGGTGGACGAGGACACTGGGTTTTTATTCCATGTCCCGGCGGTCGAATTCTCCACCGGCTCCGAAGCCGCCCGGTTGTTGGCGGGCGCGATTGACAAAACCACCGGGGAGCCGGTCCCGGCCAATTTGTTTTCCTGGCCACTGGCCCAGATTGAGCCCTACGGGCCCGTCCTGAAAGAACTGGTGTTCGACGTGGCGGACAAGGACGTGAAGTTTATTGGCTGGCGGCGCGAGGGGAGGGACCTGGTGCGGGTGAACCGGACGACCGGCCCCTGGAAGCAAACTGAATACAAGGAAAACAACGGCCAGAAATTGCGGATTAATTATCCAAGGAAACTGCGCTATGCCGGCATTGGGTATGTCGACAACGGGCTTCACTATAATATCGTCAACAACAACATTGAGCCGGCCGAGGCGGCCCGGCGCCTGCGCTTGATCGGCCAGCTGCTCAACAGCGGCAAACCGGGCGGCGACAACAAATTCTGGGACGATGGCGCCGAAAACCACGTGCTTTATTGCATCGAGATGCTGCGCATCGTGAACGAGCCCGGCGTGCCGGTGGATGGCGCCGACATCGGCCGCTTGACGACGCAAAAAACATTCTGGTCGGACAAAAATAATATCCTGAAAGAAAAAATCGCAGAGCTGAAAAGCAAGATCGCCGATCCGACCGACCCCGGGCTGATCCCCGAGCTCGAAGAGCGGCTGAAAAAATACACCGGTATAAAATCCTATTTCGAGGAGGAGTGGGTCGCGATGGAGGGAAAGACGAAGACCATCATGACGCAGGTCATCAAGCAGCTCTTCAACGCCTTCCTGCTGGATGGAAAATTGCAAAATGCCTTCGGATCAAAGGCCACCTACTCATTCATGTCCACGATCACCCGCGGCGATCTCTATATCTTCGGCGGCTGCGAATATGAGACCCTGGCCAAGATGGTGGGCACGGCGCTTAAGATGGATTTTCAAAGCTGCGTCCTGTCGCGCCCGGCCAACAAGCACATCAACCAGACGCGCTACCTGCTTTTCGAAAATGACGAATGCCAGGAGTTCGCCGTGGCCGGCGTGGGCAGCGCCGTGGGCGACGAGCGCGCCATGTCGCTCGCGGGCGAGTCCCTTTTGATCAATTTGCTGGCCACCCAGACCCTGGCCTCGCTGGAAGCGGTCCTGGGCAAGGAGCGGGCGCGCATTTACGCCGGTGCGTGTGGCGGGATCATCTGCTACCAGGTGACCGATCACGATACCGCGGCGGAAATTTCCAAAAAAATTCCCGAGGTGACCCGCGAAGAACGGGAGCTCTCTTCCAATGACCTGCGCATCACCAATCTGTTTTCGGCCGACGCCAAGTTGAAGGAGCACATCAAATACGTGAAGGAGCCGCGCTTTTCCGCGAATGATTTCATGACGCTCAACATCCGCGAGTGGGAGAGCATCGCCTACAACAAGACCATGGTGGGCGACCACGCCAAGGCCCACCGCCAGACCAACCTTCCGCATCCCATCGGCTCGGCGGAAGGCAGGCGCGAACTTGAGGAATTTATCCGTTGGTACGAGTGCGCATCCCTCGAACAACTGGCGTGGGATCAAAAACGTCCCGAGTTGTTTTCGCACCTTCCCCAGCGCCAGCCCGCTCGCGTGAACGAGCCGGCGGCGCCGGCCCAGGCCCGAGGCGTCATTCCGGCCAGGGAAATTTTCGTGCCGTCCGCCCTGGCCGTGAGACCGGTCACGGTTGAATTCAAAAAAGCCATCTTGGATCATCTGCGTGCTTCCATCCCGAAAGAAACCGTTGGTAAGCAAATTCCGGTTTTTGGAAATACCGGAGGAGTTGATGTGGGGCAGGTGTCCCCACCTGCCAATGTCTCATGCGGGGTGGGGGCACCCCGCCCACAACCGGAGGTGAGAAGCGAAGACCGGATTACGGTTACCCGGGCCGACCTCGAGCGTTACCGTGCGCTCTATGAAAATCCCGGCGTGCTGGCCGAGCTGGCCAGAAAGCTGACCGCCGATTCTGGCCGGGATTTGGAAACAGACTATCTCGAATTTCTCGAGACCAAGGCGGCGGGGGCCGACATGAATGAGCGCACGCCCATCGCCGGCCCGCGGGGATTCGTCACGGGAAACCTGCTGGCGCGGCCCGGTCCCGGGCTTCCGGCCGTCGACAGCCTGGCCGATGAGCAGCGCCGGATCGCCCAGTTGCGCGCCCGGATGCAGGAAATCGAGGCGATGCACTCGGCGGCCAAGCCGGCGCCGCATTTAAGTGATGAAGTCGCCGATGCCATTGCCAGCGATGACACGGCTCTTTGAACATCGAACACCCACATCCAACGCTGAACGCCGAAGTATAATAATTGTCATTCCGAGCCGTGCGAGGTACCGAGGCCGAAGGCCGACAGTCTGACATCTCCGAAATTTAAATAAACAAGAACTGCAGAGATTTCTCGCACGGCTGCCAATGAACTCATGCCAATGACGGTTCGAATTCAGCCTTCCGAGGTGGAACGCGGCGTCCCGACGCGTTCGTGAGCGCGTCGAGGACGCCGCGCTCCACCCGCGCTGCCGCGCGAAACAGTTCATTGGCCTGTTCCAGGCAAGCCGCGCAGCGGCTTGCTCAGGGTCTCGGAATGACAAAATAAAAAAGATCCCCGCAGCGTGCTGCGGGGATCTTGGTGCGAAACAGTTTTACGCTCAGTTCCGGCCGGATTTGCCCGCCGGTTTCTTCGCCTTGCTCTCGACGAATTCGCGGATGACTTCCATCCGCTTGCGCTGGCGGTCTTCCTCGTGGATGTCCTCGACCGAGCGCTGGGCCTCGTTTTTTGACAGGGCCTTGCGCATTTTCGAGAGCGCGATGTTCTGCAGCTGGCGCACGCGTTCGCGGGTGACTTTGAATTTCCTGCCGACTTCCTCGAGCGTGAGCTCGTCCTTGCCGTCGAGGCCGAAGCGCAGGCGGATGATCTCGGCTTCGCGTTTTTCCAGCGAGCCGATCATCGCGCGCAAATCCGCATTGGTGTTCTTGCCGCGCAGGTTCTCAAAGGGATTGACCGCATTCTCGTCGCCGACGATGTCGCCGAACGAGGCCGAGTCGCCTTCGTCGCCGATGGGCGCGTCGAGCGAGGTCGGGCGGACGCTGACGGATTTGAGGTGCGCGACCTTGCTGGTGGGAATCTGCAGCTCGCGCGCCAGCTCCTCGTCGGTCGGCTCGCGGCCGAACTGCTCGGTGAGGGACATGGCGGTCTTGCGCATCTTCGAAATTTTATCCACGAGGTGGACGGGCAGGCGGATGGTCTTCGACTGGTTGGCCAGCGCGCGCTTAATGGATTGTTTGATCCACCACGCGGCGTAGGTCGAAAGCTTGCCGCCCTTGCGCGGGTCGAAGCGCTCGACGGCCTTGACCAGGCCGATGTTGCCCTCGCTGATCAAGTCGAGCAGCGGCAGGCCAAAATCCTTGTAGTCCATCGCGATTTTCACGACGAGGCGGAGGTTGGCGCTGATCATGTGGTCGCGCGCGGCCTTGTTGCCGCGGCGGATGCGGCGGGCGAGGTCGATCTCCTCCTGGATCGTCAGGAGGGGAGTCTTGGCGATTTCCTGGAGATAAAGTTGCAGGCTGCTGCGCTCGAGCGGGGCGGGCTCGCTGGGAGCGGCCGGCTCGGGTTTTTCAAGAAAAGATGGCGGCGCATCGGGCAGCGCGGTCATCGTGGCGGCGACTGGGGCAGGGTCGACGTCATCCAACTGGCGGGTGGTGAGTTTATTGTAAGCCATGGATTCGTCTTTCTCATCTATGGAACGGCCGCGCGGGCGGTTGTTCCTGCGGTTTTCATTGTATATGATGAGTCAACCAAAGCCTGAAGTATTCCACCTAGGTTAAACGCACGACTCCCTCTGAAAGTTGCAGATTCACAGGATTGTAACCGTGCAACTATGGCGCAGTTGAGCCTTTTACAGTGGGCATTGCGGCGCAATTTGCCCGGCGAAGCCACTATTCTGCCTGTTATTCCGGCAGCGCAATGCGGCGGGCGTCGGGATTGGGCAGATAGAAAAGGGCGGTGTGCCCCACGGCGCCAACGCATGCGCACTGGCTGGTCTCGGCGATCACGACGCAGAAAGCGGCCTGTTCATCGCGATTCGACGCAAGGAAGCGCAGTTTCACCAATTCGTTCGCGCGGAGATACCGCTGCAGTTCGACGAAGAACGCCGGCGTGAGCCCGCCCTTGCCGACTTTGAGTGCCGGCTCCAGTTTTTGGCCGAGCCCGCGCAGGAAGGTTTTTTGTGCGCCGGTGAGAGTGAGTGGGTCCATAGGGTTGAAGATTAGGTCAGTTGGGTATTGGGAAAGTATCGGGTGTCAGTATTAAGTGTCAGGTAACAAGTATCAGGTATCAGGAGTTCAGAGTTAGGAATTAGGAGTCAGGCGTGGTCGGTTATCTTGTTACTTGATACCTGTTACTTGCTACTTGGCCTGTGATACCTGGCACTTCTGGCCGGCCTTACGGTTGGTTTGCCCCGGGCTTGGCGATGGCGGAGAAGGCGCGGTCGGGGCCGAGGTAGGTTTTGGCCAGTGCGTTCAGGTCGGCCTGCGTGATGGATTCAAAGTCGCGGTAGCGTGAGCGGCACCAGTCAAGGCGTTGGGGAAATTCCTGGCAGCTCGCGAGCACGGCGCCGAGCCAGTATTGGTTGGTGCGGGCGGAATCGCGCAGCGCGGTGAGCATGGGTTGCTTCACGCGATCGAGTTCGTCGGCGGTGACCCCGGCTTTCTGCAGGCCGGCGGAGACAGCGAGGATGGCGTTGGCGATTTCCGCGGTGCGCGCGGGATCGACGACGCTCTCAGCCAGGATGTAACCATAACCGGGGAACGTGTCGCTGGGCTCGCTCTCCGCCTCGGGATCGTAGGCGCCGCCCAGTTGCTCGCGGATTTTCACGCGCAGGCGGTCGTTGAGAATTTCGGCCAGCAGGTTGAGACGGCGGGTGCGGCCAATATCCCACGCGTCGGTCGTGGGCCAGAAAAGCGCGAGGGTCGCCTTGGGAATTTTAGTCGGCACCGTGTAGTCCTTGGCGAAAACCTGACGAGGAAAATGGACCACGCGCTCAGCCTCGTAGGCGGGCTTGGGGGTGCGGGGCGGCAAGGCGCCGAAGGTACGCGCGAGCGCCGAGAGGGTGGCATCGATGTCGATATCGCCGACGATGGCGATTTCGATGGGACCGCTGGCGAGCTGGGGCGCGAGCCAGGCTTTTTCCTCCGCGGGCGTGCGGGTCAACATGACTTCGCGCGACGGCAGGCCGAAGCGCGGGTCGCCATTGGCCAGCAGCCGGGACACCTCGGTTTGGAACGGGCCGTCGATTGAGTGGGCGAGCCCGTCGTAGTATTCGTCGAGCCTTTTGCGCGCGAGGCGGAAGGCTTCGGGACGGTAGCCGGGATCCGTCAGGTGCGCGGCAAGGAGTTGAAGCTGGAGGAGCAGATCCTCGCGGTTGGTGACGGCACCGAAATCAAGCGCGTCACTGCTGGTTTTGAATTCGGTGCCGACGGTGTGGCCGGCGAGGAGGCGTTGCAGCTCGTCGGCGCTGTGCCGGCCGAGGCCGCCCGCGAGAAACGTGAGGTCGGCGAAAAAGGCGAGGCCGGGCTGGTCGCGCGGTTCGGTGAGCTGGCCGGCCCCGATGCGCACGTTCAAGCGGATGGTGTTGGATTCGAAAGCCGTTTTCTTGAGGTTGACGCGCACGCCGTTGGCGAAAGTGACGAGGGTGAGGTCGAGATCATCGAGGTGCTTTTGCGAGGCGACATGGCCCGGTGCTCCAAAGTCGGTATAGGCGAATTTCTCATTCGATTGGGCGGTGGGCGGCGAGACGGTGACGGCGGCGGAATTTTGGTAGGCGGCTGTGATGGCGGCGACCGCGTCGCCGGGAATTTTGGCATTGCCGGAAACCATGACGTAGCGGCCCGGCAGGCCGAAAGCGGCGCGAAGCGCGTCGGCGCAGTCCTCGGGCGTGACTTTTTCGAGCGCGGGTTTGAACAGCGCGAGATCATCGGCGGGAGTGGTGAAGACCTCTTTTTGGACGAGGGAGTCGATGATCCCATTCGCCAGCTCCGGTGAGCGGCGGGTGGGGGCGGTCCTGGCCGCTTGCTCGAGGTCGTTCGAGAAATTGGCCGCGGCTTCCCTGAGTTCCGCGGGCGTGAATCCGAATTGGATCGCCCGGCGCAACTCCTGTTCGCCGGCCGCCAGGGCCGCCTGCCATTGTCCCGGCGCGCAGGTGAGGTTGAGGCCCGCGTCGTGAAAGAAGTTGAAACTTTCATCGACACTCGCACTGGCACTGCTGAAAGGGGCATTTTCCTTTTTTGACAAAATTGCGAGGCGGCGGTCGAGCATGGCGATGGCGAGGTCGCGCGGCAGGTGCCGAAGGCGGAAGTCCGCGGTGTCGGGCCGGTAGGCGTAGGGTGAGATGACGTCGATGCTCACCGTGGTGGCGTCGGCCTCGGGTTCCGCATCGTAAGCGGCGCGCACGCCGAGCGCGGCCGTGGCGTGGCCGAGGTCGGGATCGGGCCGGGCCGGCGCGCGGTCGGTGACGCCGGAAAACTTCGCCGTGATTTCCTTTTCGACCGCGGCGGGATCGACCGCGCCGACGACAACGACGACCATGCGCTCGGGGCGATACCAGGTGTTGTAGAGATCGACGAAGCGGTCGCGTTGCGCCTGTTCGATGACCGGCTGCAAACCGATGGGCATGCGCTTGGAGAGAAGCGAATCGCCGAGCAGGAAATTGAACGAGGCGACTTCCTGGCGATATTCGACGGAGTCACGCGTGCGTTTTTCGCTGAGGATGATGGGGCGTTCCTTTTGGACCTGGTCCGGGCGCAGGAGCAGCGTGCCGGCGAAGTCGGCGAAAACCTGCAAGCCCTCGGCCACGGTCGCGGGCTTGGTGTCGGGCAGCTCGATCTGGAAGGCGGTGTGGTCAAAAGAAGTGTAGGCGTTGGTGTCGCCGCCGAAACTCATGCCCAGCCGCTGGAAATATTCGACGAGCGTGCCGGGCGCGTAGTGCGCGCTGCCGTTGAAACACATGTGCTCAAGGAAATGCGCGAGGCCCTGCTGATTTTCGTTTTCCTCGAGCGAGCCGGAGAGCACGAGCAGGCGGAGCGAGGCGCGGTTTTTCGGCTCCTGGTTCGGCAGGATGACATAGCGCACGCCATTGGGCAGGGTGCCGAAGTGCGCCGCGGGGTCGGGTTTGAGGTCGCTGGTATCCTGCGGGAACGGCAGGGGTGCGGCGGCGAGGGCGGCGGCGAACAGCGGGAAGAGGACCAGGGAAAATTTTCGCAACATGGGGATTAGAAACAGAAAAGCTTGGTGAAAACCGCGAATGAACGCGAATTGACGCGAATAGCCAAACACCGAATACCGCTGGTGACTGCGCGGTTCGATGGCGTGGCTATGAGTATGACTGGAAAAAACTAAAAAGGATGCAGGGATTTTGCGCGGTGTGGTTAATGGGCGGTTGGCAGTCGGTCGTTCTTGATGGTTGAGCATTCAGGGACTTTGAACCTTGAGCATCATCCGTTTTAAATGCGGATAGAGGCTGTTCATTCTTGTCACTTGTTCCCTGTTACTTGGTACTTGGATAATTCCATGATTCTCTGGCTCTACCGGCTGCTATTTCTGCCCGTGCTGCTTGTGCTGTCGCCGTTTTATTTGCGACGCATGCTGCGGCGCGGCGGATATCGTGAAAATTTCGGCCATCGCTTTGGCGCGTTCGCCCCGCTGCCACCGAAGCGGCCGGGGGTGCGGCGCGTGTGGTTGCAGGCGGTGAGCGTGGGCGAGGTCCTCGCGGTCGCGCCGATCATCGAGGCGCTGGCCCGTGAGCCGGGCGTGGAAATTTTCCTGACGACGACGACAAGCACGGGCTACGCGCTGGCGAAGGAAAAACACGGCGCGCAGGTGCTGGGCGTGGGCTACTTTCCCCTCGATTTCTGGGCCTTCAGCGCGCGGGCCTGGCGGCGCATTGCGCCGGATGTGGCCGTGCTGACCGAGGGCGAGCGCTGGCCAGAGCACATCGCGCAGGCGGTGCGGCGCGGCGTGCCGGTGGTGGTGGTGAATGCGCGGTTGAGCGACCGCAGCTTTCGCCGCATGCAACAGGTGAAATCCACCGTGGCCCCGCTGTTTGGCGGGTTGACGCGCATCCTGGCGGCGTCGGAGCACGATGCCGGGCGTTTCCGCGCGCTGGGTTTTGCGCCGGAAAAAATCACGGTGACGGGCAACCTGAAGCTCGACGTGGTGATCCCGCCGCTGGGCGAGATCGAAAAAGCGAAGCTCCGGCGCGAGCTGGGCCTGGCCGAGGGTGCGCGGGTGCTGCTCGGTTCATCCACCTGGCCGGGCGAGGAGGAGGCGTTGCTGGCGGCGCAGGACGCCGCGCGCCCGGCCGGCGTGACGGTCGCGCTGCTCATCGTGCCGCGGCATGCCGAGCGCCGCGACGAGATCGAGGCGCTGCTGAAAAAATCCGGACGGAAGCATCATTTTCGCTCGCGCGGCCCGATCGTGGGCGAAGCCGAGGTGGCGGTGGCGGACACCACAGGGGAACTGCGCCAGCTCGCGCAACTGGCGGACTTGGTTTTCTGCGGCAAGAGCCTGCCGCCGCATACCGAGGGGCAGACGCCGGTGGAGGCGGCGGCGCTGGGCAAGGCGATTTTGTTCGGGCCGGGCATGGCGAATTTCCGGCAGATCGCGCGTGAGCTCCGGGAGTGCGGCGGCGCGCAGGTGGTGTCAAACGAGGCCGAGCTGGCAGCGGCGTGCACCGCGTTGCTGCGCGACGACGCGAAGCGCGCGGCGATGGCGGCGGCGGCGCGCGCGTGGCAGCAGGCAAACCAGGGAGCGATGGTGCGCACACTGGAGATTCTGCGCGCAACGCTCGATCATATCGAGACGTAGGAGCCTGCTTGCAGGCGAACAAACAAAAAGACGATAAAGGGTCGCCTGCAAGCAGGCTCCTACACCGGAGTGGACGGATTGATCTCAGTCGGAGCCGGTGGCGCCGGCGGATTGGTTTCCACCGCCGGTGGTGGTGTAGAATCCTCTGGCGGCATGGGCGGGTTGCTGTTGCCGTTCGGCGTTGAATTTTTGTGCACGCGTCGCCCGGTGTAGAGGCGCACCAGGTGGTGGCGCTGGTCGTAGCTGATGATTTCGGCGTAGCGGCCCCAACTGAGCAGCGTGCGAAAGAGCGGGCGGGTTTTTTCGTGCGGGAGCGCAACCTGCAGTTCGCGCAGGAAATCCTCCTCGGGCATCTCCTGGTTTTCCTGGATGCGGATGAGGCGCACGATCAGGTCGAAAACTTTCAGTTTCAACAATTGCTCGCGCACGAGGCGTTTTTGTTCGGCGGTCGAGGCGTTGATGACGGCGTGGCCGAGGGGCGTGATGATCACGTCATGCTCGGGGGTCTGGACCAGGCCGAGCAGTTCGGCGGCCTTGACCACGCGCACGACGTAGCCGAACTCCTTGCCGAGGCGTTCGGCGAGTTCAAAGACGTCGCTCGGGGCATCGCCCAGCAGCGTGATCAAGCCGAACACTTCGGCCGGCGTGACGTAAGGCAGCGAGACGGGCGCGATGCGGCGGGAGGTCTCGTCAACTTTCGTCACGACCTTGCCGGCGTCGGCCGGCGCGGTCTCGGGCAGGTTGGTGTGGGTGAGGATGCGGTGGAGCTTTTCGACGATCTGGCGGAATTCCGGCGAATCGGGATCGCGGGGATAGGGCAGGGGGTTGGGCTCGATGACGTCCACCCGGCCGGGTTGTGCGGCCATGACGACGATGCGCGTGGCGAGGAAAACCGCCTCGGTAATATTGTGCGTGACGAAAACCATCGTGCGCAGCGGGTGGTTGGGATCGGCGAGGAGGCGGCCGATTTCACTGCGCAGCGTCTCGGCGGTGAGCACGTCGAGCGCGCTGAAGGGCTCGTCCATCGCCAGCACCTCGGGGTTGGCGATGAGCGCGCGGGCGATGCCGACGCGCTGTTTCATGCCGCCGGAGAGTTCGCGCGGATAAGAATATTCGTAGGCGCCGAGGCCGACGGTGTTGAGCACTTTTTCAAGTCGTGCCTGCTGCTCCTCGGGCGGCAGTTTTCCGACGGGCAGAAGCACGTTGCCGCGCACCGTGAGCCAGGGAAAAAGGGCGAAGTTCTGGAAAACCATCGACACGCCGGGCGAGACGCCCCGCAGCAGAAGATCCTTGTAATAGACCTCGCCCTTGGTCGGTGCGATCAGGCCGGCCATGATGCGCACGAGCGTGGACTTGCCGCAGCCGGACGGACCGAGCAGGGCGACGGCATCGTGCTCGTGCACGGCAAGATTAATGTCGCTGAGCACCAGGTCGCGCTCGCTGGCCGTCGCGGCGTACTCGTGGCTGATGTGGCGAAGCTCGATGAGCGGTGAACCGGAGGAAGGCATGCGGAGGGAAATTGGAAAAGCGAAAGGCGAAAATCGCAAAAGCGAAAAAGGAAATTTTCAAATATCGAAGCGGCAGCGTTCGTTGGCCAGCGTCTGGAGGCGTTTCCAGACGGTGCGGTTGACGACCACGACGATCAAGGCCATGACGAGGGACGCGGCGGTGAGACGGGAGAAGTCCCCGTCATTGGTGGCGCGGGTGATATATGCGCCCAACCCGGTGGCCATGTAGGTTTTTTGGTGATCCTGGACGAACTCCGACACGATGGTGGCGTTCCAGGCGCCGCCGGCGGCGGTGATCCAGCCGGTGACGAGGCCGGGCAGCACGGCGGGAATGAGGAATTTTTTCCAACGGCGCCATCCGTCGAGGCGCAGGATTTCGGCGCAGCACACGATATCGTTGGGAATGGCGGCTGCTGCGCCCATCACATTAAAAAGAATATACCACTGGGTGCCGAAGAGCATGAGTAAAACGGCGCCCCATTGCAGGCTGCCGCCGACGAGCAGCACGATGGCGAGCAGCCAGCCGTAAATCATCGGGGCGGGAAAATTGGCCACGAACTGGATGAAGGGCTGGAGGCGGCTGGACAGCCGCGGATTTAGGCCGATCCAGATGCCGAAGGGCACGGCCCAGAGGGTCCCGATCAACAGGGTG
>Ga0210392_10001486_pt1 | contig 12296 bp, 10 predicted proteins | sample IncBWC30OmetaG_FD_161057 | JGI IMG/M metagenome (GOLD analysis project Ga0210392, IMG submission 161057) | Forest soil microbial communities from Barre Woods Harvard Forest LTER site, Petersham, Massachusetts, United States - Inc-BW-C-30-O ...
GTTCGACCGGTTGCGCGATGCGGCGGCGCAGGCGTTGCAGGCCAAGACGGAGATGGTGGAGGCGAACCTGCGGCTGGTCATCTCGATCGCAAAAAAATACACGAACCGCGGGCTGTCCTTCCTGGACCTGATCCAGGAAGGAAACATGGGGTTGATGAAGGCGGTGGAGAAGTTCGAATACCGGCGCGGTTATAAATTTTCGACCTATGCGACATGGTGGATCCGGCAGGCGATCACGCGGAGCATCGCAGACCAGGCACGGACGATCCGCATCCCGGTGCACATGATCGAGATCATCAACAAGCTGATGCGCGCGCAGAAGAAGCTGCTGCAAGAGCTCGGGCGCGAGGCCACGCCGGATGAGATCGCGGACGAACTGCAACTGCCGGCATCGCGCGTCTCGGCGATCCTGAAGATGGCGCAACAGCCGGTTTCCTTGCAATCGCCGGTGGGCGACGGGGATGAAGCGAGCTTTGGCGATTTCATCGAGGACAAGGCGGCGGAGAACCCGCTGGACCTGACGAGCTTCAGCCTGCTGAAAGACCGGCTGGGCGATGTGCTGTGCAGTTTGAACGAACGGGAGCGGCAGGTCTTGGAACTGCGCTTCGGCATCGGCGACGGCAACGCACGCACGCTGGAGGAAGTGGGCCAGCAGTTCCGGGTGACGCGCGAACGCATCCGGCAAATCGAGGCGAAGGCGCTGCGGAAGATGCGGCACCCGACGCGGCTGAAGCAGTTGCACGGGTTTTTGGAAGTGGAGAATGCGGACTAGTTGGGAAAAGCTCCAAGCGTCCAACATCCAAGCTCCAGAGAAACACCAAGCCTCAAACTCCACGGGGGCCCGTTTGGCGTGAAACGCGTTCGCGGCTGTTTTCAAAGACCCTTCAATTTCGCAGCAAATACGCATATTTTGACGTGCCTACCCTGCGCGAGGCAGTAAATTTCCACAACGTTTACGGGGCGATTATGATTTTTTAGGGATTTTTCCCGGCAGACCCCCTTCCCACTCGGGTTTTTTGCAGAAATATGGCAAAAATCTGCATTCTACATTCCCGGGAGAAATTCAACTTTTCGAGACCTGTGATACGGTCGGGGGATGAACGTAGTTGATAGTGGATGGTTGAGAGTTGAGAGCTGGGGAAGAGCGTCCGCCTACGCACCGCTACGGCGCGACGGAGCGGTAAACCGCACGCTCCAGACGCTTCGCGTGGGCACTACGCCGGGTGTCCGCGTTCATCAATGGAGATCCGAAGCCAGACTGGCAATCGCCCCAGCGACCGGGGTCATCGGTAAACATCAGCGAAATTCGGCAAACTTCGGTGAAAATCGCCAATCTCCAGTTTGTTTTGGGCGGGGCGATTCCCAAGCTTTCCCATGGTTTCACACACTTTTTAAAAAAATTAAAAAAACGGATGAAGCACAGATGATTTTGAATTCGCAAACTGCGGGAGTAGGCGTTCCGATGGCATGGGGCTGGCAAAACGAAGCCAAAACGAAGCCAAGGCGCGCAGTCGCACGGGCCATTAACGGGTTTATCAAATCCGTAAAATGCCTTGGTTTACGGGGCGATGCGGAGTTTTTGGCCCATTTGAGGCCCGGGGCCATGGGCCGGGTAAAATTACAGAACGAAGCCATCCGCCTTCGCCAAGGCTACGGCGCGACAGGCCGTGGGAATGGAGCGGGTGGCAAGCTCACACGACAAGCCAATCCGGCCAAATCCAAGTAAATCCAACCAAAAAATTGAGAGCATGAGAGCAAAGCTGATACATCGAGGACGAGGAGGATTTCCAGCAGATGCCATGTGCCATGGGGCGGGGTTTGGTGTTGTCAGGGCGGGCGTCTTGGGGGAACATAGGCTCCGCAATACGAGCAAGGGTATCCCCTGCTGTTCGTGTGCCGGGCCTATAGCTCAATGGTTAGAGCAGAGCACTCATAATGCTTTGGTTCTCGGTTCGAGTCCGAGTGGGCCCACCAATCTCAAATCCCCGGTTCCCCGCAGCCGGGACGGCCGCGTTTCACGCTGCTTTACCGCTTCAATTCAACTCGACGGGGACGTTCGTTTCGAGGTTCACCAAGGCGCTGACATCGAGGATGAGGCCGACGCGGCCATCGCCCAAGATAGCGGCCCCGGCGAGCATGCGGTTCTTGTGGACCATCATGTCGTTGAGGTTCTTGATGACGACTTCCTGCTTGTGCAGGAGCGCATCCACGAGCAGGCAGCGCAGTCCGGTGCCGGATTCGACAACAACGGCGATGCTTTCGGTGACGTCCGAGGTGCCGTCAGCCTGCCCAAAAGCGACGTTCAGACGGAGCAAGGGGATGAGGCGGCCACGGACATTCACCACCTCGGCCTTGTTCTGGATGCGGGAAACCATGCCGGGCTGGGGGCGGAAGGATTCGCGCACCGAGAGCGTGGGGATGACGTAGCGTTCCTCGCCGACGCGGACGATGAAACCATCGATGATGGCCAGCGTGAGCGGGAGGCTGAGCTTGAACAGGGTGCCCTGCCCCAGCTTGGAGGAGATCTCAACGCGGCCGCGCAGGCGTTCGATATTGCGGCGGACAACGTCCAGGCCGACACCGCGGCCGGAAAGGTCGGTGATCTTCTCGGCGGTGGAAAAGCCGGCGGCGAAAATGAACCGGAAGACTTCCTCGTCGCTCAACTGGTCGTCGGGGCTGGCGAGGCCGCGTTCGATGGCCTTTTTCAGGATGCGCTCGCGGCTCAGGCCGGCGCCGTCATCCTCGACCTCGACCACGATGTTGCCGCCCTGATGATAGGCGCGGAGATTGAGGATGCCCTGCGGGGATTTGCCGGCGGCGGCGCGTTTTTCCGAGGTCTCGATGCCGTGATCCATGGAGTTGCGGATCATGTGCAGGAGCGGGTCGTTCAATTCCTCGACCACGCCACGATCAAGCTCGGTGTCTTCGCCGGCGGTGACGAACTGGACCTTCTTGTTCTGCTTGGCGCCGACATCGCGGACGACACGGGACATCTTCTGGAAGACGCCGCGGATGGGCACCATGCGGAGGGACATGCTGACGCGCTGGAGTTCCTTGGTGATGCGGCCCAGCTGGGAGACATTGCGGACGAACTGCGGGTTGAGGCCGACGACCTCGCCAAGGTCCTGGCTGACGAGGGACTGGGCGATGACCATCTCGCCGACGAGGTCAAGGAGGCTGTCGAGCTTGGCGGTGTCCACCTTGACGATGGAATTTTGCGTGGCGGGCTGCTCGGCGGTTTCGGCGGGCGCGGGGGCGGCGGTAACCGGGGCAGCGGCCGCGACGGGCGCGGCGGCAGCGGCGGCGACGGCGGTATCCGCCGGGGAATCCACGGCGGCGACCGGGGCGGGCGCAGTGTGCTTGCCATCAATCACGTCCTGGACCTCGCATTTCAGCATGGCCGTGGCGATGGTGATGGGCTGCACGGGACGGGTGCCGGTGGCCTGGCCGTCGATCTCATCGAGAAATTTTTTCAGAGTGTCGCCGCCGCGCAAGATGAGCTCGATGACGGCACCATCGATGGCCAGCTTATGCTGCCGGGCCAGGTCAAGGAGCGATTCAAGAACATGGGCGAGCCGGTTGATGGGAATGAGGTTCAGGAAACCGGCGCCGCCCTTGAAGGTATGGAACGCGCGGAAAACGGTGTTGAGGGTCTCGGCGTCCGACGGCTGGTTCTCGAGGACGAGCACGCCCTGTTCGATGTTATCGAGGTGTTCGCGCGATTCGTTGATGAACTCGCGGAGCAGTTCGGCATCATCGGCAAGATTGAGAACGAGGGGATCTTCCTCGGCAAAAGGGCCGGCTGGCGCGGCGACCGCAGCCTCGACGGGGAGGCTGGCGACCGGCGCGACCGGCACGGCGGCAGCAGGAGCAGCGGACGCGCCTGCCAACGCCTGAACGCGCGCGAGCAAGTCGTTCAACCAGGCGATGTCGTCCGCCGCAAAAGGCTTGCCGGATTCGACAATGGTGACGAGGCGTTCCCAAGCATCGGCACAAATCTTTACGAGCGGTTGCAAGCCACCCTGTTTGACGGCCTGGTCGCGGAGATTGCCGACGATGTCGAGGATGGGGAATTGGCCCGAGGTATCCCCGGCGCGAGCGCTGGCGATCTCTGCCGACAACTGCGAGAGCAGCGCCGAGAACCGGTTGTTTTCACTCATAGTAAATGGTACCGCGGGTCAGCCGTTCCAAGGGTTGGCAGTCACCTCGACGAAGGGATGGATGGCGCCACTGCGAAAAGCGATGCGTTCAATGCCGCCACCACGCTCGATGGGCGTGGAGTAATCGTCGGTGACACCGACCTTGGGCGGCTCCAGTTTGCAGTCGAGGCCGGAGTCGCAGAGGTTGGACTTGAAATTGCCGGTCATGATGTTCAGCAGCTCGCCGATGGCGTCGCGGATCTCATCAGGGTTGTTCATCTCCTCGGGTTTGCAGCCGAAGATGCCGGCGGCGACGGTGCGGGAGGACTGGAGGGTCATGCGCAGGTAGACATGGCCGCTGACCTTGCCCGAAAAACCGATGGAGCCGCGCATGTGCTCGCCGTTCACACCGACGAGCTGGTGCGCGGGAAACTGTTCAAGCTTGAGGCCGAGCATGGTCTGAAAGGCTTTTTGCAAGGCGAGGGCGAGCGGTGTGCCCATGGCGAGGATGAGGGCGCCGCCCATGCCGTTACGCATGATGGCCTGCTCGACGGTGTCGATGGTGTATTCCGCCTCGCAGGTGGCGTGCGAATTGACGACGCGCAGGAGGCGCTTGGTCAGGACGGGATCGCTCTGGATGACCGCGGCGATCTCATCGAGGTCCGCATACTGCTGGGCGACGAGCTGGGTGAGCCGGGAGACGCTCTCGGGAACGGGCGCGAAGCCATATTGCTTGGCGAGTTCGTCGTATTGTTTGGTGTCAGCAGCCATGATACGTCAGGCGGGCTCGGGTTTCTTTTGCAGCGGAATGACCCGGCCGGCTTTCTCAATCAATTGATCGTCTTTAAAGGGTTTCACGAGGTAGTCGCGCACGCCGAGCTTGGCGATGTGCAGGACGTTTTCACGGCCGGACTCGGCGGTGAGCATGATGACAGGGATGGATTTCAGCGCCTCATCCTCCTTGAGCTTGGTGAGCATGGTGACGCCATCCATGACGGGCATGGTGACGTCGAGAATGATGAGGTCGGGCTTTTCGCGGGCGGCGGCGGCCAGGCCTTCCTCGCCATTGGCCGCCTCGACCATTTCGCATTCATAGGGCTTGAACGCCTTCCCCACGATCAACCGGATGGTGCGGCTGTCATCCACGCTTAATATCTTATGTGCCATAAAATGATTTTAATTGTTCAGTTCAACTTGATGTGGATCTCCACGACGACAAAATTTTGTTCATGTGCGAACACGAGGCATTCGCGGGCGACATCGGGCATCGGTTCGATGGCGAACGACACGCCGCGGATGATGGCGGGCGTGCTCATGGCACATTCCGCGCCGGAATCGCACAGCCAGGACTTCAAACCGCCGGTGACCATGTTCGTGGCCTCGCCGACGACATCGTTCACTTCATTTTCGTCAGAAATCTCCTCCGGCTTTAGGCCAAGCATGGCGGCGGCGACGATTTTGGCGAAGGGGGCGGACATATGGAGGTAAATCGCGCCAGTGACCTTTTCGCCGGCAAAGCCGACGGAGCCGGTGACGCGGCTGTCGAAGTGCGGCAGCGGCGTGGCCGGCCGGAGCGCGACCGGCATGGACAGCATCGTTTCGAACACGTCCACCAGGTGGCGCGTCATGAAATCACATACGTTCGGGAGCTGGAGGGTCTGGGTCATAGATTATTTTTATTTGGCGGCCACGGACTTGTCGGTTTTTGCGGGCGAACCTTCGCGCAGCGCGTGCAAAATGGCGTGCGGCATATGGTCGAGCGGCAGGACACGGTCCGCCACACCGAGTTCCACGGCGGCCCGGGGCATGCCGTAGACCACACAGGTCTGTTCGTTCTGGACCAAATTAACGCCCCCGGCGGCCTTGATCTGTTGCATGCCTTGCGCGCCATCCCGGCCCATGCCGGTAAGGAGCACGCCGACGGTGGAGGCCCCAGCACAACGCGCGGCGGAATTGAACAGCATGTCCACGGCCGGCCGCGTATGATGTATCGGCGGATCCTGGCGAAGCTGAACCCGATAATCATTATTTTCCCAGTTAACGACCATGTGGTAATCGCCCGGGGCGATGAGCGCGGTGCCAGGGCGGACTTCATCGCCATGAGCAGCCTCGCGCACCTCGAGGGCGCAGACTTCATTCAAGCGCTCGGCAAAAGTTTTGGAGAACACCGGCGGGATATGTTGCACGATCAAGATTCCCGGCAGGCCGGCGGGCAGGCGCGTGAGCACGTCCTTGATGGCTTCCGTGCCGCCAGTGGAGGCGCCCATGACGATCAATTGGCGCGGCTGGTAATGAGCCCCGCCATCACCATGGGCGACGGGCGCGGACTTAAGGCCAGCGGGACGGAGATTGCTGAGCCGGGCGCGCATGGCGCCCTTGACGCGGCGGGCGAGTTGATCGCGCAAGTCACCGAGATTCCAGGCGGACTGCGGCTTGGCGAGAACATCTACGGCACCGAACTCCATGGCATCCAGGGCGGCGCGAGAGCCCGCCTGTGTCAGGGAACTGATGATGATAATGGGCATCGGGCGGTGCTGCTGCAGGATGCGGAGGAACGTCAACCCATCCATGCGCGGCATCTCGATATCCAGCGTCATGACATCGGGGTTCAACTCGAGGATCTTGTCCCGGGCCACAAACGGGTCGCACGCGGTGCCGACAACCTCGATCTCGGGGTCCAAAGACAACGACTCGGTGATCATCCGGCGCACGACGGCCGAATCATCCACCACCAGAACACGAATTTTTTTGGCAATACTCATGACATGCTCATAAATTGGTCCACCTTGTCGAACGAGGCGCGGACTTCCGCGACCAAGTTTTCAAGCCGGTCCTCACGGATCTCCAGCACGGCGATGGCGCGGGGATTGACGCGCACGGCGAAGCCGTCCCAACCGGGGGCGGAGCCGGCGAGGTGCGCCAGACAATTCGCCAGATGTGTCACCACGGAGAGCTGGGGAACCGGTTCGAACAGGGGGTTATGATGATTGACCGTGGCCTCAATAATTTTTTCCGGCAAGTTCCAGGTCCGCAAGAGATATGCGCCGACCTCGCCGTGGTCGGTTCCCAGGACGATTTTCTCCGCCTCGCTGCGGGAAATCTTTTGATTCCCGATGAGCTGGCGGATGGCCACCTGCAAATCCGGTGTAAGCGCCTGGCTCATGACGAGCTTGCCGATGTCATGGAGGAGGCCAACGGTAAAGGCCACGGGCTTTTCGACGTTCATCCCGGTGGCCTCGATCGCGATGATCTCGGCAGCCGACGCGGTGATGAGCGAATGGCGCCAGAGTTCGCTGGCCTCGACGGCGTAACCGGGCAGCGGCACGATCATGGCGCTGCCAAAGGCGAGCGTGAGGACGATATGCAGAATCTGCTGGTGGCCCAGAATCATGACGGCCTGATCGACGGAGGCGACCGGTTCATCAAGGCCAAAATAGGGCGAATTGCAGGCGCGCAACAACTTTGCGGTGAGGATGTTGTCGCATTTTATGGCGTTGACGACCTCATCATTGTCAGCCTCGGGCTGATCGAGGAGGTTGACGAGTTTGAGCGCGGCCTGCGAAACCGGCGGCAGGTTTTTGACGCGGTCAACCAGCTGTTGCGCTGGCGAGGGTGGATGGGCAGTGGCAGTCATGTGATTTTAGAGCGAATAGAGGTCGGACCCGGGGGACTTGACGGTGGTATTGCCATTGGCGAGATCCAGCCGCACGGTGCGGGAGGCCATGCCGCCGGTATCATTGCCATGGATGTTCAAGCCCTGCTGGGCGAGAAGTTTTTTAAAAGCTTCAATATTGCGAATGCCGATGTTGAAAATCCCCTGGGCATCCAGCAATTGCGAGCCACCGGCAACCTTGACGATAAGCCGGGTCCGGTCCGCACCGAGATTGTAGGCGGCGTGGAACAGGCGGGGTACGCCGGTATCGACAAACATATACGGCATCTCGGCCGCCTTTACGTGATCAATGTTCGAAGCGGGCAGCATGAGGTGCAGCAAGCCGCCGACTTTCTTCAGCGGATCGTAGATGGTGACACCGAGACAGGAACCGAGGGAGTAGGTGACGATTTCCGCGCTGGCATCGTTGCTCACCGCCATGTCGGCCACGCCCACCACGAGAGTTTTGCGTGGCGGCGGGATGACCCATCTGCTTGTCGGTGGCATAAGTTAAATCAATTGCACTGCCCAGGCAGCCGGGCGTTGACCGTGGCAGATGCTGGATTTCGCCGTTCATGGAACATTTTTAATGTCGCGGAACACGGCGCCCGCTCGAGCGCACCCCGTCCAGCCAGTTTCGTCTGCCTGGCCACCGCTGTTATCGGCAAGGAAGGACGTGGCTTGAGGAAAGTTTTGCCACCTAAAAACATTTGCCGGCAAAGCTCAAGTTGCGGCCACTTTTTGCCGACAGGAGTACGGGACGAATTGTCCCTTCGCGAACCATCTGAAATGAGCGCCATTTTGAACGAGTCCAAGCCGGCAGACGCAGCAGAAACCGCCCCGGCACCCTCACGCCCGGCCGGCAAGCCGCGGGGGGCCGAGCAGGAATTATTCTGGCAAAACCGTGAACTGACGGCTTTTCACCGTATTTCGGAGGTGATGTTATCCGACGGATCCGAGCAGTCGGTCTTCGACACGATTGCCCGCGAGACGAGCGGCATGACGGACTTCCCCATGGTGTCCATCGAGCTGTGCGATTTCAACCGGGCGGTGATGATCTACCGCGGTGCCCACGGCATCCCGTTGCATGAGATGCCATCGCCCTTCGAGGTGCCGATGGATGTGACACTGTCGGGCCAGGTCGCGCACACCGGCGAGACTTTGGTTGAATACAATGTCGCCGGCCGCCGCGAATATGCCGCGCCCATCCTGCGCATCCTGGGCGTGCAGACCTTTGTCTGCGTGCCGATCAAATCGGACGGAAAAATCATCGGGACGCTTTCGTTGGCCCACCATGAACAGATCGAAGTCGAGCCACGCGTGGTGAAGGCGGCGACGGGACTGGCGAATTACCTGGCGACCCAGTTCGACCGGTTGCTGGCCAGAGAGGCGGCGCGGCGGAGCGAGGCGGAACTGTCCATCGTTTACGACCGCGTGCCGAACGTGCTGTGCCTGTTCGACGAGGATCTGCAGATCGTCCGCGCCAACCATGCGGCCATCGAGTTCGCGAGTTTGGGCAAGGAAATCAGCTCCCCATTGCGGCTGGGAGAATTTTTCCGGTGCAAAAATCATTCAACCGAAACGGGCACCGGCTGCGGCCAGCCGGCCTCGTGCCTGGGCTGCAATCTGCGGCGCGTGCTCATGGAGACGCTGACGACCGGCAAGAGCATGAAGCAGGTCAGGATGACAAAAACTTTGACGCGCAACGGCCAACCGGCGCAGGTGGTGCTGCTGGTTTCGACGGAACGCATCCAGTTCCACAGCACCGTGCGCGTGCTCATGTGCCTGGAGGACATCACCAAGAATGTCCGCGCCGACGAACAAATCCGTTCACAAGCGGCGCTGCTCGACATCACGCAGGATGCCATTTTCGTCCGCGACTTCTCCGACCGGGTGATCTATTGGAACGCCGGTGCGCAGCGGCTTTATGGCTGGACGCCCGCCGAGGCGCAGCGCAGCACCAGCACGGAACTGCTGGCCAACAGCGACCCGTCCGAAACCACCCGCGCGCTCCAGGCGGTCATGCACGCGGGGGAATGGACGGGCGAGATGAAACAAAAATCCAGGGACGGACGGGATCTCATCATCCAGAGCCGCTGGACCCTGATGCGGGAACGCGACGGCCGGCCAAAAGCCATTCTGATCGTCAATGCGGACGTCACGGAGAAAAAGCAACTGGAGTCACAACTGCTCCGCGGGCAACGGCTCGAAAGCATCGGCACACTGGCGAGCGGACTGGCGCACGACTTGAACAACGTGCTCGCACCCATCATGATGGCCGTACAGTTCATCAAGGATAACGCCGAGGACGAGGGCATGAAGGCGTGTTTCCAGACACTGGAGACGTGTTCACGGCGCGGTGCGGATATCATCCGCCAGGTGCTGATGTTCGCGCGCGGTGTCGAAGGCCAGCGGATTTTGATCAACCCGAAACATCTCATCCAGGAAATGCAACGCATCGCGCGGGAAACGTTCCCCCGCTCCATTGAAGTCAACACCACCATCGCCAAGCAGACGTGCATCCTGCTGGGTGACGCGACGCAGATCCAACAGGTCATCATGAACCTCTGCGTGAACGCACGCGACGCGATGCCGAATGGCGGCACGCTGACCATCGGGTTGAGCCGGACGGAACTGGATGCGACCGGTGCAAAAATACATCCGAAGGCCAAGCCGGGAAGTTACGTCGTCATTTCTGTTTCCGACACGGGCACGGGGATTCCGACGGAACTGCTCGACAAGATTTTTGATCCATTTTTTACCACCAAACCACTGGGCCAGGGCACGGGGTTGGGCCTGCCAACGGTGCTGGGCATCACGGAAAACCATGGTGGCTTCGTACACCTGCAAAGCCAGCCAGGCTGCGGCACGACTTTCCGGATCCACATCCCTGCCGCGCCAGGCGAAAACGAATCCGGCGAGAGGAACAACCAGCCCGGGGAAAACGTCAAGGGCAATGACGAGCTGATCCTGGTGGTGGATGATGAACCGGCCGTACGGCGGCTCGCGAGCGCCATCTTGAACCGGAACGGCTACCGCACCCTCACCGCCGCCGAGGGGCGCGAAGGGGCAGCCATGTTCGCCAAGCACCGCAACGAAATCCGGCTGGTGGTCAGCGATGTGATGATGCCGCAAATGGACGGGCCGGCAATGTTGCGTGAATTGAAGCTCATCCAGCCCGGCGTGAAAAGCATTGTCATCACCGGCTTGGGCGAGGAAAACCGCATCGCGGAGGCGAAGGCGGCGGGCGCAGACGTGGTGATGCAAAAGCCGTTCACGGCGGACGAACTGCTCAAGGATGTGAGACTGCTCCTGTCACAAGCCCCGGTCGCATCATGAAAACGGCCATGCTTTTCAGACCAAAATCGCGGGGAACAACCGCCGCACCTGCGGCGGGAGCGACGCTCGGCAACGAGGACTTTCAATTCTTGCGCGAGCTGATCTATGAGCGCAGCCGGATCAACCTGGGGCCGGAAAAGCGCGTGCTGATCACGTCCCGGCTGGCCAAGCGGCTGCGGGAATTGAACCTGGAATGCTATTCCGAATACTGCGCCCTGCTCCGTTCGCCCGCAGGCGAACAGGAGCTGACTTTTCTCATCGACCGCATCTCGACGAACCACACGCACTTTTTTCGCGAGCAGAAGCATTTTGAATTTCTGGAGAAAAAATTCCTGCCGGCCTGGCGGGCGAAACAGACGGCGCGCGGCGCGCCGTTGCGCGTGTGGAGCGCGGCGAGTTCCACCGGCGAGGAGCCTTATACCATCGCCATCCACCTGGCGGAACATCTGGCCGCAGCGGAAGAAGGCGCGTGGCAGATCGAGGCGACGGACATCTCGACGCGCGTGTTGGGAATTGCGCGGCAGGGAGTCTATGAAGTGGAGCGGCTGGCGGGCGTGAGCCCGGAACAGGTACGCCGGTATTTTCAGAAGGGTGTGGGCGAACGTGAAGGCCAGTTTCGCGTGAAGGCGGATTTACGGGAGCGCGTGCGCTTTCATCACCTGAACCTGCTGCAACCGCCCTACCCGTTCAAGGAACCGTTCCATCTGATTTTTTGCCGCAATGTGATGATTTATTTTGACCGGCCGACGCAGGAGGCGCTGGTATCACAACTGACCGACTGCCTGGTGCCGGGGGGCCATCTGCTGGTGGGCCATTCGGAAAGCCTGGGCAACATCAAGCATTCTCTAAAATTGGTACAGCCAGCGGTTTATCTTAAACCCGGTGCCTAAAACTTTTAAGCCTTCGCCGCCGCCGATACCCGCGAGGCTGAAATCTCGCTGGAAGCCGGCTTCAGAGATTTTTAAGGATTTCCCTTAATTCACAGGGCTTTTCGCCGATTAGTCCTCGTGGCTGCTGAACCAATCAATTGGAAACCTCCCGGTGCGAGCCGAGTGACCGGGAAATACCTGACCTTCAACCTGCAGGCCGAGTCCTACGGCATCGACGTGTTGAAGGTCCGCGAAATCATCCGCGTCACCGCCATCACCGCCGTCCCCCAGATGCCC
>Ga0210392_10001487_pt1 | contig 12284 bp, 7 predicted proteins | sample IncBWC30OmetaG_FD_161057 | JGI IMG/M metagenome (GOLD analysis project Ga0210392, IMG submission 161057) | Forest soil microbial communities from Barre Woods Harvard Forest LTER site, Petersham, Massachusetts, United States - Inc-BW-C-30-O ...
CCGGCAAACAGCTTTTGGAGCGAGGTTAGATCCGCGTCCACCGTGACTTCGCGCTGGCCGAACTGGTCGGCATATTTCTGGAACAACGCGGGGTCGTTGCCGCGCAGCAGGGTGTCCTTCCATTCCTGCACCTGTTTCTTGAAATCCAACTGGGCGGAACGGGCGAGATTGATCGACTCGGCGAGGAACCGGCCATGATCCTTGGTCTGCTGGGTGATATCATGCGCCTGCGTGATGGTGTTCTTCAGCCCGACAAACCCGAGGCCGCCGACCGCAGCGACAATGATCGTCATAATGGCGAAGCCCAGCACAATGCGTTTTCCAATGGTCCATCGGTTCATAAATGTCTTAAACAAGCGGCAAGCCCGGCCACGACATTGTGAACGGGACATCAATCCGCACAGCAATATCGGAGAATTTAGAGCCAACTTAAGTGGATTTGCCGGCCCCTTGGGGCAGAACCGCTTGCTATGGTTGCTGGAACGTCCGGTAGAAGCGCAGGGGGAAATTTGTCGCGGCAGTATCCGTGAAGTTGAAGATGTTCGTCGGCAATGACACGTTGGGATCCGCCGCCGGCGCATTGGTCTGGATGGAAATCCACGGCTTCAGCACATTGGTCGTGGCCTGCAACACGTAACCCTTGCCGACCAGCCCGGACACTTGCAGGTTGAATTGTCCGTTGCTGACCACGCCGGCGACGGGCAAAAATCCCGGCGTGAACACCGGATACAACTGGCTCTGCGGGATGACGGTCTTCGTCTGCGACGGGCTGCTCCACGAAAGGACGGCCGAGGCGGTCACGGCATTTTCGTAATATTCCATCGTGACGGGATATTTCTGGCCGGCGAGCAACGGCACCGACCCGCTCCATTCGGTGGCCGACTGGTCCACCCATTTGTCGACCACAAGCTGGCCGTTCACCCACAACCGCACGCCGTCATCCGTGGTGGTGTAAAATGTGTACGTCTCGTTGAACAGCGGTTGCACGGTGCCGGTCCACATGACGGTAAAATCATCCGCGCTGATGCTCGGATCCGGCGACCCGGTGCCCCAATTGAAATTCACCGTCGCATCCGTGCGCACCAGCGTGGGCGGATTCGTGAACGTCTTCAACTGGCTCGTGTAATACGCGCCGGTCAGCCCTATGCCCGTCCCCACCGTGTTCGTGTTGATGAAGGTCGCGGTCGTCGCCGTGCTGTCCAACGCGCCCGGCTTGATCGCCGCGGCACACAAACCGACCGTGTTCGTGATCAGCACTGGCCCCGTGTACAGCGTGGAGCCGTCCGTCGGCACCGTGCCGTCCTGCGTGTAATAGATCGCCGCGCTCGGCGTGGCGTCCGTGATGGTCACGGAAATCGAATTGGTAAAAATCGCCCCCGCCGGGAGGATCGCGGGCGCGGACAGGAACGTCCCCACGCCATATACCGCCAGCGAGTATTGCGCGCCCACATACACCTTGCCGTTGGCCACCACCGGCACCGCGAATTTTACCGCGCCGCCCGGCTGGTCGCGCGTCGCGACCGTGGCGCTGCTGTACAGTTCCTGGGCCACGTTCGTGGCGTTGAACGCGTGCAAGATGGCCGGCCCGCTGCTGTCAAACGCATCCGTCTGCAACGCCCACACGATGCCGTTGTTCGTGCCGTTGGCGGATACCGTCGGCGTCGCGCCCGGAAAGCCGAAGGTAAAACCGCTTTGCCCGACCGGCGTCGTGCCGATGTGCGCGTTGGTAATGGCGAACGCCTTCAACGTGTCGTTCACACCGATGTAGTATAGCTTTTTGTTGAAGTACGCCGGCGTGTCAAAACCGCCGTTGAGGGCGCCGGGAATGGATTGCACGATCGCGCTGTCGGTCGCATGGTATTGCCGCATGTATTCGCGGTTGATGAGATAGATGGTGCCTGCCTTGCCGGAGCCGACCAGCAGATGCTGGTTCGTCGTGCCGCCGCCCACTTCATCCGGCAGCACCACCGCGCCGCCCGACCCCAGGTCCTGGTCCGCGGCGGACAGCGCCGCTTGGTCGAATGGCGTGAAATAGTCCGCCACTTTCAGCCCGTTTGTTGAAGACAATTTCAGGAACGTGTCCCCGTAATCGCCATTCGTGTTCGCATCAAACGTGCCGTTGCCGGTGATGCAATAAATATTGTTGCTCGCATCGACGGACGGCCCGCAGCCCGCCTGCCAGATGCCGCCCAGCCCGCCGTTCGGCGTGGTGTTGAAGGCATTGCTCAACGTTAGCGTCTGCGCATCGTACCCCAGCAGCCAGCCGTGATACGGCCCGAAATCGCAATGCGCCGCGGACCCGACATAGACCACGCCGTTGTTCAGCAGCAACGCCGCGCGGTTGAACTGCGTGAACGGGTCGAACGGCACATGGCCCAGGTTGTCGTTGCCATCGCCCGTGCCCGTCACCGTGGCCGACATCTCCGCGGGTCCGCCGAACATCTCCGCGCCATTGGTCAGGTTCAATGCGTGCAGCTTGTGGTGAAACGTGGTCACGCTGTTCGTCACCTGCTTCGTCTTGGCTGAGACATAGATCGCGCCGGTCGCCACATCGATCACCGGCGTGCTCGTGATGCCCACCTCCGGCACCAGGTCATCGCAGCCGATGTCCGTGTCGCTGTCCACCGTCGTGATGCCGTTCGACGGATCGATGAAGCTTGCCTGCCAATACGCCGGCACGTTGCTGTTCGCATCGAACGCATACACGCTGTCATGCTCCGTCGCCACAAACACCACGTCATGCACCCCTTTGCCGGGGATGGCCAGGTTCGTCATGATCAATGGCTGCGCGTAGACGTAGCCATCCACCGTCTGGGTGAAGATCCGGCCGAAGTTCGTGGAACCCACGTTGGCCACGGTGAGCACCGTCTCGTTCGTGTTCTGGCCCGTGCGCGCCTTGTTGTAGTGATACGTCAACACATTGACCGCGCCCGCTTTGGGCAACGTGGACGAAAAGATAAGTGCCAACAGAAAAAACCGGATACAACTCTTAAATTTCGCTGGCATACGTCGCTTTCTATTTGGGGCAACCGGCGCCTGGGTTCGCGCCGTGGTCCGATATTGGACGCCCTAATGATTGAACAAGTGACGGTTTTTTCAATGAATTTCGGGTGGTACTTTAGGATACCCCCAGGAACTGGCGGCTGAACAGTTTCTTCCGCGGCCGGCACGTCGGCACCGGCTGGCGCTCGCGATTAAAATGGCTGAACACGATCTCGTGGGCGAACAATGACACCCATTCGAAGGCCTCCGCGCGGTCGGCCGTCGAGCCGCCGATCAGCTCGTGCTGGCCGTTGCGATGTTTGACCAGCCGCGCGGCGCCAAACTGCTGGACAATGCGGCCGGAGTTACGAGGAACGATGAGATGATTTAGTTTCATGCGATCAGCCTACCCCGGGGGGTTGGACAAAGGCTGTCCAACCTAAAAAATAGTTTTTGGGCAGAAATGACGGCGAATCCTTGGCCCCGGAAAGGTGGACAATGTCGCGCTGCGACGTTGTTTGCCCGCGCAGCGGGCACTTTGAGGCACGACTAACTCTGCGATACCCATGTATTTTTACCGTCCAACCCGCGCAAAGCGTCTGGAGTGCGGTCGCTTCAGCCGCCCCCGCTTTTCCCAGACCCCAGACCCTAGATGCCAGACGCCAGATGACGCATCTTGTCCCCAATGACCCCCAATACATCTTCCCACGCCCTGACAAAATTCTCCGCCCCCTCCGTTTGCAGCCGTTCCGCCAGCGGCTCGAACTCCACGCCCGCGTCATTGAACCGTCGCAGCATCTCCTCGCAGGTACCGCCATCTGCCCCCATGACCGGCCCCAGTTGACCATGATCGGCATACGCCTTCAACGTGGCTTCGGGCATCGTGTTGATGGTGAACGGCGCCGCCAACGCCTTGACGTACAGCGTGTCCGGCGCCGCGGGATCTTTCGTGCCCGTGCTCGCCCACAACAGACGTTGCGGCCGGGCGCCGGCATTGAAAGCGCGCTGCCAGCGGGGCGAACTCAGCAACCCGCGATACGCCTTGTATATCTGATGGGCCATGGCTATCCCCAGCCGGTTCCGCAGATCCGCCGGCACCTGCTCCGCCACCGCCATGTCCCACCGGCTCACAAAAATCGACGCCACCGAACCCACCAGCGGATTCAGCCCGGCATCGATACGCCGTTCCACCCCCCGCATGTACGCCTCGGCGGCCGCCAGATATTGACCGCGCGAAAACAGCAGCGTCACCTTCACCGGAATGCCCGCAACAATCGCCTCCTCGATCGCCACCAAACCGGCCTTCGTGCCCGGGATTTTGATCAACAAATTTTTACGCTCGCCCCGTGTATGCAGGGCGATGGCCGCCTGCAACGTCCCGTCCGCGTCATGCGCCAGCGTGGGCGGCATTTCCATCGACACATAGCCATCCACCCCGTTCGTCCGGTCAAAGACGGGACGAAACAGGTCCGCCGCCCGCGCCAGATCCTCAAACGCCAGGTCAAAGAACAGGTCTTCTCCAGACTTCCCGCGCTTCACGTCCTGCCGGATCGCGCCGTCATAAGCCGCGCTCTCCCGGATGGCGTGTTCAAAGATGGCCGGATTCGAAGTCAGGCCCGTCACCGCAAATTCATCGATGTACTGCTGCAACCGGCCGTTGTTCAACAGGTCGCGCGTGATGTTATCCAGCCAGAGACTCTGGCCCAGCTGATGCAACTGATTGGGAATGTTCATGCGTTGTGTCATCAAACGCTCAAAGGTCCATAAATCGCCCAGTTTCCCAGATTCGTCCAGATTTTTCGCTCAGCCCTGGACACCGCTAGGATAATCCTGTCTCTCCTGTTAATCCTGTCGCCATTTCCGCGCAAACAATCCATCTCTGCAAGTCCGAACAACTCTTCTTTGGCTTGCTTGGGACAATTAAGCCGCTCATAATTTTCAATAATCAGAAGCCGCTTGGTTTCGTGCATTTTAAGATCGAGGGACAAGTCGAATGAAATCAAAGAAATACCGCCTGATGGCATTGCTTGCTGGCACCTTGGCGTTGTCTTCTTTGAATTCGCCCGCACAAACCGCTCCCACCATCAGTACCGAGCCAGCCAGCCGTACGAACGCGGCCGGAACCAGCGCAACTTTCATCGTGACAGCGGATGGCACCGGTCCGTTGACCTACCAATGGTTTTTAAATAGTGCCAATCATCTGGACAACAACGTCATCACAAATATTGCCGGCATCGGTGCCACAAATTTCTCGGGTGATAATGGCGCAGCCACCAATGCCACCTTTAAAGCGCCTCAAGCCCTGGCCTTTGATGTGTATGGCAACTTATATATTGCGGATACAACAAATAACCGCGTCCGCATGATTGACACCAACGGCATCATCAGCACGTTCGCGGGCAATGGCACTGCCACCTACGCGGGGGACGGTGGTCCGGCCACCAATGCCAGCCTTTCAAGACCCCAAGGCATCGCTTTCGATGCCGCCGGCAACCTGTATATCGCGGACCGGAATAATAGCCGCATCCGACGTGTCGGAATCGACGGCGTCATTATCACCGTTGCCGGCAGTGGCACCCGCGGCTACTCCGGCAATGGAATTTTGGCGACAAATGCAAATCTGAGTTTTCCTTCAGGCGTGGCCTTGGATGGTGTCGGAAACTTGTTTATCGCGGACGCTGGTAATCACCGTATCCGCAAAGTGAACACCAGCGGCATCATCACCACGGTCGCAGGCAATGGCACTGCCACCTATGCGGGAGACACCGGTGCCGCCACCAATGCGAGTTTTTCTGGTCCCCAGGGCGTCACTGTGGATGGTGCCGGGAACCTATATGTCGCGGACACCGGCAATAACCGCGTCCGTAAGGTATATGCCAATGGCACCGTTATAACGGTGGCGGGCAACAGCGGTAATGGCTTTTCCGGGGATGCGGGTTCGGCCACCAATGCCGGCGTTTTTGGTCCCACGAGTGTGATTTTGGACAGCATCGGCAACCTATATATTGCTGACCGCAGCAACCACCGCATCCGGAAGGTGGGAATCAACGGCATCATCACCACCTTGGCTGGCAATGGCACCAACACTTACGCGGGTGGCAGCGGTGTGGCCACCAATGCCAGCTTAAATTTCCCCTCCAGCGTGGCCTTCGATGCATCCGGTAATTTATACATCGCCGATCAAAGCAATGAGCGTATTCGTGAAGTGTTATCCCATGACGGATATCCGACCCTTACCGTAAGCCACGTCGACGCCACCAATGCCGGCGACTATCTGGTTGTCATCACCAATGCCTATGGATGCGCAACCAGCACTGTAGCCACCCTTACCGTACAAGTGCCACCAGTCATTACTGTCCCGCCAAGCAACCAGTTGGCTACCGTCGGAACCAGTCCCTCATTCTCGGTGACGGTCGCCGACTCGGGACCGTTTGGGTATGCGTGGTATTTTGCCAGCACCAATCCCATTCCGGCCGGGACCAACGCCCTGCTCGCCCTGTCGAACGTTTCTGCCAACGATGCCGGCAATTACAAGGTGGTCATCACCAACGCCTATGGCAGCGTGACCAGCCAAGTGGCCAGCCTCACCGTCGGTTTTCCTCCCTCGGTCACAAATCAGCCCGTCAGCCAGTCGGTCTTTTTGGGCACTAATGCAAGTTTTATTGTCGGAGTGAACGGCACCGGCCCATTCACTTACCAATGGCAGTGTAACGGCACCAACCTGCCAAACAATATTAACATCATCACCACGTTTGCCGGCAAAGGGGGGATTGCGTCATATTCAGGAGACGGCGGCCAGGCCACCAACGCAGGTCTGTCTAAACCAGAAGGCGTGCTCTTTGATGCCGCCGGCAACCTCTATATCGCCGATAATGACAATAACCGCATTCGCAAGGTGGATACCAATGGCATCATCACCACCGTGATGGGCAATGGCATCGGGGCTTTCGCCGGGGATGACGGGCCGGCCACCAGTGCGTGTTTGAACAGCCCAAATAACTTGGCGTTTGATGCCGCCGGCAATTTGTATATCGCAGACAATTTCAACCAGCGCATCCGCAAAGTGGATACGAACGGCATCATCACCACCGTGGCGGGCAACGGGAAGGTGGCATACTCGGGAGACGGCGGGGCAGCCACCAATGCGGGTTTCCATTATCCCGTATGCGTAAACTTTGATCCGGCGGGCAACATGTACATAGCCGACCTGGATAACCAGCGTATCCGCAAAATGGATACCAATGGCATCATCACCACCGTGGCTGGCAATGGTATTGGCCCCGGAAATGTTGGCGCTTACTCAGGAGATGGTGGTGCAGCCACAAACGCTGGCATGGGTTTTCTTCAAGGTGTCGCGGCAGATGCCTTGGGAAATTTATATATTGCTGACACCTACGACGGTCGTATCCGCAAAGTGGACACCAACAGCATCATTACCACGGTGGCGGGCAAGGGCAGTGTTGGACCTTTCGGGGATGGTGGCCCTGCCACAAATGGTGATATCAGCCTGCCATGGTCCGTTTTACCAGATAAGTACGGCAACTTCTATTTGGCCGACTATGACAGCGGCATGATCCGTAAAGTGGATGCCAACGGCATCATCACCACAGTAGCTGGTCACCTTGCTTCCGGTTTCACGGGAGATGGGGGCTCAGCCACAAGTGCCCAACTTAGATCGCCTGCATGTGTCACCTTGGACCCGGTAGGCAACCTCTTTATTGCTGACGGGGGTAACAACCGCATCCGAAAGGTTCAACTTGTCGGATATCCAACCGTGGTGCCAACCAACGTATTCAATATTACAAATGTGAACGCCCTGGCCGCTGGCAACTACACGGTCATCATCACCAGCGCCTATGGCAGCACGACCAGTGCGGTGGCCACGCTCACAGTCACGATTCCAACCACTCCGCCGCAAATCGTTGCGAATGATGCCAAGTTTGGCTTCCTGACCAACCAGTTCGGATTCAATCTCAGCGGCGCCTTCGGCCAGACGGTGGTTGTGGATGGCTCCACCAATCTGATCGATTGGTATCCGCTCTTCACCAACACCGTGGGTAATGCCCCATTTTACTTCTCGGATCCAACTTCGACCAATTTCTATTCGCAGTTTTACCGGGCCAGGCTGCAATAAGCCGGGCTGGTTATTCAGGCCATCCTCCACCCTCGACCCTCATCAATTCCCCACGCCCGCCGGATGCACCGCGCGCGTGCCGCGCTTGATCTCCTTCAACGCGTTCTCCGGCGCAAAACTTTCCGCCGGCGAAACCGTGTCCAGATGGACGCCAAACGATTTTATCGTCGGGCACGCCCGCGCTGCCAGGATCGTCAGCCGCACCTTCGATGCCGTCACCTTCGGAAAACGGTCCAGCTTGCGATAACCGATGGTCGTGCCGGAGGAAATTTCCACCCAGTGGTCGGCGCCCAGAAACGCGTCAACCCTGTATTGCTGCACCCGCTGCCCGAGCGAAATCATTTCCTCGATGCGGATGACGTTGAATTCTTTGGCCCCGCCCAGGTCCACCTCCAGCGTCGCGTTCGTCACGCCGTCATCGGTCGCCCAATACGTGTTCGCGTCGCCGTCCAGCGCCTTGTCCGCCCCGAAGGCCGGGTCGTTCCCGCGCACGTTGCTGGCAATCGCTTTTTTCCCGGCGGCCAGGTCCGTGCCGAAAATTTTCTGGAGCGCCGCGTGAAAGGCGTGCAGCCCTTTGACACAATCATCCGAAAACAAACCGTCCGGGTTCGGCGCGACGTTCAGAATGAGCATCGAGTTGCGCCCGACGCTCGTGTAATAAAAGTTCAGCAACGTCGCCAAATTATGCGGCGCGTTCGTGTCCCAGAACCAGTGGCCGTTCATCATCGTGTCGCACTCGCGCGGGAACCAGATCGCCCGGTCCGCGCCCATCGAACCCGGCGGGGGGAACACGCTCCAGTTCTCCAGCGGCGCGCAGGCCAGCTCGTTGCCCACCCATTGCACATCCTCCCGCACCGGCTTGACCACCGGCCCCTGCTTGATGGTCGCCGCCGGCTGCAACGTGCGGACGACGTCGATGATGTTGCCCCAGTCCGCCACGTTCGCCTTGTTGCCGTCAAACCACATCTCGAACACCGGGCCGTAGTTGGACAGCAGTTCCGTGAGCTGCTGGTGATAATATTTGGCGTAGGCCGGCTTGTCGGAATCGTAATTCGTCACGCTGCGGTCCCATGGCGAGCAATAGATGCCCAGCTTGACCCCGCCCGTCTTGCAGGCCTCGGCCAGCTCGCGCACCACGTCGCCCTTGCCGCCCTTCCAATCGCTCGAGGCGACGCTGTGCTGCGTCGTCGCCGTCGGCCACAGGCAAAAACCGTCGTGATGTTTCGCGGTGAGGATGATGCCCGAGAAACCGCTCTCCTTCGCCACGCGCACCCACTGGTTGCAATCCAGCTTCGCCGGGTTGAACAGCTTCGGGTCTTCATCGCCCAGGCCCGTGCCGCGGCCCGTGTACGTGTTCATCCCGAAATGCGTGAACAACGTCAGCTCATTCCCGATCCACGCCAGCTGGTTCGCCGACGGCACCGGCTCCAACGGCGGGGGCGGCCCGGCCGCCGGTGCCGGAACCAAAGACAACATCAGGCCAAAGGCGGCGGCGAACGGGGAAAGCGTGGATATTTTCATGCGGATGAATCCAAGATGTCCCAACCCGCCGGCGGAATAAAGTTTTTCATGCTGAACAAACGTATTAGAGCGCTCCCGATAAAATCACGCCCTTCACCTCATCAGCGAAACCCTTTGCCTGCACTTATCGTCTGTTGACCACGGGCGGCGGAATGGGTAAAAAAGCACGCGTTTATTTGGAGAAATGGAGCGTCTGAAGAAATACTGTGGCCGTCAAAACCATGAGCTGTATGAGATTATTTTGCATCATTTCGCTCGTTATCGCGTCCCTGCTGCCGGCAGCGGCGGCGATCACGCCGGTGAATTCCTATCACCTTGGTGATCTGGACGCCGGCGCGGCCGGCGGCGTGACCACGGCCGCTTCGGCGGATTTCATCGGCACCAACGCCCTCACTTGCATCGGGAATCCCGCCTATTCCACGGATGTGCCGCCGGATTATCCGTTGCCGGACACGTTCTCTCTGAATTTCACCGGCACCAATTACGGCGCGGCGGCCGGGCTGACCAATGTAACGGATGATTTCGGCATCCAGGCCTGGGTCACGGTCCGGAGCACCGGCGGCAATCGCGCCATCGCTTACAACGGCGACACCGGTGCCAACGGCTGGGGATTATATCAGGTGGGCGATACGTTTTCGGGATCGTTTGGCGGTATCGCCTTCATCGGGAGCGCGCCGCTGACGACGAATGTTTGGACGCATCTGGCCCTGGTGCGGGATTCGGGCGTGACGACGCTGTATGTGAACGGCGTTGCCTGCGGAACAAATTCAGTGTCACCGTATGCGCCGGATGGATTGTTTGCGCTGGGCTGTTCGCCGCCCGCCTTGGACGCCGATTTTTTTGACGGGCTGGTGGATGAGGTGCAGGTGTTCACCTTTGCAGCCGGGACGTTCAGCACCAACGACCTTGCGTACCGTTCGCCCGACTCGCGCACATTGTCCGCGGCGCTCAACGGGACCAATTTTGTCATCAACTGGCCCGCTGCGCGTTCGGATTTTCAACTGCAATACACGACCAACCTGGCCGCCGGCGTCTGGACGGCGATGTCCTATTCCACGAACGGCAACAACCAATACGCGGCCACGGATACGCCGGGCGACGTCCAGCGGTGTTACCGGCTGGTGAAGCCGGCGTATGACACGAATGCCTTCGTTGCCATCCCGGGTCTTGCTTACATACGACAAGTGGTTTTTACCGACGCCACGACAACCAATGCCGTGCCGAACCTGAATCGGTTGAGCCCCGGGCTGACCTTGACCAGCGCCAGCGCTGAATACACTTTTGACGCTTCGCAACCGGTCAACCCGCGCACCGGCACGGCTGAAGCGTTGAATTACCATTGGGTGATTTCTTATCCCGGCGTTCCCACCTACACGGACGCCGGAATTCATGGGTATCATCGACCCTTGTTGCACCTGGACCAGTTTGCCATGGCGAGCGACAGCGACTCATCCAACCCGCTGACCGTCGTCCTGACCCTTTCCGACATGCTGAATACCAACAACAGCAGCAATGTGCGGTTCACGGCCTTGGCGAGCGACCAAGCGCTGGACTTGCAAATGTTCTCGCTATGTCAGCAGCCAGGAGCGCAGGCGTGTGACACCTGCCCCTGCACCGTTGCGCAGGCGTTGCCGCCCACCGACCCCAATGACCCGCCCTGAGTCCTGGCGGGCAAACCCGCGCCCGGTCATGTCCCCGGCGGTTCAATAACCTTGGCGTTCTCCGTGCCTTGGCGGTTCAATCCGTTCCGCCCGCATCTGTGCCCATCTGTGTTCATCTGTGGCTAAAAGCCCGGCGGCAAAAAACTTTGTGCGTTTTCCCCGCCGGCGGTTGTTATATGGTGAAATGAACATGACCGACGGCGAACTGCTCCAGCGTTATGTGCGTGACCGGTCGGAATCCGCCTTTGCGGACCTGGTCGCGCGGCACCTCAATCTCGTCCACTCCGCTGCGTTGCGGCAGGTGAACGGCGACGCCCACCTGGCGGAGGATGTGACCCAGTCCGTGTTCGCCGACCTGGCGCGCAAGGCGTCCAAGCTCGTGGCCCATGCTTCATTGACGGGCTGGCTCTACACCAGCACCCGGTTCGAGGCGGCGAACGCCCGCCGCACCGAACAACGCCGCACCACCCGCGAACAGGAAGCCCATGCCATGAATGCCATCTTTGCCCAGCCCGACAATTCACCCGACTGGTCCCAGTTGAAACCCGTGCTCGACGGGGCCATGCACGAACTGGACGAACCGGACCGCGAGGCCGTCTTGCTGCGCCATTTCCAGAACCATTCCTATGCGGAGATCGGCGCGCGCATCGGCCTCACCGAGAACGCCGCGCGGATGCGCGTGGAACGCGCGCTGGAAAAACTGCACCGCATCCTCGCCAAGCAGGGCGTGGCCCTGACGCTGGTGGCGCTGGCCACCGTGCTGGGCGCGAACGCGGTGCTGGCCGCGCCCGCCGGCCTCGCGGCCAAGGTCGTCGCCGGCGCGCTGGCTGGAACCGTCGCCAGCGGGGCCGTGGCGCTGGCTTGGACGAACACGCTGGCGGTGCTGAAGACCAAGCTGGCGCTGGGGATCGCGGCGGGCGTGTTGCTCGGCGTGGCCGCGCTGGTCTACCAATCACGCGGCACGACACCCGCGCAAAACACCCCGG
>Ga0210392_10001489_pt1 | contig 12278 bp, 9 predicted proteins | sample IncBWC30OmetaG_FD_161057 | JGI IMG/M metagenome (GOLD analysis project Ga0210392, IMG submission 161057) | Forest soil microbial communities from Barre Woods Harvard Forest LTER site, Petersham, Massachusetts, United States - Inc-BW-C-30-O ...
GGCTGGAACGGCGAACGCAGATTGCCGGCCGAGTACACATAGGTCTCGTACGGCTTCACTTCCGGCAAAGGTTGGATGCGCCCGCCCGGCTATTTCTTGGTGGCTTCGATCTAATTCTGCAAATCCGATTGGCCGCCCGAGCAGCCGCCCGCGACCAACGCCGCGAGCACGACGCCGATGACGCCAATACCCGATATCTGTCTCACGTCTTGCCTCCCGCCGCCGTCTTTTTCGCCCCCGGTTTGGCCGCGCCGCCCTGATCCTCGATGTAGCGGTATGTCTTGGCGGTCACGTCCATGGTCAAATTGTCGTAGCCGCCTTTGGCATCGACCGGCGAAATCTGAATGTCGTTGAGCGTCACGATGCGGGGCAGCGCAGCGATGCCGCTGACGAACCGGCCGAAGTCGTGATAGCTGCCGACCAGCTTGATTTTAATGGGCAATTCCGCGTAGAAACCGTTGCTCTTTTCGCTGCCCGGCTGAAACAATTTTTCGGTCAGACCCGCCGCCAGGCCGGTCTGCGATATATCGACCAGAAGATTCGGCACCTCGGTCTTGCCGGGCAATTGGCGCAGCATCGCACCGAAGCTGCGCTCCATTTCACCGAGCTGCGCCCGGTACGCGTCGAGGTTGGCGGCGCGCTGCTGCTTGTTCTCGAATTGCGCCCGCAGATCCTGTTCGTCCGTCTCCGCCTTCTGCAGCAGCGGGCGATCGTCGTTCCAGACGAACATGTACCAGCCGAAAGCCGCTACCACGGCAAACCCCAGGACAACGAAGAATCCGCGCACGGCCACCGGCCAGCGCCCGACGTCGCGGGGATCCAGAGTACGAAGTTGATCGAGGAAGTTCATTTCGCCGCAACCTTCTTAACCGTTGTTTCGCCGCCGTTCTCCACGTCCACGCCGATCACATCGCTGGTGAGCGTGAAGCTCGAGCCGCCGGTCGACGATTGATTGGACGTCTCGACCACCTGCAACTGCGGATTGTCCATCCACGAGGACGAATCGATGTTGCGCATGAAGGTCGAGACCCGCGTGCTCGACTGGGCCACGCCCTTCATCTCGAGCTTCTTGCCGGTTTCCTTGATCTGCGTGAGGTAAATGCCCTCGGGAACCGTTTTCACCAGTTCGTCGAACAGGTGCACGATCTCGGGCCGCTTGCGCTGCAATTTCTCGATGATTTCCATGCGCGCCACCAGGCGCTGCTTGCGATTCTCGAGATCTTGAATGTCGGCGATCTGTGCATCCAGCTTCTTGATCTCGTTTCTCAGCAGGGTGTTCTTCGCGTTCTGGGCGTCGATCCAGCTGGCATACAGGATGAATTTGCCGAACAGCACGCAGACCGCGCCGATGAAGGCGGCGGCGCCGAGGGCGACCATGAATTCGCGGCGTCGGACTTTACGTTCTTGTTCGCGCCAGGGAAGTAGATTAATACGCGGCATGGCTACTCTTTAGTCGAAGCTGCGCAGCGCTAGGCCGCAGGCTGTGAGTAATGCGGTGGCATCGCGCGCCACTGCTTGCGCTTTGGCCTTGGACGACACCTTCATGTTGCCGAGCGGATCGCCTTTGTCCGCCGGCACGCCGACGCGGCTGGAGATGACGTCGGCAACGCCGGGGATGTTGGCGCAGCCGCCGCAAATCAAAATTTGATCCGGCTGCGCGCGGCCGCTGCCGGAGGCCAGGTAAAACTGCAGCGAACGGCTGACCTGCTGTGTCATGTCGTCGATGAAGGGATCGAGCACTTCGGGCTGATAGTTGCTCGGCAGGCCGCCTTCTTTCTTGGCGCGGCCCGCTTCTTCCATGCTGAGGCCGTAGGTGCGCATGATCTCTTCGGTCAACTGCTGGCCGCCGAAGGCAAAATCTCGTGTGTAGATGACGCGCAGGTCGCGCAGCACGCTGAACGTCGTGCTGCTGGCGCCGAAATCGACGACGGCCACGGTGCGATCGACGCCGCCGTCCGGCATCTGATGGCGCATCAGGGCGCAGGCATTTTCCAACGCGAAGGCCTCGACATCGACCAGGTGCGCGGTCAATCCCGAGGCTTGCACCGCCGCCTGGCGCTGCTCGACGTTCTCGGTTCGCGTGGCGACGAGCAGAACATCGAGCATCTCCGGATCTTTTTCCGAAGGGCCCACGACCTGATAGTCGTAGCTGACCTCTTCCATGGGGAAGGGAATGTATTGGTCGGCCTGCATCTCGACCTGACCTTCCAATTCGTTGTCGCCGAGACTCTTCGGCATTTGAATGACTTTGGTGATCGCGGCATCACCGCTGATCGCGATCGCGGCGAGGCGGCTCTTCGCGCCCGAGCGTTTTACCGCGCGGCGAATCGCCTCGCCGACTGCTTCCGCATCGACGATGGCTTTTTCGTTGATGGCGTTATGCGGCGTGGGTTCCGCGGCATAAGACTCAACGCGATATTGGCCACCCGACATCGCGAGCTCGATGAGCTTCACGGACGAGGTGGTTATGTCAAGTCCCAAAAGCGGACGATATCTTTTACCTAACGACCACACAAATTTTTTCCCTTTTTGCTCAATACCTTGTAGGTCGAAACGCGTGCATGAGATTAGCTATGACAAGCAAACTTAGCAAGAAACTGTTAAATGGAACGTGAAGCCACTCACGGTAATGAGCGCCTGGGACGCCCAAGTCGGCAAAGTGAGACGTACGACGGTTTCGTACTTCTTTAGGAAGGCGTCGACTCATCCGTTCAGACCTCATGGCCTAGGGGCTGCCCTAGGCGTTTGGTTAATCCTGGTCTGGCAACCCCGCTGTCCTTCGGTTGTCTAACCGGAGGATCGGTGGCTTTGCGTCCTCATCTTTCAATGAGTATGCCCATGTAACCGGCGGTAATATGCTGCCCATGTCCGCCGACGCAATAAGTTAGAACGGTTTTCTGTGCCCAAACGTTATCTAGTTCTCATCTCGCGCATTTGTGCAGCTTTAGTTGGCCTAATAGCGCTGGTCGTCTTCGCCAATGTCTGTGCTTATGTTTACTTGAGGCCCGCCCTACCGGACGTGGCCAGCCTTCGGGAGGTCCAGTTGCAGGTCCCACTGCGGATCTATACGCGGGACGGCAAGCTAATCCAGTCGATCGGGGAGCAGCGCCGCATACCGGTGCGCTACGACCAGTTGCCCCCGAAGCTGATTCAGGCCTTCCTGGCGACCGAAGACGACCGGTTCTTCCGCCATCATGGCGTGGATTTTCAGGGTATTTTGCGGGCGGCGGTGGCTGATTTACGGGCCGGCGGCATCCGCCAGGGCGCCAGCACCATCACCATGCAGGTGTCGCGCGACATGTTCCTGACCCCGCGCCGGGATCTGAAGCGGAAAATGAGCGAAATCTACATCTCCCTGCTCATGGAGGCCGAATTCACCAAGGAGGAGATCTTCTCGCTCTACGTCAACAAGATCTTCCTGGGCCAACGGGCCTATGGCGTCGCCGCCGCCGCCGAGGTCTATTTCGGGAAGAGTCTGGACCAGCTGACCATTGGCGAAATGGCCACGCTGGCCGGGCTGCCGACCGCGCCTTCGACACGAAATCCCGTGGCCAACCCCGAGGCTGCCAGGCAGCAGCGCGCCCATGTTTTGGGCCGCATGCTGGAACTTGGCTACATCAGCCAGGCTGAGTACGAGCAGGCCAAGGTGAGCCCCATGGAGTCACGCCTGCACGGCGCCTCGATCGAAGTCGACGCACCCTATTTGGCGGAAATGGTGCGCAACGACATGCAGAACAAGTACGGGGATGCGGTCTACACGGCCGGCTACAAGGTCTACACCACCCTGGATTCGCGCCTGCAGGCGGCAGCCACGGTGGCGCTGCGAACCGGCCTGCTGGAATACGACATGCGCCACGGCTACCGCGGGGCGAGCACCAAGGTCGACATGTCGAAGCTCGTTACGCCGGCCCAGTTCGACGCGCAGCTGGAGGAATTTCCCATCATCGGCGGCCTGAAGCCCGCGATCGTGCAGCAGGTCGATGCCCGGAGCGCCAAGATCTACGTGAAGGACCTGGGAGTCGTCACGCTGCCCTGGGAAAAGCTGGTCTGGGCCCGGCGTCAGCTGCCCGAAGAGAAGGTCGACCGCGCGCCGTCCCAAGCCTCGGAAATCTTCAGCCGCGGCGACGTGATCTATACCGTGGGCCGCACGCCCGAATCGCTGCTGTTCGTGCAGGTGCCTGAAGCCCAGAGTGCGCTGGTGTCGGTCGATCCCAAGGACGGCGCGATCGTGGCCCTGGTGGGCGGATTTGATTTCTTCCAGAGCAAGTTCAATCGGGTCACCCAAGCCCGGCGGCAGCCCGGTTCGGGCTTCAAGCCCTTCGTTTATGCGGCCGCCTTCGACAAGGGATTCACACCGGCCAGCGTGATGTTGGACGCGCCCGTGGTCATCGACGAGGAAGGCAAAGAGCAGGCCTGGCGGCCTCATGAAGACACGGACCGCTTCTATGGGCCGGAGCGCTTGCGGGACGCGCTGGTGCGCTCTCACAATCTGGTCTCGGTACGTCTGATGCGTGCCATCGGCGTCCAGTACGCCCGCGACTATGTGACCCGCTTCGGCTTCGATAAATCGCAACTGCCCGACGACCTGACGCTGGCCTTGGGAACCGCGGAATTGAGCCCACTGCAGGTGGCGATCGGCTACTCGACCTTCGCCAACGGCGGCTTCAAGGTCAGCTCCTATTACGTCGATCGAGTCGAGGATGCGAACGGCAAGGCGCTGCAGCAGGCCAGCCCGGCGATCGCCTGCGCCCAATGCGGTCGTTCCAGCGACGGTCCCAGCCCAAGAAGTGGGGCCGGCGGCGGCCGCACCGCCTCGCTGGATGAAGCCTCGCACGACGGTAAGACTCTGATTCCCGTGAAGAATCTGGCGCCCCAGGTACTTCGGCCGCAGATAGCCTATCTGCTCGCCGACATGATGGCGGACGTGATCAAACGCGGCACGGGCCAGCGCGCCCGCACGCTCAATCGCGACGACATCGCCGGCAAGACCGGCACCAGCAACGATTTCCACGACGCCTGGTTCAATGGCTTCAACGGCGACATCGTCACCACGGTTTGGACCGGATTCGACCAGGACCGCACCCTGGGCGAGGGCGAGCAGGGCGCGCGCGTCTCGGTCCCGACCTGGACCTATTTCATGAAACAGGCGCTGGAGGGCACCGCCAGGCACGGCGTGCCCATCCCTGACGGGATCGTCAGCGTGCGCATCTCGCCCAAGACCGGATTGCTCGCGAGTTCCGATGACCCGAACGGCATCATGGAAAAATTCATCGAGGGGAACTTGCCCAAGGCCGAACTATACGAAGGCCAGAACCCGAACCCGGAAGGCGATAAACCGATATTCTAGTGAGCGATGCCGACTTTTGAGATTGCCGATGCCTAAGAAGTTTTCGCAGCGTGCAGAAGATCTACGCCGGGCTCTCGCGCAGGAGGCCGCAAGGATCATGGCCGAGCACGGCATTGAGGATTTTTTGCAGGCCAAGCGCAAAGCGGCCGACCGTCTCGGCGTCAACGATGTCTCGGTGCTGCCGAAAAACATCGAAATCGAGGACGCGCTGCGCGCGCATCAGCGCCTCTTTGGACGCGACACCCATGATCACACGCTTAGGGAACAGCGGCGCATCGCACTCGACACCATGCGGATTTTGGCGGAGTTTCAACCCCGCCTCGTGGGGTCCGTGCTCACCGGGACGGCGACAAATTACAGCGACATCAATCTACATTTGTTTGCCGATGCTTCCGAGTCGGTCGCGATCCGGCTTCTGGAAATCGGCGTACCGCATGAGTTCTATGAGCGGCGCGTCAAGATGGATGCGGAGCGCAGCGTGAACTACCCGGCGTTGCGGTTCGAGGCCAACGGCCGCACGGTCGATGCGACGGTGTTTCCGATCGACGGCATCCGCCAATCGCCTTATTCACCGGTCGATGGGCGGCCCATGAAGCGCGCCGACACACGCGAAGTATCGGAACTGGTCGACGCCAACTAGTACTTCGTCACTGTGAAATTGAGCGGTACGGATGGCCGGGGCCGTTCACGATGAATGCTCAATCCCACAGTGCTGTCGCCGGCATGTGATATTGATCGGCACGAGTTCCCCTAACGAGCGCTCACGAACCGGTCAAAATCACTGGGTCGACTTCGCCTGCCACACCGCCAGCATGTCCGGCGAACCCTGCGCCCGCACGCCGTTGTCGGTCAAGATGTCGTCCGTGGCTCCGGCGAGCGCCGGGCGCGAGAAAACCAGGGCCTCCCCGCCCTTACTGCCGAACTCGAGCGTGACGAAGGGATCCTTGAGGTCTCGCAGCAACGCCACCAAGTGGGGGAGGCTCTTCACCGGCGTGCCGTTCAGCGAGTACACCACCGAACCGGCTGGGTTCGAATAGCCGTTCGCGAGTTTGTGCGGAAAGAACGGCGAGGAAATGATCACCAGTTCCTGCAGGTCATCGCTGGGGGGATCGAACGAGCGGGTCAGCAGCGGACTCTTCACGTAGGCCAAAACCCGCAGCAGGTTGGCGTTGTTTTCGAACGCATTCAAGAATTGCCGCGTCGCGCGCGAAAAGACCATCGGTCCATAAACGAAGTAGGACGGATATTCGCCGTGCAGGTCGGACACCAGCGTCGGGTACTCGGCCGACACCGGCAGCTCGATCTTCACCGGCTTGCCCGCGCGCACCAGCGTGAGCGGCAGCTTGCCGTCCTTCGCCACCTTCTGAATCATGTAGCCGAAACTCACCCGCAAATCCTTGTCGATCTTGACCATGCCTTGATTGTCGATGGGCGTGTCGCCGATCCGCGTGATCACGTCCCACTCCTTGAGTGGATACGAGGCGTCGGCTTTGTCGGGGCGATGCACCACCATGCCTTCCACGCTCTTGTCCAGCTTCAGGTATTCGCGCAGCGCCGGATTCTCCAAAGTCTGCAGGTCGTCGTGCATGCTGGCCTTGCCCACATAATGGCCGCCGGCAATGTCCTTCAGGAAAAGATCCACTTCCTCGTTCGGAATGATGTAGCCGATGTTCTGGCTGTCGCCGCCCAGCCGGCTGAACGCAAGGCCGATCATTTTGTCGCCGGCGATGGCCGGACCGCCGCTGTTGCCGGGATTGATGGCCGCATCGATCTGAATGCGCAGGCCCGATACCGGATAGTTGTAAGAAGCGAACTCGATGCGCGACACGATGCCCTTGGTGATGGACAGCGATGAACCGCCGGTCGGAAAGCCATAGGCAAGCACGGGATCCTTGATTTGCGGCAGCTTGCTCGCGCGCGCCACCGGCGGATGGGTGTCGAAGAAACTTGGGTCATCGAGCTGCAACACCGCCAGGTCGATGCCGGGGGCGATGGCGAGCACGGACGCCGACAGTTTGTCGCCGGCCGCATTCGCTTGAATCTGCACCTGGCTGGCGTAGAGCACGGCGTGCGCGTTGGTCAGGATGCGCTTGCCCTCGATGACCACGCCCGAGGCGGTGGCTTCGCTGGGCGCCTGTTTGGTCCAGGGCTTGAAAGGATCCGGATAGCGCATGGTCGAGAAAATCTTGACCACCGAGTTTTCCAGAGCCGGTGCTTCAGTTTGATCGGCCGCATGCGTTGCAGAGAACGCAGTGCCGGTGAACAAAGCGCCTGCCGCCAACAAAATCATCCGCGTGTAACTTGCCATGTAAATCTATTGCGTCCTTATTTCGTGCGTTTTATTTACCGTCGACTGAAAATGCCAGCAGCGTGTTGCCTGAATTGATGTACACGCTGCCATTCACGATGGTCGCGCCGCCGTAATCCAACGGGCCGCCGGTGGCGCGCACGCCGTTTTGCGTTTGAAATGCCTTCGCCGTATCGAAATCCCACAGAATTTTACCGTCGATGGTCGAATAGGCACGCAGATGCCCGTCCATCGATCCGGAGAAGACACCACCCGGCATCACCGTGACGGCTTGCGATTGCCCATGCGAACAAGATCCTTCGGTCCAGGAGCAGGCCGGCGCCGGGGCCTTCGTGTGCCAACGCGCGATACCGGTTTTCGGATCGAGCGCCCATAGGCTGCCGCCGGGATTGAGGGGCTGCGCCAAGGCGCCGGACACGGCGACAAATAAACTGCGGTGATCCGCCGCCGTGCCCCAAGCGACCCCGCCGGCGCCGTCGGCATCCGCACCCAGCCGGTTTTGCCACAGGATCTCGCCGCCATGGTCGGGATCGAGTCCATAGACCACACCCGATATCTGTCCGGCCAAAATGACTTCATTGCCGCTTGCCAGGGTCCGCAATACCGGTGGACTGGTAAAACTCCCGGCAGCCGGTTGACCCATCACGTTGAGCTGCTTTACCCATCGCAGCTTGCCGTCGCTCAAAGCGAACGCGGCCACGGCGTCGGTGAGCGATTGTTCGACTCCGGTCGTGGAAGGGCCAGTGCCCACGTACAGCACGCCGCGCTTCGGATCGATGGTGGGCGAGGAGGCGATGGCGGCGCCCGCAGGTCCGAACTCCTGCACGCCGGCGCTGTTCTTGCGCGTGGGTTGCGGCTCCTCCAGCACGGTATAGCTCTTCCACAGGACGCGGCCGCTGGCGATGTCGATGGAGGAGATGCTGCCGCGAAAGGTGCAGCAGCTATAGTTGGGATTCGCGGAATTCTTGTCCTCTTTCGACCCCACCGCGACATACAGCCGCTCCTGGTACAAGGTGGGCGCGCCGAGGATGCGCGCCGTCGGGTGCGTATCGACCTGCGTCTTCCATAGCAGCGTGCCTTTCTGCGCGTCGAGGGCATACACGGCACCGGTGTCGTCGCCGAAGAATGCGGCGCTGGGCGCCTTGATGACGTCCAGATGCGCCAGCGTGCGCTTCAACTTTCGCGGTATCACCGCCCGCTTCGCCTGGCCCAGCTCGCCGATTGAAACGGCCGTGCGGCTGCCGGCGGGTGCGTCATAGGTCCAATAGGTGCAGCCGATCTTGGCGTCCAGCGCGTAGACGCGGCCCGACGAGCTCGTCACGAACAATCGGCCGTCGACCATGGTGGGCTGGCCGAATTCCGCTCCGCCCTGAAACCCAAAGGCCCACTTCAAGCCAAGTTTCGGCACGTCCATCGCCCGAATCGCCGGTTCCGGCTGGTAACGGGTATTGGAAAGGTCCCGGCCCCAGCCGTTCCATTGCACGCTGCCGACCGCCACGGGATCCGCGCGCGCGGCGCAAAGATTTTTTTCGGGTACCAATGCGAGAGGGACCTGCGCAGGGAGCGGTGTCGGCGCCTGCGTCTGTGGCTGACTCTGCGCCTGCGTTTGTGCCGGGGTTTGTGCCTGCGTCGGCGGCGCGCCCGGCGCTTCCTGGGCCGCGGCGGCAACGCTCACGGCCAGAACCGAGAGCGGGGCGCAATTCAAAACCAGACGTAATGCCCGCACGACTTAGCGCTTTTCGATCGGCTGGTAGTCTCGTTTGGTGGGGCCCGTATAGAGCTGGCGCGGGCGGCCGATTCTCATGTGCGGATCGGAGACCATTTCGCACCAATGCGCCACCCACCCGGCCGTGCGCGCAATCGCGAACATGACCGTAAACATGGAGCGCGGGATTCCCAAAGCGCTGTAAATGATGCCGGAATAAAAGTCGACGTTGGGGTAGAGCTTGCGCGACACGAAGTAGTCGTCTTTCAGCGCGATTTCCTCCAATTTGAGCGACAGATCGAACATCGGGTTATTGCCCTTGCCCATTTTCTCCAGCACCCGATAGCACATGTTGCGGATGATCTTCGCGCGCGGATCGAAGTTCTTGTAGACGCGGTGGCCGAATCCCATGAGCCGCACACTGTCGTTCTTGTCCTTCACCCTGCCCAAGAATTTGTCGATGTTCGCCACCGAACCGATGCTGTCCAGCATGTCGAGCACGGCTTCGTTCGCGCCGCCGTGCGCCGGCCCCCACAAGGCGGACACGCCGGCGGAAATGGCGGCGTAAGGATTCGCGCCGGTGCTGCCGGCGAGCCGCACCGTCGAGGTGCTGGCGTTCTGTTCATGGTCGGCGTGCAGGATGAACAAAAGATCGAGCGCTTCGGCGGCGACCGGATCGATCTCATAGGGCTCACAGGGAACCCCAAAAAACATGTTGAGCATGTTCGCGCAGTAGCGCAGATCGTTGCGCGGGTAGATGAACGGTTGCCCCAGCGTGTGCTTGTACGCGGCGGCAGCGATCGTCGGCAGTTTCGCGATGATCCGGTGCGCAAATATTTCCCGATGCCGCGGATCGCCGATGTGCGTCGTGTCGTGATAGAACGCGGCCATCGATGCCACCACCGCGGATACCATCGCCATCGGATGCGCGTCGTGATGGAATCCGCGGAAAAACCCCAGCAATTCTTCATTGATCATGGTGTGCCGCATGATCGAATTGGTGAACGCGTCGAGCTCAGTCTTGGTCGGCAGTGTGCCGTTGATGAGCAGCGTGGCGACTTCGAGAAAGCTCGACTTCTCCGCCAGCTGCTCCACGGGATAGCCCCGGTACAAGAGCACGCCCGCATCGCCGTCGATATAGGTGATTTTGCTTTCCGTGCTGGCCGTGGCCATGAAACCGGGGTCGAAGGTGAAGACGCCCTGGTCCTTGGTCAGATTCGAAATGTCGAGCACATCGGGGCCGATCGTCCCGGAGATCGCATTTAGCAGGCTGGTCTTTCCGGTGGTGAGGTTCTTGAGTTCGTATTTCGTGCTCATTCGCTGTATCCGACGGCTGTGTTTCGATTGTTTCAGGCCGCAGCCTTGCACGGCCGTACATCGGAATCAAGCGCATACGTCGCCGAAGCGAGAACCTCGTCGCGAGTTCGCGCGCGAGTCCGCTTTCGCATCTCAAAGATGCGCGGCGTGATCGCCGCGCGCGAGTGAACCGGCCCGCTTTGAGAGAAACGTGCTGGCGGTTAGGGTTTTGCCGCGGTCGCAGGTTTTGCGGGCGCGGTTGCGTACTTCTTGCGGAACTTATCGACGCGGCCGCCGGTGTCCACAATTTTCTGCTTGCCGGTGTAGAACGGATGGCAGTTCGAACACACTTCAACCTGCAAGTCTTGACCGATGGTTGAACGCGTCTCGAAAGTGTTCCCGCAGGTACACGTGACGGTGATCTGTTTGTATTCGGGATGGATGCCGGCTTTCATGAGAACCTCGTATGACTGTTGCGGCAGAATCGAAGCGCTATCTTGAAGAGACCGCATCGCCACGCCTTGGACCCTTATTTGCTGGCGGATCTTAAGGAATCAATGCCAAAAACAGGGCCGGGCATGATATGCGCAGGGCCGCTTGCCGACAAGCGCTTTCCATTGCACATATTTGTCCACAATAACTGTGGATAAGTCTGTGGATGGCATCCAGCCAAAGCGACTCATACGGCGCAAATTCGCATAATTGTTAATTTGGTCAAAAAATAGACAGGCTACTTTGCCTTTGTTATTCAACAGCTTACAACATGCATCTGACCTACTGCAGGTGCAATGTGCTGTAGGTCTCACTTTGTGCGAGACCCGGCGGCCGATGTGTATAAGCCTAAGCGAGGAAACTTTGCTGAAGATCATTGAGGAAGCGCCGTCCGAGTTCGGTGGGACGCCAGCCCTTCTCTGAAGGTTCGAGTAGTCCTCGGGTACGCGCCCGCGCCATCTTGGGATCGAGGTGGGCAAGCTCGAGTCCGGTGCGTGCGAGGTAGCAATCGCTGCTAAATCCATCGTTTAGGCGCAGCGCGTTCAGCATGAACTCAAACGGCAGGTCCGCGGCGGCAATGTAGCCGCTCTCCCCCGCAAAGGGGGCCCCAGCGGGAAGGGCCCGCGCGGAAAGGGCCGCGCGGCTGATCTTTGCCTGGTAGTCCCGCGGCTGCTTGGGCTTGACGGTGCGCAGGATCTTCTGCGGCAATTCCAAACTCACCTTGCCGTGCGCGCCGGCACCGATGCCCACATAGTCGCCGAACAGCCAATAGTTCAAGTTGTGCCGGCATCGCGCTCCCGGTTTGGCGTAGGCCGACACTTCGTATTGCGCGTAGCCGGCTTCCGCCAGGAGCTTCTGGCCCACAAGCTGTATATCCCAGGCCGCCTCCTCATCAGGCAGCGCCGGGGGCCGGGAGTGAAACACCGTACCGGGCTCGAGCGTGAGCTGATAGTAGGAAATGTGCGCAGGCTGAAGCGAGCACGCGATCGTCACGTCGTTGGCCGCCTGCTCCAATGTCTGCTGCGGCAGCGCGTACATGAGATCGAGATTGAAATTATCGAGTTTCGCGCACCGGAGTTCCTCCACCGCCCGGTGCGTGTCGTCGGCCGAGTGAATGCGCCCCAACACTT
>Ga0210392_10001491_pt1 | contig 12275 bp, 10 predicted proteins | sample IncBWC30OmetaG_FD_161057 | JGI IMG/M metagenome (GOLD analysis project Ga0210392, IMG submission 161057) | Forest soil microbial communities from Barre Woods Harvard Forest LTER site, Petersham, Massachusetts, United States - Inc-BW-C-30-O ...
CCCGAGACGCGGCACGATGAAGCGTTGCCCATTGCCCTCGAGGGCGTCCATCTCGATTCCGAACAGGGCACCGAGCTCGACTGGAAGCGCTGCGTCCGAGAGCGGCGTCTCGAAGGCGAGCCGCCCCGCGCGCAGACCGACGACGCGCACGCGCGCTGCGTCCCCGACCTGCTGCAACAGATTCACGTCGTGATTGATGCACACGATGCTGCGCCCTTCACGCCAGAGCTCGCCCAGCAAGCGGTAGACATCGAGCTGCTGGGCGGGGTCCAGGTGGTTCGCTGGCTCGTCGAACAGCAGCGTTTGTGCTTCTTGTGCGACCAAGCAGGCAAACGCAACCCGTTGCCGCTCGCCCCCGGACAGCTCGGTCATGCGTCGCTCGGCGTACGCGCTGGCGCCGACTCGAGCCAAGGCAAGCTCGGCGGCTCGTATGGATTGCGCGTGGCTCTCGCGAAAGCGAAAGCGCGCGGCTGCCACCGATTCGAGCGCAGTCACCGGTTCGTCGGCGCGGATGTGCTGAGGCAGCCAGGCAATCGCCGAAGCGCGGGCGCGAGCGTCGAGCGTGGACACTGGTTGGCCTTGCAGCTGTACGCTGCCGCTCGTGGGTAAGCGAAGTGCGAGCGCGGTCTTCAGGAGCGTGGTTTTGCCCGCGCCGTTGGGACCGATCAGGGCCACGAAGTCGCCCCGTTCGACGCGCAGCGTCACTGAGTCGAGCAGCGTGCGCTCTCGGATCTTGACGCTCAGATTCTGAAACTCGAGCTCCGCCATGCGTTCATTGAGTCGTGGACGACGCGGGGAACAGCCGGTTGACTTCCTGTCGCAGGTGCTCGGCGAGCGTCAGGATGCGCGGGCCATTGGCGAACGCTTCGTCCGACCTGAGCACGGAAACGCGCTTGTTTTTGACGGCAGTGAGCGGCTCTAGCGCTTGATAGTCGTGCAGGACCTGAGCGTCGCTGGGCGCGTCCGGCGTGGGGGCGACCAGTACGATGATCGCGTCCGGGTCCAAGCGCAGCAGTTCTTCGATCGATAGTCGGGGCACGCCGGGCACGTCCTCTGGGACCGCGTTGCGTGCCCGAGCGGCGCGCAGCGCGGCGCCGTGGATCGAGTTCTTCTTGATGAAGTAGATTTCGCTGAGCTTGCCCGTGCCTTCGCCGAGCACGACGAGCACGCGCGGGCCGTTCGCGGCCTCTGCCACGGCTAAGCCGTCCCAGAGCTTGGTGGCGAGCACGTCCGCTTCCGGTGCGTGCGTGGTTAGGGCGCCCAGCAAGCGTGTGCTGGCGACGATGTCTTCCAGAGAGAGCCAAGGCAAAAATTTGGTCACACCCAGCGCGCCGAGCTCACGCTTCGGAGTGCTGGCCGCCGCCTCACACAGGATCATGCTGGGCGACAAGCGCACGATGGCTTCGTAGTTGGGCGTGAGCGCGGTCCCGGTGCGCGGCAACTTTTTCGCGGCTTCTGGGTAGTTGCAGTAGTCGCTCACGCCGACCAGCTCCGGCCCTGCGCCGATCGCGAACAGGGTCTCGGTGATCGCGGGCGAAAGCGAGACGAGTCGCTTTTTGCTCGAGCCGACCGTGGAGTTTTGGGCGGTATGGTCGCAACCGAGAGTGGACCAAGCGACGGACGAAAGAGCGGCTTGAAGGAGTGCGCGGCGCTTCACCGGGCGCGACCTGCGCGGCGCTTGGCAGCGCCCGCCTCGCTCGCGGCTTCGACGGCGCTCGCATTTCGCTCGTGCAACAGGCACAAGCCGTCCAAGGTCAGATTGACGTCTACGGATTGAATGCGCTCGGAGTGCTTGGCGATCAGCGTCGACAGGCCGCCAGTGGCTAGGACCTGAACGGGGAAGCCGAGCTCCTTTTCGAGCCGCCCGATCATGCCGTCCACCAGTGAAGCGTAGCCGAAGACGACGCCTGACTGCAGGGCGTGGGTGGTGTTCTTACCGACCACATGGGGCGGCGCAGCCAGCTCGATGCGAGAGAGCTTCGCCGCGCGCGCGACCAGCCCGTCCAAGCTCACTTGCACGCCCGGCACGATCACCCCACCCAGGTATTCGCCCTTCGGAGAAATGCAGTCGAAAGTCGTCGCTGTGCCGAAGTCGACCACGATCACGCCGGCTTTGACGCGATCGAACGCTGCGACCGCGTTCACGATGCGGTCCGCGCCGACGTCGCGCGGGTTTTCGTACAGCACCGGGATGCCCGTCTTGAGTCCTGGTCCGACCACCAACGGCTCGCGCGCAAAGGCGTGGCGAATCGCATCGCACATCACGTCAGTCAGCGGCGGCACCACGCTGGCGACGATCGCCGCATCGATCGCGTCGGTTGGGACTTTGCGCAACGTCAGTAGTTGCTGCAGCATCACGCCGTACTCGTCTTCGGTGCGAGTGATGACCGTCGAGACGCGGAACGTTTGCTCCAGGGCGCGGCCACGGTACAGGCCGAACACCACGTTCGTATTTCCGATGTCGACCGCGAGAAGCATGGAGCGCTTCTAGCACTTTTGGTTTTCTCAGGGCACCGCGCTGACCCGGGCGTGCACGATGCGGTCGCCCGCGGTGACCTTGTCCCAGCCGGGACCGGCTTGCCCAATCAGAGCGTATTGGCCGTCCAAATGCGGGTAGCGGCCCAGGGTCACGAACAGCTGGCTCGAGCCGGTGTCGCGACCCGACAGCGCAATTCCCACAGCGGCTCTCAGGAAGGGCTGTGGCGACGTCTCGCAGCGCAACGGAGGTTTGCCGTCGCCTCCGTAACCATCGCCGGATGGATCGCCGAACTGCGCCACGAAACCCGGCACGACTCGATGTATCGCTAGACCGTCATAGAAGCCCGCGCGAGCCAACCCGACGACGCGCGCGACCGCGTTGGGCGAAAACGTGGGGTCGAGCGTGATCGTCAGAGGCCCCGCGTCCGTATCGAGATTGAGCTGCGCGCGAGCCGTGCTCTGTGCCGCATTGCTGCTCGGGTCCTTGCTGGGCGTGAACTGGTCGCAGTGACGGCCCTGTTCACCCAACAAATGCAGCGCCTTTTCGGCGTGCTCTCGCAGCGTCGGATTGTCGCTGCTGCAAGCGGCGTTGACCGACTCCTTCAAGCTCAAGACTTGCAACGCGCCGACCGCATCGAGCAGCAAGCTTTGCACTTCCACGCTGTTTTGCTCGCGCGCTGCGGCGTAGGCGGGCGCGAGCGCTTGCACGACGCTTACGTCGGGTTTTGGTGCCGTGTGCGCTTCGCTACTTTCGTCCGTCACGCGACTGGCTCGCTCCGGGTAGCGCGAAAGTACGTGGGCGGCGGTCGCCACGACTCCGAGTGACTTGGCGGCTAGCGCCTCGGCCAGCACGCGGTACGCTTCGCTCAGCTCGGCGTGCTGTCCAATCAGCTCCAGGGCGGCTTCGCGCAGCGGTCCGTCTTTGGCGCTGGCGCGTTGCAAGTAGGCTTGCTTTCGCGCTCCGCGCAGCTTGTCTCGACCGAGCACGGCGAGCACGGTCAGATCACGCGTTGGGCTGTCGCTTGCAGGATCGCAGGCGAGCAAACGTGGGTTCTGATAATTGACCGCCGCGAGCAAGGCAGCTGCCGCGCAACGCACGTGCACTTTGCGCCGTTTCAGCGTGACCGAATCCTGCGCGCCGAGTGCCAGCTCCGCGAGGGCCTGCAGTTTGGCACCTGAGCTCAGGACGGGTAGCTCCAAGGCATCCAGGCCGGCGTTAAGCGGTCCGTAAGCTTCGCCACTCAGATCTGCGTCGCTCGGGCTCTGTGGGAACGCCGTATCGAACGCGGCCCACAGCGGGTGCTGGCCCGCGGCTCCGAGCATGCTGAGCTCGCGCGCCGCCTCCGCGCGTAGGCCGGGGGCGAGCGTGGGCTCCGCGAGCAACTTGCCGAGCGCTGCGGCACCAGCGTCACCGGTGCGACCTAGGGCGCGCAGAGCGAGCTCTGCACCGGGCGCGTGCGCGGCAATCAAGCGCACCGCAAGCGTGAGCACGCGCTCACTCGTCGAGGCGTTCAGGGCCGACAGACGCGTCAGCGGAAACAGCGCATTTTGCAGCGGATCCTGCGCGCGATCTGCCGCGTCCAGCAAGGCAACGAGGCTTTCGTCGTCGAGCTTGCCGCTGCGCTCGACGAGCCGGCCGAGCCCCAGCGCGGCTGCCTCGGCGCGAGCTTTCGGTCCGTGCAGCCAGGCGCGCAGCGTGCTCTCTGCTTCTGGACCTGCGCAGCGCCCGAGCGCGTCACTGATGGCTTCGGCCGGGCTCGAGAGCGCGCTTGACGACGCTGCGCCGCCCAGTGCGTCGTTCGATAGCGACGCTGCACGCGCGATCAACGCGTGCACGATCTTCGTTTCGCGACCCTTGCACGCGTAACCCAAGCCGTAGGCGCCCCAGGTGCTCACTTCCGAATCTTCATCGGCGAGCGCGAGCGGTAACAGCTCTGCCGCGCGCGCGTCGGCGATGCGCGCGAGGGCGCGTGCCGCGCTGCGACGTACGCTCGCGTCGCGACTGGATAGCGCTTCGCCGCCAATTGCCGCCGAATCTCGGCGTTGTTCGGCGGACGAGAGGCTTTCGCGACTGACCGCCGCGGGGCGTGCCGAGCGCTCCGGAGCTGCCGAATGCGTGCGCGGGTCGGCGCTCTGAGCTTGACACGCGGCGAGCGAAAACAGCGTGAGGTAGAGCCCGCGGCGCATCACACTCTCGAGAAGCCTCGCGTCACGAAGTTGTCTACGGCGAAGGTCACATACTCACGGGTTTGCCGCACCAGCGTTCGCGCCAGGCTCACCTGCGGCGATAGCGCAGGCACTGGCTGTGCATCGAAGCCCGCGCCGCGGAAGCAGCACAGCGCGCGTGGCATGTGCCAATCACAGGTGACGACTCCGACGCGAAACACGCCGCGCGGCAGCAGCAGCTTTGCCGCAAAGTGCGCATTCTGGCGCGTCGAGCGCGACCACACCTCGCGTTCCAGCGCGCGCTCGGGAATGCCAGCTGCTGCCAGAAACGCGCACAGCGCGTCCGCCTCACGCACGCCAGCCCAGGTTTTTCCGCCGCAGGCCAAGATGTGTCCGCTGAGCCCAGCTCGAAAGCCCTGAGCGGCGCGCGCGGCTCGCCGCGCGGCGGCGGGCGACAGCGTTGCTGGTCCCGTCACGCGGCAGCCGAGCAGAACCAGCGACATCAGCTCCACGGGTTCGGACCATAGCCCGATCGGCCGCCCGCGCGTAACTTGCGCCGCGCCCGCCAGTCCAGCATGCTTCTTCGCATAGTGCCGATGCGCGCACGACACGCCTTCAGGCAGCTCGCGGCGCTGGCAGCGACCATTGGATTTGCCGCGTGCCGCGATCCTCGCGCTGCTTTGAAGCCCACGCCCGCCCTGGCTGCCCTAACGCGCGGCGCGGACTCCGCTCAGCCCGTGTCTTCCGCGGTCGAGCCGCCGGCTCCGCCCGAGGCCGCGCCGTTGTCCGAGACCGAGCGCCCCCTACAGGTACCGACCGGCGATCCTCCGCGGCTGCGCTGCGCGGAGGCGCGCGCGATCGTGGCGGAAGTGCGGCGCCGCTTGCCCGCCGAGCCAGCCAGGGTATCGGCCTCGGTCTTTGCCGATCTGTGGGCTGACTGGTTCGATCCGCATGGCTTGTGGTCGGCGGCTCCCGACGCGCCATTGGCGGACTCTGCGCACGCTCGTGCCGCAGCGCTGCTCGCAGAGCTAGAGAGCCCGAATCAGAAAGCGCCTTGCCCGGTCGCGCTCGCGCTCGCGGTCGAATCCAAGCATTGGGTCGATGGCCTTCGTGGCGTGTTCGAGCAAGCGCGCATTGAGGCGCCAGTCGTGCGATTTTCGCGAGCGCTGGCTGGGATCACCGAGCCCGCCTTCGAAGACGAGCTCGTGGCGCACCCCGCGCGCCAACTAGCGGCGGATCTGGGTCTGCGCGTGGGTCAATTCTTGAAAGCTGCACCGGAGCTGGCGGATGCTCCTGCGAGCGCTGCATTGTCCCGTTTCTTTCCTGATCTGAGCGCGGAGCAGTGGTCGGAGGTCGTGCTCTCGGCGGCGGTCCGCGCGTACGTGCCAGCCATCGATCCACACGGCGAGTGGGCGCCGCTCGAGGAGGAATGGGCGCTGTTCGAAGGCGATCCGATCGATGCTACTGAGCCGACGCTGTGGGGCAACATGGTGCGCACGCCGCTCGGCGCGCGCATCGTCGATTCGCCGCGCGCGCCGCTCGAGATAGACGACCTGGTGCTGTCCGTTGACGGTGTCCAAACGGCTGGGCTCAGCGTGGAGCAAGTCGAACAGTTGGCGCGTGTCGATCCGCCGCACGGCCAGAGCGTGCGCGCCGTCCGCGTGTTGCGCGGCGCGCGCAGAGCGCCCTTCGAGCTGTCGATCACGTTCCCGCAAGACGGCATGGAGACCGGCGATCCGCTGGCCACCAGCCGGGTGCGTTACGGTAGCGGCTCGGCGTTGGTCATTCCGGTCAGCGAAGTCGGCGATAGCCTGGGTGACGACTTGGCGGACGCACTGAGCAATGCACGCGACGAAGAGGAGCCCGTGGGCGTCGTGCTCGACCTGCGCGGCAACGGCGGCGGTTCGACCGACGGCGCCGCCGCGGCGATCGGTCTGTTCTTGCCTGGGGTGCCGAGCTTCCCGTTGATTCACCGCGGAGTCGTCAGCGAGGTCATGCGCGCGCCGGCGCCGGAGGCCGACTCGGCGTGGAAGGGCCCGGTCGCCGTATTGGTGGACGGCTACACGGCCAGCGCGGCCGAGATGATCGCCGGAGCCATCGATAGCTACGGGCGCGGGCCACTGCTGGGCGCCCACACTTTCGGCAAGGGCTGCGTGCAGGAGTATTTCGACGACCATTCCGGGCAAGGCGTGCTGCGCCTGACCACGCTGCTGGTCGCCCTGCCCGACGGCACCCCGCTGCAGCACGTCGGGCTGGAGCCGGAGTGGCTCTTGGGCCTGCCGCCGGCCAACGAGCACGAGGCCGACCTCGAGGGCTCGCCCAATGGCGCACCTGGCCCAGACGTGCGAAATCGCGCGGCAATGGGGGCTGTCCCTTGGCCCTCGGCGCGTGGGCACGTCGGTCCGTGCGACGATCCGGTGGTTTGCCGGGCTTTGGCTCGGCTGGGCACGGGAGTGCCGGTTCGCCGCCTGCGAGCCCAAAATCCGGGCAGTTCGCACACGCGCCGCGCGCCGCGGCCCCGGCCTGTGCTAAGTGATGCGGAACATTCGGCCCATGGTTTCACGCAGTCCCGCGAAGGGCGGGGCACGAGCCCCCGATGAGCCGGTAAGTCCGGAGCCTAGTCACGCGCGCCGCCCCCGAGAGGCACGCACGGACGACAGCGACGACTTCGAACCGGACAGTGCGCCCGCGACCCCGCGTTTCGGTCGCGACGGCGCGCCCGAGCCTGCACAATACTCGGTCGAGTTCGAAGAGGGTCGCATCGACCCGGACGCGGCTAAGGTCGTGAAGCGCCTGACGCGCGGCGGCTACGAGGCTTACCTGGTCGGCGGCGCGGTGCGCGATTTGCTGATCGGCCGTTCACCCAAAGACTTCGACGTGGCGACCAGCGCGCGGCCCGACGACGTGCGGCGCTTGTTTCGTAATTCGCGCATCATTGGTCGCCGCTTCCGGCTCGTGCACGTGCTCTTCGGCGGCGGCAAAGTGATCGAGACCGCCACCTTTCGGCGCCCACCCGAGCACGAAGACGCGCGCGAGAGCGAAGATTTATTGATTCGCAACGACAACGTCTTTGGTGACGCTCATCAGGACGCTTACCGTCGCGACTTTACGATCAACGGCCTGTTTTACGACCTAGAGCACAACCTGGTGCTGGATTGGGTCGGCGGCATGGCAGACATCGAGCGCCGCGCCGTGCACACCATCGGCGTTCCGGTCGTGCGCTTCCAAGAGGATCCAGTGCGCATTTTGCGCGCGATCAAGTTCGCCGCGCAGCTCGATCTCGGTATTACACCTGAGGTTTACGACGCGATCGTGCAGTGCCGCGGCGCGCTGCGAAAAGCCGCGCGTCCCCGGCTGTTCGAGGAAGTGCTGCGGCTGCTGCGCAGCGGCGCCTCGCGACGCGCGTTCTGGCTCGCCTGGGAAACCGGCGTGCTCGACGTGCTCCTGCCCGAGCTGTCCACCTACCTCGCGGACCTGCCCGAAGACGACAACAGCGTGTGGCGTATCTTGCAAGAGGTCGACCGCACGACGCTCGAGCGCAAATCGCCTCTCGACGACACCGTGCTGTGGGCCATGCTGCTGCTCGAACCGATGCGCGAAGCCTGCGCGGGCGAGAAGGACCGCGTCGAAGCCGCCTACGCCTTCCTCGAGCCGATCGTCGATCGTCTGAACGTGCCGCGGCGCATCGCCGACGCCGTGCGCCGCATCGTCGCCCTCATGCCCCGCGTCGAAGCCGGCCGCACCGGTCGCTTCGCAAAAACGAATCTGTATCCCGCCTTGCGTGACGTCGTGGAATTGCGTGCCGCCGCCCTCGGCGAACGCGAGCCCATGGAGTCCGGCGAGCTCAGCGCAGCGGGGACGAGCGCGGCGGACGCGAAGCCCGCGCGCAAGCGGCGTAGAAGGCGGAAGCCCAGGGTTGATGGAGTTTGAGCGGTTGGGGTTGCTGACTTGAGAGTTAGAGTTCTGGCCTAGCGGTTTGGTGATCCGGGTGGCGGTCTGAAGTGACCGAGCGAGAGTTAGAGTTTCTTGCCTAGCGGTTTGGTGATCCGGGTGGCGGTCTGAAGTGACCGAGCGAGAGTTAGAGTTTCTTGCCTAGCGGCCTTCAGATGCGCTCGGCCGCTCGCGCGTCCTGAAAGATCGCACGCGCCTGTGCGGTCAGTTCTTGTTGGCCCAGTCTCATTCGCAGCTCGTGATCTGATCGTGCCAAGACTTTTGGCTCGACGTATTTCCGGGCACGCGGCTGACGCGTCTCCCGCGCGCCCGGCGCGAGCGCGCTTCGCGCCAAGAGGAGAATGGCAGAGCGCGCTTCGCGCGCCCAATGCAAAACTTTTACATTGGTTGGGTAGCGGGCAAGGCACCCCCACCGCATCTCAAAGCTCCCTCCGCGTCTCTCGCTCTCTCGCGCCCAAGCGCGCGCGAATCAGTTCAGCCGCCCGCTCCTCCCCGGTGCGCGCGAAGCGCCGCACGCCTCGCGCTCAAGCGCGCGCCGAGCATTCCAGCCGCATGCCCGGAACCAAAACGAGCGAGAAGTCTTGGATGACCAGATCACGATCAGCCAAGGAGATGGAGGCCTACAAAAACTGACCGCACAGGCGCATGCGATCTGGCAGCGCAGCGCGGGCGGCCACAAAGCCACCCGACGCCGCTAGGCCAGAAATATCTCAAGTCGCGACAGACAGGAGACCTGACTAGTTACTATTCAACTCAACCCGCAGCAGCTTCCGACCAATAAACACGTAATCCCCGTGCGTGAGCGCAGTCTCAGTCTTGATCCGCACGTAGGTGCCGTTGCGGCTTTCCCAGTCGGTGAGCACGAATTTGCCGTCTTTTTCTGCGACGGTGCAGTGCTCGCCTGAGAGGAAGACGTCGCTTGGGAAGTTGAGGTCGCCGTCTTCGCGGCCGATTTGTAACGACGAGCCGCGGGCGCAGACGGTCATGCCGATCGCGCCGCCTTCCAGGATTTGGTTCAGGCGGAACGCGCTTGGGTACTTGGGCGACGAGTAGAAGAACGTGCCGTCGGGGTCGGCGCCGTCGGAGGCCTTCGGTGTCGGATCGAGACGGAACAGCTGCTCGCCCGCGAGGAACGTGTCCCCCGGGGAGATCTCGACCGCGCCGCGGACGCGGAAATACACGCCGTTGAGTGAGCCTTCGTCGCGCACCACGAGGCGATTGTCGCGATAGAAGAAATTCGCGTGCTTGGGCGAGATGAACGGGTCGTCCGGGAACTCGAGCTGGCCCTGGCGACCGATCACGTGCTGGTCGGCTTTGAGGTGGTAGCTCAAGCCGTCCATCCCCTCACCGCGGATCAGAATCAGGCGCGCCTTCGCGGCGTCCTGCATGTCGCTATAGAAGGAGGGCGACATGTGGAGGATCGTGTCCGGCACCGGCGCACCGCAGCGACCACAGAACTTGTGACCACTCGGCACGGGGGTCATGCACGACTCGCACACGTAGTACCTAGCCTGATCCATCTGCTCCTCCTGAGACTGTGCTGACGGCGACGCTGTCGCGACGCCGGCCTTTAGACCGGAGACTCCCCCAAATTCGCTCGAATTGGAACGAGCTTTGTCGCGCCCCTCCAGCTGCGGCGTGATCGGCCCAGGGCGAAGGCTCGGTTGATCGGCCGAAACTAGCGACAGATCGTGGTCGCAAGCGCCGCAGCGGGCTGCGCCCATCGGCGAGAAGGTTTCGCACCGACCGCAAACAATCCCGACCTCGAGCGCGGCGTGACCCATCGAGCACGGCCACGCTAGCACTCATGCTCAGTGGATCAACGACAAGCGATTCGGGACGTCAAAGAAACCGTCCTTGCTGACCAGCCGAAACACCACGGTTTCGCTGCAAGTCGCACGCTCCACCGTTCCGAAGTCGCGCGAGTCCCAGGGGAACTGGCGATTGTCGCTGGCTAGGAACGCTTGTCCGGCCGGCACATCGAGATCCGCGTCGGCCGGTTTGGCGAAGCCGTCTTTGACCATGCCCATCATGTGCGTTTTTTCGGCGACGATCTCGTTCGAGCAGCTCTGCCGCACGTCGAGTCCCGAGCCGGGATCGCGCGCCGTAAATTTGTCGCACTGACTTTCGCTGTCCACGGGCTTCTGGTCGATGAACAGGGCTTCTTTGATCACTTTTATGTGCTGACCCTGCATACCTACGATGCGGCCGATCACTGGTCGGCTGGTTTTTGGCTCGACACACAACGCTAAGTCGCCGGCGCCGGGCGCGGTCACGCGCCACAAAATGACCCAGTCGCCGCCGTGCAAGGTCGGTTCGATCGAGGCGTCGAGGTACGGATCGCCGACGGGCACCTGCCACCAGCGGATCGCCGTAGCGCGCAGCACGCCAACCAACACGGCGATGATCAACAAAGCCCAAGCGATCAGGCGCAGGAACTTCGCCATGAGCCCGGAACATAGCGCGTCTCGAGCTCCACTGACAATGTGGCGCCCGGCGCGGTGTCGCTCGCTTACTTACATTCGATCGGCGGAAGCTCGCTCGGACTCGTGCCAGCGGAGACCAGCGCGGCGTTCGCGAACAAGGACCGCCAGCGATCGACGCGCACGAACTCCGAGCGATCACGGGTGAGCTCGTCGCCGTCCATGGCGCTGGCGGAGATCACGCCCAGGATGTCGCCGCCTTCGCTGCTGATCGCCGGGCCGCCGGAATCCCCCGGGCAGATCGCGGCGGCCAGCCGAAAGCGGCCTTCAGACACGAGCTCGATCGGCCCGCCCGCGCGGTGCTTGCGGTGCACGCCGTCGGCGGACAGCGCGCAGCGCCCGAAGCCGATGGGTTCGATCGGGTCGTGCTTGCCGGGAGGCGCTGCGAGCCGCACGGACCGCGTGGCAATGCCGACCAACCGGCGCTCCAGCACGAGCACGGCTAAATCTCCATCGCCCGAGATGAAGCCGCAGCTCGGGGCCAGCACGGCGCGCACCCCGACCTCGCCCCAAGGCAGGTAGTCCCCGCCCAGCTCGACGCGAACCTGCTCCGGCCGCACGTCGTGTGTGAGCACATTGCCGTTGCCGGCTCGCGCCGCCACGCAGTGGTGTGCAGTGAGCACTCGGTCGTCTTGAAACAATGCGCCCGAGCAGGTCACGGAACCGACCACGATGCGCACGACGTAGTCGTCGTCGTTGCTCAACGCGGGAGGCATGGCCTCGTCCAAGATGGGCGCTGACTGATTGGGCAGAGCCGCGGGCACCGGCACCGCCGCCGGAGCGCCAAAAAGCCGAGCGCAACCCGAGAGCGTGAGCGCTCCCCAAGCAACCCAAGTTCGGCTCAAAGACAGCACCTGGAAGTTAATGACAGCGCGCGCGCCCAAAAGTTCTGACAAAAAGATGCACGCTGGAGATTTGGTCTCTTCATCGCCAAACCGCGCAACGTGTCGCACCTCGCCGCAGACTGTCGTACCCGCTCAGACCGCGTCCCGAGCGGCAAAAACCAAGCTCGAGTTGAATCTTGGATTTCTGAGTTTGGAGGGCTCCGCGCCGCCGAAGGCTTTGACGGCTGCGTTGTGGCGGGTGACCATCAACAAAACAGTCTCGGAGCCGGCTCGGACCTGTTGGACCAGAAACTCGGACGGCGCTAGAGCGGTCGTGGCTCGGGAGGAGCGGCCGGCTAGATTTTGGAGACGG